>Ga0101943_1001595_pt1 | contig 18358 bp, 12 predicted proteins | sample DewCreD2012metaG_5_FD_75244 | JGI IMG/M metagenome (GOLD analysis project Ga0101943, IMG submission 75244) | Hot spring sediment bacterial and archeal communities from British Columbia, Canada, to study Microbial Dark Matter (Phase II) - Dewar... ... | reverse complement strand
TCCAATTGGTGCAGGTGTTGGGCTTGGACGATGGGGGCGGTTTAGGTTCGTCAGGTTCGGGTGGGGTGGAGGACCCCTTCGTCCAGGCAGATGCCGAGCCGGATCGGGCCATCATCAACTCCCTGCCCAACCCGAACCAACTGCCGGAAATCCGCGACGAGATTCGTCAAACGATCCGCTACTTTGACGAACAAGGGCGGCTGCCGATTTCGGATTCCAACGCAGCGGCCTATGCCAGTCTGGAGGAGAGCATCCGCAAGAAGCTGCTGGGGGCGCGTCAAGGGGCCGGCGACGGGCCGGGGTCCGGCTTCGATGGCTCGTCCGGCAAGGGACCCGGAGGCAGCGGAGCGGATTCCACCCTGGGGCGGAACCTGCGTTGGGTCCTGCGTTTCCGCGTCTCCAGCGGCCGGGACTACCTGGACCAACTCCGCGCCATGCAGGCGAAACTCCTGGTGCCGATCCCCAACAGTGACAAGGCCCTCTTCTTCCCCGACCTCAACGACTTGTCCCGCCACCGCATCGCCACGGATGACGATCTGCGGCAATTGGCCAACCAAATCAAGTTCTGCGACACACGGCGCGATGCCGTCTGGCAGGTCGCCGGCACTCTGCAACTCGATTTCAAACCGGCGACTTTCTGGGCCTTTTTCCCGAAATCTCTGGAAGAAGAGCTAGCCCGATTGGAGCGCAACTACCGCAATCGCCGACCGGAAGATATCGAAGAGACCATCTTCCGGGTCACCTTCCGCGGCGGCAAGCCGGAAGTCGTCGTCGAAGATCAGACCCTCAAGCGCTAGGCATCGTGGCCCACCCTTTCCTCCTGCATTTTTCCGCTATTTTCCCTGGGGCTTTTTGTCGCCTTCGCCTTGGGACGCTGTGGGTCATCTCCGTCAGAACAAGTCGAAATATCTTCCCGCCCGGTCAGGCTTCCGCGGAACAGTGTCTGGGACGAAGATGGTCGTCGTGACGGCCGCTAGTCGGGACCGGAACGGTTGGCACGGCCGTAACGATTGCGAGAGGGACGGGAGCATTTTTTTCGCTGGGGCAGAAGACGGGAGGGCATCCCAAGCTGGCCGGATCACCGATAGATCATGGCGAGATCGCCCCAGGCTCGTGGACATGCTCCGTGGGATAGCACCGCGAGATGGGGAACGGGAGACACATCGGGGAAGTGACGACGGGCATGGCTACCTTTTACCTGCTACCGCCGCGAGCCTGTCTGGAAGAGGCCCTGGCTCAACTGCTGCACCGTTTTCTTCCCGGCCTGCCCTTGCCGGAGGAGGGCTGGGAATTGGTCGTGGACCGCCTCGCTACGGCCGCCCATTGGCCTGCCGATGTCTTCCTGGTTCCGCGGGATGATCTGCCGGAGGAAGAACCCCTCAGCGAGGCGCTCATCGCCGCCTTTGGGGCCGAACCGGGGGACCAAATCGTCGAAGTCCCCTTGCACAACGGTCTGCCGCGCTCCTGGACCTTGACCGCCCCCTCTGCTCTGGCCGTGCAGCAAGCCCTACAATGAGGGTAAGAGGCGGTCCGGGAGGGGCAGGCATCCCTGGGGCACAGCGGTGCCGCCGACGCCCCGCGATGGACCGAAATCAGGCGATCGAATCACCATGACACCCCCACCTGATCCTGTCGAAGCGGACCCCTGGGCGGAAGAGGACGAATGGCAGAAGCTCGCCGAGGAACTGGGTGCCCTGCCGCCGAAGACGCGGGAGCATTCGCCGCCGCTATCCGCAGGTGCTGCTGCGAGTTCTCCTTCCGCACCGGAACAGCCGCCCCCTCTGCCCGCAGAAACTGACGCGTCCGCGCTTGCCGAGGAGCTGCCGGATTGGGAGGCGAGCGAGGACGCCGCGGCGGCTGGGGTTTCCCGCCAAGTCCTGGAGCAAGAGGAGGCGGCGGATGAATCGGCCGGCCACGGCGGAAGGGCACCGGAGGCGAGTCCGGAAGCGGAAGAGGACGAAGAGGACGGAGGCGGGCGCAAACGGCGAAGGCGGCGGCGCCGGCGGCGCAAGGGGGGGAGTGAGTCGGCCCAGGAATCCGCCTCCAGTAACAGCACGGCGGCCGCCTCTGCGGAAGTTCCTGAGACGGGGGAAGCCGAAGAGCTGCCCGGCGGCGCATCCCCGGCTGGCGCCGCCCCATCGGCTGGCGTCCCAGATTGGAGCGATACAACCGACCCCGATCAGGCTGCCGAAGTCCTGCGCGACATCCTCGCGCATTGGAACGTGCCCTCCTGGGATGAGATCGTCGCCGGCTTGTACCGTCCTGAACGCTGAGCGGCGCCCACGCAGACCGGCTGGCGCGGTTCCCGCCATTCGGCTCGCAGCGGGCCGGAGGGGGGGCTTCCCATGGCTGATGCCGTCATCGAAATCGTCGGGCTGAACGAATTGCCCGTAATCGTCGAGTTGTACAACCGCATTTTCCGGCCGATCAAAGATATTTCTGCCTTCCGCCGGCGCTACCAGGGCCGCCACAACATCCTGCAAATGGTCGCCCGGCTCCAGGATCAACCGGTCGGCTTTTTCCTCGGCTTCGAATTGAAGCCGGACACCTTCTTCGCCTGGTACTATGGTGTGCTGCCGGAGTATCGCCGTCTGGGAATCGGCCAACAGCTTTTGGAAGCAGTCCACGCCTGGGCACGGCAACAGGAGTATGAATACGTCCGCTTTGAATGCCAGAATGCCCACCGCTCCCTCATGCACCTGGCCCTGAACTTTCAGTACGACATCGTCGGCATCCGCTGGGACTCTGGGTTGGGAGACAACCTGATCATCTTTGAAAAGACCCTCAGCAGCGAACCGTGATTCCCTTCTCAGCATCCCCTCTCGGCAACAAACCCCAACACCAGAGCCTCGCCGCAGCGAGCCGTGTCGCTGAGCTGTCCCGCCGGATGGGGTAGCCTTCGGGTTCACGACTCCCACCACAACCTGGGGTGCCAATCGGCCCTGGCGCAGAGACACCGCGGAATGTGGCTCCGCTTGCCTCCCCCTTTTCGGGATAGTCGGTCAGGAGGCGGCTATGGCCGAGTTGCGGAGGCGGGTGCGCGGGGACTTTTCCTGAAGGAAGTTGCGGAGCAGTTGGGGACCTTCCACGGTCAGGAAGCTTTCCGGATGGAATTGGACGCCATGCAAGGGCCACTGTTTATGTCGCAGGCCCATGATTTCCCCCTCTTCTGTCCAGGCACTGATGACGAAGTCGGGATGCTGCCAAGTCTCGCGGCGGATGACGAGCGAGTGATAGCGGGTTGCTTCGAAGGGATTGGACAGGCCGCGGAAGACCCCCTGCCCATCGTGATAGATCAGCGAGGTCTTGCCGTGCATGATTCGCCAGTTGCGGACGACTTCTCCACCGAACACGTGGCCGATGCACTGATGCCCCAAACACACTCCCAGGATGGGAATGTCCGCCGCGAAACGACGCAGGACGTCGTTGCATACCCCCGCTTCCTTAGGGGTGCACGGACCAGGAGACAGAATAATGTGCGATGGCTCCAGGCGCGCGATTTCCTCCACCGTGATTTGGTCGTTGCGGACGACGTGCATCGAGAGGGTCGGGTCGATCTCTCCCAGCCGCTGGACCAAGTTGTAAGTGAACGAGTCGTAGTTATCGATGAGCAGGATCATCGTCCGGCCTCTGCTTCGCCTTTGGGAAACCTGCCGTTAGGATTGCCGCGCCGGGAAGCGCTGAGCGCTATTGACCGTCGGATCGTACTTCCCCTGGGCCTGTTCCGGCGGCACAATTTCCAGATATTCTTCCGAGGCGGGAATGTCATACCAGGCGCCATCGCAGAAATCGACTAGGGCTTTGCCATTCCAGTTGACAGTCACCACCCGGCCAATCCGGCCAGCGAAGCGCTGGTATTGCGGCCAATCGCCTCGAATCCGCACGAAACGGTCCGTCCAGTGACGTCGCAATTCGCCGATCCGTTCCGGACTTGCCATAGCCACCCCTCATTTCCCGCTTGCAACCTCGTGGCTTTTGCTGTTCGTGGCCTTCCTATACTTTGGTAGCAGCCTTATAGCCTTCTTCCCAAGGCGGCCTTCTGGCCCGTCCCCCTCCTTGGCTCGCCGTTCCCCTCCTGGGCTCGGCTCGCCGTTGCCCGGCTGCCAATTCCATCCTCAGACTATTGTACAACTCCCCCTCGAAGAGTGCGCTAGGGACGAAAGAGGCGCGGGGAACGAGGCGGCGGTTCGATTTCGATCGATTGCAGAAAGCGGACGGCATCCGCGGCTCCATAATCCCGATCCATCCCTGGATCATGCCAATCCACGGACAGGGGGCCGTCATAGCCGATCTCGTTCAGGGCGCGGAGCAGGTTCGGCCAGTCGATGCCGCCATGTCCGGGAGAGCGGAATTGCCAGCCGGCGCGGCGATCCCCGCTCGGCCAGTAACCGCTCAGGATGCCAGCACGGCCATCGAGTGTCAGCACAGCGTCCTTGACGTGAACATGATAAATCCGGTCGGCAAAGCGGCGGACGAACTCGATCGGGTCCACTCCCTGCCAGTGCAAATGGCTCGGATCGAGGGTGAAGCCGAACTCCTCCCGGTTATCCAGGGCTTCCAGCACTAGTTCCGCGGAGTAGAGGTCGAAGGCCAATTGTCCGGGATGGACTTCGCAGGCGAAGCGGACGCCGCAATCGCGGGCCACATCGAGGATCGGATGCCAGCTTTGGGCGAATTGCTGGAGGGCTTGCTCCAGAAGCTGCGGGGTAAGCGCCGGATAGCCAGCGACGTACCGCCAGATGGGGGAACCGGTAAAGCCGGTGACGACGGTGACGCCGAGCCGTTCTGCCAGGCGGAAGGTGGCCATCATCTCTTCGGCGGCACGCTGGCGGACGCCTGGCGGTTGGCCATCTCCCCACACATGATCTGGCAACAGGGCTTGATGCCGCTCTTCAATCGCGTCACAGACGGCTTGGCCGACCTTGTGATTGGCAATCGCTGCCAGGTGCAGTTCATGCCGGGCCAGCAAGTCAAGCAGACGGGCGCAATAGTCTTCGTCCCTGAGACCCCGCTGCACCTCCAGATGGTCTCCCCAGCAGCATAATTCCAGGCCGGTGTAGCCCCACCCCGCCGCTTGAACCACCAGGGTGGCCAGCGGCAGGTCGGCCCAAGGACCGGTGAATAACACGATGGGTCGGGCCATGGGCAGCATCCTTGCTGGCGATCAGCGGGTCTCCACCATCTCGCTCGTCGATCGCTGCTTCTCCCTCCCCATGGGCGGCAGGTTTACTGACCCGACGCTGGAGACTCCGGAACGCCAAGACTGTTTGCACCGGAGGACGGCGGATTTCCCGAAGAGTCTGCCGCTGTCGTACGGCTCGCGGAACTGCTCTCGGCAGAAGGCGCGGCATTGTCCGGGGAAGCCGAACCCAACACCGGCTCATGATCTTGCGGCGGAGGGGGGGGAGCCGGCGCAGCGGGTGCTGCCCCAGAAGCCTCGCGGCTGGCGGGGGTCTGGGAACTGCTCAGTCCCCACCCCGCCGCACCAACAGCACCTTCGGCTGGCCCAGGAAATGGCGGCGGACCACCGGGGACCGACGCGGAAGGAGCGGGCGGCGGTGGCCCAGCGGGGGGTGTCGTTGTGGCCGAATCCGACGGCGAAGCAGGAGGCGGCGAAGCAGGAGAGCCGGAAAATGTGCCGCTTCCTGAAGCGGGCTTTGTCGGAGTCTCACCACCTGCTGCGCTCCCCGCCGGTGATGCCGGCGCTGGTCCCGGAGTCGTCATCGGCAGAGAAATGGTGCCCCCCGATGTGGGCGGACTGGGGGAAGATGGCGGCGCCATGCCGATCGGCTCCTCCAATTCCTCCTCATACACCTCATCGAGTTCCGCTTCGTCGTTGATCTTGCGGAGGAGGAAGTAAATGATCGTGGAAGCGGACCAGAAAAAGCTGTAGCTGAAGCCGACCATGCACAGAAAGATCAGATGCAGCCACAAACCGATCAGGCCCGCTCCCCAGGTGTTGTAGAAGTAAAAGCTAGCCATCGCTTCGTTGTAGGAGGTGGGATTGGCCGGGACGTATTCAAAGACCACCCGCTGGCTTCCTTCCACCTGCCGCTCTTGCAGACGGATGGCGTAGGGAGAACCAAGCGTCAGCAATTCGCGCCACCCGAAGGACTGCGGCGCGTAGATGAAGAGGTAATCCGGCTGGCGGCTGCTATAAATGCCCGCTGCGGTCTGACTGACGGCCCATTTCCCCAAGTACACCGCCAAAGACACGAAGAACAGGACGAAAAAGGTCACCGCCGCTCCGTACAGCAGGGCCAATGCCCAGTACCCGATGTAGCGCCACGGTGTCGAGTAAAGGTAATTCATGGCCCGGCTGACAGCATCGAGGGCGTCGCTCTGATCCCCCTCCACGCTCAGTGTCACGAACATCAAGGGATAAGCCACCAGCCCGATCGCAAAAAAGGTCATCACCGCCCCAGCGATGAGGATCAGCGGCAGTCCGATGCCAAAGATGATCAGATCGCCGAAGAGCGGAATCAGGCCCAACAAGCCATACACGATCAGGCCCAGGACCGACAAAGCAATCAAACCCAGCGGAATGAGCGGCCCGCCGGCGTAACCGACGTAGCGCTTGGCAACGAAGAGGAGGGCCTGTTTGAGGCTAATCGGCCCTTTGCGTGTGTACTGGATGGCGGCAATGCGCGTGATCACCCCGGCGAAGAAAGCCCAGATCAGGATGCTGCTGACCAGCACCAAAATCAGATAGAGGCGGGTAAGGGGGGTGAGGTTGGGCCGAGCCAGGTAACCGATCGGTAAGAGGATTTTGGCCAGCGGTTCCAGAAGCACGGGCACAGCCGTCTGGATGTATTGCGCCAGTTGCCCGCCCCAGGTGGCCGGGGGAGAACCGAGTAACCGGGTCAGAAAGGTGAAGGGGTTTTCCCCCCGGAATTCGTACCAGGGCATGGTGCGGAGGCGTCCGCCGGGTCCGGCCAGCTCGTCCAGGACCCGCCAACGCGCCAGATCGGCTTGGAAGCGCTCATCGCCGATTTGCCTGAGGTCCTCTTCTCGGTAGGGTTCATTCGTTCCCGGCTTGGTCTGGCTGCCGAGTTCTTCCTGTATGCGAGCATTGCTGTAAGTCGGATCCTCGCGTTTGGGCTGGGGAGAGAGATTGAAGAAGATGAGGGAAAGCAGCCACCAGACGGCGGTCATGGCAACGATGCCGCCGGCGGCCAGCAGCAGTTTGCGGGGGTCGAGGGCGATCTGAAAGCCACGAAAAATTTCACGCCATAAGGGCGTGGACTGCGGCGCTGTCGGGGAATTGCGACCGTCGGCCATGCCTGCTCCTTGGTTGGGACTCGCTGGTTCTCCGGGTCGCCGGCCTCAGTCATCAGGCCTTGCTCCGAGGCGGGCGCTCCCTGCCCACGGCGGTCGTGGATGTGCGGCCAATTATACCTCTAGAGCCTTATCCGGCAATCGTACCTGTTCCACTCCCGCCCATGCCCTGTGTGTCGCTTCGTTACTCAGCAACGTGGCGAGGGTGAAAGCATGAGCTTTGGAATGGGTCCGATACTCCTGGGGGCCTGAGATTGCAGGGCCAGAACCGAACCTTTCCGACCTGCACCCTTATGGTCGGGGAACAGTGCGTGTTTATCACGGGAGGGTGGAATAGGAGATTGAAGTCCACATTCCCCTTGCCCTGGTCATCGTTCTTGCAGTACAACGGAAGGCGGAGGGTTCCTGCCTATGCGATTGGCTCAGGTCTCAGCGGGGGTGCTTTTGAGCAGCGGCGTGGCAGTCATTTTGGCCCTGTGGGGAACGGCAGGCTGCCAGCCCCCGGAAGCCCGCAAGGTGCTGCCGACCAAGGTGGAGGTGGACCGGCAGCGTCCGCCGTCTCAGGAGGAGGCGGAGGTTCCCGCCAGCACGCCGGCTGCCGTGCGCAGCTACCTGGAGCAGGCCCTCGCCGCCATGACGCAAAACCAGCCGGCGCTTTTGGAGCGGGCACGCCGCAGCCGCGTCCGGGCCAAGGGAACCATGCTCTTGCCCGATGACAACGGCCAGCTTGTCCGGCAAAATGCCGAGCGAGACATGGCTGCCCAGTGGCCCGACCGCATCCGCCTCCATTACCAAGCTCAACCGCCGCTGTCCTTGCAACTGACCTTCCTCTACGTCAAGGGACGGCTCTGGCTCACTCGCAACCAGATCACCCAGGCCGCGACGGAAGCGGCGATGATCGACGAAGCGCCGACCGACACCCTGGCCCAGCATTGGCTCCCGCTGCTGTTCGTGATTCAGGAACCGGGAGTGGTCGCCTTTGACCTGCGCCCCGCCCAGGGCCAGCCGCCCCGCGATCGCCTCCGGGTCAAGATTCCCGATCGGCCCATCTACTACCTCAGCTTCGATGCACAATCCCGCTTGCTGCGACAAGTGGAGTATCGCTATCAACCCCTGGGCACCGGCCGGCCCATCACACGGGAGTGGACCTTCGACCAGCATCAACCCTTCGAGGGACTCCTCCTGCCGACGCGAATGATCTATGCGGAACGCTTGGACAGTCCGCCCGTTCGGGAAGTCAAGATGGATTGGACGGTGGAGCGCTGGGAGTTCCCCCAGGAGTTTCCCCCGGAATTGTTCGAGGCGAAAGAGACCCCCCAATAAAAAGTGCCCGTCGCGTGGGGGCTCTAGCGGAATCCTGGATATTTGAGAAGATGGGGTGTGTGCCGACAGCCGAACCCCGCGCTGCGAAGGCAAGCTGCGTCCCAGGTTTTCCGCCACACATTCCGCCCTTCAGCATCCGCCTCTGAGAACAGTAATGCGTTGTTTCCTCGACAATAGACGGCTCCCGCGGACTGTCATACATCAAGTTCCTCGACAATGGCCTGATCGGCCTTTTCCATGATGAAGCGGTAGCGCGGGGCGGGGTCCTTGCCGAGCAGTTCCTGGAAGGCTTCATGAGCTTCACGGGGATTGTCGATTTCCACGCGCAGCAAGGTGCGGGTCCGCGGGTCGAGTGTGGTGCGCCAGAGCACCTCGGCATTCATTTCCCCCAGTCCCTTGAAGCGGGTGATCTCCGGGCGGGCATTGCCCTTCAGGGAAGCGAGAATTTCTTCCTTGTGCTCGTCATCCCTCGCCCAGTAGGTCTCCTTGCCGACATCGATGCGATAAAGCGGCGGCTGGGCAATGTAAATGTGCCCCTTGCGGATCAACTCCGGCATGTGGCGGAGGAAGAAGTCGAGCAGCAAGGTGCAGATGTGGCAGCCGTCGGCGTCGGCATCCATCAGGAGGATGATTTTTCCATAGCGGAGGCCTTCATAGCGGAACTTATCTCCCGCCCCGGTGCCGATGGCCTGGACGAGATCGGCCAGTTCCTGATTGGCCAGCACTTTGGCCGTGGGCAGGTCTTCGCTGTTGAGGATTTTGCCGCGCAGGGGCAGGATGGCTTGGGTGAGGTTGTTGCGCCCCTGTTTGGCCGAGCCGCCGGCCGAGTCGCCTTCCACGATGAATAGCTCGGTGCTGTCGCGGTCTGTGGATTTGCAATCGGCCAGTTTGCCCGGTAGGCTGAGGCGCCGGCTGCCGGGGGTTCGGCGAGTCACTTCCGCCGCTGCCGCCCGGCTCGCTTCTCGTGCCTTGGCCGCCAGAATGATCCGGCCGATGATGGCATCCGCCGCCGACTTGTTACTGTTCAACCAGGCTTCCAGGGCTGGGCGGACGAAGTTGTCCACCGCGTTTTCCATCTCCGGGTTGTTCAACCGCTGCTTGGTTTGGCCCTCGAATTGCGGCTCGCGGACAAACACCGACAGCACCGCCACAATCCCCTCGCGGATGTCCTCCGCGGTGATTTTCAACCCTTTGACTTTGATGTCGTGGGTTTCGATGTAATTCTGGACCGCTTTGCGGATGGCGCTTTTGAGGCCGTTTTCGTGGGTACCGCCGTTGGGCGTGCGGATGCCGTTGACGTAGGAGCGGTAAGTCTCCTCGGTGGACTCGGTCCATTGCAAGGCGACTTCCATTTTCTGCTCGCCGGAGCGGGCAGCGGTGAAGGCGATATCGGTGACGGCGGGCTTTTGCCCATCGGCCACCAGACGCGCCATGAAGGCCGGTAAGCCGCCGGGATTGCTGAACTCGTAAGTTTGCCCGGCGTGTTCGTCAATGAAGGTCAAGCGCAGGCCGCTGTGGATGTAAGACATATCCTCCAGCCGGGCCTTGATGATGTCGGCGTCAAAGCGCGTAGTCTTGAAGATAGCTTCATCCGGCTCGAAGTAGATGGTGGTGCCGTGGCCGCGGGCTGGGCCGACCTTTTCCAGCTTAGTGGTCGGCACTCCCCGGGCAAAGCTCTGGCGGTACTCAAAACCATCGCGCCGGACGGTGGCGACCAGCTTGCGGGATAAGGCATTGACCACCGAAGCCCCCACCCCGTGCAAGCCGCCGGAGTGGAAATAGCCGCTGTCCGTATCGCCGAACTTCCCCCCCGCATGCAGCACGGTCAGCACCAACTCCAACCCGCTTTTTTTGTAGCGCGGGTGAATGTCCACCGGAATGCCCCGGCCATTGTCGCTGATGGTCAAGGCATGCCCGGATTTGTGCAAGGTGACAATGATGTGGTCGGCGTAACCGTTGATGTATTCATCGACGGCGTTGTCCAGAATCTCCCAAGCCAGGTGATGCAAGCCTTTGCTATCCACGCCGCCGATGTACATGGCCGGGCGTTTGCGGACCGGCTCCAAACCCTCCAGAACCTGAATATCCTCGCTACGATAGGCAGCACTTCGATTCGCAGGTAAAGCGGTCATGATCCTCTGCTTCCTCATACAACGTTGTCGGGAAAATCACCCTCTGCGAGACCCCAGCACCGCGACGAGCACTTGAATTGGCTGGCAATGTCTATGGCCGCCGCTATCCAAAGTGGCGAACTTGCAGGCCGCCGATGCCCCAAGTCGCGGGATGTTGGGGTCACACCTCGCCGAACCAATGGGAGTCTTCGGGGGGATGAGTCCGGCCATTGGAGGAAGGCCTGTCCCGTGCTTGCGCCGCGCCCGGTTTGCCGTTCGCCCCCGTGGGTTCCTGGCTTTCCTTGGATTCCTTGGCCTCCTTACTCGCCCGGCTATCCCGGCTGCGCCCTTCCAGTTCGTCCCAATTGACCAGGGTAATTTCCGGCGGCACGAGGGCGGTGAAGCGGGTCCGCAGGCCGGGTTTGATCCCCAAGCCGCCGCGATGCTGTTGTGGGACGGACTCCGGGCTGAACTCCTGGGTCTTGCCGCTTTCGGTCAGGACTGCCAGGCGCTCCCTCCGGCCAGGAGGCAAGACTGCACCGCCTAAGCACTCATCCCCCAACCCCAGCTTGATCCCGCGCACTCCCTTGCCGACTCCGGAAAGTACGGGCACTTCCTCCAGAGGAAAGTGGATGAGGTAGCCCCAGCGTGTGGCCAAGAGCACGCTTCGGTCCTCCGGGCGAACCAAGTGGACGGCGACGACGCGCTGCCCAGCATCGAGTTTGACATAGCGGCGGCCCGCACGGGTGGAAGCGGTGCGGAAAGGGGCCAACGGCAAGCGCAGGACCTGTCCGGCGCTGGTGGCGATGAACAGATGGGGGCCAGCGGGTTCTCCGTTCGCCACCGGGGCCGTCTCCGGAACAAAGCGGCTGTCCGTCGTCAGAGCGGCGATCACCCGTGCGCCGTCCGCCAGGCGGAAATACTTCGTGATCGGTTCGCCATAGCCGGAACTAGCGGGCACATCGTGAATCCGCAGGGTGAAAGCCGTCCCCTCATCCGTGAAAAAGATGACATAGTCCAAGGTGGATCCGGGAACTACGGCGAGGACCTGGTCCCCCTCCCGCACGCGGGTCGATTCCACCGAGCTGAGCCGGGCCACCCGTTTGATCCAGCCGTCCCGCGTCAGTACCACCTGCGTGTTCTCCCGAACGATGTAAGCTTCCTCGTCGAAGGTGAGCACATCTTCGTCGGAAGCCATGCGGGTCTTGCGCCGCTGGCCGAACTTCTCGATGAGGGCTTCCATCTCCTTCTGAATGACCCCCCAGAGTTTACGTTCGGAAGCGAGCAGGGCTTCGATCCGGGCCGCCTCCGCTTGCTTCTCCTTCAGCTCGTCCAGAATCTTGCGGATTTCCATCTGGGCGATCTTGTAAAGTTGCACATCCAGGATAGCGGCGGTCTGCTCGTCATCGAGTCCAAAGGTCCGCTGGAGCTTCTCGGCAGCATCCGCCTTCCCTTGGGACTCCCGGATCAGTTTGATGGCCTTGTCCAGGGCATTGAAGATGATGCGGAACCCTTCGAGGATGTGAATCCGCCGGCGCAAGACCGCCAGTTGGAATTCGTAGCGCCTCCGCACAGTGGCCAAGCGGAAATCCAAAAAGTAGCGGAGCAAATCTTTGAGACTGAGGCCATCGCGGGGGACGAGGGTTTGCCCGTCTTCCGAAGGCACCAGGGCCGTCATGTTGTAGGAAAAATTTTTCTGCAACTCCGTGTGTTTGAAGAGATAGGCCATTACCAATTGTGGATCGGCGTCGCTCTTGATCTCCAGGACCAGGCGCAAGCCGTCCTTGTCGTTCGATTCGTTGGACAGGCCGACCAATTGGGGCAGCTTGCGCTCCTCGATAATCGCGCCGATCGCGCGTTCCAACTCCCCTTTGTCCACACCGTAGGGAATCGAGGTGACCACAATCTGCTTCTTCCCCCGCGGGAGCGGCTCTTCCTTCCACTCGGCCTGGACTTTGATGGTTCCCGTACCTGTCTCGTAGATTTTCCGCAAAGTGGCCCGATCGGTAAGTATTTTGCCTCCGAGGGGAAAGTCCGGTCCCTTGATCTTGTCCAGGAGTTGGGCCACGGTGGCGTCGGGATGGTCGATGAGATAGATGCAGGCGCGCAGGACCTCGGCCAAATTGTGCGGCGGGATATTGGTGGCCATGCCGACGGCAATCCCCTGCGTGCCGTTGACCAGCAAGTTCGGGAATTGGGCCGGCAGCACGACCGGCTCCTGTTTGGAACCGGTGTAATTGTCCCGCATCGGCACCGTCTGCTGGGCCAGTTCGCTCAGAAGAGCTTCCGCGGCAGCGGTCAGCTTCGCTTCGGTGTAACGATAGGCCGCAGGCGGATCGCCATCGACCGAGCCGAAGTTCCCCTCCCCGTGGACGAGGGGCACGCGCATCACCCAATCCTGGGCCAGCCGCACCATCGCCTCGTAAATTGCCTGATCCCCGTGCGGATGGTAATCGCCCATCACCTTACCGATGATCTGGGCCGACTTGACGGCCTTGCGGTCGAAAGTCAGGTTCATGTCCTGATACATCGCATACAGGATGCGGCGCTGGACCGGTTTGAGGCCGTCGCGCACATCCGGCAAGGCTCGTCCGGTCACCACGGACAGGGCATAACGCAGAAACCGAGAACGGCCTTCCGTCGCGATGGATACGGTCTGAATGTCTGCCACGGACCAGATTCCTCCAAAGTCACGAATCGGGAAGCTAGCGGATAGCCGCCCCAACAGCAGGCTCAATGCGGGGCTTTTTTCCGCCCGCCTCCCCTGTTTTATTGTATCATTTGTACACTAAAAACAGCCCTTGGCAAGGGGCGTAGGCTTTTCTCTGCCGAAAAACCGAGCCGGAAAACCGGCGCTTTCCGCACAAATACCGACTTTCGGGGTCCCTTTCCCCGCAAACCGAATCCGAAGGGGGACACTTCCCCTTCTCGACCCCGAAAAGCACCTTCACCCTCTCTATCAAAGGGTCAGCGCATGGCCCAGGAGATACCAGCCCCATCAGCACGGGAGGGCATAGCTGCTCCCGTCAGCAGTTCCCGCATTTTCCGTCCCGGAATGCAGAGGAACATCCCTTGCGGAGGTCTTATTGGAAGTAATGTTTGGCCGCTGGAAGTGCAAGAGTGGCTGGCATCCCGCCTTCATCCAAGGCTGGGACTCATCCCGTCCCATTCCTCGTCGGTATGCTGAGGGAGGACCCACATCCGTGAGCCGGTACCAACGTGAGGAAGCATTACTTGGCTGGCGGGTAGTGCTTGAGGCAATCTTCTACCAAGGTCAGGTATTCCGGGGTGACCTCCTTGAAGCATTCTAGTTGCCAGAAGTGGGTGAAGGTGCGCCCGATGGGGGTTTTGTGGCAGGAGAGCAGCCCCTCCCGGATTTTGGCAATTTGTTCCGGGGTCAGGGAGCCTTGCCGCCAGACGATGACCGCAGGAGGCAACGGGGGCGATTGAGCCAGCACCTTGAGTTTCTGGGCCAAGCCGGGTTTGAGTTCCCGATAGGCTTGTAGGGTGCCGATGTCCACCAGGGCGGCCACACAGGTACCCGCCACCACCGCATCGAGAACTTCCTCGGCGGACTGACCGGCTGGTTTCATCGGGCAGCAATCGCCCGTAGGAATGGCCGGATCGTTGCGGAGGCGTTCGAGGAACAGGAGGCAGTGGGCCTTGCAACCGCGGGGAATGGCAATGCAGGCTCCCTTGAGCTGCTGCGGCCCCTGAGCGGGGCAGTCAGTGTGGACCACCAGGCAAGCTTGCACGCGCCCGCAGGTGGGATGGGTCACCACCAGAGGAACGATGCCGGGCGTGTCCTTGATCCACGCATACTCGAAACCGTGGAAGACGCCGATTTCCAATTTACCGTCGCGGAGTTGTTCCGCCAGGGCCTTATAGTCGGGGACGACCACCATGTCCCCATGCAGGCCGAGTTCCTTATGGAGGGTCTTTTTGAAGGGGGTGGCCGCCGCCTGAATGAGGACTTCGGGCACATCCCGGAATAGACCAGCGGGAAAGCCCACGCGGATGAACTGAGCCGGCTGGGCCGGTGTTCGGGCCGCGGGGGAGGCAACGGTGCTCGATACCGTTGCCGGGGTTGCTGCTGGGGCCGGTGCGGCGTTAGTATCCGCCGCCGGCGTGGAAAGAAGTGAGGAAAGAAAGAGGAGTGTCGCTCCACTGGAGCCTGCCCAAACGTACATTCTGCCACGGATCACGGTACACCTGCTCCCGGTTATCGCGCCCTGCTGGGATGGACTGGCCGCCTTTGGCTTAGCACCCGCCCCGCTGCGGGCGCCGCCGCTTCGCCTATCCCGTTTTGTTCCTAAGGGACGAGGAGACAGACGTTGTCATCGGCTGCTGAAGGGTCCCGCCCACCGCCTTTTGTCTCCGCTTACCCCATTGTTCGCAGGAGGAAGTGCCAAGTGTATGGCACCGGGGCATTTTTTCTGTTTTTCCGGGGGTGCAGGTGCTAAGGCATAGGGGGCGAAGGGAGGGGGTGCGGCTACCAGGCCAAGCGGATCCGCTGGGCTTGGCCCTACGGCTTCGGGACTGTTGGACTCGACGAAGGGAGTGCCCGTCCGGGGAAGGCCGGCGTAATTCCTCCCGCGGTGATGCGTTCCAAAGCGGCCAGTGCCAGCAAGTGTTGATAGACCGCTTCCACATAGTCGGCTTGGGCCTTGGCTGCCAGCACTTCCACCTGGTAAATCTGCTCCCGTCCCGTTTTGGCCAGGGGAATATTTTTCCGGGCCAGTTTGAGCAGCTCGATAGCCAGGTCGTTCTTTTCTTTGGCCAACCGGACTTTTTCACTCGCCAGTTCAAATTCCAGGTAGCCGTTTTCCGCCTCCAGAGTGATGAGGCTGCGGACATTGTCATACATCGCCTCGGCTTTTTGACTGAAGTCCAGCGCACGGGCGACCCGATCGTATTTGCTTCCGACTAATTGGGTGGGCATCTCCGGGATAATTCCGCCGGGCCGGTATTCCTTGCCGCGTTGGGCCTGGGGTACGTCGCGGGAGTGGAGGTCAGCCCCGGAGGCGAAGGTGGGCACAACCCGCCGGAACGGGATGCGGCTTTGGGCATACACTTCCAGGCGGAAAATATCAACCCCAGCCGCGGCTAAAGCTAGCTCTGGGCGGCGGGCCAAGGCGAGTTGCACCACCTTCTCCCGCGTGACCTCCGCCATTTGAGCCATGACTGGCAATTCCTTATCTTTCAGGCGGAAAGCGAAGTCTGGCTCGACGTGCATCAGTTGCCGCAGGGCTGCCTTGGCCCGCTTGCGCCCCACGATCGCCGTCGCTTGTAACTGCTTGGCTTCACGCAGGCCGATCTTGACCGTCAGCACTTTTTCCGTGGTCAAGCCGCCCAATTCATCCGGCGTAGTCGCCTTTTTGATGATGTTTTCCAAAATTTCGATCAAATCTTGGAGTTGTTCCACGACTTCGTCGGCGATGGCCTTTTGCTGCTGGGCATAAACGGCCGTGTAATACAAGCGGATAGTGTCTTCCACGAGTTCATTGTGCACTCGCTGATACTCTCCGGCCGCTCCTTCGAGGCCGCGCTGGGCTTGCTGCTTGCGGACTTCCAAATCCGGGCTGAGCAGGGTTCCCACGGTCCCGAAGCGGAGCAACGCCCGGTAGCCTCCTTCGCTGGCAGCAATGCTGGCCTTGACGGCCTTGAGGTGGGGATGTCGCTCGATCACCAGAGCAATGCACTCTCCCAGGGACAGTTCGGGGCCAGTTTCGGCTTCCTCGACCACTGGTTGCTGAAGGGTTTCCAGTGGGGCTGACTCCGCGGCGACCGGCAGGAGTTGCTGCCAGCGTTGCAAATGGGGCCAATCCGGTCGGGCGGCAGTTCGTGATGGCGTGAGGGAGTGGGCGGCGGTCCCTTGACGAGCCGGTGGCTGGCTCCAGCTCACCGGGGCCAACAGACAGCCCGCCATCATTCCCAGAGCAGTCATTCCGAGGAAGCGGCGCGTACAACTCCGTGGCATGTGCGTCTCCCGCAGATTCCCTCCTCGCGCAGCCGTCCCGTGCGTCGAGGCTTAGCATCGGCCGGTCCGCACCGGCTTCTGGACGGCGAAGTAGGCAAAAACCGTACAATCCGAATACAGGCGTACCGATCCTGCGGCCTGCACCGTCCGCACCCGTGACCCAACCCGGAATCACCGGCCATGGAGTACTTGCTCAGCCCCGGCGCCGAACGGGCTATGACCGCTGCCCAAAGCTGGGCGGCACGCCTCGGTTCGGAAATTGTACAGCTTACCCACTTTATCTTAGCCCTGCTCGACGAAGAGGAAGGGCGGGTTGCCCAATTGCTTCACCGCCTTGGCCTGTCCCCCGATCGGCTGCGGGAACAACTCCTCGCTCTGCCCCCCGCTCCCCCCGTTCCCTCCCCGGAAACCTTGCTGGCCCTGGCACGGGACTGGTCCCTCTCTTGCCGACAAGACCCCCAAGTGCTGACCGATGCCCTATTGCTGGCGGTGCTCCAAATGGACCCTCAATACGCCGCTGCCGTTGCCCCCTTGGGCCTGGATTTGCCTCGTCTCCAGGCCGCTGTGCTCCCCGCTTCCCCTGCCCCGGAATCCGCCGCGGAATCCACCCCATACCCTCTCTCGCAGGCTTGGCCGTCGCCGCTGCCCCCGCCACCCTCCGAGACTTCCCCTCGTGCTACGACGACCAGCCCGACAGCAGAATCGGCCCCGCCGCCTGCCCCCCAACTCACCCTGGAACCAATCCAAAATGCGCCTTCGTATCCCCCGCCGGATGCGTCCTCGGTTTCCTCAACCTCTGTCCTGATCTCTCCAGCTTCTGCCGCGCCCGCCGTGTTCGACGCCGTTGCTCCACCCTTGCCCTTACTGCGGGTGCTCGATGCCAACTGCAACCGGGCACGCGAAGCCCTACGGGTTCTGGAGGACTATTGCCGCTTTGTTCGCAACGATGCTGCCTCCACCGAAGAGGTCAAAACCTTACGGCACGACTTCGCCCGGTGGGAACAGCGCCTTCCGCTGTCCCTCCGCCTTTCCGCCCGCGACACCCCCGCCGATGTCGGGACAGCTCTCACCGCCGCCGGCGAGTACCAGCGTTTCTCCTTAGACCACGTTTGCCGTATTAACTTGAAGCGCTTACAGGAAGCCCTGCGCAGCCTCGAAGAGTACGGCAAGCTGCTCGATCCGCAGTGGGCGCAACAAGCCGAGCAATTCCGCTACCGCACCTACCATTTGGAAGGGCGCTTGCTCCATTTCTCCCAGCGGCAGCAACTCTTGGCCCAAGCCCGCCTCTACTGGCTCTTCACCCCCTCGGCGGCAGGCGAACGCTGGGAGTGGCTCCTGGAGCGTGCTCTAGCGGGCGGTGTCCAGATCGTTCAGCTCCGGGAAAAACACCTCGCGGATCGAGCTTGCCTGCAACTGGCCCAGGCCGTCCGGCGGCGCTGCCACCAAGCCTGCGCAGTGTTCCTCGTCAACGATCGACCGGACCTGGCTTTATGGTCGGAAGCCGATGGCGTCCATCTAGGACAGGACGACCTGCCGATCGCTCAAGCCCGCCATCTGTTGGGCAGGGAAGCTCTCATCGGGGTCAGTACCCACACGATCGAGCAGGTCCATCAAGCGTGGCAACAAGGGGCGGACTACATCGGCATCGGTCCGGTATTTCCGTCAC
>Ga0101943_1001594_pt1 | contig 18377 bp, 17 predicted proteins | sample DewCreD2012metaG_5_FD_75244 | JGI IMG/M metagenome (GOLD analysis project Ga0101943, IMG submission 75244) | Hot spring sediment bacterial and archeal communities from British Columbia, Canada, to study Microbial Dark Matter (Phase II) - Dewar... ... | reverse complement strand
CGTATTGGGTTCCTTCAATCCTTATTTCCTTTATAACCTGTGCCAAAGAAAGGCCAACAAACAATAAAAGAACAACAAAAACTCTACACAATAAGCACATCCTTTTTACCCTCCTCTATATTACCGCATACAAAAGAAGAATCTACAGCCTTTAAAACCTTTTCTACATCTTCTTTACTTACCACCACCATAAAACCTACACCCATATTAAAGGTTTTATACATCTCATCCCTTGGCACATTTCCAAGCTCCCTAATCCAGTCAAATATGGGATTTGATGGTATTCGGTTGGCTTCCACTATAGCCTTGCAGTTCTCTGGAAGTATCCTTATTAGATTTCCCGGTATGCCACCACCGGTTATATGTGCCATACCTTTTATCATAACACCGGCTTTTTTAAGATTGTTTATCTCTCTTGAGTATATCTTAGTTGGTTCCAAAAGCACCTCCCATATTCTTTTATCCGTTCCCTCGAACCTATCATGATAGCTTATGCCTTTGCTTTCCAGTATTTTTCTTACTAAGCTGTAGCCATTGCTATGAAAACCGCTTGAAGGAAAGCCTATTATAATATCCCCCGGCTTTATGTCCTTACCCGTTATAAGCTCTTCCCTTTCACACACACCCACACAAAAGCCCGCAAGGTCGTAAGTGCCTTCTGGATAAAAGTCTGGCATCTCCGCCGTTTCTCCACCCACTAAGGCCACATCCGCCATCTTGCAACCTTCCACTATGCCATCCATAACTCTTTTTAAAACCTCAAGGTCTATCTTCCCCACCGCTATGTAATCAAGGAAGGCTATGGGCTTTGCTCCAGTGGTAAGAAGGTCGTTGACGTTCATGGCCACAAGGTCTATACCTACCGTGTGATGCACCTTTACCTCTTGGGCTATTTTGAGCTTTGTCCCCACTCCGTCCGTTGTCATCATAATGACAGGATTTTTATAGCCTTCTAAGCTTATCCCACTGGCAAAGCTTCCAAAAAGGAGTGCTTGCCTTGGCAAAGACTGGACCTTTTCCTTTATATAATCCACAAAGGCCTCAGCCTTTTCTATGCTTACTCCTGCCTTCTCATAAGTCCATTCACCCATTTAAGTAAAACTCCTCTATAACTGTGTATATTGGCCCCACAGAAGTTAGAGAGCTTTTTATAAGGGCTACCCTATCCACAAGGTCTTCTCCAAAACTTGTATTTTCGTATTGGCGCAAAAGATTTTTTAAAGCCTTCTTGTCATACTCTTTTATCCTACATATGGTTACATGAGGATGGAACGGCTTGCCTTCATCTCTCACACCTGCCTGTTTGTTGGCTCTTATTATAGACTTTGCCATATCTACCAGTTGTCTGTGCCCATCTGCCACACCTATCCAAAGCACCCTTGCCCTATCAACGTTTGGGAACACGCCAAGGCCCTTATACTTTATTTTTAAAGGCTTGAGCCCTTTGGCTGTTTCCTGAAGGCTTTTTAGAAGGTCTATCAACTTTTCCTGTTCCACCTCTCCTATAAATTGGAAGGTCATGTGGAAGTTTTGTGGCTCAACCCACTTACCCCTTATAAAACCTTCTGACTGAACTTGTATCTTCTCTACAGCTTCCTGTATTCTTTTTGTTACAAAGAAGCCAACAAAAACTCTTACCATTACCAACACCTAAAAGGCCCAGTATCAAGGTGCACAAAACCGGAGCTTGGATAATAGCCTACTCCTCCAACTCTAAGGTTCATGGCCAGATTTCTAAGAGCTTGTAAGGGCATACCATCTATCCTTATATCCACAGCCTTCCCAAGGGTATGATAGCTATTTTGGGCTACGCCCCTTTTCTTCCTATGCAGATAAGCGTTGGTAGAAGGCGACCTATAACCGGATATGACTATGATCTCCTCTTTGCCCGATAGCTGGGTTATTAGATAAAGAAGGTCAAGCAATTTTGTGTCTATGGGTGCTATCTGACCGCTCCTGTAGTCTCTCAAAAGATAGTTGATCTCCTCAAGGGAACTGTCTATATAGTTACCATCTACCCAATAGGCTACCTTAAGTCTTTCTCCTGTATTTAGGGAATATAAATTTAGCCACCTTGTACCCTCTCTTGCACTAATTCTTTCGGGCAGGAAGGCATAAGAAAAGGGGCCAAAGGCCAATCCACCCAAGTAAGCCACAGATCTTATAAAATCTCTTCTTGTCATTTCTTACCTCCAGAAGAGAAAAGGACCTTAGACAAAATTGTATCATATCCGTAGAGATCTTCTCTAAAATGGAGCTGTTCATCTCTTTTGAAGGCTGTAAAGTATAAAAGGTATAGGGATATGCTTTCTTTCAGTTTAAGGATTGTGGTTTCTTTTTTCTTTATAAGGTTCCTTAGTCTTTCTTGCGTCCATTCCTGACCCAACAAATAAAGAGCAAGATCTTCTGCCTTCTCCACTCTTATACAACCCGAGCTAAAAGATCTCTTTGTATGTTTAAAAAGGTGTTTATCTGGAGTATCATGAAGAAATACCTGGAATTGGTTGAGGAAATTGAACTTTATATGCCCAAGGGCATTTTTGGGTCCTGCTTCTTGTACAAGTCTAAAGGGAAAGTTCTTTTCATCATATATGCTCCAATCTATTTGCAATGGGTCCACCTCTTCTCCCATATAAAAGACCTTAAAGCCCTTTTTAATTAAGTAGTTTGGGTCTTTTTTAACCTTGGGAAGTATGTCCTTTACCGATATGCTTGTAGGCACATACCATTTAGGGTTTATGGTTATGCTGTCCACTTTGCTATACAGCATGGGGGTTGGCCTCAAATCTTCCCTGTAGTCTCTGCCCACTATAACCTTTGAATAAAAAATGACCCTATTTCCTTCCATTATGTATAATTCAAAGGAGGGTATATTTACTACAAGTGTTTTCTTTAGAGGATAGATCCATCTATGTTTTTCCAGATTGAGGTATACCTGTTTTAGCCTGTCTGCTGGGTTTATGTTTAACTCTTGGATAGTTCTTTTGTCAATAAGACCTGTTTCTGGTAGTCCGTGCCTTTTTTGAAAGCTTTTTATTGCATCAATAAGCTCTTGGTCAAAAACATCGGAATTTTTGTATTCTTTAAGGTCTCCCAAAAGAAAAAGCCTAAACCTTATCTCGTCAAGGCATGGGCCCTTATCTCCAAGCTTCAAATTCCTTTTGAGTTTTATGGGCTTCCATTCAAAATGGGACAAGCTTTCTAAGTATTTAGCCTGCTCCACTAGGAACCAATATTCACCACTTTTTGGGGAAAGCTCTATCAATAGGTCCCTTATTCTGCCCTCTTTTAAAAGACTGGCTAATATGTTTATGACTTGGTCTGGCTTCTTGGGAAGGTTCCAGCCCTTATAAAGCTTGGAGGGATCTGCGCTACCATAGTAAAGCTTATAAGCTATGTCTATGAGTTCATCTGTTAAGGCAAGTTCTGGATCAAGGCTTTTGCTTTCTCTGGGCTTTATGCCATGGTATGGGATATGTTTAAGAATGTCCTGAAGTGCATAGAAGTTGTTGGTTTCTTTGTCATTACAGAGCCACAAGCACTCAAAGTTCAAAAGCTTATATAGCTCATAAACCTTTTTAGGATGCGATAGCCTGTTCCAGTTTTCTTTTATGATATTTTCAAGGGCGTGGGAATAGTCCAGAGTAAAAAAAACAAAGATGTATAAAAGAAAAGAGACCGCCATGGGCGGTCAATAATTATATCACATGGGTTTTCCTTCTATTACGTCTCCGCCTTCTCCAGTTTTTCCTGTGCCTTGATAGAGGTGGCTTCCTACCTTTCCAGCCACCTCAAGCACCTTTTCTGTCATACTTCTTACCTCATTAACATCTTGAGAGTTTGCAAAGACCTTCTTGGCCTCTTCTATAGTTTTTTCCGCCTCGGAGATTACATCGGAAGGTAGCTTATCCCTGCTTTCCTTTAGCACCTTTTCAAGGTTATAAACATGCTGGTCAAGCTGGTTTTTGGCTTCTATCAGTTCCTTCTTCTTTTTGTCTTCTTCTTCATGCATTTGGGCCTCTTTTATCATTCTTTCTATTTCCTCTTGTGTTAGTCCAGAGGATGCCTGCACCCTTATGGATTGTTCCTTACCAGTGCCAAGGTCCTTGGCAGTTACGTGCAGTATGCCATCCACGTCTATGTCAAAGCATACCTCTATCTTTGGAACGCCCCTTGGGGCTGGTGGTATGCCCGTAAGGTAGAACTTGCCTAGTGATTTGTTATCTTTTGCCAATGGGCGCTCACCCTGAAGCACGTGAATTTCCACTTCTGTTTGATAGTCGCTGGCAGTGGTAAAGGTCTCACACTTCCTGTAGGGTATGGGCGTGTTCCTAGGTATAAGGACAGTCATAACGCCACCATAGGTTTCCACACCAAGGGAAAGGGGTGTTACATCCACAAGGAGTATTTCCTTTACCTCACCAGAAAGCACACCCGCCTGTATGGCAGCACCAACCGCCACCACCTCATCGGGGTTTACACCCTTATGAGGCTCCTTTCCAAAGAACTCTTTTATCCTTTGCTGGACCAAGGGTATCCTTGTGGAACCACCCACAAGCACCACCTCATCAATATCCTGAGGCCTGAGCTTGGCGTCCTCAAGGGCCCTTTTGACTATTTCCATAGTCCTATCCACAAGGTCTTTTATCATCTCCTCAAGCCTTGCCCTTGTGAGCTTCTTCTGAAGGTGTAGGGGTTGGTTGGTGGATGGGTCTATGGTTATAAAGGGAAGGTTTATCTCCGTTTCCAGCTTAAAGGAGAGTTCCTTCTTTGCCTGTTCGCTGGCTTCCTTTAGCCTTTGAAGGGCTGTCCTATCCTTCCTTAGGTCCACACCTGTTTCCTTTTTAAACTCCTCAATGAGCCATTCCATTATCCTCTCATCTATGTTGGCGCCGCCAAGGTGGGTGTCTCCAGCGGTAGCCTTTACCTCTATAACTCCCTCTCCACCTTCCAGTATGGAAACGTCAAAGGTACCACCCCCAAAGTCGTAGACCAGTATTTTTACATCGCTCTTTTTGTCAAGGCCGTATGCTAAGGCTGCTGCCGTTGGCTCGTTTAGGATTCTGAGGACTTCAAGGCCTGCAATCTTACCTGCATCCTTTGTGGCCTGCCTTTGCCTTTCGTTAAAGTAGGCTGGCACAGTAATTACAGCCTTTGTTATCTTTTCCCCAAGGTAGGCCTCTGCTGCCTCCTTTAGCTTTTTGAGGACTTGGGCGCCCACCTCCTCGGGCCTGACTTTTCTACCTATGTTTGGAATTTCAAAGCTTGCATCTCCCTTCTCATCGGGAACCACCTTGTAGGAGACCCTTTTGGCTTCATCCAAAACCTCTTCATATTTCCTTCCTATAAACCTTTTGGATTCATACACCGTGTTTTCTGGGTCAAGTATGGCACGCCTTTTGGCTGGCTCCCCTACCAAAACTTCCTTTTCCTTTGTCCAAGATACTACAGAGGGTGTAAGCCTTGAACCCTCTTGGTTGGCTATAACAACAGGCTCATCACCTATCATAACCGCTACCACGGAGTTGGTTGTCCCAAGGTCTATACCTATAATCTTCTCTGCCATAGGCTACCTCCTTTGCCTTAGTTTGTGAAAAAATATAAAACTTTAGTAAAGCTTTGTCAAGTTTTTTATATAAGGTTTTTAAAAATCTTAATAGGATATTGCTTCTTTGGCCTACATAGAGTGACACGTTGTCCGGGAAATATACCTTTGAACATTTGGTATGTTTAGGGTCTGTAAATTTAATCTATATGAACCCTTTACGGGTGCCCATTTGGCAAGAGCGAGCCCTGCACCTGCATTAACAGGTTGCAAGCCCTAGGCTTTAATTTCTCACTGAGTCTTTTAATGATATGATAGAGCTCATAGAAAAATAAGAAAATAAATACATATTTACTTAAAAAATCTTAGGAGGTAAGCCGTGCTTATAAAAATTCAAGAGCTGCCCAAGGTGGCCAACGAGCTGTTTAATGCCTTACATGAAGATGAGGTGCAGATAATAAACGAGCTTTATATTGCTTGTGAAAAAAAGCATTTAGAAGAAGTGGATAAACTTATGGATCTTCTCCTTTACGACATAGAGGATCACTTTTCTACAGAAGAGGAGCTTATGAGAGAGGCAGAGTTTTTTGCCTATCCAATGCACAAAGCGGAGCATGATAGTATGAGAAAGGATATAGAGGAGCTGTATAATAAGTGGAAGTCTTCAAGGGATTGTGTTGAAATTGTAAGGTTTCTAAAAGAAAAATTTGTACCTTGGCTTGTACTTCACATATCAAGGTGGGATTCCACTACAGCTATGCACATAGGTGATTGAAATTTGCTGAAAACAAATAAGGCAAAAATCTTTTTGCGTTGTGCGCTGTGTAAAAGTGTTATGTTAAAAATTTAAAGGTTAGACTTCCAACCTTTAATCGAGCAACTGTAAGAATTTAGTAAATGCCTTTGTAGGGGCTGCCTTTTCACGCCTTATAATTTTGGGTAGGTTACGAGTCTATTCCTACAAAGGGTAAACTTCCCATATTGCATAGCTTATAATAATATTGATATTTTTACTCCCCATCTGGAGGGGTGGCCGAGTGGACGAAGGCGGGTGATTTGAAATCACCAGTGGGTTCAAAGCCCACCGGGGGTTCGAATCCCTCCCCCTCCGCCAACTACTAAGGCAAGCAATATTTCAATCTCTTCCACAAATACTCCAAGTGATTTGGCCTTTTGCTCACACTCTTCTCTAAGGTCTTCAACCTTTTCCCAAAGGCCATCACCTAGGGACTTATAAAAACCATCCTTGTCTTTGTAATCATCCACCATTTGAAAAAGAAGGCCCACCTTTAGGCCCAAGTCTTCAAGGCTTTTCAAAAGGTCATATCTTTTTGCTACTATTCCACCAGCAATAAAACAAAAAGAGAAGAGTTCTGCCGTTTTTTTAAGACTTATTTCATTCTGGTCTGATAGCTTTCTTATGTCCAAAACTTGCCCTCCCACCATACCTAAAAAGCCAGCCTTTTTTGCCAAAAGGCTTATTAAAGAAAGGAGTTGACTACATTCTAATGACCTAAAGTTTTCTTCATTTGCCAAAACCTCAAAGGCATAGGTAAGGAGGGCATCGCCAGCCAATATGGCCATATCTTCACCAAAGACCACATGGCAGGAGGGTTTGCCCCTTCTAAAACTATCATTATCAAGAGCAGGAAGGTCATCATGGATAAGAGAATAGTTATGCACCATTTCAACCGCACAGCCTACAGTAATAGCATCCTCCATATGGCCACCAAGTGCATTACAAACGGCGCACAAAAAGAGAGGTCTTATGCGCTTGCCCTCTTGAAAGAGGTAGTAGGACATAGCTTCATAAAGGATTTGTGGTTCAAAGGGCTTTAGAAGTTCTCTCAGCCTTGCCTCTACCAAGTTTTTCCAAAGCTCAATTTTATTCATCATTCCACCTTATTGGTATCAATTATTTCCACCTTATAAAGCTTTTCTTTGCCAGAATGAATTTCCTTTACTGTGTACTCTACCACCCTTTTTTGGCCTTCGTACTCAAAGACTGCACTACACATATATTCTTTTTCTGACTTTTTTGTGGGCTTGCTCACATCTTTTAGCTCCAGTTTTTTAACTATGGGTTCTATTTCGCTTTCAAAGGCTTTTTCTGTATTCTTCTGTCCGCTCAAGGCTGAAAGCATGGATATAAAGAAATGGCTAAGAGCTTTTTCCGGATTGTTTTCTACATATATCTGTATAGCCAGCCCTTCTTTTACCTCTTTTAACGTATAGTCAGAAGAGCATGGATTGTTCCATGGCAAAAATTGACAACCAGCCGTAAAAATAAAAAATAGAGATAACGACCATGGCTTATAAACCTTCATTAAATTCCTCCTCCCATATGGGCACATCTGTATACACTACAATGCCAAGCTCTTTGCAAAGCTCCAAAGCCTTCGGCTCCACCATAGGTGATATTATTACCTTTTTATAAGCCTTTTTTCCTTCTTTTTTCTCAAAAAACTTTACCTTTCTTTCAAAGAGCAAAACATCACCAACACTTACAGAAGATTTAATTGCTGTCACTATGAGCTTGCCATTTTCTATGATAAGGTTCAGTTCTACAACCTTTCCCGGTCTTCCATCAAAAACCTCTCCCTCATAATCTATAGCCTCATACCTTTCCACTTTAACAGAAAGGTATTCTTCCATAAGGCCTTTTACCGCATTTCTAAAGGACCTTTCCGTTTTCAAGCCCCATCTTGCTCCCAAGGCGCCTATCTGCACATCCTGCCTTTTCCTCAAAGATATAAGCTCTTGTGTGAGAAGCTCCAGCTTCTTTGAATGTTCCTCAAGCCTTCTGTTTTGTTCTTCCAATATCTTTGAGTGTTCATCCAATTTCCTACTTTGTTCCTGTAGTATTTTTGAGTGTTCTTCAAGCCTTTTGTTATGTTCCTGAAGTATCTTTAAATGTTCATCAAGCCTTCTTATGGCCTCCTGCCATCTTCTTTCCCCTTCCTCTCTTAAGATTCTTATCTCCTCAAGGAGTATGTTAAACCTGTCCTCTGTCTTTTCCTTCTCTGCAAAGTAGGGTTTGAGAAAGGTTATAAATTGGGCTCTAAAGCTTTCATCCTTCTCAAGTAGTTTGGGTAAGGTTTTAAAAAGGGCCTTCTTAAAGCTTTCGCTACTTTTAGCCTTTTTCTCTGGCTTTTTCATAACTGATAAAATTTTAGCATTTTTACACTGTGTGAGAAATTAAAGCTGCAGGCATCCTGCCAGTTGATTTTTTATGTAGATGCGGGTTCAAAACCTGATCTTGAGTATTTAGACGGTCGCGATTTCAGCAAGCACCGAGCAGGGTGTTTCAAAAATAGCCTGTGCCTTCACACAGACTACCACCCCAGTTCCCTACAACGGGAACTTGCGCCCATATAGGATTTCCCATAAGCTCCGAAAGAGAATACCTTCCATAAGCACACCTCATAGCTGAGGGCCATATTCTCATGAGGTTTAAGACCTTTTCCTTGTCTTGATAGCTTGAGAATAAAAGCTTGGCGTTTATTGTTATCATCTATTGTTATTTTAAAATAATTGTTAGGTAAAGTGGATTTTTTACACACTCTCCTCAACGGGGCTTGATTTTTGGATACTTCTATGCTATAATTAAAATGCATTATCTGAACTGCGTGGTGGGGTATCAAGTTTAAGGAGGATAAAAAGGTGAAGACATTAAATCAAGAGAGGGGTCAGTTTGCCTTAAATGAAGTAAGCAAAATAAAAGGTGAAGGGGGCAAAGCAAAGAAATACAAAAGCTATGCTAAAAAACTCCCTGCTTTTATAACCACTAATGGACTTATAGCCACTCTTGCCTTTTTGAAATCAAAGAGTGATGCCAAAGATGTTTACGATTCTGTAGTTAGATGGTTGAAACAGCAAGAATATATAGAAAGTGAGGAAAATGGATTAGAAGAATTACTAAAAGTAGATTATCACAAGCTTCGTTTGGCAACTATGGAGGCTTTGGCTTTTGCCAGTTGGCTAAAAAGGATAGTGGAGATTGAGATAGAAGAGGATGAAAATGAATAGGCATAGCAAAAGTAGGAGGGAAAGAAAGCATAAGATTAAGGGAAGTATTCGCTTTGGAAGTTGTAATGAGATCTTTCTCAGATATGAAGCTCCTGACGATCTCGTAGATAAAGATGAAGAGAATGTAAAGAATAAGTTCTTTGATAATGCAATGAAACACCTTATAAGTAAGGGAGTAGATAGCTTGCCTTTACTGCTTAACAAGTATATTCCAATTCCTGATAATGCTGTGGAAGTTATCACAATAGAAGAGAAAAATGGTAATCCTAAGGAAAGCAGGAAAGACTTCCTTTCACTTAAAAAAGGTAAAATTATAGAGGAAGGAGTAAAGAGGTTATTCTATAATTCCTTATTGAAGCATTTTAGGTATTCAGATCTAACAAAATCTACTATAAAAAACAGACTTGATGAAATTTTAAATACTTCAGAAAGCTCTGGATATGTAAAGGTCTTTGACAAAACTCTAAAAACTATATCTCCACTTGTCTGTGGGCTTGGGGCAACTCATATATTTGAGACTTCTATAACATTACACCACATATGGGGAGTTCCTTACATTCCGGGTAGTAGTCTAAAGGGTGTGTGTAGGCAGGTGGCCTTTTGGAAGCTTGTTGAAGAAAGAAAGTTATCAAAGGATGATTTGGAAGAGTTCCAAAAGAAATTTTATGGTGATTTAATCACCGATGATAAAGAAATTCTAAAATACCAGCTTTTGTTTGGAACGCAGGGCTTTAAAGGACTTTTGCTTTTCTTAGATGCCTATCCTGAAATACAAGATGGAAGTATAAAAGAACTATTTAAGCTTGACATTATGAATCCGCATTATAGCGAATACTATGGAGAGAAAAGGGATATTCCGGGAGATTGGGAAAATCCTGTGCCGGTGTTTTTCCTTACGGTAAAAGAAGAGGTGTCTTTTAGGTTTGTGGTTCTCTTTGACAAAAGCAGGTGGGAGGTGATAAAAGAAAAAGGAATACCTGCAAAAGAAGGAAAGAGAAGGCAATTAGCTAATGAGGAAATAGAAGGGGTTGAAGAGTATATGAAAAGTGAGAAGTTTTATGAGGATATTATAGGGCAAGCTCTTGAGTTCTATGGAGTTGGTTCAAAAACAAGGCTTGGCTATGGATTGTTTGAGAGGTAAAGTCTATGGAGTTTAGGGTAAATATGGACACTACGAAAATACTTGTGGCCATATGGGGTAATTTCTCTGCTTGGAAGGATGCAAACTATAGGTATAAGAATAAAATCTATACTTCAAGCACTACTTTACCTTTATTGCTTGATACAATAAAACCAAACTATACTTACATAATCTTGGCTGACACTTTGATGGATAAATACGATAACATTTTTACCTATCAAGAGGGTTTGGCAAGGATAAAGAACGAGGCAGGGGCTTTCATTAAAGAAAAAATAAGAAGCTATCCTACTAAACTAAAGGAAGATAACATAAATATTTTGATTTTGCCGGCTGTGGGCACTTTTTCAAGGTCAAGGTTTGTGGGAAATCCTAATAATTTCTATGCCTTGGTTTATTTTGAACTTGCAAGGAATATTCTAAGGAATTTGGGGTCTAAACTGGCATTTATAAGCGAAAATAATAAGCCTTGTTTAGAACTTTACCTTGATATAACTCATGGCTTGAACTTTATGACCATGATGACCTACAGGGCGGTAAAGGATATTTTGCAGATAATTGCCTATTTTTGTAATGTAAGACTAATAGTTTTGAATAGTGATCCTTTGGTGGGTAGTGGAAATATTGACTTGAATATCAACGAGATTGAGAAAATAAACGTAATACCAGCTTTTAACTTTTATAGGTATAGTGATACTATGCTTCTTATTCCAAGTCCAAGCGGGCATGAAGGTGTAAACGCTCTTACAAAAAGGATGGATAGGCTTTATGCCTTTTGCAGTGCCTTTCTACATGGCTTGCCTGTTTATATGTATTATTTTTATGAGAAGCCTAAGGAAGATGAGATAGAAAACATAGTTAAGCTGTTTTATGACCATATAGAGGTAAATGTCAATGGAACTTTTGAGGTTATTCAAGGGTTGAACTTTGGCGAAAGTTTTATATCACTTCTTCAGGGCTTTTTGCTGTCAAACCTTTTAATGGTTAATGCCAAGGATGATGGTGTGGTGAAAATGGATGATATAGAGAGAATAAAGGGTATCTTTAAACATTCAAGGACAATCCTACAAAGGCTTGAAAGGGAGCTTGGAAAAATAAAGAGGGTGCGGATAGGCTCCGAGTTTAAGGACTATGGATTTTATGCAGAGGCCAATTATTCTCCTAATGATAACTTTGATGGGAGAAACTTTTTTGCTCACTGTGGCTTTGTGCATAATCTAATTGAGTTGAAAAGGGAAGGAAATACCATATTTATTAAACCAAAGCAAAGATTTATAGAGGAAATACATGAGGCTCTTTTGGAGAGCCTACCATCTGGAGGGTAGCTATGGCACAGGGTAATTATTCTGTGGATTATGTTTTGAAGTTAAAGGCATTGATGCATGATCCTATACATAAGATATGGCTTTTTTCTGAGGAAAATAAAAGGAAAGTTGTTTTAGAACATGGGAGTGAAATAAGTAAAGATCTTAGACAGTTCCACGAGAAAGTAGCGGAAGATCTTTTTAGATTCCTTATAAGTGATAGTATAAAAGATAGTGAAGGGGAAATTGCATATGCAGATCATATAAGTTCTGCTCTGTCAAGGATAGTTGTAAAAGACGCACCTATGGTTAATTTTGAAGAGTCTCGTTTTATTGATCCTTTTACTGCGGAATCAAGCAAAACTGAAGCTCCTGAGGATCATAAAGAAGTAGTAGAAGTTTTTAAAAATCTTGGGAAGCTAAACTTTCCTGACCAGCAAGAAAGGGCAAAGTTTTTCTTTCTTTTCCTTTGGAGATTTTTGCCAGATATCTTTCCTTGGATAGAAAAACATCCTGCAGACTCAAGGGCTCCTAACCATTCCATATACGACCACCTTGTGCAATGCTCTTGTATTGCCACATGTCTTGACAAGGGAGATAAACCAGCCTTTTTGCTCTTTACCATTAGTCCTGTGCAATCCTTTATTGCCATAGCCAGAAAAACTTCCGACCTTTGGGCTGGGAGTTATTTAATTTCTTATCTGATCTATAAGGCTATTGAAGTAATCATGGATGAGCTTGGACCAGACCATATTATCTTTCCTAATTTAAGAGGGCAACCATTGGTGGATTTATGGCTTTATGAAAAGCATTTTAAAGACTATGAAAATCACTTTAAAGATTTAAACATAAACAAAATCGGGGCTTTTGATTTTGAAAAGTGGAAAGATAGTCTTAAAACCGATAAGCTTCTTATTGCCAACTTTCCTAATAGATTCTTGGCTATAGTGCCTGATGGTAGGGCAAAAGATATAGCTAAGGAATGTCAAGAAGCGATAGGAAAGGCAATTGATGAGCTTTTGGAAAAAGTAGAAAGTTTAAATGATAATAAGGTAAAAGAGGAAGTTAAAAAAGTAAAGGATGTTATAAAGGAACACATTACTAAATATCTAAAAATTTATTGGGTGGTTTTGCCTTTTTATGAAGGTAATGATCATAAAGATGTTAATTCCATTTTTGAGGATTACAAAAATTTAGTGGGTGAAAATGATTTATACAATTTAGTTAAAACAGTTGTAGAAAATCTTCCTGATGGATACAAAAACGTCGGAAATGCCTATTCTCTCCTTGTAGATCTAACGGAGAGGTTTTTGGCAAGCAGGAAGGCAATAAGAGATTTTGAAGTGATTAAAATAGAGAAAGAAAATATAGAGCGGTGCCATCTTTGTGGTGAGTATGAGGTGCTTGATATAAAATGGGAAAATGTTGGTAGGAAATATGTAAGCGAAAGTGAAAGATTGTGTGGTATGTGCTTCTTTAAAAGGCTTTTGCCTGAGTTGATAGGAAATGAGTTTGGTCTTGAATTAAAATTTCCATCCACTTCTGAGATGGCAACGGTTAAGTATAAAGTAAAATTAGCAGAAGAAAAATTAGCGGAAGATTTGAAAAATGAAATCAAAAATTTCCTAACCAAAAATTTAAGAGAGCTAAACGGGCATAAACTAATAAAACCTACAGGTGTGCCAAGGTTAGAGTTAAAGAAAAATCCACTATACGACATTGATGGTCAATGGCTAATGGAATCATCTTACAGAAAAGAATACTTTAAAAAGGAATATGGGATAGATATTCCAGAGGAAGAGCTTGAGGAAATAAGGGAGTATTTAAAGAAAAAGGATATAAAGCCACCTACCTATTATGCCATTCTTTCTGTGGATGGTGATAATATGGGTAAGTGGTTAAAAGGGGAGAAATTGCCAGCGGTGGAGGAGTTGCTTCATGAAAAGGTGAGAGATGAATTATTTAAGCGCTATGAAACTTTTAAAGCATTCTTTAAGGAAAACCATCCCATGTCTCCATCTTTTCACAATTTATTTTCCAGAAGGTTATCGGAGTTTGCTTTAGAAAAGGTAAGGAAAATAGTAGAAGGGAGGTATTATGGCAAGCTTATTTATGCTGGTGGGGATGATGTGTTAGCCTTTTTGCCAGTAGAGGATGCTTTGAAGTGTGCTTGTTATTTAAACAAAGCTTTTAAGAGTTTACTTGGAGAAAAGGCAAGTGTGAGCGCAGGGATTGTTTTTGTCCATCATAAATATCCGCTATCTTTGGCTTTGAAAGAGGTAAGAGATGCACAAAAGAGGGCAAAAAGGGATTATGGCCGTTCGGCAGTATGCATAAAACATATATCTGGTTCCGGTCAAATTAGAACCACCGGGTTTAGGTGGGAAGACAAGAATTTCTTTGATGAGATTGTTAAAAAATACTCAAGGGAAGAGCTTTCTTCTAAGTTTGCTTATGACCTTGTGGATGTGGTGAGGATGTTACAAGGAAAAGAGAATAAGGTTAAGGATGAAACTCTTTCTATCTTGGAGAGGGAAATTAAGAGGTTATATAGGCGTAAAGTTTCTAAGGATAATGTGGATAAGGACTTTGAAGAGAAGCTTTTGAATACTATGAAAAGGTATAAAGATAATATACTGGCCTTTGCTGATATGTTGATAATTGCAAGGTTTGTGGCTAAGATGGGGGCAGAGGGATGAAGGAGATTAAACTAAGTTGTGAAGTGATTACTCCTTTGTTTATGGGCGGTGCTAATATGGAGCCTGAGATAAGGACGCAGTCTATAAATGGGGTTGTAAGATGGTGGTTTAGGACTTTGGGAGGTAGTAAAGAAGAAGAAAAAAGGCTTTTTGGATGGACTGGTGAAAAATCCAATAAAGGAATGGTAAAGTTTTGTATAATTCGCAAGGATAATATTGACAGGTATTTGAAAACTTACGAGAAGCAATTTAACCAAGGGGGGTATGTATTGCAAACAGGATTAAACTATATTGCTTTTTCTTTGGATCAACGCTTTAAGAAGGAACATAATAAACCGAAAAGACAATACTTAGATGTAGGTTATAGCTTTGATCTAAAAATTATTCTATCATCCTTTTTGGAAAAAGATGAAATAAAAAAATTTTTGGGAGCGCTTTGGTGTGCTTTTTATTTGGGTAATTTTGGAAGTAGGGCAAGAAGAGGTTTTGGATCTATTATGGTAAGGGAAATTTCTGGTGATTTTGACAATTTTATTTCCTTTGCTCCAAAAGGTGATATAAAAGGGTGGTTAAAGAGTAATTATGAAAAGATAAGAGGACTATTTGAAAAACCAAAAGAAAATAACGAAAAATCAAAGGAAAACAACATAGAGATTTATATATTTGAAAAACTGGATAAAAATATAATCAATGAGTGGATAAAAGAAGTTCAAAAGGGGCGTAATGGTAAATATTTAGCAAGAAATTATAATCCACAGGGAGTGAACCCAGCTTTTGGTAGATTAGTAGGGCTTTATAATTGGCGTGACTTACTTGACCTTATGGGATTTACCTTGATGGCTTATAGAAGCTATTTAGATCCAGATTATACCAATGCCAAAGCTATAATACAGGGGCGACCAAATAATAACATAATAGAAAGGGCTATCTTTGGTCTTCCTTTGAATTTTCACTTTTCATCCATAAAGCAGGGAAATAATAGGGGAACAGTTTTTCCTGTAAAAGGAGGAGAAAAACTTCGCCGAGCATCGCCTTTAATATATAAGGTGATTAAAAACGAAGAAAAGTTGGAGGGCTTAATCATTTTTGTAATGGATAAGTTCTTGCCAGATGATGTTGATTTAGAACTAAATGGTGTAAAATTACAAAAGCCTGATTATACTCTTATTAAAGATTACCTACAAAGCTTGCAAGATAAAAAGATTATCGGGAGGCTTATCTGATGTTGAAATTCACTATTAAGCCTATTGATGTGGTGTTTTTTGGAAGTGGTAAGCCTTTTAACTTGGGGGGATTGGGAGAGAGTATATTTCCACCATTTCCAAACTCCTTTGCCAGTGCAATTTTTGCAAAGATTTATGAGGCGAAAGGGATAACTAACGGAGTATTTAAAGCTGTCTATGGTCCTTTCTTGGAAAAGGATGATAAATATTACTTTCCTGCGCCTTGTGATATAGTCAAGGAAAAGGGAGGCAGTAGGATAAAAGTTTATAAGCCAAGGGAGAGCTCTAATCTTATAAAAGTGGAAAATACAGACCTTGAAAATAAGATAAAGCTTATGCCTTGGATAAAGCCAGAGTGCCAAGAGGATTACGAACCTTTTAATGGTTTTATAAGCCTTGAAGGGCTTAGAAAGTGGTATTATGGAGAGAAAATAGATGCTTCTGATTTGCTTTCTGAAGACAGGGTTTTTTATATAGAAGATAGAATTTCCATACGCATGGATGATAGCACTGGCACGGTAAAGGGAGAAGATGGGCTTTATAGGGTAAGGTTTGTAAGGCTTAAAGAAGAGTTTAGATTTGTCTTTTGGGTAGAACTGAACGAACAGGTGCTTACGGAAGACGAAGCACTAAAAATTTTCAACCAACATCCAAAGGTCCTAAAGATCGGTGGAGAGGCAAGAACTGCCACTTATGAAGTGGAAAATCATAACTTTAAAGATTTATTTAAAGATTTTCATTCCAGTAATCAAGGCGAAAGCTGTAAAATCCTTTTCCTAACACCGGGGGTTTTTAAGGAAGGAAAGCCAATACTTAACAATTTTGAAAATTTAGAATATGCTTGTATATCTGGATACACTCTTCTATCTATTAGGTCAAAGCATAATTACAAGAATAAAGTTATCCGTGCCATAAAGCCGGGAAGTGTGCTTATGATAAAGGCTAGGAATTTATCTACACCTATAGATTTTTATAAGCCTACGGATGATTTTATAGGTTCAAACCTTGTTTTAGTTAAAAAGGGAGGTGTTAGTCATGTATAAGGACCGTGCGCTTTTGACCTACTACACTTTAACTCCTTTGCATATGGGTTCGGGTAGTAGTGTGCATTATGTGGATTTGCCTATCCAAAGGGAGAGGCATACTTCCTTTCCTATAATGGCTGGTAGTGGCATAAAGGGGGTTTTTAGGAATTTGGCGGAAAGGGAATGCAATAAGAAATGCAATGAGAAAAAATGGAGTAAGGAAGATGTAGATAAGATATTTGGCCATGAGGAGGCGAGCGAGGGTGCTTCTATGGTTGCTTTTACAGATGCCAAAATTCTTTTATATCCTGTGCGTAGCTTAAGGGGGACTTTTGCTTGGATTACTTGTCCTTTGGTGCTAAAGAGGTTCAAGGAGGAGCTAGAAAGCTTGGGTGAAATAAAAAACACAAGCTGGGAAGTGCCAAACCTTGATCCTAATAAAGATAATAAAGCCTTGGTAAGTAATAACTCATCCTTAATAATTGATGATAAATCTATCGGACTTGAGGAGTTTGTGCTTGAGTGTGAAAAGAGTGAAAATGTGGATAAAATAGCTGAAGTTATAAAGAATTATCTACCACAAACAAGCACGGTAAATGAGTTACCGTTAAGGTTAGTGGTAGTTGATGATAATATCTTTACATACTTTGTAAACTATGCAGTGGAGATTAGGACAAGGATTAGGATAGACCAAGGGACTGGAACGGTGGAAAGGGGTGCGCTCTTTACTGTAGAGTTTGTGCCATCGGAGGCAATTTTTTATAGCTTTGTGTTTTTTATAGAAAGAAAGGAGGGTGATAGCTCAGACGCAAGGACAAAGTTTGAAAAGCTTTTTAGCTCTGAGGATAAAGATAAAGCAAACAAAAATAAAGTTGAAAACAAAAAAGTAAAGGAGTTGGTGCTTCAATTTGGTGGAGATGAAACTATAGGGGCCGGTTTTACAAAGGTTAGATATAATGAACTTGTGTGTGAACGCGGAGAGCATAAAGCTACCACTGGGGGTATTCCTTAAAATTATTTGAAGCATACTTCCCGCGTGCAAAAACTCTTTGAGACAAAAACACAAAAATATACTTTATCATCTCTTAATCATCCGCGAACCTACCTTTTGGGTGCATAGCATTCTGGATAAGATGTATCAAGGCTTAGAAGCCTATTTGCGAAAAATTCTCAATGCACAACTGGAGGTTCGCTGCAAATTTACTTCACTTGAACCACTTGACAAAATTCTAAAATTGGTGTATTATCTATATTAGATTTAGGTGGTAGGTGTTGGGTTTTATCTGAACTATGTGGGATGTAAAGCTCTTGGTGGCAGATACTCCCCCCGAATTATCTTAGCGTTTTATCTGAACTATGTGGGATGTAAAGTTCATAGAGGCTCTGAGCGATAGAGAGAGTTTTTGATGGTTTT
>Ga0101943_1001588_pt1 | contig 18438 bp, 15 predicted proteins | sample DewCreD2012metaG_5_FD_75244 | JGI IMG/M metagenome (GOLD analysis project Ga0101943, IMG submission 75244) | Hot spring sediment bacterial and archeal communities from British Columbia, Canada, to study Microbial Dark Matter (Phase II) - Dewar... ... | reverse complement strand
CGAGACCGTCGACGGGGCCTAGCATGGGCGCCGTGCGGGTCGCGCTCTGCCAGATGAACAGCAAGGCCGACGTCGAGCGCAACGAGGCTCGGGCGCGCGCGCTCCTGGAGGAGGCCGCCACGGGGGGCGCCGATCTCGCCTGCCTGCCGGAGGTGTGGCCGTGCCAGGGCTCGATGCAGGAGATGCGCGCCGCGGCCGAGCCGGTCCCCGGCCCCCGGACGGAGCTCCTGGCCGGGATCGCTCGCCGGCACGGGATGTGGGTCCACGGCGGCAGCGTGCTCGAGCTCGACGGCGAGCGGGTGTTCAACACGAGCGTGCTGTTCGACCGCTCCGGCGAGCTCGTCGCCAGGTACCGCAAGATCCACCTGTTCGACGCCGATCCGCCCGGTGGCCAGCCGAGCCGCGAGTCCTTCCTCTTCACCCCCGGCGAGCAGGTGGTCACGGCCGAGACCGAGCTCGGCCGGGCCGGCTTCTCGATCTGCTACGACGTGCGGTTCCCCGAGCTGTACCGGGCGCTCGTCGCGCAGGGGGCGACGGTCCTGTTCGTCCCGGCCTCGTTCCGGTACGAGACCGGGAAGGACCACTGGGAGGTGCTCGTGCGCGCCCGGGCGATCGAGGACCAGTGCTTCGTGATCGCCGCGGCGCAGTGGGGCACGTGGGGGCCGCCGGGCAAGGAGCGCCGCACGTTCGGCAACAGCCTCGTCGTCGACCCGTGGGGGCGGGTGCTCGCGCGGGCGCCGGACGGCGAGGGGGTGACCTTCGCCGAGTGCGACCCGGAGGAGGTCCGCCGCGTCCGCGAGATCCTCCCGGCCCTGCGCCATCGCCGGCTCGGCGCGATCTGCTGAGCCGCGGCCGGAGGGGCTCGAAGGGGTGGCGAGCCGGCCCGTCCGGGCCCTCCGGCGTATCCCCCGTTCGGCCGAAAGTCCTATGCGCTCGCACGCGGCCCCGGCCGATACCTGAGGACGAAGGGTTGGTCCCGAGAAAGGCAAACCGTCGGGAACGGCGGGACGCAAAGCTCCGGACCCTACCGCTCCGAGGAGCGCGGGTGGCCGAGCTGCCGAAGGACCGGCGCTCCACCTGGAGCCCGGTTCACTCCGGGACCCTGAGGTGGAGGCGCGGCGATGACGAGCAGTCGCATCGGGAGCCGGAGCGGCCGAGCCGCGGCCGGCTTGATGCTCGTCCTGGCGCTGCTCGCCTCGGGGATCGCGACCGACCACGTCCGAGCCGCCGCGCCGCACGCGCGGGTGGAACGGCTCCTCGCGCTCACGAACGATGCGCGGACCGAGCACGGCAGGTCCGCCCTCGCGCTGAACGCGAAGCTCTCCCGGTACGCGAAGGCGCACAGCCGCCAGATGGCGGAGGAGGGGAGGCTGTTCCACTCCGAGGATCTCGCGGCGCAGCTGGACGGCCTGGAGTGGACGGTGGGGGGCGAGAACGTGGGCGTCGGCTCGTCCCTCACCGATCTCCAGGAGGCCTTCCTGGCCTCGAAGCCGCACCGCCGCAACATCCTGCGGAAGGCGTACGACCACGCGGCGATCGGGATCGTGAAGTCAGACGGGAACCTCTGGGTGACGGTCATCTTCTACGGCTAGCCCCTCCCGACCTAGCTGTAGATGCGAGGAGCCCCGGCACAAGGCCGGGGCTCCTCTTCGCGTCCGGTCGACGGTGCCCGTCGTGGCTGCAGCGGTCCGTCAGGCCCGCTCGAGGTCCTCGGGGCGGTCGACGTCGGCCGGGGCCGGCTCGTCGAGCTCGACCCAGCGCACGGCCCCGGGGTGCGCGTCCAACCACGCCCGGGCGCCGACGTCGCCGTGGAGCTCGGCGAGCTCCGGCCAGGTGCGGCGGGCGAGGAGCGCCGGGCCGGGCCCGTCGCGGAACCGCAGGCGGATGGCGGCGGCACCGGGGTCCTCTCGGTACGCGCGGACGAGCGCGCGCACGTGCTCGGGGCGGATGCCCGGTTGATCGGCGAGGAGCACGACGGCGGCCCCCGAGCCCGGCGAGCAGGCCGCGAGCCCCGCGGCGAGCGAGGTCGCCTGTCCCTGCGCGTACCGGGGGTTGCGCACGGCGCGGGCGTGGGGCGGCAGCGCGAGGGCGGCCTCCACCGCGTCGGCGTCGTGGCCGAGCACGACCACGACCTCGTCCACCTCGCCGGCGGCGGCGTCGATCGCGTGCTGGACGAGCGGCCTGCCGCGGACGGTGGCGAGCTGCTTCGTGCCGCCGAAGCGTGAGCCGGTCCCCGCGGCGAGCACCACCGCCGAGACCGCGGATCGCGTGCGTCCGGTCACGGCCCGACCGTACCAGCGCGGATGGCGAGGGCGGACGCCATCGGGTAGGGTTCGCGCCGATGCGAGGGTTCGAGGGTCGCGTGGCGCTCGTGACGGGGGCGGGGAGCCCCACCGGGATCGGGTTCGCCTGCGCCCGCGCGATCGGGCGGGAGGGCGCGGCCGTGGCGGTCGCGGCGACCACCGAGCGGATCTTCGAGCGCGCGGCCGAGCTCGAGGCCGAGGGCATCCGGGCCGCCGGGTTCGTCGCCGACCTCACCGACGCGGCGGCGGCCGAGGCGATGGTCGCGGCGGTGCGCGAGCGCTTCGGGCGGCTCGACATCCTCGTCAACAACGCCGGGATGTTCCAGACCGGGCACGACGACGACCAGGCCGGCGCGGTCGTCGCGGAGCTGCCCCCGGAGCGGTTCCGCCGCGACATCGACCTCAACCTCATGACCGCTTTCCACGTGAGCCGGGCGGCGCTGCCCGGCATGATCGCGCAGGGCTACGGGCGGATCGTGATGGTGAGCTCGGTCACCGGACCGGTCGTCACCAACCCCGAGAGCGGCGGCTACAGCGCCGGGAAGGCCGGCATGGACGGGCTCATGCGGGTCATCGCGATCGAGAACGCGAGGTATGGCATCACGTGCAACTCGGTCCAGCCGGGATGGATCGCGACCGGCTCGCAGCTGCCCGAGGAGGCCGTGGCGGGGGAGCACACGCCGATCGGCCGCAGCGGGCGGCCCGAGGAGATCGCGGCGGTGGTCGCGTTCCTGTGCTCCGAGGACGCGAGCTACCTCACCGGCCAGGCGATCGCGGTGGACGGGGGGAACACCATCCAGGAGTACAAGGGGCCGCGCGAGGCCTGGTACTAGCGGGCGAGCGGGCCCGCCGTCCCGCCGGTCCCGCCGGCGAGCCCGGTCCCCTCACCGTGCCCGTCAACCTGGTGACGTCTCCTCGGACTGCGCCCGGTCCCCTCACCGTGCCCGTCAACCTGGTGACGGCTCCTCCGCCTGCGCCCGGCCCCGCCTGACAACCCCTTGTCAGGAACGTCCGAGGTGTTCTCTGACAAGGGGTTCACACGCATCGACGTCGCACGGGTCCCAGGTCGTCAACGGGTTGACGGCCTCGCCACCCGTCGGCCCTCGCCCTCCGTCGCGGCCCCCGCGTCAGCCCACTGCCCCCGCGCCTACGTGGCGGCCCTCGCCGGGCGCTCGTGGATCGGCCCGGGTCGGTCGCGCAGGAACCCGCCGCCCCGGCCCCGCTTGATCGCGACGATCTCGGCGACGATGGCGGCGGCGATCTCCTCGGGCCCCTCGGCCCCGAGGTCGAGCCCCGCCGGCGCCCGCAGCCGCTCCTCGTCCTCGGGCGAGATCGCCACGCCCTCCTCGCGGAGCTCGTGGAGCAGGCGCTGGGTCCGGGCGCGAGGGCCGAGCATCGAGATCGCACGCACCGGCGAGCGGAGCAGCTCGCGCAGGTAGTCCTTGTCCCGTAGGAAGTTGTGGGTCATCACGACCACGAAGGTCCGTGCATCGAGCGGCGCGCGCTCGGCGACCTGGTCGGGGCGCTCGAGCGCCACGAACCCCGCCGCCTGCGGGAAGCGCTCGCGCGTGAGGAAGGCCGGGCGGTCGTCCACCACGATCGGGCTCCAGCCCATCCCCGCCGCCGCCGCGACGAGCGGCACCGCATCGTGCCCGGCCCCGCAGATCACCAGGCGCAGCGGCGGCTCGAGCACCTCCACGAAGGCCCGCACCCCGCCGGGGAGCTCGCGCACCTCGGAGCGCTCGGCAGCGAGGAGCTCCCGCGCGGCCTCGACGGCCGCCTCGTCCACGGCCGGTGCGCCGAGCGAGCCCCGCCGCTCGCCCTCGGGCGTGACGAGGAGCCGGTTCCCCTGCTCCACCCCGGGGACCTCCGCACCGAGCACCGTGACCATGCAGATCGGGCGCTCCTGCTCGAGCGCCATCCGGAGCGCGCCCGCGACCTCGGCCGCCTTGTCGGCGGGCTCGACGAACAGCTCCATCGCGCCGTTGCAGCCGAGCCCCCAGCCCCACACGGCGTCGTCGTCGGCGGTGAGGTCGAAGGAGACCACGCGCGCGAGCCCCTCGTGCATCACGATGCGGGCGACGTCGGCGACGTCGTTCTCCAGGCAGCCGCCGCTGATGTTGCCGATCGGCGCGCCCTCCTCGGGCACGAGCAGCCGGGCGCCGGGCCGCCGATAGGTCGAGCCGCGGACCGCGACGATCGTCGCGAGGGCGAGCTTCTCGCCCCGGGCCGAGAGCGACTCGATCGCGCGCAGCACGTCGGTGAGCTCGCTCATGCGCGGATGGTACGCCAAGCTCCGTGAAGGAGGGCAACCCCTCGTCGTGCGAGAACTGAGGCTCGTCCCGACGGATCCTCGAAGCGAAGGGGGTTCACCGATGACGATCGATGACAGGATCACCCGTCTGCTCCGTGAGGCGGCGCAGGATGTCGAAACGGAGGTCCCACCCCCGGTGGAGCGGGTGATCGCGCAGGGGCGTCGCCGACGGCTGATCCGCGGCTCCACGGGCGGGGTGATCGCTGTCGGTACCGCGCTCGTCATGGTGTGGAGCCTCGTCCTCCTCGCCCGGGGTCTGGGCGGACCCTCCGAGCCGCGGCGGGCCGCAGCCGACGGTGGAGCGGCAGGTGCGACCCATAGGCTCATCCTCTCGGACGTCACCGTTCGCTATCCGTTCTCGGCGGCTCCGGAGGGAGCGGTCGTGGAGGAGGACGATCCGAGCCTGGATCCGTCGATGGCCAACGTGTTCTTCACCGCCACGTGGTCGGACGACCGCTGGCCCGGCGAGGTCTGGTGCACCTTCGAGGCGTTCGATGCCGGAGGTGAGATCGTGGGACGGGAGCGCGTGCTGGTCGGGGCGCCGATCCAGGCGCGTACCGGGCGTCTCCCCGGTTTCGGGATGCCAGTGTCGGCGGAGCCGGTGAGCGCCACCGGCTCGTGCGAGGAGACGGACTACGTGTATCCGGACGGCCCCGGGTACGTCTTCGACGACGTGCAGGTCGAGCCCTCCCGCGGCGTGGGTGCGGAGATCCGAGCCACGGTTCGCTGGGCGACCACGGTCGATCCAGGGCCCCGGGCCTGCACGGTGGAGGTCACCTCGGTCGACGGCACGGTGACCACGGTGGCCGAGTTCACCCTCCAGGGCCCCGACGGGTATCGGACCGATCTCGCCGTGATCGCGATGCCGGCCGATCGGGTCGACTCCGCGCAGATCGACTGCCGCCCACTGCCGCGTCTGCTCCCGTAGGTGCGGGGCTCGCTCTGAAGCGCGGGGTCAGCCCGCGGCGAGGAGCGCCTCGAGCTCGCGCTCGCGCTGGAGCGCTCGCGCGTACCAGCCGCCCTGGGCGAGGAGCTCGGCGTGCGTGCCGCGCTCGCGCACGCGTCCGGCCTGCAGGACGAGGATCTCGTCCATCCCCTCGAGCCCCGCGAGGCGGTGCGTGACGAGCACGAGGGTGCGGCCGCGCGTGAGCGCGAGGAGCTCGCGCAGGAACGCGTCCCCGCCGGCCACGTCGAGGTGCTCCCGTGGCTCGTCGAGCACGAGCACCGGCGGGTCGGCGAGGAGGAGCCGGGCGAGCGCGAGGCGGCGGCGCTCGCCCCCGGACAGACGCGCGCCGTGCTCGCCGACCATCGTGCGCAGGCCCTGGGGGAGGGTCTCGACCCACGCGAGGAGCCCCGCTCGGGCGAGGGCCTCGCGCATCTCGGTGGCGGTGGCCCCCGGGCGGGCGATCCGGAGGTTCTCCTCGAGCGAGGTGTCGAACACGTGCGGGCGCTGCTCCATGAGGCCGATGACCCGGCGGACCTCGCCGGAGGCGAGCGATTTCGCGTCGATGCCGTCCACGAGGTAGCGCCCGGCGCTCGGCTCGAGGAAGCGCACGAGCACGGCGGCGAGCGTGGACTTGCCGGCCCCGCTCGGGCCGACGACGGCGACGCGCCTCCCCGGCGGTAGGTCGAGGCAGAGGTCCTCGAGCGCGAGCGGGTCGTCCGGGCTCCAGCGGGCAGAGACCCCGCGGAGCTCGAGGTGGTGCGGGCCGCTCGGCAGCGGAGCCGGCTCCGAGGGCTCGGCGACCGGGACGGGGGCGTCGAGCACCGCGGTGACGCGGTGGGCGGCCTCGCGCACGCGCCGCAGCTGCTGGGCGGCCATCGGCAGCGGGGCGGCGACCTCGAAGGCGGCGAGGGGGGTGAGCACGACGAGCGCGAGGAGCACCCCGTCCAGGCGCCCGGCACGCACGGCGACGGTCCCGGCGGCCAGGCACGCGAGGACCGTGAGGCCGGTGGCGAGCGCCGTCGTCGCCGCGCCGACCCCCGCGGCGGCCGCGGCCCGGCGCTCGGCCCGGCGGAGCTCCTCGCCGCAGGCCGCGATGCGCGCGAGCCGCTCCTCGGCGGCGCCGAGGGCCGAGAGCTCGGCCGCGCCCTCGAGGAGCTCCACGGTCCGGGCGGTGAGCTCGCCCCGGGCGGCGGCGAGGCGGCGCTCGCTCCGGCGCGTGAGCCTCCCGGTGAGCGCGGGCGCGAGGGCGCCGGCGACCACGAGCCCGAGCGCCGTCGCGAGCGCCGCCTCCGGCACGAGCCCGAGCAACCCGCCGACCACCCCGAGCCCGGCGACGGCCGCCACCGCCGCGGGCGGCACCACCCGCAGGTACAGCTCCTGGAGCGTCTCGACGTCGCCGACCAGGCGAGCGAGCAGATCGCCGGAGCGGAAGGCCGGCAGGCCGGCGGGGGCGAGCGCCTCCAGGCGCTCGTACACGCGGGCGCGGATCTCGACGAGCACGCGGAAGGCCGCGTCGTGCCCGACCAGGCGCTCGAGGTACCGCGAGACGCCCCGGCCGATGCCGAAGGCCCGCACGGCGACGATCGCCACGGTGAGCGTGAGGATCGGTGGGCGCAGCGAGGCGCGGGAGATCAGGTACGCCGAGGTCGCCATGAGGCCGATGCCCATCGCGGCCGTCGCGACCCCGAGCAGGACGGCGCCGAGCAGGCGACCGGCGAGGGGGCGGGCGAACCGCAGCACGCGCGCGACCGCGTTCACGCTCGCCCCTCCACCGCCGCGGCGACCGGAGCCGGCCCCGCGACCTTGACCACCCGGTCGGCGAGCCGCAGCAGCGAGGGCCGGTGCGCGACGAGCACGACCGTGCGGCCCTCGGCCAGCCGCGCGACGGCCTCGAGCACGCGCTGCTCGGTCGGCCCGTCGAGCGAGGCGGTCGGCTCGTCGAGCAGGAGGATCGGGGCGTCGCGCAGGAACGCGCGGGCGAGCGCGAGGCGCTGCCGCTGCCCCTCCGAGACCCCGGCGCCGCGCTCGCCGAGGACCGTCGCGAGCCCCTCGGGCAGCTCCTCGACGAAGTCGGCGCCGACGGCCTCGAGCGCCCGGCGCACGTCCTCCTCGCTCGCGTCGGGCCTCGCGACGCGCACGTTCTCGGCCACGGTCCCGGCGAACAGGTGCGGGGCCTGGGGGACCCAGGCGACGTGCGCGCGCCACCGCTCGAGATCGACCTCGGCGAGATCGACCCGTCGACCGTCCGCCTCGAGCACGACGCGGCCGGAGGTCGGCCGCAGGAAGCCGAGGAGCACCGCGAGGAGCGTGGACTTGCCGGCGCCGTTCGGGCCGACGAGCGCGACGGTCTCGCCGGGTGCGACCGAGAACCGGACCGGCGCGAGGGCGGGTCGGTCGGGCCGGGCGACGGCGACGTCCTCGACGTGGATCTGGGTCCGCGTGAGCTCGGGCGGCGAGGCGTCGCCGGCGGCGGGCGGGGGCGTCTCGAGGATCTCGAGCACCCGCCCGGCGGCCGAGAGCCCCTCCTGGCTCGCGTGGAAGTGCTGGGCCGAGAGTCGGAGCGGCAGGTACGCCTCGGGCGCGAGGAGCAGGACGGCGAGGCCGGCCTCGAGCCCGAGCCCTCCCGCCACCAGGCGCACGCCGATCGTCACCGCGACGAGCGCGACCGAGATCGTGGCGAGCAGCTCGAGCGTGAGCGAGGAGACGAACGAGACCCGCAGCACCGCCATCGTGGTGCGCCGGTACGCCTCGCCCTGCTCGCGGATGCCGCGGAGCTGCCCCCGCGAGCGGCCGAAGACCTTCAGCGTCGGCAGCCCGCGCACGAGGTCGAGGAAGTAGCCGGCCAGGCGCTGCAGCTCCGTCCACCGGCGGGCCTGGGCGCGCTCGGTGGCCCAGCCCACGAGCGCGCCGAACATCGGGACGAGGGGAAGCGTGACGAGCAGGATGAGCGCCGAGAGCGGGTCCCGCAGCCCGACCGCGACGAGCACCGTGAGGGGCACGACCACCGAGAGCACGAGCTGCGGGAGGTACCGGGCGAGGTACGGATCCAGCCCGTCCAGCCCGCGGGTCGCGAGGACCGCGAGCTCGGCGCTGCGCTCGCCGGCGAGCCACGCCGGTCCGAGCCGGACCGCGTGCGCGAGCACGGCCTCGCGGAGCTCGCGCTTCACGCTCGCGGCCGAGGCGTGCGCGGCCGACTCCTGCACCCAGGCCACGGCCGCCCGCAACAGGGCGATGCCGAGCAGGAGGCCGAGCGAGCCCGACAGGTCGGCGAGCGCCGCACCGCCGTGGAAGATCTCCGTGATCGCGCGGGCGAGCAGGAGCGCCTGCGCGAGGACGAGCGCCGCCGTCGCCCACCCGAGCGCGACGGTCAGCGCGAGGTAGATGCGCGCGGCGCGGGCGCGTCGGAGCAGCCTCGGATCGAGCGGTCGCACCCCGCCATCTTCCCGCAGCGCCCGCTCACGCCGACGGGAGTCGGGCCGCGTCGGTGGGGGGCAGGTCGCGCGTCCCGATCCGGCGCCGGAACACCCAGAAGGTCCACGCCTGGTAGGCGAGGACGATCGGGGTCATGATCACCGCGACGACCGTCATCACCTTCAGCGTGTACGGGGTCGAGCTCGCGTTGTCCACGGTGAGCGTCCAGGCGGGATCGGTGCTGCTCGGGAGCACGGCCGGGTACAGCACGACGAACAGCGTCACCGTCGCGGCGACGATCGTGAGGCCGGTGAGGGCGAACGCCCATCCGTCCCGGCCGGCCCGCGCCGCGCCGAGCGCGCCCAGGAGCGCGAGCGCCGCGACCGCGCCGGTGACCCACGGGACGGTCTCGCCGGCATCGAGCAGCGTCCAGGCGAGGAAGGCCACCGCCAGGACGGCCGCGACGAGCCCCGCCCTCGGCGCGAGCGCGTGGGCGCGCTCGCGGACCTCGCCGGTCGTCTTCAGCGCGAGGTACGCCGCGCCGTGCGTGGTGAACAGCGTGAAGGTGACGAGCCCGCCGAGCAGCGCGTAGGGGTTCAGCAGGTCCAGGAACCCGCCCGTGTACGTGAAGCCCTCGCCGATCGGGACCCCGCGCACGATGTTGCCGAACGCCACGCCCCACAGCAGCGCCGGCACCGCGCTCCCGAACACGATCGCCGCGTCCCACCGACGGCGCCACGCCGCGTCCTCGCGCTTGCCCCGGTACTCGAAGGCGACGCCGCGAAGGATGAGCGCCACGAGGATCAGCAGCAGCGCGAGGTAGAAGCCGCTGAACAGCGTCGCGTACCACTCGGGGAACGCGGCGAAGGTCGCGCCGCCCGCGGTGAGCAGCCACACCTCGTTGCCGTCCCAGACGGGGCCGATCGTGTTGATCACGACGCGGCGGCCGGGCTCGTCCCGCCCGACGACCGGCAGGAGGATCCCGACGCCGAAGTCGAACCCCTCGAGGAAGAAGTAGCCGGTCCACAGGACCGCGATGAGGATGAACCAGACCGTGGACAGCTCCATCTCGGCCCCCTCAGTAGGCGAACGTGAGCGGTCGCTCCGCCGATCGCTGCTCGTAGGCGAGCTCGGCCTCGGCCGTGGTGATCTCGGGCGGGCCGGCCTTGGCGAAGCGCACGAGCAGCGCCACCTCGACGACCGCGAGCGCGCCGTAGAGCAGCGTGAGCACGATCATCGAGACGAGCACCTCGGTCGCGCTCACCGCGAGCGAGACCCCGTTCGCGGTGAGCTGGAGCCCGTACACCACCCAGGGCTGGCGTCCCATCTCGGTGAAGATCCAGCCGAACGTGTTGCCGAGCAGCGGGAAGGTCGCGGCCGCGATGCCGGCCGGCGCGAACCACCACCAGGTCGGCGTCCGCCCCCGGCGCGTCGCCCACAGCGCGAGCGCCGCGTAGGCGGCCGCGAGCGCGCCGAACCCGATCATGAGCCGGAACGACCAGTACGTGACCGGGATGTTCGGTCGGTACTCGGCGGGCCCGAACCGCCGCTCCAGATCGGCCTGGATGTCGTTCAGGCCCTGGATGCTGCCGTCGAAGGAGCCGGTCGCGAGGAACGAGGAGAGCCCCGGGATCCGGATGGAGAACACCTCGCGGCTGCCGTCGAGGGTCCCGATCGTGAGCAGGCTGAATCCCACGTGCCGCTGGGTCTCCCACACGGCCTCGGCGGCGGCCATCTTCATCGGCTGCTGGTCGGTCATCACCCGGGCCTGCAGGTCGCCGGTGACGAGCAGCGCGAGCCCCGCGACGAGGCTGGCCCAGGCCCCCAGGCGCAGCGAGGGCCGCATGACGTCCTCGTGCTGCCCACGCACGAGGTGCCAGGCCGAGATCCCCACCATGAAGGCCCCCGCCGTGAGGAAGGCGCCGGCGAGGACGTGGGGGAAGGCCGCGAGGTTCGTGACGTTCGTGAGCACCGCGACGATGTCCGTGAGCTCGGCGCGCCCGACCGGGTGGAGCGGGTTGAAGCCGGGCTCGACGCGGTAGCCGACCGGGTGCTGCATCCACGAGTTCGCCGCGAGGATGAAGTACGCGGAGATCGCGGTGCCGACCGCGGCCGCCCAGATCGTCGCGAGGTGCACCCGCTTCGGCAGCCGGTCCCAGCCGAAGATCCACAGGCCGAGGAAGGTCGACTCGAGGAAGAACGCGATGAGCGCCTCCATCGCGAGGGGCGCCCCGAAGATGTCGCCGACGAAGCGGGAGTACTCGCTCCAGTTCATCCCGAACTGGAACTCCTGGACGATGCCGGTGACGACCCCCATCGCGAAGTTGATGAGGAACAGCTTCCCCCAGAACTTCGTGGCCCGCAGGTACGCGTCCTTGCCGGTGCGGACCCAGGCGGTCTGCAGCCCGGCCACGAGGAGCGAGAGCCCGATCGTGAGGGGGACGAACAGGAAGTGGTACACGGTGGTGATGCCGAACTGCCACCGCGCGAGGTCGAGCGCGTCCACGATCACCTCCCGGGCGCGGGCGCGAGCACCCGCCGCGCCGCACCCGAGCCAGTCTACGGGCGACCCCGCGAACGCCCGTCCCTGGCGAGGGACCCGTGGTCATGGGGGCGGACGGCCGGTGCCCGACGGCGGTGCTCGGGTGGCGGGTATCCTCCGCTGCGTGGATCCCGCACGCCGCTCCCTCGGGCGGTTCCTGCTCGTCGTGGTGCCCATGTTCGCCGTCGCGATCGGCCTCGTCGTCGCCTACCTCGTGCTCCGGCCGACGATCCGGCGCAACGCGGCGATCCTCGTGACCGCCAAGCTCGAGGTCGTCCTCGGCGTCGTCGACGAGGTCCGCCGGTCAGGCGGCGGCCTGGCCGCGGCCACGGCCGAGCGCCTGGACGAGCTCGCCCCCGAGGACCTCGGCTTCCAGGGGCCGGACCAGGCCTCGCAGGAGCCGCTCGTCGTGAGCGTGCTCGCGACCGAGCGGACCTGGACCGGCGCCGCGAGGGCCGACTCCGGCGCCTGCTACTTCGTCCGGGTGCTCGCGGGCGGCGCCGTCGAGCGCGGCACGGTCCCCGGGGGCGACTGCACCGCGCGGGCGGCGAGCGGGGCCCCGGCGCTCGGCTGGCCCGAGCTCTGAGCGCCCGATCCGCCCGAGGCCCTTCGCCCCGATTCGCGCGACGGCGCGGGTTGCTCTACCATCTGTGGCCTGCCCGCCAGCGCGGAAAGGGGGACGCCCGTGACGCACGTCGCCGTGACCGTGAACGGGGTGCTGCGGGAGGCAGACGTCGAGCCCCGCACGCTCCTCGTGTACTTCCTGCGCGAGGTCCTCGGGCTGACCGGCACGAACGTCGGCTGCGACACCTCGACCTGCGGCGCCTGCACGGTGCTGCTCGACGGCGAGTCCGTGAAGTCCTGCACGCTGCTCGCCGCGCAGGCCGACGGTCGCGAGGTCACCACCATCGAGGGGCTCGCGCGCGACGGCGAGCTGCACCCGCTCCAGGAGGCCTTCCACCGCAACCACGGCCTCCAGTGCGGGTACTGCACGCCGGGCATGATCATGGCCGCCCTCTCGTACCTCCGGGAGAACCCGAGGCCGACCGAGGCCGAGGTGCGGGAGGCGCTGCAGGGGAACCTGTGCCGGTGCACCGGCTACCAGAACATCGTCCGATCGATCCTCGACGCCGCGCAGCAGATGAGCGGCGCCCAGGTCTGAGGGGGTGGGGCAGATGGCGACCACGCAGACCGCGCAGCGGTACGTGGGCGGTGGGGTCCTGCGGAAGGAGGACCCCGAGCTGCTCACCGGTCAGGCCCGGTACATCGACGACCTCACGGTGCCGGGGATGTTGTGGATGCACGTCGTGCGCAGCCCGTACGCGCACGCCCGGATCGTGTCGGTGGACACCTCGGCCGCGGCCGCGATGCCAGGGGTGATCGAGGTCTGGTCCGGCGAGGATCTCGCGAGCGAGTGGCAGGGGAGCCTGCCGTGCGCCTGGCCGGTCACCGAGGACATCCGGATGCCGACCCACTGGCCGGTGGCGCGCGACGAGGTGCGGCACGTGGGCGAGGCCGTCGCCGTGGTGATCGCGGAGACCCGGGCCCAGGCCAAGGACGCGGCCGAGGCCGTCTCGGTCCAGTACGAGGAGCTGCCGGTCGTGGTCGACGCCGAGGAGGCGCTCCGCGAGGGCGCCCCGCTCGTGCACGCCGACCTCGGCACGAACGAGTGCTACACGTGGACGCTCTCGGCCGGCGAGGTCGAGGAGGTCTTCAGGACGGCGCCGGTCGTGGTGAAGGAGCGCTACTACCACCCGCGGCTCATCCCGAACGCGATCGAGCCCCGGGGCGCGCTCGCGGTGCCGGTGCCGGCCCAGGGCGAGTTCACGCTGTACTCGGCGACCCAGATCCCGCACATCCTGAAGACGGCGCTCACCGCCTTCACGATGGCGAACATGCCGGAGTCGAAGCTGCGGGTGATCGCGCCCGACGTCGGCGGCGGCTTCGGGTCGAAGCTGAACGTCTACGCGGAGGAGGCGATCGTCCTCGCGGCCGCGCGGCGGACCGGGAGACCGGTGAAGTGGGTCGAGGAGCGGCACGAGAATTACCTCTCCACGATCCAGGGCCGGGACGTGTACCAGGACGTCGAGCTCGCGGCGACCGAGGACGGGACGCTCCTCGGGGTCCGCGCCCACCTGGTCGCCGACATGGGCGCGTACCTCCAGCTCGTCACGCCCGGGATCCCGCTCCTCGGAGCGTTCCTGTACCACGGCGTGTACACGCCGAAGGCGTACGACTTCCGCTGCACCGGTGTGTTCACGAACAAGCCGCCGACCGACGCCTACCGGGGCGCCGGGCGCCCGGAGGCGACGTTCGCCATCGAGCGCGCGATGGACGCGCTCGCCCGCCGCGTCGGCAAGGACCCGGCGGAGATCCGCCGCATGAACTTCATGCCGCCCTTCACCGAGCCCACCGACGTGATCTCCGGGCTGAAGTACGACTCCGGCGACTACGCGAAGCAGCTCGACCGGGCGCTCGAGCTCGTGGGCTACGAGCAGCTGCGGAAGGAGCAGGCGGAGCGTCGATCGCGCGGGGACGTGAAGCAGCTCGGGATCGGCCTGTCCACCTACATCGAGATGTGCGGGCTCGCGCCGTCGCAGGTGCTCTCGGCCCTGCGCTACGCGGCCGGCGGGTGGGACGCGGCCACGATCCGCTGCCTGCCGACGGGCAAGGTCGTGGTGGTCACCGGGACCTCGCCCCACGGCCAGGGGCACGTGACCACCTGGAGCCAGATCGTCGCCGACGAGCTCGGCGTGCCCGTCGAGGACGTCGAGGTGCTCCACGGCGACACGGCGGTCTCGCCCCTCGGCATGGACACGTACGGGAGCCGGAGCCTCGCCGTCGGCGGGGTCGCGCTGCACTACGCGGCCGAGAAGATCATCGCGAAGGCGAGGCGGATCGCCGCGCACGAGCTCGAGGTGGCCGAGGACGACCTCGAGTACGAGACCGGACGTTTCTCGGTCCGGGGGGCGCCCGACCGCGCCCGGACGATCCCCGAGATCGCGTTCTCGGCCTGGACGGCCCACAACCTGCCGCCGGACACCGAGCCGGGCCTCGAGGCGACGCACGTCCACGACCCCGGGAACTTCACGTTCCCCTCGGGCGCGCACGTGTGCGTCGTGGAGGTCGACACGGAGACCGGTGCGGTCGAGATCGTCCGCTACGTCGCGGTCGATGACTGCGGGAACGTCATCAACCCGATGATCGTCGAGGGTCAGGTCCATGGGGGTATCACCCAGGGGATCGCCGAGGCCCTGTTCGAGGAGGGCCGCTACGACGAGCACGGCAACCTGCTCACCGGCGGCATGACCGACTACCTGGTGCCGGCGGCCGCGGATGTGCCCTCCTACGAGCTCGAGCGCACCGTCACGCCATCGAGCAGCAACCCGCTCGGGGTGAAGGGCATCGGCGAGGCCGGCACGATCGCGGCCCCGCCGGCCGCGATCAACGCGGTGGTGGACGCGCTCGCGCACCTCGGCGTGACCGACGTGCCGAAGCCGGCGACGCCGGAGAAGGTCTGGAGAGCCATCCAGCGGGCGAGAGGAGGTGCGGCATGATCCCGGCGCCGTTCGAGTACGAGCGGGCCTCGTCCGTCGACGAGGCGATCGGACTCCTGTCCGACGACCCGGAGGCGAAGCTGCTCGCGGGCGGGCACTCGCTCCTGCCGCTCATGCGGCTGCGCCTCGCGCGCCCGTCGAAGCTCGTGGACATCGGTCGGGTCCGTGATCTCTCCTACGTCCGCGAGGAGGGGGACGCGGTGGCGATCGGGGCGCTCACGCGCTGGCACGACCTCGCGACGAGCGAGGTCCTCCAGCAGGCGTGCCCGATCGTCGCGTACACCGCGAGCCTCATCGGCGACCCGCAGGTCCGCCACATGGGGACGATCGGCGGGGCGCTCGCGCACGCCGACCCGGCGGGGGACATGGGGACGGTGCTGCTCGCCCTCGGTGCCGAGCTCGTCGTGCGGGGCCCGAACGGCGCGAGCCGGACCGTGCCGGCCTCGGGCTTCTTCCGGGGCCTGTTCGAGCCCGACCTCGCCCACGACGAGATCCTGACCGAGATCCGGGTGCCGAGGACGGGCTCGCGCGGCTGGAGCTACCTGAAGTTCCACCGCCGGGCGATCGACTGGGCGCTCGTCGGGGTGGCCGCGCTCGCGCCGGATGGGGACGGCGCGGCCGTCGCGCTCACGAACATGGCGGACCGGCCGATCCGTGCGGTGGGGGTCGAGGAGGCCCTCGCCGCGGGCGCCGACCCGGCCGCCGCGGCCGAGCGCGCCGCGGAGGGCACGAGCCCCCCCTCGGACGCCTTCGCGAGCGCCGAGTACCGGCAGGAGGTCGTGAAGGTGCTCGTCCGCCGGGCCCTCGAGGAGGCGATGTCCCGCTAGGCAGCTAGCCGGGCGTCGGCTGCTCAACCGCACCCCCGGGGGTTCTCCGGTCTGTGACCCGACCGGTGGGGATGGAACCCACGGGGGTGCAGTCCCATCACCTGACCGTGGAGGAACGTCCTCGGGACCGGTCCGCTTCCCTACACATCCGACCCCCCTCCTCCCCCTGGAAGGGCAGGGACGAGATCGCGGCGGCGCATGTGGGGACCGATGAGGAGCTGGACCGCCTCTACCGAGAGCATGCGGACCGTCTCTGGCGTGCGGTGCTTGCGTTCGCCGGAGACGGTGACGTGGCCAGCGACGCCGTGGCCGAGGCGTTCGCCCAGTGCCTCCGCCGCGGCGCCGCGGTCCGTGATCCCGCACGTTGGATCTGGCGAGCCGCGTTCCGCATCGCGGCTGGGGAGCTGAAGGATCGTCGGCGGAGGCAGGACATGTCGGTTCGCGCGGAGGATCCGTACGTCATCCCCGATGCGGCAGCGGAGATCCTGGAGCTGCTCATGCGCTTGTCGCCGAGACAACGAGCGGCCGTGGTGCTTCATGACTACGTCGGTTACTCGACGGAAGAGGTAGCTTCGATCTTGGGGGCGACCGCCGCGACCGTTCGGGTTCATCTCAGCCAAGGTCGGCGCCGCCTCCGCGCCTTCCTGGAGGCGGGCGATGCGTGAGGTCCGTGACCGACTCCGGGCGCTCGACCGCATCGATGCCCCCGATCTTCGAGAACGCATCCGCAGATGGGAGCCGCCGGCTCCTCAGACCGAGCCTCTCCTCAAGCGCACGGGGATCGCACTGCTGGCGCTGGTCGTTGGCGGCGCGGGGATCGCGTTCGCGTTCCGCGCCCTGCACTCCTCAAAGCCCCCCACGCGGCCGGCCACCATCGTGGAGACGCCGACCCCCGCGCCGGTCTCGACGGCCGAGATCGGGCCGACGATCGACGTCGGGCAGGCGAGTGCGTTGCTGTACGCGAACGGGAGCCTATGGGTCGACGTCCTTCGCGACGTCGAGACGAGCACGGGGACGGTTCTTCGGATCGACCCGGCCTCCGGCGAGGTCCTGGCCCGGATCGCGGTCGACGCCTATCCCGGTTCCGAACACGGTGGGAGCGGGATGGCCTTCGACGGCCGGTACCTCTGGGTCGTAGGGACCCGGTGGTCCACGGACGGGCGGCCAGCCGGAGGGATCCTCGTCCGGATCGACCCGGACACCGAAACCGCGGAGACGATCGAGCTCCCGGTGGGCCTAGCTGACGTCGACCTGGTCTTCGACGACGGGTTCCTGTGGACGACAGGCGTCTCCTCGCCGGGGAAGGATCCTCGCGTGCTCCAGATCGATCCCGTGACCGGCGCCACCGTCTCGGAGACACCGGTCGACGCAGACTGGTGGGACGGGCTGGTGGTCGAGGGCGGCGCGATCTGGGTCAGGGAGATGTCGGGCCGGAACAGCACGGTCCTGGGTCCCGCGACGTTGGTACACCTCGAGCCCGGAACCGGCGCGGTGCTGGCCAGGGTCCCGGCGGCGGACGAGGACGGCATGATGGGAAGCATCCGGCCCGTCCCGGGTGAGGGCGTGATCTGGCTACCGGTGGGGAGCGAGCTCCTCGAGCTCGACCCTCAGACCGGAGATGTGCTCTCGCGGTTCGACCTCGACGTAGGAGGTGACCTCGAGCCGGCGCCCGATGGCTCGCTCTGGTGTCTCTGCGGGTTCGGGTGGAACGAGCTCGAGCGGCTGGATCCGGGCTCCGGGAAGGTGGACGTGACCGTCCACCTGGACCGCAAGCCGATCCCCATAGCGATGGCTGTCGCGCCGGGTTCGGTCTGGGTGCTGACGTACGACGGGACGCTGATCGGGGTCCGTCTGAGCTGATCCCGAGCGGATGCTTGCGCGTCCGGGCCCACCTCGAGCGTCCCCGGGGGCGACGGCGGTTTCCCGAGGTTGTCGCGAGGTGGGCAGGTCGGGCTTTGACGAGGGGCGCGTTTCCTGCGTAGATGGAGGACGTGCTCCTCGCGGCAAAGCGCTTCGACCCCGGGCGGTGGTTCGACGACCACGGCGTCACGATCATCGCGACCCTCGTGGTCGCGGCGGTCGCGACCGTGCTCGTCAAGCTCTTCGTCCGCCGCTTCCGGCACCGGCTCGAGGGTAGCCCGAACGTCACCCAGGAGCTGAACGTCCAGCGGATCGCGACGCTCACCGGGGCGCTGTCCACGGCGAGCCTCGTGGTGGTCTGGGTCGTGGCGGGGCTCGTGGTGCTCGACGAGCTGAACGTGAGCCTCGGGGCGCTCGTCGCCTCGGCCGGCGTGGCCGGCGTGGCGCTCGGGTTCGGTGCCCAGGCGATCGTCCGGGACACGCTCGCCGGCTTCTTCATCCTGCTCGAGAACCAGTTCGGCGTCGGGGACGTCCTCGAGCTGCACACCACGGCGGGCCCCGTCTCCGGCAAGGTCGAGGCCCTCACGCTGCGGGTGACCTCGCTCCGCGCCTTCGACGGGACCCTGCACGTGGTGCCGAACGGGAACATCCAGGTCGTGAGCAACAAGTCCCGGGGGT
>Ga0101943_1001582_pt1 | contig 18506 bp, 21 predicted proteins | sample DewCreD2012metaG_5_FD_75244 | JGI IMG/M metagenome (GOLD analysis project Ga0101943, IMG submission 75244) | Hot spring sediment bacterial and archeal communities from British Columbia, Canada, to study Microbial Dark Matter (Phase II) - Dewar... ... | reverse complement strand
TCGGTCACCACAAACCCGGCCTCTCTCAGCTTGGCCAGGACGAGTTCCCTTAGTTCCTGGTTAGCCAAAGCGCACATCCCTGCGTGCCGACCCCCCACACCTCCAAGGAACCGCTCCGCCACCTTCCCCTCCATGGTACCCCCCTGCAGCCGAGTGCGCTAGGGTTTTCAGCGAGGGGGCCATGGCATATAATGCGCCCATGGTCAGCAAACGCCCGATCCTCTTCCTGTTCATGGTGTCCATCGCCGGCCTGGGCCTGGGGCAGTCGGTGCTAAAGACCTACTACGCCGAGGACCTGATGCGCGTACCCGGGCTCATCGAGGTCTCCCCCGGCTTCACCACCGTGATGGACTTCTGGGACACGGTGAGCACCCTAGCCTCGGCCAAAGGGGAGCTTTTGCGGGTGGAAAGCGCTGGGCCGCGCATCCTGCTCTCGGCCACCCAGAAGGCGGGGCAGACCGATTTGGTGGTGGAGGTGGCCGGGCGCACGCTGCTTTTCGTGATCAAGATCGGGCCGGGGGTGGGGCCGCGCCGGTACGTGATCGAGCTTAGCCGGACCCGGCGGCCCCAGGCGGGGACGGTGCCCCCTGGCGGCGGGGCCCAGGTCCCTTCTCCCCCCTACGCCCCGCCGGCAAGCAGCCCGCCCCCAAGCCCAGAACCCCAGGCGGGCGGGCCGGCCCCGGCGCCCCCGGTGAACCCCGAGCTGGTGCGGTTTACCACCGCGGCACAGGTGCCTTCGGACGGGAAGGGGACGGTGACGGTCTTCTTCACCCTGGAGAACCGGGGGAACCGCACCATCGCGGCAGACCCCGGCCGGCTCACGGTCACCCAGGGGGGTAACCGCCTCCCCTACAGCCTGAAGCGGGAGCCCCTGAGGACCCTCATCAACCCCGGTGAGGCCCTCTCGGGGCTGATCACCCTCGAGGGGGTGCGTCCGGGGGAGATCCAACTGGAGTGGGCGCTGGTGGAGATCGGGACCGGGCGGCAGCTCCTCCTGAGGCGTTCGGTGATGGCCGGTACGCGTATCGAGATCGAGGAGCGCTGACCCCCCTGGGGATTCCCCACCCGTGGGCCTAGCGGAGAAGTACCAACGCTTCATCCGTAGCCTCCACCTCCGGGGGCCGATGTTGATGGAGGAGGCCCTAAAGGTCATCCCCAGGGCTACGTTTTACGACCTGGTGCGGCGGCGGTACCTGGCGGTCATCCCCACCGTGCTGGGCAGGGCGGTGGTGGTGGGCCCCAAGGGACGGGTGGAGGTGCTGGGGATGACCCGCTTCTACCGCCCCAGGGCCACGGCGGTGGCCGATGCGGTGCTGCTGCGCCGGGCCATCCGCATTGCGGAGCGGGAGGGCTGGCGCTTCATGAGGCGCAACCCCAGGGGGCGTATAGCGTTCATGAGCCGGGAAGGCGAACGGATGGTGGTGATCGCGAGCCTGCGGGCCTACACCACCCGCAGCCTCAAGGGCACCCTGCAGCGCATGGGCTGGTACGATCGGAGGAAGCTTGGGCAGGCTGAGTTCATACGGGTCTACCACCCCTATCCCCGTCGCTTCGAGCGCATGGAGGGGGAGGGTGGGCTGGAGGTCAGGGATGTGAAGGAGCTCCTGGAGCTCCTTCCTGGCCGGCGGCGGGGTCCACTACCACCACGGGGCCACGATGACAAAGCGGGGCGGTAGTCCAAGCCTCCCCAGTTTCGCCCTGAGGCTTGCGGCCTTCTTCTCCGTGGGAACCCCCCAGTACTGCGCTACGAAGCGCAGGGCGAAGGTCCGCAGCTTGCGCTGAAGGAGAGGCAGGGCGTAGCTGCCCGCGTCGTACTCGATGGCCACGGGGCCAGCCTGGCTGTACCAGTAGGCGTCCGGCTGCTCGCGGTAGTGGACGCGGTGGGTGTCGGTGCGCCACTCTTGGGTTGGCACTCCCAGGAGGTGGCGCATCTCCGCCACCCCGGCCAGGTGGCGCAGCAGAGGCGGCCCCAGGCGGCTCACCCAGAGGTAGGGGGTGAAAAAGCGAACCTCCATGAGCCGGTTGGCGTGGTGCGAGGGGTTCAGGACCGCCCTCACCACGTAGAGCCCCAGTCTCTGAGCCTCCCTCTCCGAGGGGACCCTGCCGTAGTGGCGCAGGAGCTGCCCTTCGGAGAGGGCTAGGTCGCAGCGGAGGGCCTCGAGGATCCCCTCGAGGGCTCCCGCGCGCTCACTTTCCCGAAGCGGAGTCCTGAGCCGGGACAACGAGGATCACCACCTCCGTTCCCCTATCGGCCTGGGCCACCCGTACCACTGCCTTCTTGTCCTGCTGCAGGGCGAAGAGGTTGGCCAGGCTGCCGGCCATGAAGAGCTCGAGGGGCGGGGTTTGCGAGGACTGGGCTACCCCGCCTCCCGGGAGCACGGTCACGGTTTTGGCCTGGGAGGCGGCGGTGACGTAATCGCTCACCCCCCGCAGGCTTCCCCGGATGAGGTCAGCGGCGATGGAGGGGGCTTCCTCGCGCACCTTAGCCGCCACACCGAGCGTCCCCTCGGCATCGAGCAGGGTGGCATTGACCGCATACTCCCGGCCGTCCTTGATGACCCGCGTGAGCCGCCCCTTGAGGCGGCGGGTCTCATCCAGGGTGACCTCCCCCACCCAGGTCGAACCGTCCTCGGCGTCTATCGCCACCGCCCCTGGAGTCCGCTCGGCGATCAGCACCCCCACCCCCAGCGAGCCCAGCACGAAGAGCACGATCAGCCCAAAGAGCAGCAGCAGGCTCCCGCGCAGCGGCACGCCAAACACCCAGTGCCCAATCGAGAGCACCACCAGGCTCACCAGGGTGGCGATCACAAAATAGGGCAGCACCTTGCCCAGCACCACCTCGTAGGGTTTGATGGGGCTGGCCATCAGGGCCTCCATGGTGCGGCCCTCGTTTTCGCGCACGATCGAAAGCGCGGTCAGGAGCACCGTAAAGATGGTCATAATCAGGCCGATGATGCCCGGAATGGTAAACCAGGCGGTCTTGTTGTCGGGGTTGTAGAGGGTGTGCAGGCTGGGGGTGAGGGGCGGGGTGGTGGCGGTTCCGGCCAGCACCTTGCCGGCCAGCAGGCGGCTGTTGACGTCTCCCAGCACCTTGCGCAGGGCGGCCTGGGCCTGGAAGGCGAAGTTGGGGTCGGCGCCATCCACAAACACCTCGAGCTGTACGGCTTTATCCTGCCGCACGGCTTGCAGGGCGCCCGAAGGAATCACCAGGCCGACCCGGGCCTGGTTTTTCTGGATGGCCTGCGGCACCTCCGCCGGGTTTTGTGCGATGTGGGTGAGGGTAAAGCGGTTTTCCTTTTGCAGCTCTTGCAGCAGGTACTGGCTGATGCGATCCTGCGAGCCATCGTAGACGGCCAGGCGGATGCCCGAGAGGGTGAAGTTGATGGCGTAGCCGAACAGCAGGGTCATGACGATGGGCAGCCCCACAATAAGCCGGGACAGCACGTGATCGCGGCGGATCTGGGCGAACTCCTTTTGCGCCAGGGCCAGGATGCGGCTCATGCGGCACCCCCTTGACGGCGGGTCAGGATGATGAAGACGTCCTCGAGGTTGGGGTATACGGTCTGGAGGGGCAGGCTGAGGGAGGCCTGCTGCTCCAGAATCAGCCGCACCCCGCGCCCGCTGGGCCAGGCGTCCAGCACCCCCGGCAGGGCCCGGATGCGCTGGAGGGGCAGGTCGGTCTTGCAGTAGGCCACCCTGGCTTGCTGCAGCGCGAGCTGCTCGAGCTCGTGGGGGGTGCCCTGGGCCACCACCTGGCCGCCATACAGCAGGGCCAGCCGGTGGCAGCGCTCGGCCTCGTCCATGTAGTGGGTGGTGACCAGCACCACTGCCCCTCGAGCGGCTTCCTGGTGAATCAAGTCCCAGATGATGCGGCGCGAGACCGGGTCGAGGCCGGTGGTGGGCTCGTCCAAAAACACCACCCTGGGCCCGTGCACCACCGCCTGGGCCAGGGCCAGCCGCTGCCGCCAGCCCCCGGAGAGGGCCCCGGCAAGCCGATGAGCAAAGTCCTGCAAGCCAAAGCGCTGCAAGGTGGTTTCGACGGCTTGTGGTACAGCCTGCGCTTTCAGGTAGAGCCGGGCGCGGAACTCCAGGTTTTCCCGCACCGTGAGGTCGCGGTAGACGCTGGCCTCCTGGGTGGCGTAGCCGATGGCGGCCTTGACCTGCTCGGGGAAGCGGGTTACATCCAGTCCGGCCACCTGGGCCTGGCCTGCGCTGGGCAGCAGAACCCCGCTCAGGATGCGAATCAGGGTGGTTTTGCCCGCACCGTTGGGCCCCAGCAGGCCAAACACCTCGCCGGGGCGAACCTCCAGACTTACCTTGTTAAGGGCCACCAGAGGGCCAAACCGCCTCGAGATCTGCGTAACGCTAATCACCTTGCCTCCCTTTCAGAAAACCCCGCACATGGGCCTGTAAATCGAACGCCGGGCGGAGGGCCAGGGCCCCCAGAAGCACCCCCCGGGCAAAAAGCGGCCCCAGCAAAGCGACGGCCACCTGGGAAGGGGCTTCATCAGCACGCAACAGGCCCTGTTTTTGCAGCTCGGCAAAATACTCAAAAACCGCCGACATGGCCTTTTGCAAACCCAGCGGCCCGGTTTCACCGCGCAGCTCGGGGTGGCGGGCCAGCTCGGGCAGGAGCCGAACCAGAAGCCCCTGGTTGGCCTCGAGCATCTGCGCGTACCCCTGGGCCAGGTGCAGCAGGCTGTCTTCCAGCGAAGACGCGGTCATCTGACCGTGGGATGGGCGGGGCAGGATCAGCTCTACCGGTGGGCGGAGCTTTTGTACCGCCGCTTGCAGCAGGGCTTTTTTGCTGCCAAACTGCCTGAACAGCGTGACCTCGGAGACCCCGGCCCTGGCCGCGATTTCGCGGGTGGTGGTGCCTTTGTAGCCTTTCTCGGCCAGAAGCTCCAATCCCGCGCGCATCAGGGCGGTGCGGGTGGAGTCGGCCTCGTCGAAACTTGAAAGTAAGTACATACTTACATAGTAAACCTCGAGCCCTGCCTGGGCAAGCCCTGCCCAGGGCCATTGGTAATAAACCTTTGCCGCTTTTGCCGGAGGATGTCAGAATAGGTGCGCTATGGCGAACCTCAAGAACCTACCGGTTGGTAAAAAAGCCCCCGAAATTGTCCACATGGTCATCGAAGTGCCGCGTGGCTCTTCTAACAAGTACGAGTACGACCCCGACCTCGAGGCCGTCAAACTTGACCGGGTGCTGCCCACCGCCCAGTTCTACCCCGGCGACTACGGCTTCATCCCCTCCACCCTGGCTGAAGACGGCGACCCCCTGGATGGCATCATCCTTTCCACCCACCCCCTCTTGCCGGGCGTGGTGGTGGATGTGCGGATTGTGGGCATGGTGGATATGCAGGACGAAAAAGGCGGCGACGCCAAGATCATCGGGGTGGTGGCCGAAGACCCCCGCTGGGATCACATCCAGGATCTGAGCGACGTGCCCACCGCCTACAAACAGGAGATCCAGAACTTCTTCGAGACCTACAAGGCCCTGGAAGCCCACAAGGGCAAGTGGGTCAAGGTGGCAGGCTGGAAGGACAAGGCCGGGGCGGTGGCCGAGGTCAAGGCCTGCATCGAGCGCTTCCAGCAGACCAAGGGCCACTAGCCTGGTTTTTTGAAGACAACCGGGCGCAAACAGGGTCGGGTTAGCCGCGGTTGGGTTTGCTTGACCGGTTTGCGCATTTGTGGTTATGTAATCAAACGAGCTTGCTTATGGCCTTGCAACAGCGAATAGAATCCTTGCTGAGAGCGCTGGGGGTGCCCGACCTGAATGTCGAGGTGCCTTCTGTGGCCGACGAAGAGGGCTTTCTCGAGGCCCTCGAGGCGGCCATTACCAGCTTTGTAGAGGACGGCGAGGACGACCAAAGCCCCCTGGGCCTGATCGAGGCCGATCCTTCGGCCTACGACCTCTCCGACGAACCCGACCACGAGGAGCTACAGAATGCTGTGCGGGACTTCATGAATGCGGGCGATTCCCAGCTCACCCTGATCACCCCCGAAAGCCCCGTACAGCCCGATGGTGGCGAGAACCCCAGCAAGTTCTGGGTGTTTCTCCTGCAGATGCCCTCGCTCTCTGAACACCGCTGGTGGGCCATTGTGGACAAGAATGGCCGCCACGATACCTACAACTACGGGGTCATCTAGGTACCCTACCACTGATTGTTCTCATTCTGGGGCCCCCGCGGGAAGCGCAAATAGGTACTCGAACAGAAAAATTCGGTTTGCTGCGAGGGGCCAAGAGGCAAAGCTTCCCGTGGGGCGCTTAGCCGCCAATGCCCACCATCACCCGCTCGCGCAGGGTGGGCAGGGTGTTGCCGAAGGCCGGTTTGCGGTCGGTGGCCAGCAGGATGGCGTCTACCAGGGCCTCAACAGGGTTCTCGGCCTCGAAAGCCCAGGCAATGTCCATCTCCAGGTCGGTTAGCAAGCAGGGCCGGATTTTTTTGTCGGCGGTCAGGCGCAGGCGGGAGCACTTGGAGCAAAAAGGCTCGGTAACCGGGTTGATAAAGCCCACCGTACCCACCGCGCCGGGGATGCGATAAACCCGCGCGGGGGCGGTGGGATCGTGGTCTACGCGCTCGAGGGGGCCAAAGTGGGCCTCGATTCTGGCCCGGGTCTCGGCCCCGCTGATAAAGCGGGCGTGGTAGAGCTCGGGGTTGGAGTTGTCGAGGTGCATGTACTCCAGGAAGCGCACCTCGAGGGGGTTGTCCAGCGAGAGTGCGGCCAGCGGAATTACCTCCTGTTCATTCATGCCCCGGATCATCACCGCGTTGATTTTGACCGGGTGCATGCCCAGCTCCCAGGCGGTTTCGATGGCCTCCCAGACCTTCTCGACCTGCCCACCCCGGGTCATGCTGCGGAAGACCTCGGGGGTCACCGCGTCCATCGAGAGGTTGATCCGCTTGAGCCCTGCGCTTAGAAGCTCCTTGGCCTTGCGCTTGAACAGGAGGCCGTTGGTGGTGATGGCGATGTCGGGGATGCCCAGCTCGCTGGCTGCTGCAATCATCTGGGGCAGCTCTTTGCGCACCAGCGGCTCGCCGCCGGTGAAGCGCACCGACTCCAGGCCCAGGAGCTGCATGGCCCGCAAAAAGTGGCGGGTGTCTTCAACCGAGAGGGTACCGGGGGGTTCCGACTGTTCCCAGCCCAGCGGATGGCAGTACAGGCAGTGCAGGTTGCAGCGCGGCGTGACCGAAAGCCGCAGGTCTTTGATGATGCGCCCGTATTGGTCGGTTAGTTTCACGCTGGCCACCCCGTGTTGCACATTCTAGCAACACGGGGGGTCTGAGGCGCAAGGCGGGTTACAAATACCCCCGCCACATTCCCTCGAGCCCCGCCAAACTAAACTAAAGCCATGAAGACGGTGGTGTTGTTCGATGGCGTCTGCAATCTATGCCACCGCAGCGTGCAGTTCATTCTGCGCCACGACCGGGCCCAGCGCTTTGTGTTTGCCTCCCAGCAGTCCGAGGTTGGGCAGCAACTGCTTCGCCAATACGGTGTCCCGACCGAGGCGGCCCTGGCCGATAGCCTGGTGGTTATCGAGGGGGCGCGGGTCTGGCTGGAATCGGACGCCGCCCTGCACATCCTCTACCGGCTGGGGGGGGTGTGGCGCATAGCGGCTGTGCTGCGGTGGGCGCCCAAGGGGTTGCGGGACTGGGTTTATCGGTTGATCGCCAAAAACCGCTACCGTCTTTTTGGGCGGCTCGAGCGCTGTATGGTGCCAACCCCCGAACTCAAGAGGCGCTTTTTAGATGCTTTGTAAGTGGCGCTTGTCTAAATGGAATAACGAGCGGCTTGGGGTTAGGCTAAAGGCATGGCGGATTCTAAGCGCTTTGGAATGGCTTTGGGCGGCGGGGGGGCTCGAGGGTATGCCCACATTGGGGTCTTGCGGGTGCTGGAGCGCGAAGGCTTCCGCCCCAGCGTGGTGGCCGGAACCAGCATGGGCAGCATTATGGCGGCCTTTTTCGCCGCAGGTCACTCGGCCAATCGGGTACAGGAGATCCTGTCCCAGATGTCTTTTTGGCGCTTTTTGGACTTGAACCCCCTGAGCGATATGCTCAACTTCAGCGAGCTGGTGCGCTTTTTGGAGCCGCACCTACCCCGCCAGATAGAAGATTTTCCTATTCCGCTGGGCATCACTGCTACCGATCTGGTTACCGGAACCGAGGTGTATTTTCGCCAGGGCGATGTGTTCCAGGCCATTCGGGCTTCGATTGCCTACCCAGGGGTGATCAGCCCCATCTGGGTGGGGGAGCAACTGCTGGCTGACGGCGGCATTCTGAACCAGATTCCGGTGGATCTGGCCCGCTTTTTGGGGGCGGAGCGGGTGATTGCGGTGGACGTGACCCCGCTGGAGGTGCTGCACGAGCAGCCGCAGAAAAAAACCTGGTGGCAGCAGATTTTCCGCCGGGGCACGGATACCAATCCGATCCAAAACGTGTATCGCTCGGTGGAGATTATGCAGATTCGGCTGGCCGAGGTAAAGCTGGCGGTCTCGCGCCCCGACCTGATTTTGCGACCCAGCCTCGAGGGCATCGGGCTTTTTAGCTTCCAGCAGCTCGAGCAGGCCATCCAGGATGGCGAGGCGGCCGCCGAAGGGAAGCTCGAGGAAATCCGCCAACTGCTGGTTATGGAGTCGAACTGAGCTCCGCGAGGCTGCCCACGCCCTCTTGCTCCATTCTTTGCAGCAGCCCTTTGCACAGCTTTTTCACCATCAGGGGCCCCTCGTAGACCAGGCCGGTATACACCTGTACCAGGGTGGCCCCGTTCTCCAGCCGTTGCCACACGTCCTCCGGGCTGAAAATGCCCCCCACCGAGACGATGGGCAGGCGGCCTTGCAGCCGCGCGTGCAGGTATTTGAGCACCTCGAGCGAGCGCCCCCGCAGGGGCCTGCCCGAGAGGCCGCCGGCTTCGTCTATGGGCGTTTGCAGCCCGGTGCGGGCGGTGGTGGTGTTGGTGGCGATCAGGCCGGCGAGCCGGTAATCTTCCGCCAGGCCCAGAATCTCGTCAATCTGCTCCCAGGTGAGGTCGGGGGCGATTTTGAGCAGCAGCGGCTTGCGGCCCTGCACAAACCCGGTGAGCGCTGCCAGCAGCTCTTCCAGTCGCGCTCTGTCCTGTAGGGCCCGGAGGCCCGGCGTGTTGGGGGAGCTTACGTTGATGACGAAGTAGTCGCCATAGGGCCAGAGCCGGGAGAGGCTTTGCAGGTAGTCCTGGGGGGCTTCCTCCAGGGGGGTGATCCTGGACTTGCCCAGGTTGATGCCCAGGGGCACTGGGGGCCGGCCAAAGGTTTGTTGCAAGCGTTCTAGCCTTTGGGCGATGGCCTCGGCCCCCTCGTTGTTGAAGCCCATGCGGTTGATCAGCGCCTGATCCTGGGGCAGCCGGAACAGGCGGGGCCTGGGGTTGCCCGGCTGGGGCAGGGCTGTAACCGAGCCGATCTCCACGTGCCCGAAGCCCAGGGCGGCCCAGCTTCGCACGGCCACCGCGTTTTTGTCGAAACCCGCGGCCAGGCCGATGGGGTTGGGAAAGCGCAGGCCAAACGCCGCGACCTCGAGGCGTGGGTCGCGCAGGCTGAAGAACTGGCGGATGAGCTCGAGGCTGGGCCCCCGCTGCCCCAGCCAGGCCAGGCCGTGCATCACCCGCTCGTGGATGGTCTCGGGGTCTTGGCGGAACAGCCAGGGTTTGAGCAGCTCGTACACCGGAAAAGGATAGCAGGGGGCAGGGAGGGCGGGAAGGGTTTCTAGCGGTACTGGGCCAGCAAGTGCTTGGCGATGATCACCTTCAACACCTCGCTGGTGCCCTCCCCGATGCGGGTCAGGCGGGCGTCGCGCCAGTAGCGCTCGACCGGGTACTCCTTGATGTAGCCATAGCCGCCCAGAATCTGGATGGCCTCGTCGCAGGCCTGCACCGCCACCTCCGAGGCGAAGAGCTTGGCCTGGGCCGCAGCCGGGCCGAAGGGCTTACCGGCGTCGCGCAGGTCGGCGGCCTTCAAGTACAAGAGCCGGGCGGCTTCTAGCTGCGTAGCCATATCGGCCAGCTTGTGTGAGACTGCCTGGAACTCGGCGATGGGCCTGCCAAACTGTTCGCGCTCGAGGGCGTACTTGGTAGCAAACTCCAGAGCGGCCCGCCCCAGCCCCACCGCCATGGCAGCGATGCCGATGCGCCCGCCTTCCAGCACCCTCATCACATCGTAGAAGCCCCTGCCCCGCTCACCCAGCAGGGCCTCTTTGGGCAAGGTAATATCCTCAAAGATTATCTGCGCGGTGTCTGAAGCGTTAAGCCCTAGCTTCCGCTCCTTGCGCCCAATCCGCAAGCCTGGAATGGGGGCCTCGAACACCAGCGCCGAGAGCCCCAGGTGCTTTTTCTCCTCGCTGGGGGCGGCATCGGTGCGGGCGTTGACCACATACATCCCGGCCACCGACCCCTGGGTGATGAACTGCTTGGTACCGTTCAGTACCCAGCCCGAGCCAGTGTCTTCGGCTTTGGTGCGCATGGCCGCGGCGTCCGAGCCGCTGCCTGGCTCGGTGAGGCCCCAGGCCCCCAGCACCTCGGCGGAAGCCAGCCGGGGCAGGAATTGCCGCTTCTGCTGCTCGTTGCCGGCAATCAGGATATGGCCGGTACACAGGCTGTTGTGCGAGGCCACGGTAAGCGCCAGCGAACCATCTACCGCTGCAATTTCTTCGATAATGCGGGCAAAAACGCGCGTGGATAGCCCCGCCCCGCCGTACTGCTCGGGTACCTGAGCCCCCATCACGCCCATCTCGCCCAGCTTCTTCACGATTTCAAACGGAAAGGCGCCGGTCTCGTCGCGCTCGGCGGCGGTGGGGGCCACCTCGGCCTGCAAAAAATCCCGCAGCGTACCGATAATCTGGCGTTCCTCGCTATCAAGCTCAAACCATAAGTCCCTGGGGCGATCGGCAATCATTTTGCGTTCCTCCGTGGTTCAAATATATCACTTTTTACATTTGGTGTTGCAAATACGTTACATTTGGAGCCGCCAGGCCCCTCACAGCACCCGGCTTTGCGACGAAGCAGACCGGGGATGGTATAGTGAGGTATCGTGAATCCCCAACAGCTTTAGTACACCTGAGCTATGGGATTGCGTATCGTTTTGGAGGAACGCTTGAATGGAGCTTGAAGCCGGTGCAATCGTAGAAGGTCGTGTTACGCGAATTATGGAGTTCGGGGCTTTTGTGGAGTTTCCCAACGGCGAGTCGGGTCTGGTGCATATCTCGCAGGTGGCCCACGAGTTCGTCAAGAACATCCGCGACCATTTGAATGAAGGGGATGTGGTCTCGGTGCTGGTTTTGGGGCGCGACGAGAAGGGCCGCCTGGATCTTTCCATCAAGGAGCTGACCCCAGCCCCAGTGGAGCCCCCCCGGCCCAAGCGCTTGCCCCGCCAGGCCCCCGATTTTGAGAACAAACTCAAAAGCTTTTTGCGTGGCTCGGGAGGTTTTGGCGGTGGTGGTGGCAAAAAGCCCGGTGGCAAGGGAGGACGCAAACGCCGCTAGGTGTTGTCCGTAAGAAATTGCCCAAAGCTGGCCGCTCCAGAGCAATGCCCTGGAGCGGTTGCTTGCTGTGGGGCTGACCAGGGCCACTCCACCCTTTTGCTTATACCTGCGGCAGGTAGATGTTAGCCTGAGCGCCCACAAATAAACGTTGCTGAAGAAAGCACAGGATCTACTCCTGCACGTCATCCCAGCTCATGCCCATGATGCTGTAGCCCGCGTCCACATACACCGTCTGGCCGGTGGTGCCGCTGGATAGGGGGGAGAGCAGGTACAGGCCCAGGTTGCCCACTTCCTCGTGGGTGATCATGCGCCCCAGGGGGGCTGTGGCGTTGTATTTGGCCACCATCTTGCGGAAGCCGGGGATGCTCATGGCCGCCACGGTGCGAATAGCCCCGGCGCTGATGGCGTTGACCCGGATGTTTTTCTTGCCCAGCTCATAGGCCAGGTAGCGCACGCTGGCTTCCAGGGCAGCCTTGGCAATGCCCATCACGTTGTACCGGGGCACCACCTTTTCGGAGGCGTAGTAGGTCAGGGTGACCAGGCTACCCCCCTCGCGGAGCAGCGGCTCGGCTTCGCGGGCCACAGCGACCAGCGAGTAGGCCGAGACCTGCAGGGCGGTATTCCAGTCGGCGGCGGTGGTGTCGATGAAGCGTCCTTCCATGGCGGCGCGGGGGGCAAAGGCGATGGAGTGCACCAGATAGTCGAGGCCGTCCCAGGCCTGCCCCAGGTCGGCGAACATGGCCTTGAGAGCGGCTTCGTCGGTGACATCCACCTGGTACAAGCGCTGGTTTGGACGACCCACGGTGAGTTTTTCCAGCTTTTCCCGCAGCCGCTCGCCCTGGTAGCTGAAGGCCACCTCGGCCCCAGCGGCATACAGCTTTTCGGCGATAGCCCAGCCCAGGCTATGCTCGTTGGTTACGCCCATGACCAGGGCTTTTTTACCGGACAGATCAATCGGAACCATAACCCCCGTATCTTACCCGCACCTGCTCGAGGGTAGGCAAATTCATTTAGAAAAAGTGAGCGGCTGGGTCTCTGAGCCAACCCTCATTGAAATGCTTTATAATGTGGCTAGAACACACTGTTGAGTGCATGGCCCGCAACGGGACATAATTCTCTACTCCAATCCAACCCGTTCGGCTATAAACACCTTCAAGACCAGGTTTTGTAGCAGTGAGGGGGTGTAGAGTTATGCAGGCGCTTCAACAAGGATTGGTGGCGAGGGGAGGTATTCAGTGCGAGTGGGTTCCGGGCACCATGAACCAGGTCAGGGTGTATCTACCGGATCACCAAGTGCAGATCTCGCTCGAGCGTTTGCAGCAGATTGCTGGCATAGATGCGGTGCATGAGCTTTACTTGAAGGGCCTGGTCTGCCTGCCCTGCACCAGCAATCTGTGCGAGGCCTTTGATAAGGCCTAGCATCAAGCACTGGAGGCAAAAAGCCATTTGTTATCGGGGGGCTTGTTTTTTGTAGAATGCTCCCATGTCTTCCGCACAGGAGATGCTGTCTCGCTTCGGCGATGCGGATCGCTGCCTGCGGCATCTGGAACGTTCACGGCAGGAGCTTTTGCAATTGGTGGAGGGCCTCACCGACGGGGTCTTGTTGGGGCGGCCTGGGCCAGAGGTTTGGAGTCCCGCCGAGGTGCTCGAGCACCTGGCACTGGTGGAGGAGTCGGCGGGAAAAATTATCCGGCGGCTGCGCAAGGTTGCCCTGGGCGAGGCCGAGCCCTTCCCACCGCCGCCGCCCGGTCGAACCCGGCCCGACGGCCGCTTCCTGGCCCCGCCCCCGATGGAGCCCAAAGGGGGGTTGACCCGCGCACAATTGCTAGAACGCCTGGAGGCGGTGCGCCAACGCCTGCTGCTCGAGGTGGCCGAAAGTGGGGAGTGTCTGCCCCGGCCCCCCACCTATGCCCACCCCTTTTTCGGTGAGCTGACCGCCCTCGGCTGGCTACAAACCCTGGCCTACCACGAGCGGCATCACCTGCAGCAGCTCCGCCAACGGTTGAGCCGCCTTGCACCGTGAGATCTAAAAGACTTATGGGCGGCGTATAATAGTAGCAAAGGCCTATGTACCTGCTCGCAACTGCTAGGCTCTGACTAAGGAGGGAGCTATGATTCCCAACGTAGGCAGCACAGATCGGCTTGTTCGCTACATCCTGGCGGCGGTGTTTTTCCTGATCGCTTTTTTCGGTAGTGGCGGCGTCTGGGCCTGGGTGTTTGGGCTGCTGGGGGTGGTCATGGTGGTAACCGCTACCCTCAATTTCTGCCCCATCTGGGCGGCATTCAAGATTAATACTCGAGGGAAAGCCTCTTAATTTCTCGCTTCCCCGCTCCGGCTGCGAAGGCCGGGGTTTTTGTTTGTTACGGTTTTGATTGGCGGTAGGGGCTCGTTTCGGATACAGTTTGCCTGGAGGATATATGGAGCCATTTTTGCGCATAGGGGTTTCATCGCTTGTCTTGGCTGGGTTGTTTTCGTACACGCACGGGCTTCTATCTTTCAGTGCGTCCTCTGAATGCGATCTGCCTTATACCCCGATCTATAAAATTCAGGGCAGCGGCATGTCGGCAGCCATCACCGGCGATGTGGCAACCAAAGGCGTGGTGGTGGGGGATTACGAAGGCCCCACCCCGGCCCTGCGGGGCTTCTACATCCAAGACCCCAGCGGTGACGGGGATGTGAACACCTCCGACGGCATCTTTGTGTTCAACGCTAACAACGACAGCGTGCGCCTGGGCGAGGTGGTGCGGGTGGTGGGAACCGCGGGTGAGTTCCAGGATCAGACCCAGATCAGCGCGGCCTCCATTACCAGGTGCGGAACCGGTACCGTAACGCCTACCGACGTGACCCTGCCCTTCGCCTCTGCCACCGAGGCCGAGCGCTACGAGGGCATGCTGGTGCGGCTGCCCCAGACCCTTTATGTAACCGAGCACTTCCAGCTTGGGCGCTTTGGCCAGGTGGTGCTTTCGTCGGGCGGGCGGCTGAAGCAGCCCACCCACGCGACCACCCCCGGCGCGGCGGCCAACGCCCTGCAGGCCCGGAACAACCTCAACCGCATCATTCTGGACGATGCCCTGCAAAACCAGAACCCCGACCCCATCCTGTTTGGGCGAAACGGCCAGCCCCTGAGCGCCAGCAACACCCTGCGCGGCGGCGACACCGCGACCGGCATCGTGGGGGTGATGACCTACACCTGGGCTGGCAACGCGGCCAGCGGAAACGCTTACCGGGTGCGGCCCATGGGGGCTCTGAACGGGTATGTCAATTTCGTGGCGGCCAACCCACGCCCGGCCACCCCGCCTGCGGTGGGCGGCACGCTGCGGGTGGTGGGGTTCAACCTGCTCAATTTCTTCAACACCTTTGACGGCCTGCCGGACACCGTGGACAACTGCACCTACGGGCTGGGCGGAGCCCCCGCCGACTGCCGCGGGGCCGATACCCCGGCCGAGTTTGACCGCCAGTGGCCCAAAACGGTGGCGGCCATCCTGGCTATGAACCCGGACGTGCTGGGGCTGAACGAGCTCGAGAACGACGGGTACGGCCCCGATAGCGCCATTGCCTTTTTGGTGAATAAACTCAACGAAGCCACCGCGCCGGGTACCTATGCCTTTATTGATGCGGACGCGGCCACCGGTCAGGTGAACGCCCTGGGCACCGACGCCATCAAGGTGGGGCTGATTTACAAGCCGGCCCGCGTGACCCCGGTGGGCCAGACCGCGGTGCTCAACACCCCAGCGTTTGTCAACGGCGGCGACAGCGCCCCGCGCAACCGGGCCTCGCTGGCCCAGGCCTTCCGGCAGAACGACAATGGGGCCATCTTTATCGTGAACGTGAACCACCTCAAGAGCAAGGGCTCGCCCTGCGACCTGCCCGACCAGGGCGACGGCCAGGGCAACTGTAATGCGGTGCGCACCAGGGCCGTTCAGCAGCTGGTGGCCTGGCTGGCCACCCACCCCACCGGCATTGCCGACCCAGATATCCTCTTGATTGGCGATTACAACTCTTATGCCCAGGAGGATCCCATTGCCACGCTCAAGAAGGCCGGCTTTATCAACCTGCTCGAGGCCCGCCTGGGCCCCGATGCCTACTCCTATGTGTTCGATGGGCAGTGGGGCTACCTGGACTACGCGCTGGCCTCGGCCTCGCTGAACGCCCAGGTGTCGGGGGTGGCCGAGTACCACATCAACGCCGACGAACCCAATGTCCTCGACTACAACACCAACTTCAAAACCCCCAACCTGCAGGCCCTGCTCTACGCCCCCGATCAGTACCGCACCTCCGACCACGACCCGGTGGTGGTGGGGTTGAATCTGAGGGGAGAATCACAGCCCCCGGCCAGACCGTAGGGCCGGGGTTACATAACAAGAGCCTCCTGGGTGCGGCCCGTCGAATCCGGTATCATACGCATTTCGGTAGTATCGTTCACTTTGACAAGCCTAAACGATACTACCGAGATGCTTTTCTACTCCCTTCGGTCGGCTTGAATCCTTCACCTCTGACTACGCAGGGTGGTGAAGGATTCAAGCAAAAACGGTATCAGAGTGTGTCGAGGCGGGCCCGCAGGTGTTGGGCGCGCTCAAATAGGGGCGTGGCCTGGGGGTTGGCTTGCTCTAACTGCAGGATGGCCATGGGGTGGATGTGATGCTCATCGGGATTGCCGAACAGGGAGTTGAGCAGCTCAAACTCTTCCTGCGAGCGCAGCGAAGCATCCTCGCGGAACATGTTGAGGTAGGCCCAGGCGAACTGCTGCTCGCTGATCGCTCCGCTCAGGTAGGCATCCAGAAGGCGCTTGTAGGGCTCGAGGTTGCTTTTGCCCCCTTCTTGCGCGGGTTCGACCTTTACATCGGGGAGGTGCTGCTGAAAGAGGGGCTCGAGGTTTTCCAGGGTGATCTCCCAGTTGTTCAGCTCGAAGAGCGGCTGACCGTTGCGGAACAGAATAATTTGCGGGGAGTGGTGTACGATGCCGGTGCGCTCGGCCACCCGGTTCGAGGCTGGGCGGTGCTCCACCACCTTGATGATGCCCACCGGAATTTCGGGCCGCTCGCGCAGCATTTTTTCGACGTTGCCCCAGCCCTGCATGGTCTTGTGGCAGGTGCCGGCCTTGAAGATGGCCGTGATGGGTTTGCTGTCGATAAAAGCGTCGGCCTCTTCGGGGGTGGTGATGGCGAACATGCGCTCTCTCATGGGTTTGAGTCTAACCCTCGAGGCCGCCCATAACCGTCAGCCGGAACACTTCCCCTAAGGCCGGGCATACCAGAGCAGTTCGTGTTGTATGGGCCCTTCATAACCTGCTAGGTGGAAGGTTTCGCTGGCTAGCCGGGAGCTAAAGCGATCCATAAAGTTGAGCACCGAGAGGGCCTGGGAGCGGTGCTGGGCCATGGCCCGCAGTTTTTGCAGCAGCACCTCCATGGGCAGGTGGCGCACGTGGTTGGGGGGCAGCCAGCCCTCCAGATACTCCGGCAGCGGTTGTGGGGAGGCGTAAAAGAATAGCTTGATCTTCTGTCCGGACTTTTCTACGGCCTTCACCACAAACCGATGGGTGGCGACGTGGTCGGGGTGGCGGTTGGAGCCGTTGGGGCCAAAGGTAATGATGGCCCTGGGCCGCAGCACCTCGAGGCGCCACAGCAACAGATCGACAATTTCGGGGTGATCGGCCACGCCCTGCGGGGTGGAAAAACCGTGGCCCCTGGCTTCGCCGTCCACCGGGTTGTTGGGTAGACCGTTGGGGAAATCGTAGAGCTCGAGGTGGCCCAGTTTGAGAATTTGCGCCGCCCGCTGTAGCTCCTGGGCTCGCAGTTCACCCAACTCCTCCGGCCTGCACAGCCCCAGGGTTCGCCCGGCCTCGCCTTTGGTAAGGGTGATCAGGCCGGTCTCCAGCCCCCAGTCGGCGTATTGAATGAGCGTTCCGCCTGCGCCGAACACCTCGTCGTCGGGGTGAGGCACCACCACCAGCAAGTCCATGGGCTCTATCATGGCCCACCTACACGGCCCGCGCAACCGCAGCGCTCAGAGCTCGAGCAGATACAGGTTGACCCGCCCGCCCCGGTCGGAAGCATAGAGGATGCGCTTCCCGTCCCAGCTCCAGGTGGGGTGGCAGTGGCTGGCCTGGGTGTGCCAGGAGGTGCCGTGCTCGCACAGCACCTCGAGCCGGGCCTGCTCCCCGGAGATATCGATGAGCACCAGGTTGTCGGCATCATCGCCCACCAGCAGGGTGTTGGAGGGGTTGGCGTGGTAATGGTTGCAGTAAAAAGGCATCTCGATCCGGCGTACCAGCCGCCCTTCGCGATCCATCAGGCCCACATATGGACGGAAGTTGTCTGGAGAGGGGGATTGCACCACCGCCTGGGTCTTGGCGGAGGTGATGGTGCCGTCGTGGCCGGGGCCGCGGTTATCGAAGAAAATCAGCCCATCCTGGGTCCAGAACTCGTGGCCGACCGAGTCCTGCTCATCCTGGCGAAAGATGGGTTTTACTTGCCGGGCGGCCAGGTCGAGCAGCCAGATGCGCTGGGTTACCAGGTTCCAGGGGCCTTCGTGGCAGAACATGGCCAGGGTGGGGTCGTCCGGTGCGAACTGGAAGTGCCCCAGCCAGTGGGTGTCGCAGTGAACGTCGAACCAGCTCGAGCCGTCGGTGCGGGCCAGGGTGATGCGTCCATCCTTGATCTGATAGAAACTCTCCTTAAAGCCCCCGTAGTTGACGTTGGTGTTGACGGCCTTAACCCGTTCGTTGCGGGCAAATCCCACATACCGGCGGTTGGGGCTGATCGAAGGGGAGTAGAGGTTGTAGTCCCCTTTGTCTTCGTAGAGCACGGTGGTTTTCCCGGTGCGGGTGTTCAAAAGCTTAACCTTTCCGGCCGTCAGGTAGGCGATTAGCTCGCTGTCGGGGGTTTTGGTAACGCTGCCAACCGGCTGGTCTTCGTCGGTAAGCTGGGTGATCTCGCCGGTCAGGTAGTTCAGGCGAAAGAGGTTGTAGTGCTGGTTTTCGTGTGGGGCGCGCTCCA
>Ga0101943_1001580_pt1 | contig 18528 bp, 12 predicted proteins | sample DewCreD2012metaG_5_FD_75244 | JGI IMG/M metagenome (GOLD analysis project Ga0101943, IMG submission 75244) | Hot spring sediment bacterial and archeal communities from British Columbia, Canada, to study Microbial Dark Matter (Phase II) - Dewar... ... | reverse complement strand
GCGGTGATCCTGCTCTCTCCGCTCTCCCACCATGTGGCGCGCGCCTTCGAGACCTATACGCTCACGGAGCAAGGGCTCACGCTCACATCGGGGGTGTTGCGCCGAGTTCATCGGCATATCCCCATCAGCAAGATTCAGGAAGTCGCCGTCGTCCAAAGCGGATGGGGACGACTCTTGGGCATCGGGGACCTGGTCATTGACACGGCGGCCGAGACCGGTAGAATTGTCCTGAGAGATGTCCGGCATCCGAAGACCTATGCCGATCTGATCATCCGTCAGATCGAACGAGCATGAGGAGAAGATCGTGAGAGGAGGCGCGGCACGTCCCCATGCATTCGGGCGGCTCGCGGTTGGCCTGTGGGCGATCGCCCTCCTTCCGGCATCGGCGGCCGCGCAAGTGCTCGAAATTCGCACGACTCCGCTCATTGTGACGGCCTTCGAGCGGCGGATCGGCTCCTGGCGGCTCCTTGAACCGGTTCATGCCTTCCGCCCCTCCGAATATGAAGCCTACGATGCGCGCCGAGGAGCCATCGCGCGAGAATACGGATTGCGCGAAGTCGCCTTCGCCGACTACGCTGACGCGCGAAAGCGAAAGGTGCGCGTCGAACTCTTCCGCATGATCAACTATGTCTCCGCCTACGGCCTCTATTCCTTCGAGCGAGGAGGGGGCGTCCGTTTGAGCGGCATCGGGACGGAAGCCGAGGCCGGGGACGAGGCCATCGTCTTTTGGAAGGGCGATTATTATGGCCGTGTGATGATCGTGAAGGAGGCGAAGGCCTCGGGCCTCTCCATCGGCGAGTTGAGCGATCTGGCGCACGCGTTCGCTGAGAAACTCGTGGTCGGTCCGCATGAAATCCCCTTGCTCATCCGCCATCTGCCGACGGAGGGTCGCGTCCCGGGATCGGAGCGTTTCATCGCGGGGCCTCGCGGCCTGGCCGAGCTCCCCGGATATGAGAATCCCGACGACCTCTTCCTGCTGGAGAGCGACGCCGTTGAAGCGGCCACAGCGGAATATCGGCTCGGTCGCGCTTCGGCCAAGCTCCTGCTCGTCGAATATCACACCCCTCAACTGGCGCAAGCGGCCTACGAGCGCGTTCGAGCCTACCTTGAGCGACTGGCTCCGTCGGAGCGAGAGCGTCGCGTCTTCAAGCGAGAGGGGAATTATCTGATCCACGCCTTCGAGGTCTCGGATCGCGCGACGATCGAGCGGATCGTGAATCAGATCGAGTACACGGCGCAGGTCCGATGGCTGAGCGGGGACCGAATTCGCCTCGTGCCGAGCATCATCCAGGAGTTCCCTGTGGGGCGATGGCTCATCGCCGTCTTCGCCTTCATCGGCGTCTTGATTGTGATCGCCATCGGCGCGGGCGTGCTCTTCGGATACGGGTTCTTCCTCTGGAGGCGGCGGCACCTGCGGCGGTATCCCTTCTCGGATGCTGGGGGCATCCAGCGCTTGAACCTCGATGGATTGACGCTTCCCTCCCCGCCGCCTTCCCGACAGCTCCCGTCTTGGCGAATGTGGGAAGGGCCGCCGCCGGAGTGAATCAGCTCGTCACAGCTCCTTCCGATGCGGAGCCGACCAATCGGGCGTACTTCGCCATGACGCCGGAGCTGTAGCGCGGAGGAGGCGGGGTCCAATGCGCCAGGCGCGCGGCGATCTCCTCTTCCGAAAGCTCCAGATCGAGTCGCCGACGTTCGACGTCGAAGACGATCATATCCCCGTCGCGAACGATAGCCAGAGGCCCTCCTACGGCCGCTTCCGGAGCGACATGTCCGGCCATCAAGCCATGCGTCGCGCCGGAGAACCGTCCATCGGTGACCAGGGCAACGGCTCCACCTAAACCGGCCCCTTGCAGAGCGCCAGTCACGGCGAGCATCTCCCGCATACCCGGCCCTCCTTTCGGGCCTTCATACCGGATGACGACGACGTCGCCCGGTCGAATCTCGCCACGCTGCACGGCCTCAAAGGCCGCTTCTTCTCGATCGAAGACGCGCGCCGGTCCGCGATGATACAACCATTCCTTCCCGGCGATCTTCACGACGCATCCTTCTGGAGCGAGGCTCCCGCGCAGGATGACCAAGCCACCGGTCGGCGAGAGCGGATCGGAGAGCGGACGAATCACGGGCTGTCCCGGCGTCTCCACCGCCTCGCGGGCCTCCTCGCCGATGGTTCGTCCGGTCACCGTCAGCGCGTCTTCATGCAGCAGACCGGCTTCAAGGAGTCGCTTGGCGATGACGCCGATTCCCCCGGCTCGATAGACGTCGTACGCGACATATCGTCCCCACGGCTTCATATCAGCCAAAAGCGGCGTGCGGGAGCTGATGCGATCGAAGTCCTCGAGCACAAGCGGTACGCCCGCTTCGCGAGCGATAGCCAACAGATGCAGGACGGCATTTGTTGAGCCTCCGGTCGCGGCGACGGCCGCGATGGCGTTCTCTAGTGCTTTCCGCGTGATGATCTGGCGCGGCCGGAGGTCGCGCCGTAAAAGCTCCATGACGAGCTGCCCGCAGCGAAAGGCGACGTCTTCCTTGAGCGGATCGGCCGCCGGGACCATGGCGCTCCCCATCGGAGAGATGCCCAGCATCTCGCAAGCCGTCGCCATCGTGTTCGCGGTGAATTGCCCTCCGCAAGCCCCTTCTCCAGGACACGCGACGTCCTCCAGCTCTCGCAGCTCTTCCGGCGTCATCCGTCCGGCCGCGCAAGCGCCGATCGCCTCATAGACGTCTTGGATCGTCACCGCGCGCCCGCGAAACGAGCCTGGGGCGATCGAGCCGCCGTAGAGCATAAGACCGGGGAGATCGAGTCGCAGCAAGGCCATGACCGCTCCCGGGATCGTCTTATCGCAGCCCGAGATCACGACGAGCGCATCCAGCAGATGACCGCGCACGACCAGCTCGATGGAGTCGGCGATGATCTCGCGGCTGATGAGCGACGTCTTCATCCCCTCCGTTCCCATGGCGATGCCATCAGAGATGGCGATCGTGTTGAACTCGATCGGCGTGCCGCCGGCCGCGCGAATCCCCTCCTTGATCTTCTCCGCCAGGCGGCGATGGTTGTAATTACACGGCATGATCTCGATCCAACTGTGCGCCACTCCAACCAAGGGGCGTTCGAGGTCCTCATCGCGAAAGCCCACGGCCTTCATCATCGCGCGCGCTCCGGCGCGACTGAGCCCCTCGGTCAACCGAGCGCTCTGCCGCTTCAATTCTCGACTCATATCCCCCTTCCTCCTCCGGTCTCGTGAAGGTCACGTGATTATAGCGCCCAGAAGCGGAGAAAAAAAGCGCGCGTTCGCGCCGGATGCCTTCGGACGGAAATCGGGGATGATGACTTGGATCGGACTTTGCTAAAATGGTGGCCGTGAAGGAGGAGGCGCTCAAGGAGGTCTTGCTCGCATTTCAGCGGGGAGAGATGACGCTCGAAGACGTCCTCGCGCGGCTTCGTCATCTCCCTTACGAAGACCTCGGCTTCGCCAAGCTCGATCATCACCGACACCTGCGGCAGGGTTTTCCCGAAGTCGTCTTCGGCCAGGGGAAGACGCCCGAGCAAATCGCCGCGATCGTCGCGCGGCTTCTGGAGCATAGCGCTCTGGCGTTGGTGACGCGGACGGAGGAAGCCGCCTATGCGGCCGTTCGACGCATCGCCCCGGAAGCCGTCTATCACCCGCAGGCGCGGATGATCACGATTCGGCGGGGAGCGCCTCCCGAGCCCGAAGGGTTGATCGCCGTCGTCTCCGCAGGGACGGCCGACATTCCCGTCGCCGAAGAGGCGGCCGTCACGGCCGAAGCGCTGGGCAATCGCGTCGAGCGATTCTACGATGTCGGCGTCGCCGGGCTTCATCGGTTGCTCAGCTTCCATGAGCGACTGATGGCGGCGCGCGTCATCGTCTGCGTCGCGGGCATGGAAGGCGCGTTGCCGAGCGTCATCGGAGGACTGGTGGGCGTTCCCGTCATCGCCGTCCCAACCAGCGTCGGCTACGGCGCCGGATACGGCGGCGTCGCGGCCCTCCTCGGCATGTTGAACAGTTGTTCCGCGAACGTCGTCGTCGTCAATATTGACAACGGCTTTGGCGCCGGCTTCGTCGCCAGCCTGATCAATCAGCCCAAACCCCACTGAGGAGGATCACCTATGCGGATCACCAAACACGAAATCCGAGTCGCCATGTGGAGCGCATCGCGTTTCTTGGGGGTGTCTCTGATCGCGCTTTTGCTCCTTCTGCTTGTCGGGATTCCAACAGCCCGCGGGCAAGGGCAGAGCGATCTTCGACAAATCACGGAAGAGCTGTTCAAGAGCCTGGAATTTCGCAACATCGGACCGGCCATCATGGGCGGTCGCATTGACGATTTCGCCGTCGTCGAGAGCGATCCCCGCATCATCTACGTCGCGACGGCCTCCGGCGGCGTATGGAAGACGACCAATGGCGGCGTCACTTGGGAGCCGATCTTCGACAGGGAAGCCGTCAGCTCCATCGGCGATGTCACCGTTGCCCCGTCCAATCCCAACATCGTGTGGGTCGGCACCGGGGAGCCCAACAATCGGCAAAGTTCCTCCTGGGGCAATGGCGTCTACAAATCGCTCGATGGCGGCAAGACCTGGCAGCACATGGGGCTGAGCGGCACGCACCACATCGGACGCATCGTCATTGATCCGACCAATCCGGACATCGTCTATGTGGCGGCGCTCGGTCGCCTGTGGGGGCCGAATCGCGAACGCGGGCTCTTCAAGACGACCGATGGGGGAAAGACCTGGACGTGTGTGCTCTTCATCAACGAGGACACGGGCGTCGTGGACGTCGCCATGGACCCTCAGAGCCCGAATATCCTTTATGCCGCCGCGTATCAACGCCGACGCACGGCTTACGGCTTCAACGGCGGTGGGCCGCACAGCGGGCTCTATAAGTCCGTGGACGGTGGCGCGACATGGCAGAAACTCACGCGAGGGCTGCCGACGGGTGACACCGGGCGCATCGGTCTGGATATCTATCGGCGCGATCCGCGCATCGTCTACGCCATCATCGAGAACAAGAACGGGGGTGTCTTCCGATCGGAGGATCGTGGGGAGACGTGGACGAAGATGAGCGACGTCAATCCGCGCCCATCTTACTACAGCCAGATTCGCATTGATCCGAACAACGATCAGCGCATCTGGGTCATGGGGGCGCCCATGTACTACTCCGAAGATGGGGGACGGACATTTCGCACCAACTGGGTCACGCGCATTCACGGCGATTTCCATGCCATGTGGATCAACCCGGCGAATTCCGATCACATCGTCCTCGGATCCGATGGCGGCATCCACATCAGTTACGATCGAGGACGGACGTGGGATTTCATCAACACCTTGCCGCTCGGGCAGTTCTACGAGATCTGTTATGACATGCGCAAGCCGTACTACGTCTACGGCGGGCTTCAGGACAACGGGAGCTGGATGGGACCCAGCCGCACGCTCTACACCGTCGGCATCACCAACGAGGACTGGATTCGTATTGGGGGCGGCGACGGCTTCTATGTTCAGGTGGATCCGACCGATCATAATATCCTCTACGTGGAATCCCAGAACGGCAACATCACGCGCCTGCACATGAACACGGGGGAGCGCCGCGTGATCCGCCCGGAACCGAAGCCGGGCCAGCCCCGGTATCGGTTCGACTGGAACTCCCCCATTCTCATCTCCCCGCACGATCCGAAGACGATCTATTTCGGTGGGAATCGGCTCTTCATCTCCAAGGATCGAGGCGAGACGTGGACGGAGACCCAGGATCTGACGACGCAACCGGATCGAGATAAGATGCCGATCATGGGCGTGATTCCCGGCCCGGACACGCTCTCGCGTCACGATGGCGTGGAGACCTACGGGCAGATCACGACCATCTCGGAATCGCCCCTGCGCGCGGGGATCCTCTGGGTCGGGACCGATGATGGGAACGTCCAGGTCTCGCGCGATGGCGGGCGAACGTGGGAGAACGTCGTCGGCAACATCCCGGGCGTTCCAAAGAACACGTATGTGAGTCGCGTCGTCGCCTCGCGCTCGGGCGAAGGCGTCGCCTATGTCACATTCGATGGCCATCGCAGCAACGACTTCACGCCGTACGTCTACATGACGACCGATTTCGGGAAGACGTGGAAGTCGCTGCGGGGCAACCTGCCGGACGGACACACCATCAACGTCATTCGCGAGCATCCTCGGAATCCGAATCTGCTCTTTGTGGGGACGGAGTTCGGATTGTTCGTCTCCTTCGATCGCGGCGGGCGCTGGCTTCGCCTCAAGAACAATCTGCCGACCGTGCCGGTTGACGACATTCAAATTCATCCGCGCGAGAACGATCTCATCCTTGGGACGCATGGGCGAAGCATCTTCATCCTGGATGACATCACGCCGCTTGAGCAGCTCTCGCCGAACGTCTTGAATTCCGACCTGTACGTCTTCGACATCCGACCGGCGACGATGTATCGGCTCTACAATCACAAGGGCAACACGGGACACAAGTTCTTCATCGCGCCGAATCCGCCCTATGGGGCGATCATCCACTACTACCTGAAGACGCCGCCGGACGAGAAGGAGGAGGTGAAGATCACGATCCTCGATCGCGAGGGCCGGGTGGTTCGCGAACTGCGCGGGCCCAAGGCCGCGGGGATCAACCGCGTCGCGTGGGATTTGCGCCATGAACCTCCGGTGCGCGCGGAAGCCGAGCCGCTGGCCGGACCGTTCGGCGCACCACAAGGGCCGCTGGTGCTCCCCGGCGAATACACGGTGCGCGTTTCCGTCGGCACCCGACAAATGAGCAAGACCGTGCGCGTTGAAGAGGATCCGCGGATTCCGGTCAGCGCCGATGAGCTTCGTGCTCATCGTGAGGCGTGGCATCGCGTGGGCCGCCTCTATGCCTCGGCCGATGCCGCGCGTCGCCGCGTCGTCGAATTGCGAAACCGCGTCAACGAATGGGCCGAGAACGTGAAGCGGCAATCGAACGTCCCGCAATCCGTCCAAACGGCCATCGCGGCGGTGCTCAAAGAACTGGATGAGATTCGGGATCAGTTCGTCGCGCGGCCGCGTCCGCTGGGATTCGCCGGTCCCGATCTACCGGGGACGCCGCGTCCGATCGTCGGGCGCCTCGCGCAGCTCTATTCGGCTATCGGCTCGTTCACGGCACGACCGACGCCGCGACAGGCGGAGATGATCGAAGAGCTGGCGCAGGAACTCACCCAACTTGTGGATCGCCTGAACCGCGTCATCGAGGAGGCGATCCCGAATCTCAATCGGCAACTGCGGGAGAGCGCTATCCCGCACCTCAATCCGGGGGAGAAGATCACCGTACCACGTTAGCGCGCCCGGAGTGGTCCTCGATGGCTCAGGCTGAGGTGGGAACGCCTCGGCCTGAGCCACGCGCGCTCGCCCCGTGAGAGGGGCAGTTCTCAGTACTCATTCGGATCGGTGAGCTGTACCGTCCCGACCAAATATCCGCTGGCGCCGCTGCTGCCGCGGGCCGGACGCTCGGCCGGAACGCCGGCGATGGCTCCGGGCAGCCGCATCGCGATGAAGCGTCCGAAAACGGAATGCCCGTTGCTCCTCTCGATGAAGAAGGCTCCGATATTGGCCACGCGGATCGTCGTCCGCCCGCCCCGTGAAGGGGTTGTGGGATCGAAGAGGAGGATGGGAACGATGCGCGGACTCTCATTCGGCGGATAGCGATCGCTCCATACATACCACTGGCGCGTCACCGGATCTCTCCGCAGCTCCGCATTCGGATCCAAGGCGATCAAGGCGCTCACGCCTTGACGCGTCGGGCCGGCCATGTTCCCCGGTTCCGTCGTGAGCGTGTCCCCGATTTGTACCGTCCCGCCCCATCCGTAGATGATGTTGTCGCGATACGTATCGGCGCCTCGCCCGCCTAAGGCGAGTCCGTAGAAATTCCCTGGGTACTCCGGCGAATCGCTCTTCAGTTCGATGTACCGACCATCCACATCACGGGGAGCGATGAAGCCGGTGGGCGATCCGGGCGAGCAATCGCGATAGATGCTCAAGTCCTGCCCTTGGAACTCCGAGTCGTACGGGGACTTGTAATAGTCAGCGTTGACGGCGATCCCCCGCCACGTGTGTGGGTTCGGGTTGAACGGCCCATGATCGTCGTCCTCTGGCGTCACACATATCCCGCCATGCCCGAATTGATCTGGCGGCGCCCAGGGACGCCAACCTCCGGTCCCTCCGATGGCCGGGGCCACGATAGCGGCCGCGCGCACGCGGATATTGGCCTGATGAATGCCGAACAGGCGCGCGAAGAAGGTGCGCGCCGGCCGCGTGATGTCAATGAGGATGACGTTGCTGCGGGGAAAGGAGATCTCGCTGCTGGAGAGGAGAACGGGTTGTCCCTCCGCCCGATTGCGCGCGGCATATTCCATGGCCAAGCGCACGGCCGCCCCATCGGCCGTATAGTTCCCCGGCTGTGCCAAGAGGCCATGCGCCCCGGCCAGCGCCGCCGCATCTACCGCATTCTGCAATTGCGCGCGCACGACATAGAGATGCCCCACGTCCACGGCTAAACTCGTCGCCCCCAGAATCGCCACCAGTCCGGCGACGACCAGGACCAAGATCGTCCCGCGGTCCCATCGGCGCTCTCCGCTCATAGCCTTCTCTAGGCGCCCTTCTCGACGAAGGGAGCGCGGCTTCAATATCTGTCGGGATCGGTGAGCTGCGCCGTCCCGAGCAAATACCCCCCGGCGCCACTGGTGCGGCTCGAAGGACGTTCCGGCGCTTCCCCGACGATCGCTCCGGGAAGCCGCATCGAGATGAATCGGCCGAGGATCATATTCCCCGATGTGCCCTCGATGAAGAAAGCCGTGATGTTCGAGACGCGAAACGTCGTGCGCCCGTTCCCCGGCGGATCTGTCGGATCGAAATGCGTGATCGGCACAATGCGCGGGCTCTCGTTGACGGGATAGAGGTCGCTCACCACCTTCCACACGCCGTTCTCCTTCACCATACGCGCCGTGGGATCTTTCGCAATCAACTCCGTAATCCCCTGAAGCGTCGGCCCGGTCATGTTTCCCGTCTCCGTCAGCAGCACATCCCCGAGCCGAATCGTCCCATCCCATCCGTTGGCGAGATTCGAGCGATACTGATCGGCACCTGTCCCCCCGAGGGCGACGGGGAAGAAGTTGCCGGGACTGAAGATTTGGCTCACCTTGAGCGCAATGCGTTTTCCGTTGACATCGCGCGGAGCGATGAAACCCGTCGGGGCGCCCGGCGAGCAATCGGTGTAGATGCTCACGTCGGTTCCGGCGAATTCCGGATCATAGGGAGACTTGTAGTAATCGGATTCGACCGAGATGCCCTGCCAGGTATGAGGGGACGAATTGAATGGCCCATGATCCTCATCCGTCGGCGTGACGCAAATCCCCCCGTGGCCGAACTGATCCGGCGGCGCCAGGGGGCGCCACCCGCCCGTCCCGCCGACGGCCGGAGCCACGACGGCGGCCGCGCGCACGCGGATATGCGCTTGGCGAACGCCCAAGACGATACCGAAGAACGTCCGGGCTGGACGCACGATCTCGATCCGAATCACATTGGGCTTGGGGAAGGTGATCTCATCCGGAGAGAGCTGAACGGGCTGCCCAGCCGCCTGATTGCGCGCCGCATACTCGATGGCTAAACGCACGGCCGGTCCCGTCGCCGAATAATTCCCCGGCTCTTGCATGAGCCCTTGCGCGCCGGCCAACGCGGCGGCGTCCACGGCGTTTTGCAGTTGATTCCGCACGACGTAGAGATACCCTACATCCACGGCTAGCGTGGTCGCGCCCAATAAAGCGACCAACCCGGCCGTCGTCAAGACGACGATGCTTCCCCGATCCCGTGTCCTTTGCCGCATAGACTCCACTCCTCCCGGGCGCTAGCTTAGCATCTTCGGAAACCCGCGCAATCGGCTCAGGGGAGTATTTTCACTGCTTCGACATCGGAATTTCTCGCCGCGCGAAGGCTGACGCCGCTCATGGCTGCCCGCCGATCCCCGTGATCGTGAGAAGCACTCCGCTCTCTGTGATCTCGCGCACGGTGAGCGTCAGGCCCGTCCGAGGATCGGTGAAGCTCCGTCCGACCGGGAGAGCGGGATCGAGCCAGGAGGCCGTCTCCGGCGTCATATCGAGCAGAAAGCTGCCTCCGTGATCGCCCGAAATGCCCAAGCGGATGATGACCCCACGAGGGACATTGAGATTCCGCGCCAGGAAACGATCGAACCCAAGCGGCGGACGATATTCGACGTAATACCACGCCATGGGTCCCGCTTCAGGATTCGCACCTGCGGGGATCTTGAGGACTCTTGGCTCTTCCCCCCTCACCTGGTAGGGGGCCAGTCGAAACGTCCCTTCCTCACTCACACGAAGGATCTCCTCGCCCTGGCGCAGCCATCCGAGCCGCTCCTTCTGAATGGCGCTCAGGTGTCCGGCGCCCATCCCCATGACGTCGAGCGTGTCGCCGTATTCGAGGATCTGACAGGCCTCCCCGAGCGCGACCCATCCGCATTCGAGAGCGTGCGAATGAGGGAGACCGAGTCCATGTCCCACCTCGTGAGCCAGGACATCGAAGGCGAGCGTCCCGTTGATCCACGCCGAAGATGGCGTCCCCCCGAGCGTCCCCAATCCCCACCATGAGCACGCACTTTTGGGGAAGGCGTAGACGAAATGCTCATATGCGGACAGGTCAATGCCCGAGGCCGCAGCCGCCGCGTGAGCCGCTTCGGCAAGGCGAAACGGATCACAGGCAGTGGCGCTCATCGGCAGCGTGAACCATCCGAAGACCTCCCCCTCTAGCGAGAGCCGCCCATCGGAGTTCTCCCGAAAGAAGTCGGCCGTGGTCATGAGGATGGCATGCGCGGTCTCGACGGAGTAGGGCTGCACGGCTCGATCGGAGAAATTCAGCAGAAGCAGCGCGATGCGACGCTTGACAGGGGTTTCGGTCGTCTGCCGATCTTGCGCCTCCGATGGTTCATCGAGGCTCACGTGCGTGACGGAAATTTGTGCGCCGTGGCGAACGCCACGCACGCGCGCCCACATCCCCGTGTGCGCTGAAGAGAAGGCTGCTGTATCCCCCCGCAGCCAAAATCGCTGCGCGCCCTGACGCAAGACATATGACCGGCGCGCCCACCCGGGATAGTCCTCCATGAGGATTTCCAGGATGCCCTCTCCCGAAAAGCTCCACCGGTCGCTCGCCGGGAGGCGATCGCTTCCGACGGCCATGAAATGTCCCTGCTCAAGAGAGACGCCGAGGGCGAGCGCAAGGAACACGCCGCGCGCTCGGCAGCTCGATGCCCACCGTCCAAACGCCATGTCCTCCCTCGCCCGGCATGCTCAAGGGAGGCTCCCCTCAACCGAACGTGCCCTCGCACGATGCGCTTCATCAGGCGCTTGAACTCGAACTCTCCGAATGCCCCGATCCTCCCTGTACGACGCGCGTATTGTACCGCCGCTCCCCTCCCAGCTCAATCGGGCCGAGAGCGGATTTCTCTCCGCCAGAAGGCCGGACGGCCCATCAGCACGCGGGCCGCACCATCTGGCGGCCATCGTTTGCGGAATGAGGAGCAAAGGGGGTATGCTTGGGAAGAAGTAGGCCGAGACCCTCCGCAAGCCATGTCATCGGCGGGCGAGGGATTCTCGGCGAAGTGCCGAGAAAAGTGGATCGAGCGGGGTGCCGCTCGCATCCGAAGAGGCGACATGAGGACCTATCGCGTGATCACAGAGCGGGCGGAGCTTGAGGCGTTGCGAGAGCGACTGCTCGCAGAGCCCGTGCTCGGTGTGGATACGGAGACGACCGCGCTCGACCCATACCGGGGGCGCCTTCGCTTGTTGCAGCTGGCCACGCGCGAGGAGATCTTCGTGCTGGACCTCTTCGCCCTCGGCCGGCAAGCGTTGGAAGTGCTGCGTCCCGTCCTGGAAGGGGAACAACCGGTCAAGGTCCTGCACAATGCGAAATTCGACGCGAAGATGCTCTGGCATCATGCGGGCATCGAGCTGGGGCGTCTCTTCGATACGATGCTCGCGTCGCAACTGGTGGCCGCCGGAGATATGTCGAAACGACACGGGCTCGCGGACGTCGTCGAGCGGTTTCTCGACGAGCGCGTGGAGAAGACTTCGCAATTGAGCGATTGGAGTGGAGAGCTCTCTTCGAGACAACTCGACTACGCGGCGCGCGATGTCGAAGTCCTGCTGCCGCTCCGACAAGTGCTCATCGAGAAGCTCCGAGAGCTGGGGCTCGTTCGCGCCGCGAAGCTCGAATTCGAGTGCGTGATCCCCACGGCGGCGATGGAGCTCTCGGGCATGCCCTTTGACGTGGAGCGATGGCAGATGCTCGTTGAAGAGTGGGAGCAGCGACGCGCCCGCGTGGAAGAAGCGCTGCGCCGGGAGTTGGCGCGAGGGGCGGCTCAAGCGAACCTCTTCGGTCAGGTCGAGATCAACGTGAACAGCCCGCACCAGGTCTTGACGAGCTTGCGCCAGCTCGGCCTTCCCCTTGAGGGCACGAGCGAAACGGAGCTTCTGCCCTATCGGGATCATCCGGCGGTCCGGCTTTTGCTGGAATACCGCAGCGTGCAGAAGTTGCTCAGCACCTTTGGGCGCGGTTTTCTCGAACATCGACATCCGGTGACCGGACGGCTGCACGGCGATTTCCATCAGATCGGGACGCCGACCGGACGCTATAGCTGCAGCGAGCCGAACATCCAACAGGTCCCCAACGTGCCGGAGATTCGCGCGTGCTTCCGAGCGCCGACGGGTCGGCGCTTGATCGTGGCCGATTATTCGCAGATCGAGTTGCGGATCCTGGCCGAATTCTCCCAGGATCCGAAGATGCTCGAAGCGTTTCGGAATGGCCTGGATCTGCATCGGATGACGGCGAGCTGGCTGTTCAAGGTCCCCCCGGAGGACGTCACCAAAGAGCAGCGCGCCATCGCCAAGACGATCAACTTCGGCTTGATGTACGGTATGGGCGCAGCGAGCCTGGCCACGCGGATCGCAGAGGTTCGCGATGGAGCGGGCATCTCGCTCGGTGAAGCCGAAGCGCTGATCGCCAGCTACTTCGAGATCTATCGAAAAGTGGCCGAGTGGTTGCGCGCGGCCAGCGATACGGCGGTCTCTCTCCGCCAGAGCCGCTCGCAGTCGGGACGCCTGTGGCGCTTTCAGTTTGATCCCACGGATCGCGAACAGGTCGCGGCCGTCCATCGGCTAGGGAAGAACTTCCCTATCCAGGGGACGGGCGCCGACATCCTCAAGCGAGCGATGCGCTTGGTGTACGAAGCGCTCCGTCCCTATGAGGCGCAGATCGTGAATTCGATCCACGATGAGATCGTCGTCGAGGTCGCCCAAGCCGAGGCCGAGGAGGTCGCCCAGCTGGTGCGCGAGCGCATGATCGCTGCCGGGCGCGAGTTCATCAAAACGGTCCCCATCGAGGTCGAAGTCGCGATCTCCGAAACGTGGACGAAATGAAGACCGACGCCGAGAGCGCTCGAGCCTCCGGACGCGGTAGAATAAAGGACGATCAGGAGGGCAGGCATGCGAATCTGCGAACGCTGTCAGGCCGCAGTCGGCGCCGACTGGCGCTTTTGCCGATACTGTGGGGCTCCTTTGGAACCGAGTCCTTCGACGAGATCGGAGATCGGCGAAGAACCGGAGACGGCGGTCCTCCCATCGCGTGAGACGACGCCGGCGTATCTCCCTCCGGAGATCGAGCGCGCGCCCTTCGACGCGAGGTCCGATCGCCTGGAGAAATCCCGACGCCGATTCCGATGGCTGGCGGCGCTGTTGATCAGCGTGCTCGCGCTCGGGGTGGTGAGCAGCGCGGGAGTTCTCCTTTGGCATGAAGTCGTTCGACACTGGGTGGCGCCGACTCGTTTCTCCGCCCGCCAGGGGGTTGAATTCTCTCGGCGCTTGACGCTCCCCTTCGACAGCGAGGTCACGCTCGCGAATACCAATGGGAACGTGACGATCCTGACCTGGGACGAAGCGACGGCCTTGATCAGGGCGCGCAAGCGAGGAGGATCGGCCCGCGACCTCGATGACGTGCGCATCGAGATCACCGAGGGGGAGAACCGCCTCCTCGTTCAGACCGTTCAACCGGATGGCTCGGATGTCGCCGTGGATTATGAGCTCACGCTCCCGCGCCGCGTGCGCCTCTCCGACGTGCGCGTCCTCAACGGCCACATTCGCGTTCGCGACGTCGAGGGCTTTGTGAAAGCCCGGACCGTGAATGGCCGAATCGAAGTCGAAGGGATGGCGGGAGCTGTCGAAGCGGAGACGGTGAACGGAAGGATCGAGGTCGCGCTCGCCCGATGCGCGGACGAGCGTGAGACGACGCTGCAATCCATAAATGGCCGAATCACACTGAGGTTGCCCGAGACGTGCGAGGCCCGTCTCGAAGCGGAGACGCTTCATGGAGAGATCACGGCCGATGAGGAGTTGGGGGTGATACTGTCCGAGGAACGCTTCTTGGGACGGCGCGCGGAAGGGCGACTCGGTCGTGGCGGGCCGCTGATCCGCGTGCGTGCCGTCAACGGAGCGATTCGCTTGGAGCGCCAGGTGCGCCCGAGCGCCGAGGAGGGAACATGACGAAGAACCGGGACACGACGATCGCGCGGAAATATCACGAGGCGACCAAACACTCCTATTGGAGCGTGCGCGCGGGCGCGCACGTCCTCGATTGGGAGAATCAACCATTGCCGTTCAAGATCTACCCGGAGCTGGAGGCGATTCCGCTGCCGCGCGAGCTGCCGAAGACGGGCGTCTCGACCTTCGTCGCTCTTGGGGAGAAAGTGCCCCCGCCGGGTCCGGCGGCGCCGATCGAAGCACGACCGACGCTCGCACAGCTCGCCCATGTTCTCTTCCACTCGGCGGGTATCACGAAGAAGAAGACGTATCCCGGCGGGGAATTCTTCTTTCGCGCGGCGGCGTGTGCCGGAGCGCTCTATCCGATCGAGGTCTACGTCGTCTGCGCCGATCTGCCCGATCTGCCCGCCGGCGTGTACCATTTCAGCCCGATGGACTTCGGCCTTCGGCGCTTGCGGACCGGCGATCATCGGGCGTTCTTGGCTGCGGCAGCAGCGCAGGAGCCCGCACTCCTTTGGGCGCCGGTGATCTTCGTCTATACCGCGATCTCATGGCGAAGCGCCTGGAAGTATCGCACCCGAGCATATCGCTATCACTTCTGGGATTGCGGTATGATCCTGGCTAACGCGATGGCCGCAGCCACGGCTTGGCGGTTTCCCCACAAACTCGTCGTGGGCTTTCACGACGATGCGGTCAACCATCTGGTCGGTGTGGACGGGGAGCGCGAGTTGAGCCTGGCACTTCTGGCCCTCGGGCAGACCGCCGAGCCCATCTCGGTGTCGGAGGATCTGCCGGCGCTGCCGGAGGTGAAGTGGGCGGTCGTCCCTCTCTCGCGCGAGGAGGTCCCGTATCCGCTCATCCAACAGATGCACGCGGCATCGCAGCTTCAGGATGCCGAGGAAGTTCGCGCCTGGCGCGCGCAGCCCCTGCGACGGGGGGAACCGGATCCACAAGCTCCGCTCATCCCCCTCGATCCGATAGTGCCATCGGCGCTGCCTGAAGAATCGCTCGAATCCGTCATTCTACGCCGCGCCTCCACCCGGCGCTTCGCCCGCAAGCCCATTTCCCTCTCGGAACTCTCGACGATCCTGGAATACGGGACGAGGGGATTTCCGTGCGATGCCCTCGATGGCCCGCTCAACGAACTCTATGTGAACGCGCACGCCGTTCAGCCGCTCGCTCCGGGCGCGTATGTCTTTCACCACCACCGGAAGGCTCTGGAGTTGCTTAAGTCGGGCGATTTCCGTCGCGACTCTCGCTATCTGTGCTTGGAGCAAGACCTCGGAGGGGATGCCAGCGCGACCGTCTTCTTCTTGGCCGATCTCCAAGCGATCCTCGCGCACTATGGGAATCGGGGGTATCGGCTCGCGCAATTGGAGGCCGGGATCATCGGCGGGAAGTTTTACTTGGCGGCTTACGCGCTGCGCCGAGGGGCAACGGGCTTGACCTTCTATGACGACGACGTGACGGCGTTCTTCTCGCCTCATGCCGAGGGCAAGAGCGCGATCTTCGTGATGGCGCTCGGAGTGGCCGGCCCTCGCCCCAAATGGTGAGCGCCTTCTTTGAACTCGCCGTTGAGAAGGGGCGAGATGATGATGGAAGAGTTGATCACGGAACAAGCGAACCCTCGCACGCGGGACATTGATGAGCGGAGCACATTGGAGATCCTCCGTCTCATGAACGAGGAGGATAAGCTCGTGGCGGAGGCCGTCGGACGCGAGCTGGAGCGCATCGCGGCAGCTGTGGAAGTGATCGTGGAATGCTTGCGGAGGGGAGGACGCCTCTTCTACGTCGGGACGGGGACGAGCGGTCGTCTGGGAGTGCTCGATGCCGTCGAATGTCCCCCCACATTCGGCGTGGCCCCGGAGAAGGTCCAAGCGATTCTGGCCGGGGGATATGAAGCCTGCTACCGCGCGGTCGAAGCGGCCGAAGACGATCCGATGGCCGGAGCCGCGGCCATCGCCGAACGCGGGGTGACGGCCGGCGACGTCGTCGTGGGCGTGACGGCGAGCGGACGCACGCCGTTCACCTTGGGCGCGTTGAAGGCCGCCCGGTCTCTGGGAGCGATCACCATCGGCATCGCGTGTAATCCGAATCCGGAAATCGCGCGCGTCGCCGATCTCACGATCACGCCCATCGTCGGTCCGGAAGTGATCGCGGGCTCGACCCGCTTGAAGGCGGGAACGGCCGAGAAGATGGTCCTCAACATGCTCAGCACGGCAACGATGATCAAGCTCGGCTATACCTATGGCAATCTGATGTCGAACCTGCAGTTGAAGAACGAGAAGCTCCGGCGGCGCGCCATCTCGATCCTCCAGCAGGAATTCGCCCTCTCGGAAGACGATGCGCGTCGCCGATTGGAGGAGACCGGATGGGAGTTGAAAACGCTCATCGTGATGCTGAAGACCGGTGTCGCTCAAGAAGAGGCGCGACGCGCTTTGGAAGAGTGCGACTTCTCCATCAAGCGCGCGATCCAGAAGCTCACCGCATTGGCCTGAGAGATGCCCGCGAACGAGCCCTTTGGCGCCGAATGCTCGCGCTGACGCTCGGCCTCATCTTCCCCTTCGTCTGGGGAGGGGGATGCCGCCACTCGCCCACGACCGGTTCGGAGCCGGGCCGTCGCGAGTCCAGGACCGCCTCTCCCCCCGATGCATCGGGCGAAGTGCAGCCGTCCTCACCGTTGCCGGAAGGCTTCCCTTCGGATGTGCCGATCTATCCCGGAGCGACCGTACTCGTCAGTCGTCGAACGGCTGCTCAGCTCGCGGTGACGTTCACGACAAGCGATGGGCTCTCACTGGTGCTCGCCTTTTACCGCGAACGCTTGCCCCGAGAGGGATGGGACGTGCGAGAGCGAGAGCCGAGCGAGGGGACCTTGGCTCTGGATGGTCGAAAAGGACTGCGGACGTGTCGGGTGGAATTGACGGAAGATCACGCTCGCACCTATATCGCCCTCGTCCTTCCGCTCGCTCCGGAAGCCGAAGCCAGAGAGTGAGCCCACATGGCGACGATCTCTCGTCGAAGCTGGTTGACGCGCAATGTCTTGGCCATCGGATTGGCCAGCTTCTTCTCCGATGTCAGCCACGAGATGGCGACGACGGTGCTGCCGGCTTTCCTCGCGCTGGAGATTCGTGCGACGCCGCTGGCGCTCGGAGCGATCGAGGGGATCGCCGACGGCTTGGCGAGCTTCTTCAAACTCATCGGCGGATGGTGGACGGATCGAATGGGGCGGCGCAAACCCATCGCCGTCTCCGGATATGCGGTGACGACAGTGGCGACGGCGAGCTTCGCGCTAGCCGTGAGCTGGCCGGTGGTCTTGTTCGGACGAGCGCTCGCGTGGATGGCGCGCGGCTGGCGGACTCCGGCGCGCAACGCCTTGCTCGCGGACACGGTCCCGCGCGAGGCGTACGGCCATGCCTTCGGCTTCGAGCGCGCGATGGATACGGTCGGTGCGCTAGTCGCGCCGGTTCTCGCCCTCAGCTTGCTGGAGGCCGGAGCGAGCTATCGCCACATCTTCGCCCTCGCCCTCATTCCGGGAACACTCGCCACGCTCGCCATCGCGCTCTTCGTCTCCGAAGCGAAGCGTTCACCGCAACCGCCTCGAACCTTTTTTGCGGATGTTCGGCATCTGTCCCGTCCCTTCCTCCTCTTCCTCCTTGTCGCCGGCGTGTTTGGACTCGGACAGTTCGCGCCGACGCTTTTGGTGCTTCGCGCGACGGAGCTGACCGGGAGACCGGAGGCGGCCATGGCCCTCTACGTGCTCTTCAACGGCGTCCAAGCGGCGAGCGCGTATGCGTTCGGCGCTTTGGCTCATCGCGTGGGAAGCCTCAACTTGCTCGGAGCGAGCTATCTCGCCTTCGCCGTGGTCGCTCTCGGATTCGCACACGTGGGGGCGAGCATGCCGCTGCTGGCACTTCTCTTCGCCGCTGCTGGTCTGGCCGTCGGCGGCATCGA
>Ga0101943_1001578_pt1 | contig 18580 bp, 16 predicted proteins | sample DewCreD2012metaG_5_FD_75244 | JGI IMG/M metagenome (GOLD analysis project Ga0101943, IMG submission 75244) | Hot spring sediment bacterial and archeal communities from British Columbia, Canada, to study Microbial Dark Matter (Phase II) - Dewar... ... | reverse complement strand
TAACTCTTCATCCGGCCTCCTTTAATAGGTGACAGTCACCTTGCAGGTGACTGTCACCTATCTTTACTACCACAACCCCTTCCCGCGCAGGAGGCCGTCCACCCAGGCGGCCTCTTCAGGGGAGAGGGGCGCGGACGGTGGGCGGCGGTAGTCTATCAGGTCGGCGTACCCGCCGTTGTCGTAGCAGCGGTCCAGGGCGGCCTGGACGCCCAGCACCACGTCCGGGTCGGGCTCCTTCAGGGGGATGCGCATCCGGGGGAGCCGCTTGCTCAGGGGGACGGGGTACACCTCAAAGCGGCGCCGCTCCGGCCCCCGCCGGACGCAGATGAGGTACCGGCAAAGTGACTGTCACCTTTCCTCACCTTTCCAACTGTCGCCCGGCGGCCTCCAGACGGGCCAGCACCCGCTCCCGCCCCAGAATGCTGAGGGTGCCAAACAGCGGCGGCGAGACGGCCTTCCCGGTGGTGGCGATGCGGATGAGGCCGAAGACCTGACGGTTGTTCAGGCCCAACTCCCCCACCAGCGCGCGCAGCGGCGGTTCTATGGACTCCTCGCTGAAATCGGGCACGTCCGCCAGCACCTCCCGCGCCCGCCGCAGGACCTCTCGCGCCCGGTCGGCGTCCAGGCCCTGGGCCAGCAGGTCATCTGCGGACGGCGGCGCGATGTCCACGAAGAAGAAGTCCGTCATCTCCACCACGTCGGTCAGGTGCTTGATGCGCTCCTGGATCAGAGGGACGATGCGCCGCAGGACAGCGCGCGTCTCCGGCGGGCAGGGCACCGGCACCAGCCCGGCCTCCTGCCAGAACGGAATCAGCCGCTCCAGCAGGTCGTCCGGGGAGAAACTGCGGATGTAGACCCCGTTCATCCAGTCCAGTTTGTCGTAGGAGAAGGCCGCCGGGGCCCGGTTGACCCGGTAGAGGTCAAACCGTTCTATCAACTCCTCCCGGCTGAAAATCTCCTGCGTCTCCCCCTCGCCCGGCGCCCAGCCCAGAAGGGCCAGGAAGTTCAACAGCGCCTCCGCCAGGTAGCCCTGCCGGCGAAACTCCGTGATGGACGTGGCGCCCGCCCGCTTGGCCAGTTTCTTGCCGCCGGGCATCGTCACCAGCGGGACGTGGCAGAAGACGGGCATCTCCCACCCCAGGGCCTGGTAGAGCAGGACGTGCTTGGGCGTACTGGGCACCCAGTCGTCCCCCCGGATGACGTGGGTCACCTTCATATAGTGGTCGTCCACCACGACGGCCAGGTGGTAGGTGGGAAAACCGTCGGACTTCAGGAGCACCTGGTCGTCAATCCCGGCGTTCTCAAAGACCACCTCTCCTTTGATGACGTCCTGGAAGACGGTCCGACCGGTGAGGGGGACCTTGAGCCGGATGACGTGGGGCTCCTCCGGGGAGACGGCGTCGGGTGGGAGATAGCGGCAATGGCGGTCGTACATCGGGGGCTGACCACGCGCCCGCTGGGCCTGCCGGACTTCCTCCAACCGCTCCGGCGTGCAGTTGCAGCGGTAGGCCCACCCGGCCGCGACCAGTTCCTCGGCGACCTGCCGGTAGAGGGGCAGCCGCTCCGACTGGATGTACGGCCCGTACGGGCCGCCGACGGCGTACACTTCGGCGTTCTCCACTCCGGCCCGGCGCAACTCCTCCAGGCCCGGCCCCTCATCCCAATCCAGCCCCAGCCAGCGCAACCCCTCCATAATGACCGGAATGGTCTCCGGCTGGTAGCGGACCCGGTCGGTATCTTCAATCCGCAGGATGAACTGACCGCCCATTTTGCGGGCGAAGAGCCAGTTGAAGACGACGGTTCGCACGTTGCCGATATGGGGCTCCCCGGTCGGGCTGGGAGCAAAACGGACACGAACGCTCACACTGTCACCTCCGAAATCGCAAATCGCATATCGCGAATCGCATATCGCTGATCGCCCATCTGGCTACCCGACAGTTTGAAATCAGGACACGGATACACACGGGTTTCACGGGTTAGTACGGACTCAAATCCGTGAAAATCCGTACTATCCGTGCCCATCTGTGTCCCATTGAATCGTGAACGGAACACGGAACACGCAATACGCAACACGCTACTTCAGAATGTAGTACGTCCCCTTCTTATCCCCCACCTTAATCAGCACCCCCTTCTCCACCAGGTCCGCCAGGTCCAGCCGCAGGGTCTCCGGGCTGACATGCGGGCAGATGACCTGGTACTCCCGGTTGGTAATCCGCCCGTACCGCCGGATGTACTCCAACGCCTTCATCTGGCGCTCGTTCATCGTCCGCTGCCACTGGGCGATGGGGGGGCGCTCCCGCCGGTTATACAGCGTCACACTGAAGAGATACGGCTCCGCCCGGAACTGGGGCGGCGGCAACCCGGCGGCGGTCATCTCCTCTATCATCAGGTCTATCCCCAATCCCAGTTCCTCAATGTAGCCCCAATAGTAGAGGGCGCCCACGATGCGCGGGTTGCGGGAGAAGTGCTCCTCCACGATGTTATCCAGCGTGATGTAGCCGGGAAGGCCGCCGGGGCTGATGATTTCCATACGGTCGCTGAACATGCGCACCTCAATCCGCCGTCCCCGCAGGCGGTAATCCCGGTGGGCCACTGCGTTGACCAGGGCCTCCCGGACCGCCGCAGGCGGATACTCGGTCTGCTCCACCCGCTCCAGCCCCTTGACCACCGCGCCGGTCCGCATTTCCTCCATAATTACCGTCCAGGTCCGCTGGATGATGCGCGCCAGAGGGCCAGCGACGTCCTCCCGTCGGCCGTAACCCGCCTCGCCGCCTTCCCCGCGGGGCTCCGTGCCCAGGAACTTCACAAAGACCAGCCCGCTCTGGGGCAGGAAGACCTGCGGCTCCCTCCCAAAGAGGAGCATACCGGCAACGGTTGGCATCCCCTCTTCGGTCAGCGCCCCGATCTGGACCAGCAACTCGTCTGTGGAACGGGTCCAGGACCGGCGCTGCTTCTCCTGCCACCGCTGGAGAAACTCCTCAACCACATCCTCGTCCAGGTCCTCCCGCCGGGCCCCGGCGACGGTCTGCATTTCATAATCGCCGCTGGACTTGGTCGCGGCCAGGTGGCGAATCTCTTCGCCGGAGAGGGGGCGGTTCTCCCCTCCGCGGCGGATCACCACCCGCCCGTCGGAGAGGCTATGGAGTTCCGTGCTCCGGGGGACGCGAATGTAGAACACAAATCCCCCGGCGACCTCTTCCTGCTGGCATTCCACCTCCATGGGGGGACGGCACTGGCGGAGCGCGTCCTGCAACAGGGCGTCCATCTCTTCGGGATAGACCGCGCCGGTGGACTTGCCCGTCTCGTCTATCCCCAGGACGACCGTCCCGCCGTCGGCGTTGGCAAAGGCGACGATGGTCTCCGCCAGCAGGTCCACCTCGGGCTCCGGCATCAGGGCCACCAGTTGCCCCGACCCCCGTTTCACCAGGTCTCCCCACATCATGAATTTCACCCGTTCCGCTCTGGACTCTATCCCCAGTACCGGCCACCTGATAGGTTTAAAAACGGGACACGGATCAACACGGTTTTCACGGATCGGCACGGATACAGATCCGTGAAAATCCGTACCATCCGTGTCCATCCGTGTCCTATTGAACAACAGATAGCCAGTCCCCAGTATACAACAAAACGGGAGAGAGACAAGGCCGATACGGTTCCCATGTTGACGAAGAGGCCCAAACAGGCTATAATCAGGCCCGGAGGAAAGACGATGGCCCCAACATCTTCCACAGACCCGAGAATTCAGTTCCACACCGCCCGGCAACTGCTCCAAAACGCAAAGGAAGCAACTGTCAGCGGACGCTATCAGCAGGCCGCCCAACTGGCCACCGACGGGCTGGATATGGTAGACGCCCTCCCCCCATCGCCGGAGCGGGACCTTCTGCGCTGGGACCTTCTGCTGCACCGCGGGCGCGCCCGCTTTCTGATGGGAGATTACGCCGGTCTCTCCGATTTCCAGACGGTGCGGGATCATTCCTCAGACCCGGTGCAACAGGCGGAAGCGCTGGTCGGCGCAGCGGACTGCCATAACGGAATGGGTTCATATGCTGTCGCTGAAGAGGAATACCAGACAGCGCTCAGGGAAGCGGAAGCAAGCGGGAGCGACATCTGCCGCATCCGTGCATGGATTGGGCTGGGGACCCTCTACTGGAAACAGGGCCGGATTGAGGAAGCCATCCGTATCCTCAACCAGGCCCGAAGCGCATTGCAGCGTACGCCGGACCTGTATGAACTGGGCAGAGTTTTGCTGGGACTGGGAATTGCTTACGATTTTGCCGGGCAAGTAGAAGAGGCCATCGCTGCCTACGAAGACGCATTGAAATGTTTCCGCTCCCTTCAGGATGACCATCGGACCGCCGCGGCGTTGAACAATGTGGGAGAAATCTACCAGGAACTGCGCGACCTGGACCGGGCACTTCGCTATCACGAAGAAGCGATTCGTCTGGCATCCCAATCAGGGGCCGACCGCATCTCCGTAGACATCACCCGCAATCTCGGGGTGGACATGTTGCTCATGGGGCGGTACAGCGAAGCGATGCTGGCCCTGAATCAGGCCTTATCCCAGGCGCGGGCGATCCGCGATAAAGACCTGGCACTGCAGGCACTCTATAGCCTGGGCGACGCGTTCCTGCGGCAGGGAGAAGTGGAGCGGGCACTGGCCATCGCCAGAGAACTGGCCGATGAAGCCGCCGCGATCCACAGCGAACTGCATGCCGCCCGGGCCCGGTTGCTTCAGGGTCGGGCTTATCTGGCGCAGGGGGACCGGTCCATGGCCCAGAACATTCTGCAGGCCGCACTGGGACATGCCCATGCCATCCCCAGCCGCTGGCTCCTCTGGCAACTCCACGCGGCCCTGGGAAGGGCGACCGATGACCCTCAGATTGCTCAGGTCCACTTTCGCATCGCGGCCGATTTCATCCATCAAATTGCCGACCCCCTGAGCGACCCCGACCTCCGTTCTCGCTTCCTCTCTCAACCCGAAATCCAGGCTGTCATCCGACGGGCCGAAGAGCCGCAACCATGAGAGGGAAACGGTGTTTTCATTAACAGAAGAAAGCACTGTCCGGTCGGACCGTTCCCCCAGTGACGAGAGGGAACTGGTAGAGCAGGCCAAACGGGACCCCGAGGCATTTGGCCTGCTCTACGAGCGGTATGTCGCCCAGATTTACCGTTACCTGTATTACCGTACGGGGAATCCCCAGGACGCCGAAGACCTGACAGCGCGCACCTTTTATCGGGCACTGGAGCATCTTCCCCGCTATCAGGAACGGGGGCTCCCCTTTACAGCCTGGCTCTACCGGATTGCTCATAACATCGTTGTCAACTGGCAGCGCGACCGCCGTCGGCGACCGGTCATCGCCCTGGACCAGGTGGTGACCTATGCCGGCGCAGAGGGAGACCCCCAGGGGGCACTGGAGGAGCAGGAAGAACGGGAACAACTGCTTCGGGCTTTCCGTCGCCTTTCTCCCGAAAGGCAGGAACTGCTAATTCTCAAGTTTGTGGAGGGGATGTCCAACGCACAGATTGGGGCCATTATGGGGCGAAGCGAGGGGGCCATCAAGTCCCTTTACCACCGCACCCTGCTGGAATTGAAGAAGAACCTGGAAGGAACAGAGGATGGAGGAGCAAGAAGCAACCCTGGTCCGGATCAGTGAGCGGCTCCAGCAATTGCTGGTTCCCGTGGAGCCGCCGCCGGCATTTGCCCGCAGTTTAAAGGTGGAATTGATAAAAGCAGCGCGACGGCGGCAGGAGCGCGCCCACCGCCTGCGGCGCATCCTGCTGGTGGGAGCGGCCATCGCGGGCTCGGTCGCTTCCGTGGCCGGCGTGACTGCCTTCCTGCTGCTCCGGCGGCGAGCCCGCGCTCATCCCCCGGTCGTTGTGGGATAGAAATATGCGGGGCGGCCAACAGAGCCGCCCCGTATGTTCTTCTTTGCCACGAACTGCACGAATTTGCACGAATTAAAAGAAAAATTCATGTCAATTCGTGAAATTCGTGGCGAATTCCTTCATCAGGCCATCCAGCGCGGCAGCCGCATACAGGCACAGGACCGGGGCCATCGCAATACCATAACGGGTGGCCCCATATGTGATGGCGACCAGTCCGTTGATGCCCAGAATCAGGGCGTAAAGGGGAAACTGGTCCCGCCAGCCCCGGCGGGTCCGCCACATCCCCCAGAAGGCCAGCGCCAGGAACACCAGATAGGGCGGAAGCACCACCGCAGTCAGTAAGGGACTGGCCCGACGGGAGAACTGAACACCAAAAGACGTCGGCGACCACAGGCGCAGTAGTTTGCGCGGCACCAGCGCGGCGAACTCCAGCGGATAGTCCCGAATCCAGGCCAGTCCCCGTTCCATAAACCGGCGGCTGCTCTCCGTCTCGCTAAGTCCCTCCCAACCCATCCACCCCCATTCCGGCGCGCCCTCCCCCCAGGTCCGCTCGTCGGGGAGCATCCCACCCCCCTCCGATAGCGGATTGTTCCCCGCCCAGACCCCCACGCCCCCCAGCGAGGCGACCGGAATGAACTCCCCAAACACCACGAAGTTGCGGACGACCCACGGCGTGAACAGCAGCGCCAGACCCATCAACATCAACACCGCATCCCGTCCGCGCGCCTTCCAGGAGAACGGCCGGATAAGCGTCCACACGACCATCAGCGGCAGCCACAACGTGGCCGTGGGGCGGGTCAGTGCAGTGGCCGCCAGGAAGACCCCCACCAGCAGGGGGAGAAACCCCTCCCGGCGCCGCACCATCCGCGCCGCCAGCCAGAGCGCCAGCGCCTGAAAGAGGAACGACAGGGTTTCGGAGTAGAACTCGCCAACCATGTAGACCTGGAGCGGGTGCAGACTCAGCCCGAGAGCCGCCAGAAGCCCCACCCGACGGCTGAAGAGTTCCGTCCCAATGGCGTAGACCAGCAGACAGGTGACGGCATCCAGCAGGGCCTGCACCAGCCGGACGGCCGGATAGGAGTGGCCGAAAAGCAGATAGACTCCTGCCAGAAATATCGGATATCCCGGGGGACGAAAGGCGGTAGGGTGCTCTACTCCATATGTCCCCGTCTTCAGCAGGTGGACCGCCAGCATATCGTAGCCGATACCATCATAGGTAGGGGGACTGTTCAGGCCGACGATGACCGTCAGATAGACCAGCCGCACCGCCAGAGCCAGAACCAGGATGAGAGTCGCGCTGAGGGGGGCGTTCCGCGCCAGGCGGTCTATCTGTTGCCCCGTCCAGGCGAGATACCGCTTGAGCCTCATCTTCCCACTCCTGCGTACACCCCATCCAGTTTCCGGCAGACGACCTGCCAGTCAAACTGCTCCTCCGCGTACCGGCGCCCTGCCGCCGCCAGGCGCGCCGCCGTCTCCCAGTCCTCCAGCACCCGCAGGACGGCGGCGGCGAACTCCATCTCATTGTCAGCGACCAGGATGTCTGCCCCCGGATGGACCGGAATCCCCACGCAGCCCACCGTCGTGGAAACAATGGGAATCCCCCAGGCCCAGGCGGTGAGAATCTTCACCCGCATCCCGCTCCCAGCGTGGAGCGGCACAATGAAGACACCGCTCTGCTGGATGTAGGGCGTCGGGTCCTCTACGTAGCCCGTCACGCGAACGCCGGGGATTTCCTCCTCCAGCGCCCGAATCTCCTCCGGAGGCCGCGCGCCGACCACGAAAAACGGGGCATCCGGTATCCGTTCCCGGATCAGCGGATAGACCCGCCGGGCGAACCAGAGGACCCCCTCTATGTTGGGGGGCCAGTACATCGTCCCGATGTGGAGAATCCCGCGGGCATCGGGGGCGCGCTCCACGGGCCGAATCTCCTCTGTATCCACCGCGATGGGGATGACGGTGATGCGGTCGGGCGGACAGCCCGCCTCCACCAGTGCCTCCCGGTCCTCCTCGCTGACCGCGGTGACGGCATCAAACCGGCGGCCCATTTCCCCCTCGTACCCCTTCAACTTCCGCCACTCCAGGTCCAGGGCCCACTTTCGGGGTCCAGGGGGCGCGCGGCGGGCCATCTGGTGGAAAATGGTCCAGACGGCGTTGTGAGCATCCAGGACCCGGTACACTCCTTCCAGCGGCAGGGCGTACTGGGCCATGGTGAGTTGATCGGCGTGGACGGCATCTACAGACGCGTGGGCCATCACCTCCGCGATGGCCCGGTGCATCCGGGGGGCATCGTCCCGCACGACCAGAAAGGGCCGACCGTCCGCCAGGCTTCGGGCGAAGGCCAGCCCGTCCCGCGGACGGGAGCGGCGAATAGGGACCGTGTGGACCTCCTGGCAGTACTTCCGGAGAACCGGGATGTGCTCCCGTTCGGCCTCGGAGCGGATGAAGGAGACCAGGTACACTGTATGGCGCTGGGCCAGGTAGCGGAGCACGTGGTAGGTTTTGATTTTGGGCCCACTGTCGGGCGGGTAGGGGAGAACCTGGGTCAGAAGCAGGATGCGCATGCAAAACCTCAATCGCGGATGTGCCAGGCACTTCCAAAAGTGCCTGGCACATTCTGTCCTGCCTATCGCCGCCGGGCGCGGGAGACCGCCATCACCAGGCCGATCAGGACTGCGACCGGCAAAAGAGACAGCAGTAATCCCATCACCTCGTCCCCCTCAGTGTAGAGGGTCGCCGGATTGAAGGGACGAACGGCGTCTGGCGGGACGGTGGGGAAGGGAGTGGGCGTCGGGAAGGGCGTCCGGGTGGGGGGTGGAGGGGTCTCTGTCGGCGTCGGCATGGGGGCCGGGGTCCAGGCAGGCGCCGGAATGGCCCGTGTGCTATACCACAGACGCATCTCCTGCCCCTCCTCGTAGCCGGGCCACTGTTTGCTGTACCAGACCCCATGCAGTCTATTCCCCAGGCCCGACGCGATGCGGGGGAACTCCGGATACCCCTCGTAGGGGGAGACCCGCTCCGGCTCCAGCCAGCCGGTGCCGTCCCACTCCAGGCGAAAGATGGCCTGCCGACCGGTGGGGAAATCCCGCCCGGAGACGACAAAGTGCAGATGGCCCAGGCTATCGGCGGCGACGTCGTAGTCGTCAAACACCGCGGTGCCCTCAATGGGCCAGATGCCGGGGATGCGCTGGGGGGCCGACCACTGCCGCCCGTCCGACGAAACCTGGTAATAGATGCCGTCCCCCGGCACGAGCCGCCAGATGGCGACGATCTGCCCCTGCCCGTCCACGCCCAGCATAATCTGGCGGGGGAAGCCCCCGGTGTGGGTAAAGACCTGCGGCATGCTCCAGGTCTGCCCGCCGTCGGTAGAGAGGGTGTAGGCCACGCCGACGGGATGGTCGGAGACCCAGCGGTCGCCGCCCTCTTCCCAGAAGACGTGCACCCGCCCCTGCGCGTCGGCCAGGACGTGCACTTTCATCGTCCTGACTTCGGAGCGGGAGAGATTGACCGGGGGCGACCAGCGAACGCCCCCGTCGGTGGACCGCCGGTAGAAGATGTCGGCGCAGCCGCCCAGCGGGCAATCCGGGCTGGGCTTGTTCTCCACCGACTCGGTCCAGACGGCATGTAGCGCCTCGTCCGGGCCGACAGCAATGTCCGGAAAGTAGGCGTGGCCGAACCCGCTCAGCCGTCGCGGCTCCGACCAGGCCCGGGCAGAACTGGCATGCGAAATCCAGGCCTGCTGGTAGACAATGTACTGGAAGTCCTTCAGGTAGATCAGATGGAGGCGCCCGTCTTGGTCGGCGGCGATGGCGGCCCGGATGGCCGATTGCCCGGCCCCCTGGTCCAGAAAGACATCGTACGGCGGCTGCCATATTCCCCCTTGCTGTCGCCGATACATCAGGCATGGTTTCTCATAGGCTTTAGAGCACCAGCCACCGGACCACACGATGTGGGCGTCGCCACTGCTATCCACCGTGATGTCGGGGAACCAGTCCCATCCGGGGAAGGGAAGGGTCAGTTCCATGGGTTGGCTCCAAAGAGACTCCTGGGCCTGCAGGCGAGCGACCATTGCGGCACTGATGCTGATGATCGCCAATGCCCATATCCACCACCGGACACGAAAGATGTGATTCATCCTTTCTCCTTCCGCCACGAAACGGCCAGTTACGGTGAGGAGAGCGAAGTGGCTACATATAGATCGTACCTCAATGACTCACTGGCCTCAAACGAGGTGACCAATCGGTATCGTTCTGCCAGCACCTCCGCCGGATACAGGCCCACCCAGCGGGCAAGCGGCCCTACCAGCACATAATGGGGGGCTCTCTTTGTACAAAATCGTAACTCTCCGACGGCGGTGGCCCGCCAAGCCAGACGTGGCGCACGGCTTGCTGGAGGATAATCGGTGGGGCGAAATGATAATTGTGATCCGTGAGAAACCCCATCTCCGGCTCAAACGTCTCAATCAGGGCGTCGTGAGGAACATTTTGGTCCAGATAAACCGCCATTGCCACGGGCGCGTTGGGGGGCGGTGATACAATATGTCGCACGGTGTACAATAGCGGCCGGGCCATCATTACAGAGAGCCAGATCAGCATAGCCCAGCGCAGCGCATACTTTTGCAGGACGGCGTCTTCCCCTCGCAGTGCCTTCCACAGAACCGTTCCCCTAACTTGAAAGCCGTCGGTAAGCCGATGGAAAAAACTGGCAACGAACAGGCTGGCGACGGCCAGGCCGGGGAAGGCATAGCGCGGCCAGCCGATGGAAGCGACCACATACCATGCCAGATTCACAACCATCAGAATCCACAGCATTCCCCACCGCTGCCCCTCCCGCCGACGGGGCAAAGAAATGATCAGGCCGTAAACTAATATGGGCAATAACATACCCAGGTACACTTCCAAACCCAGCAGGTATTTCAGGCTCTCCTTCATCAACTGGGGGGAGAAAACCAGAGCCGCTCCAGCCGTTTGCTGACGCAGCAGTTCCAGGTTCTCGCGAGCCGTTGCCGGACCTAAATACATAACCATGTAAATTTGCCAGAGAAGGAAACAGGCAGTGGAAACGAGCCCCGGTATGATAAAGACGCGCTGGGGGACAGTCCGATAGTAGACCAGGTTGGCCAGCCAGGCCAGGCCCAATGCCGGCGCCAGGACCAGCAGGTACTGATTCTTGGTAATCATTGCCAGTCCCAGCAGCAATCCGACCAGCACCAGGCGCTGCCTGCTGGCCTTCTCCCATGCAGCCAGCCACAGCGCCAGACCAGCCGCCATAAAGAAAAGCCCCGGTACCTCTCCCAACACCTGCCGTCCATATTCCATCAGGCGGACACCGCGCGAGGTCACCAGCAGCGCAGTGGCCACCCACGCCAGCCGACGATCCCCCAGCACCAGCGCCAGCCGGTAGAAGGCGTAGATGGCCGCCAGCAGATAGAGGACCATCACCAGGCGGGCCTGCAGCAGACCGATGCCGAAGAGTTTGAAGGCCGCCGCAATGGGTAGCATTACCGTCGGGCCGACGCCCACCGTCGGCCCGTAGTAGCGAAAACCCTCACCGCTGTAATCGGCGTAAACGCCGAAGCGTACCAGGGCTTTGGGGACGTGCAGGTGTGATCCTTCGTCGAACCAGGTTACAGGATAGTCCGTCAAACGGTAAAGGGCCAGGAACAGGACAACCACGACAGCGATGACGGTCGCAATGGACTGCCAGACGGCGCCCGCCTGCTGACCGATGCTGATTCGGGTTATGGCTGACTTGATCAGATCATTCGCTTTGCGCTGCATATCAGTCTCATGCATTCCTACACCTCCACCAGCCGCGCCGGGGATCGCCTGGCACAACGGCACTGACGAATCCAAACGCGCTTCGTCAGACCGATCAATCGCCGATCAATCATACGTCACTACCACCTGGTGAGAGCCCGCCTGGATGGACACCCAACCATAGGTCACGCCGCCCACTCTGCGCTCACCGTATTCAACTGGCTGTCCGTCCACCTCCACCTGGACCAACCTGGCCCCGTTATGCCACAGGGGGACCATCACGGTCAGATCAATGTCGGGGGCAGGCTGGGTTACCAGTTGAAAACTCAAACGTCCCGCCGCCGAATCCCACTGCACGTCCTCCAGGGTGGCATCGTGCCTGATCTCAATGAAGCGCAACCACTCTGCGGCCGACCAGATGGGGATGCCCTGCCTCGCTGCGTAGTCCAGCGTTCCTTCAAGCCAGCGCGCCGCCTCAGCGGTGGACTCCCCACTGGAGGCGAAAGGGTCCGTGTGGAACTGGGCAACGACGGCGCTGTAATGACCATCCAGGCTGCTGCGCAGCAACGCCTGTGATACCCTAACGGCATCCTCTGCGCTCACTCCAGCCGGGCCACCTACGGCACCCAGCAGGTGCTCGTCCGCCAACTGCGTGAGTTGCTGATAGATATTCAGTATGCGACCCTGCTCGTCCACGAATCTCATAGGCAAACCACTGCCGGTGAAATGACCATAGGGCCATTCGCCGGTCTCGTTTTGAAAGGCAGGTCCCCAGTGGTAGTAATCCAGATTCAAACGTATGCCATAGGATGCCTGGAGACGGGCGGTTTCCACCCAACCCGTCCACAAGATGCGGTGTGTGCGCACTGTAAGCGACACCGGACCATAACCCAGGCCGGTGAACTCCCGCCAGTGATCGTGCCAACCCGTTTCCAGTTCGTCATCCACATAAGGATGCAACGTAAACTCGTGCCCCCGGGCTCGCCACTCGGCAATCTGGGCCGGTGTTGGAGGGGCATATGGATCGGCCAGGGCATCTCCTATCAGAGGTAGTTCCTCCACCCACCGCTTCACCCTGCGGCCCGCGCGCCGCCAGTCGTTGCTGAGGGGTGGAGCGTAGTAGATGGACATGTGACCGCCGCGTTGCTCCACGCGGGCCAGCACGTTTTCAATCGCAAAGGCCGGGTTCTGGTGCGAGTCGCCCGTAGCGATGAGCATCCCCGCAGCCGCACCCGGAAAATACCACAGCCGGGGTAGCGGGCGGCCCCCCTGGCTCATCGCTGTCAGCAGATTGGCCAACAACCGCTGCTGTTCGTCGGCCTGGGGAATCGCCAGACGGTCCAGATCAACCCAGCCCACAAACATATCGCTGGCGCGGATGAAATCCGCTCCATCCCGCTCCTGGTTCGCCCAGGCCGGGTTGCCCTGGCGGGTGTAAGCCACGCTGCGCGCCAGGTCAAAGGCCCATAGCACGGCCTGACCCTCCCCATAACGGTGAAGGGTCACCGCCGGAAAACCTGTCCGCGTGTCGCGGTCGCTGGCTAACCAGGCTACGACCTCCGCGCCAGCCAGCCGGTAATGGTCGGCAGTCCCGTGGAACTGGAGGGTCTCGGTAGCAATCCCCTGCCCGACCGGATGACCAGCATCCACTTGCAAATAGCCCTCTGCGGTGCTCCCCGACACCCGTTCAACCCCCAACAGAGAAGCCAGCCGCACATCGGGCCGCATCGCCACCAGCCGCCCCCCTCTGGCAACGTAGCCCTCCAGCAGTTCCACCTGGGCCTTGTCCAGCGGCCCCTCAGCCAGAAGAACCAGGTCAAACCGATCCAGGGGGATGTGCTCCAGATCGGATAGACGAGCGATCTGGAAACAGTTCATTCCCTCGGCGCGCAGAATCTCACCCAGGTAGAGCCCGAAGGGGTTGTCACTGTGTTCATTGATCAACAATAGAATAGGGCTGACCACCGCGGGGAGCGATGTCCAGTTCTCCAAGTCAGATACCGAAACATAAGGCGAGATATTGGGCGGTAAGTCGCCTTTTGCACTACGTAACAGATCATAGCCAAATACCACTCCCATAAGGAGAGCAAAGGTACTGACGATTCCTGCCAATTTCAAGAGTTGACGGCGATGGAGTCCTGGCATACCCACTGTCCTTACATCCCTATAATTGCCTGACGCTGACGCCTAAATCGTAGCATCAACAGCAACCGCCGGGCGTGTCCCAACGCGCGAAATAGTTGGTGACAGGTTCCCCCCGAGAATTATCTGCGCTATCTGGCGCGCGTGCCGGGTGACCGACTCGCTGTTGGTCAGCGCCGGGTAGATTTGAGCCGTGGTGGCCAGGTACAGGTTCTCCACAGGCGTCCTGACCCCCGGAATCAGATGTGTGGAGTTCAGCCCATGCAGGGGCTCCACATACAACTCCCGATGTACCCGGAAATCGCGGACCCAGCGCCGGTTGAAATGGGGGAACATAGACTCCAGATGCTGGAGCCAGATCTCCCGAATCTCCTCGTCCGATTTCTTCTGCCAGGGGCTGCCGGGAAGGGTGTACTTGGGCAGATAGACCAGGTGGTGTCCTCCCACAAACTGGGGGTCAATATAGGTCGTCGTCTCAATGACGCCGGTAAAGGGGACCCGATCATCGGTGATGTTCAGTGTCCAGAAACCGGTCAGCGGCCGGTCCAGGACCAGCAGGGGACAGATGACGCCCAGGTACTCCGTCTGACCGAGAAAATCGCGGTACGAGGGGTCCGCGCCGGGGACTAACCGGCGGAAAAGAGGGACCTGCAGGGCCGCCACAACCGCGCTGAAGGGGTGCACCTGGTGCCCAACGCGAACCCCAATGGCCCGTCCCCGCTCTATCACAATTTCCTCTACGGGGCAACGGAGATGAATTTTGCCTCCCCTGGCCTGAATCTGCCTGGCCATCGCATCAATCAGCGTCATGTATCCGCCGATGAGGTGTCCTGCTTCCTCCTTCTGGTTCACCCCCTTCCTGGTTGACTTCATCCGCACCAGGCGAGCCCAGATGTAGGTGGCCGGGGTGTTTTCAAACCCTCCGTCAAATTTGGCCTTGAGCAGCGGACGCCAGATGCTCTCAAAGGTGCGTCGGCCGCTCAGACGAACCAGCCACTCCTCCACATTGGTCCCTTCCAGATGATGCCAGTCCCGCACGAATTGAGCGTACAACACGGTCAATCCCAGGCGGAAGCGGTCGGTCCAACCCAGAGGAGGGAATCGCAAAAATTCCACCACGTTGTTCATAGAGAAGATTTTGCCCTGATGGTAAAACCCCATCCGGGTCTCCCGAAAGCGCAGTTGGTCGGCGATGCCCAGTTCCTCGCAAAGTTGACGCAGGTGGCTATCGCTGGACAGGATAGTGTGATAGAACCGGTCCACCTGGACGCCGTCTTCTAAGATGACGGTATTGGCCAGCCCGCCCAATGTCGGGGAGGCCTCAAAGATTTCCACCTCCACCCCTTGCTGCGAGAGGAAGTACCCCAGGCTGACGCCCAGGATTCCCCCGCCGACGATGCCAACGTTCACAGGCCTCCTTCGCTCATCTCAAATCTGGAACGAGGGCAACTTCAGCCGTCGCAAAATGGTACGCCTCGTTGGGCCGACGGGGCAGACCAAAGGCCACGGTGCCGTTCCCCAGAATCTCCGCGATCCGCTGCGCGGCCGTCCCGTCACCGAAGATAGAGGGACGGTCCACCGGGGGGGGGAGAAGGTCCGCCAGGCCTGCACAATCCGCTCCGGTTCCGTGCCCACCAGCATATTCCAGCCCACCTCCACCGTCTCCACCCATTCGGTCTCGTCCCGCAGGGTCAGGCAGGGCACCCCCAGGAAATACGCCTCCCGCTGGACGCCACCGGAATCGGTGGCGATAAGGCGGGCGTTCTCCTCCAGCACAATCATATCAAAGTAACTGACGGGCTCTATCCGGCGGACATGCTCTGCAAAATGGATGTCCAGTTGGGCCAGGGCCTTACGGGTGCGCGGATGGACGGGAAACACCACCGTTTCGGGCACGCGGTTCAGCGCTGTGACGATTTGCCGCAGCCGCGCGGGGTCGTCGGTGTTGCCCGCGCGGTGCACGGTCACCAGGCCGTACCGCCCGGGCTCCAGGCCCAGGCGCTCCAGGATGCGGGACTTGCGGCGGGCAATGGGCCGGTTCTGGAGCATCGCGTCCAGCATCACATCGCCCACCCAGTACACAGAAACGGTGATGCCCTCCGCCGCCAGACGCTTTACCGCCGTCCGGCTGGCGCAGAAATGCACGTCCGCCAGGCAGTCTGCCACCAGGCGGTTGATCTCCTCCGGCATCCGCCGGTCAAAACTCCGCTCCCCCGCTTCAATATGCGCGGTGGGGATATGCAACTTGCTGGCCGCCAGCGCGCCGCCCAGGGTGGAATTGGTATCTCCCCGCACGATGACCAGGTCGGGGCGCTCCTGGAGCAGCACCTCTTCCAGGCGGACCAGTATCTCCGCCGTCTGCCGCCCGTGGGAGCCGGACCCCACCTCCAGGTTGTAATCCGGCGCGGGGATGCCCAACTCGTCAAAAAAGGCCTGCGACATCAGGTAATCGTAGTGCTGTCCGGTGTGCACCAGGATTTCCTGATGCCTCTCCCGCAGGGCGCGGCTGACCGGCGCCACCTGGATAAATTCGGGACGTGCCCCGACAACGGAGACGATTTTCATTGGACCCCTATCCTGTCTCCCGCCGCTGCAAAATCTCCCCGCTGTTCCCGCCCCTTCGGAGACTCCACGAGGGGAACGATCCCCAAACGGTGCAGCAAGATACGCCCCTGAAAACCCAGATGGGCCAGGATGGTCCGCATCAACCTGGCTTTGGATGTACCGAAGGTCCGGGAATACAACACGGCGGGGTACTCGGCCACCCGGTAGCCCATCAGCATCGCCTTCACCAGAATCTCGGTGCCGCCAGAAAACCGTCCGATTGGAAGGAGACCCGCTCTACCACTTCTCGCCGGTACGCCCGAAACAGACAGGTGTAGGTATGCACCCGCCAGTTGAGCAAGAGGCGGTAGAGGAAAGAGGAACCGCGGCTGAGGATCAGCCGGTATGCCGGGACTCCTTCCACGCCCCCCGCCGGATGGTAGGGGGATGCGGTCACAACATCTACGTCGGGGGTGAGATAGGCCAACAGGGCGGGAATCTCCGAGAACCGATACGTCCCGTCGCTGTCCGTTGTGATGACCACCTCGCCGTCCGCCGCGGCGAAGCCCGTGCGAATCGCGGCTCCCAGACCCCGATTGGTCGGGTGACGCTCAAACCGGAATGCCGCCGGCACCTCCCGGTTGTCGCCGAAAGCCTCGTGGAGGGCCTGCCAGGTTCCGTCGGTGCTCCCGTCGTCCACGAAGACGACTTCCACTGCACGGGTCCGGGCCAGTTCAGCGACAATGGGAAGGAACTCCGTCCGCAACCGGTAAACATTCTCAACTTCGTTATAGCAGGGGATGACGATAGAGAGGTCCATTCCCGCCCCCTTCTATACAGGAACGCAGATTGTATCCCGCACCCGCCGGGCCTCTTCGGTGACCACCGACAGGTCCTCATAGATGGCGTTCCGGATGTCCGTCACCAGGCGCAGCGCGTTCAGGCCATCCCGGGCCGAGACCTGAGGGGCATCGCCGTGCAGGATGCAGTCCACAAAATGCTGGAGTTCCAGGAAGAGAGGCTCCTGGGTGGGCACGAAGATGCGCTCCACGACGCTTTCCTGGCGATATTTGACCCCCCGATGGTCGTGGTTCAGATACTCCCCGACGGTGCGCCGATGGACCGACAGACTCTTGTTCAACAGGTCTGCTTCCACGTAGGCTTCCAGAGCCGTCACTTCCACGAACCGTACTTTCTGCTCGGTCACACGAGAGGCCGTCAGAGTGAGGATCGGCCCCGAGCCAAAACACAGATGCGCCACCGCGTGGTCTATGTAGCCGCTGAACGCAGTCAGCCCATAGGCATTCACAGACACGGGCTCCCGTCCCATCAGGTCCAGCGCCAGGTCCACATCATGAGTCATCAGGTCCAGGACCACGTCCACATCCGTGTTGCTGCCCAAATAGGGGCTGAGCCGACGGAAATGGACAGCCAGCACCGTCATATTCTCCAGGACGTTTTTCAGTTCTATGTAGGCTGGATTAAAGCGCTCAATGTGCCCGACCTGGACAACCAGGGGGCAAGATTGCGCCACCTGAGCCAGTATCTCGGCCTGTTCCACCGTCTCTGTGACGGGTTTCTCTATCAGCATGTGCACTCCCCGATCCAGACAACGAATGGCCAGGTCAAAGTGCGAAGGCGTCGGCGTGGCGATACTCACGGCATCCACCCGCTCCAGAAGGGCCTCCACATCCTCGTAAAAGGGCACCTCATATTCTTCAGCCACCCGATGCCCGATTTCGGGCACTGCATCGCAGACCCCCACCAGTTGCGCCTGACGCAGGGTTGAGTAGACGCGGCAGTGCCGCTGCCCCATCCTGCCCACACCGATAACTCCCACTTTTACCTGACGCATGGCCTTCCATCCTTTCTGGAATCACCTTATGTCATTTGGGGTTCGGGGCTTGCGACCCCATCGCAAGCCCCGAATTCCTCTTCACGTTCACTTTACCATACGGGTGTCAAAGAAAGGTGATGAAAAAATGAGAATTTGCTCAAACACCCCACGGGCACAGTTCATTTACGGCCTCCACGATTCGCTCCAGGTCCACGCGGCTCAACCCCGGATGGACCGGCAAAGACAACACTTCCTGTGAGGCTCGCTCTGCCTCCGGGAGCCCGACATCGTAGCCCATACTCTTATAAAAGGGCTGTTGATGAACCGGCACCGGATAATACACAACAGCACCGATGCCCCGCTCCTTCAGCCCTTCTAACACGGTGTCCCGCCGCCCATCGGGGACGCGAAGGGT
>Ga0101943_1000889_pt1 | contig 18611 bp, 15 predicted proteins | sample DewCreD2012metaG_5_FD_75244 | JGI IMG/M metagenome (GOLD analysis project Ga0101943, IMG submission 75244) | Hot spring sediment bacterial and archeal communities from British Columbia, Canada, to study Microbial Dark Matter (Phase II) - Dewar... ... | reverse complement strand
GAGGTGAAAGCCATCTGCGCCGAGTACGGCATCCCGCTCTATCTGGATGCCTGCCGCTTCGCCGAGAACGCCTACTTCATCAAGCTGCGCGAAGAGGGGTATGCCGAGAAGTCGGTTCGAGAGATCGCGCGCGAGATGTTCTCCTATGCGGATGGGTGCACGATGTCGGCGAAGAAGGATGGGCTGGCCAACATCGGCGGGTTCCTCTGCACGAACGACGATCGGTTGGCGCAGCAGGAGAAGAATCTGCTCATCCTGACCGAGGGCTTTCCCACCTACGGGGGGTTAGCCGGCCGCGATCTGGAGGCGATCGCCGTGGGGTTGCAGGAGGTGTTGGACGAAGATTACTTGCAATACCGCTTCGCTTCGACGCGCTACCTGGGGCGGCATATCGCTGAGGCCGGCGTTCCGATCGTGCAACCGCCAGGTGGTCACGCCATCTACATTGACGCCGGGGCGATGCTCCCCCACATCCCCCCCTTGCACTATCCCGCGCAGGCGCTCGCCGTCGAACTCTACCGCGAGGCCGGGATTCGCTCGGTCGAGATCGGTTCGGTGATGTTCGGCAAGCGGGATCCGCAGACGGGGGAGGAGATCCCGGCGCCGATGGAGCTAGTGCGGCTGGCGATCCCTCGCCGCGTCTACACGCAGAGTCATATTGACTATGTGATCGAGGCGATCCTGGAGGTCTACAAACGGCGCGAGACGATTCGCGGCTATCGCATCGTGTGGCAAGCGCCGTTTCTGCGGCATTTCACGGCTCGCTTCGAGCCGCTCTGAAGCGGGCCTCAGCGAGCGAAGTATCCGGGGCGTGTGCGCACGCGCGCGCCAGGACGAGCGACGCGCACCTCGATCCGTCGCCAGCTCCCATCGCGTTCGGCGCGCGTCGGCGTGTAAGCGAGGCTGTAGATCGTGCGCAAATCGGCCGCGATCTCCTCGTAAATGCCTTCGAGCTGATTCAAGCTCCGAATACGATAGAAGCGGCCCCCGGAGAGATCAGCCAATCGGCGCAGGTGCTCTTCCGCCAAGCGCGTGCCCGCGCGCACCTGCTCGCGTCCGGATTCGTTGAGCGCCGCCGCCAGCTCCGCTTCGTTCTCGATCATAATGGGGTAGATCAAGGCATCCGATTGCACGACCCCGAGGACCAAGTCCTCGAATCGCAGGAAGGAGCCCGGACGTCGCAGGGGATCGGTCCAAAGCGGCGTGCCCCGATACGCCAGTGAGCTGTCGCGTCCGTCCGTCAACAGGACGAGCGCATTGCGCTGTCCGCGAACTGGGCCGAGCACTTCGACGAGCGCATAGCCGATGGCATCGTACAGAGCCGTGCTCCCGAGTGGCGGCACGACGGCCTCAAGGGCGCGCAAGACCTGGGCGCGATCGTGCGTGAGCGGTGCGACGACCTCCACATCCCGAGCGAACAGCAGCAGCGCGACCCGATCCTCCGCGCGCATCACCTGGAGGAAACGACGCGCCGCTTGTTGAATCAGCTCGAACTGCCCGCGCATGCTCCCGCTCACGTCCAGCAGGAGGACGAGGTTGAAGGGGCTCGTCTCGACGGCGAAATGACGAACTTCTTGTCGCACGCCGTCCTCGAGGACGGTGAATTCGTTCGCCGCGAGTCCGCTGAGGACCTTCCCCTCGGCATCGGTGACGCTCAGCAGGAGATTCACCAACGGCGCTTCTAATCGGATGACCTCTTCTTCCTCGGCCGAGGCCGCAGGCCATGGCACCGGGCCCTCCGGTTCGATGAGATGGAGCAAGCGAGGTTCCAGCCGGCGCAACGCTTCGCCCAGGACACTCTGCCGATTCTCCGCCAGGACGCGAGCGGCGCGCGTCATCGGTTGCGGCGGAAGCATGCCCAGGATCATGCGGCCAGGAGCCGTCGGCGGGCCCAGCTCCACCCATCCGTTGAGCGTGCGCACCTGGACGGAGAGACGACCCTGCCCCAGCTTCCCGGCGAGGATCGCCGGCGGAGGCGCAGCGCTTGGCACGGACGACCGAGGCAGGACCGGTCGCTCCACGCGCGGCAGCGGCGGGCCAGCATAGCGCACGTAACCTTCGGTCCACACCAATTCCGCTCGAACGTCCTCGACGGGGATTCCGAGGATCACATCACCGCTCAGCGTCTCCACGCGCACGGCGCGCGGCCGACCATGCACCTGCACCGTCCCTTCTTCCGCTTTCGCTTCGATGCGCAGCCCCGGAGGGACGGTCACGTAGACATCGAGCGCTTGCTCCGGTTGGCGAGTCGCGCAGCGCAGGCTCATGCGATCCTTTCCCTCCCTCAAGCGCACCATGTCCTCCGCGATCGGGAGATTGCTCTCGATTCGAAGGAGAATTCGATCGGGACCGCCTTCGCGGATGAGGATGCGTCCGTGCGGGTTCTCGATCTTGAGTTCGCTCAACGAGGAGACATCGAGGCGCCTCTCGAAGACGACCGGACGTGGGATCAACGCGTGGACATCTGGGGATTGCTCACCCGCCTTCGCGAGGGGACGCCGTGACTCCCCGCGAAGACATTCCTCCCCTCCAAGGGGACCGGCCAGTCCGATCCCGATAAGAAGCCACGCCGTGAGACCGATGCGATGTCGAGTGCTCGTCCGTCCTCCTCCAGGGCGAGCCGCCGCGTTCATGGCTGGCCCACCGGGGCGTAATAGCCGCGCCGAGCATGGACCTTGAACTTCTTACCTCCTTCGCGGGCGACCTCGATCTTGATGCGTCGCCATCTCCCATCGCGGCTCGTGTTTGAGGAGATATACCCGATGTTGTACTGCTGGCGCAATTCGCGGGCGATCGTCGCGCACACGGCTTCCAAGAGCGACGCCCCCATGACGGTGAAATGACGGCCTCCGGTCAGCTTCGAGAGCTGCTGCAGGATGGCGATCCCTTGCTGCTCGAAGTAGGTGTTATAGAGCGTCGGATCGGGCGTCCCGATCGTATAGATCTGCACGTCGGATTCCTTCAGCAGTCGGGAGAGCGCGCCGTAGCTGTACCGCGAGCTGTTGTCCTGTCCATCGCTGATGATCAGAAGCACGCGCTTGCCATGTCGGGCATGACGCAGCTTCAGCACGCCTTCGTAGACGGCATCGAAGAGCGCCGTTCGACCCTGGGCGCGAAGGAACGGCAGATACGTGAGCAGAACCTCTCCGTCGGTGAAGTCCGCCAAGAGCATCACCTGCTTGTTGAAGGCGATCGCGAAGAACTCGTCCTGCGGATTGCTCCATTCGATGAAGCGGCGCACGGCCTCGCGCAGGCGGGCGATCTTGCTCTTCATGCTGCCGGAGATGTCCAAGATAAGCCCCACGCTGATCGGAATGTCATCGGTGCTGAAGAACTTGACCTGCTGCGGGACATCGTCCTCGTAGATGGTGAAGTGATCCGATTTCAATCCGGTGACGAAGCGCCCCAGCTGATCGGTCACGCTGATGGAGAGCAAGACCAGTTCCGACTTGAGCCGGATGAACTGCTCCTGCAGGGATTGATCTGTGGCGGCCGTCGTTCGCGTGACTTGTCCCGATGCGTTCTGCGGTTCGGCCCAGGTTCCTTCCGGAGTCTCCGGACGATGTGGCGCGGCCTCCCTCATCGCGGATTGGTCTTCCGATGTCGGGGCTGCCAGTGGCCGCATCGGAGAAGGCCAAGGCGGAAGGAGCAAAAGCCCAACCGATACGAAGGCCAGCGCCCGCCATCGTCGGAACGTGAGGAATGAAGAGTCTCTCTTGGTCCTTGGGCTCATCGTTCCCTCCTTAGTTTTCGGTCTTCCCGCTCTCAGAACCCTGTTCCGGCGCGGAGTCCTAATGATAAAGACAACCGCGAGCCAATGCAACGGAAGTTTTCGCTTCACGCCGCACGGGTCGTTCTCATAAGCCTCGCCCGGCCGGGGAAAAGGAACGTGCGGCGGGGGCAGGCTCCGCGTGCGCACGTTCGAGCGCGCGGGCGAGTTCCCGTTGCAAGAGCGCCAGAAGATCGTATCCCGCGAGAAGATCGCCCGCTTCCAGCGGGCCATGAAGCCGGAGTTCGCCCCACTTCTCCCCTCGTTCATCAGTCAAGGGGAGGCGGATGCTCCACATCGGCGCGCGTTCGTCCGGCGACGCACGTCGAGACATCGAGAGCCCCCATCGCTCCCTCCATCGAATTTCGGCGGAGTCGAAATCGCCGATCTCCAACAGGCGGGCGAGCACGGCGCGGAGCTGATCCGGCGATTCCACCCGCTGGAGGTCCGCGATCGCGCGCCGCCATTGAATGTTCTTGGTCAAGACGCGATGATGTCGAAGGGCCCTCCCCAAAGCGTGGAGCAGCTCTTGAAATTCGGGATACCCGAGCGACTGGATGACGAAGAAGACCGAGGCCCCGAGGACGAAGAGGAAGATGCCGAGTGGCTTCCCCTGCGGGTTCACAAACAGGAGGCTGAACAGGCCGCACCCGGCGCACGCCGCGTAGAGCACGAGCACGACTTGTCGCCGCGTCAGTCCGCGCCGCAACAGCATGTGGTGAATGTGCTCCAAATCGCCCTGAAAGAGCGGCCGCCGGCCCAATGCGCGACGAACGAGCGTCCACAGGGTGTCCAGGATCGGGAGGCCGAAGGAGACCAGCGGGATCGCAATGGCAACGGCCGTCGCGCTCTTTTGTGAGCCTTCGACGGCGAGGGCCCCAAGGAGGAATCCCAGAAAGAGGCTTCCCGAATCGCCCAAGAAGATCGTCGCCGGCGCGAAGTTGTACCGGAGGAATCCCGCGATCGCTCCGGCGAGCGCGACCGTGAGGGTGACCATCAGCAGTTGGTCGTAAAAGAGCGCGGCCACAAGAAGCGTCACCGTGGCGAACAGCGCGGCGCCCGCCGAGAGGCCATCCAGCCCATCAATGAGGTTGAAGGCGTTCGTGATGCCGACGAGCCAAAGCACTGTGAGGGGAAGCGACAGAAGGCCCAATTCGATCGTCCCCCCGAAGGGATTCCAAATCCGGGTGACTTGGATGCCGAGGGCGTAGGCCAGCAGGGCCGCCGCTGTTTGCACGGAGAATTTGATTCGGGCGTTGGCGCCGCGCAGATCGTCATAGAGGCCGAGCAGGAGAATGAGCGTGCTCGGCAGGAGAAGCTTCGCGACCTCCGAAAGCTGCGCCCGAAAATGGAGCGCGACCCGATTCTCCAGCAGGAACAATCCGGCGAGCGCCAGAAGAAAAGCCGCGTAGATGGCGAGTCCGCCCGGCCGGGGCGTCGGACGTTCATGAATCTTCTGCGGCCGATCCGGCCGATCGAGGATTTCCCACCGGACCGCCAGATGTCGAACAAGGGGCGTCAGTACGAGAGAGAGGACGAGAGCCAGGATGAACAGCGCCAGGTACGTCTTCATCGCCTCACCCTTCGCTTCCGTGCCTTCGCCTCAGCCGCGTGTCCCGTCACGAAAGCCTCGCTCGAAACCGCCCGTCGTCCGGCTTTCGCCGATCGGCTTGCACACCCTATCACCAAAGGCTTGCGATGTCAAATGAGAAACGGCGCGACGCGTCTCTCATTGCGTTCGAGGCGGCTGGTCAAGCGGCGCCGCATGTCCTCCCCGCCGGATCGTTTGGTATTATACTTGTCTTGATCGCCGCCAGATGGAGAAGGGACGATGAGCGTGAGCTTGGAGACGATTCGGAGCTTGTGCAAGCGTCGGGGACTGATCTTTCCGTCCTCGGAGATCTACGGGGGGATTGAGAGCATTTGGGACTATGGCCCCTTGGGCGTCGAGTTGAAGAATAACATCAAGCGGGCATGGTGGCGGGCCGTCGTCTATGAGCGAGATGACATCGAGGGGCTGGATGCCGCCATTCTGATGAATCGCCTCGTGTGGAAGTATTCGGGACACGAGGAGACATTCTCCGATCCGCTGGTGGACTGCCGGGAGTGTAAGCGTCGCTTCCGTGCCGACACTCTCTTGGAGGAATCCCTCAACCGCGCTGCGGAACAAGTGATGGCCGATCTCCTGCCCGTGTTCCAGCGTTTCGGTGAAGAGCTCGGGGCGTTCATCGCTGAGCTCGAGCGCCGGGAGAGAGAACGCGGGCGCACCTATCCGAACCGATGGACGCTCGTCACCGAAGCGCTGCAGAGTCCCGAGATTCAGGAGCAGCTTCGGCACCGATGCCGGGAATTCTCGGAGTGGCTCTCGCGCCCCATTCCGGGGGTGAATTCCGGCCCAATGAGAGCGTGGGTGGAAGCGTGGGAGCAAATCGCGCCGCGCTTTCGCGAACGGCTGGACGCGATCCGGGCCATCGAAGCGAGTTTCGGGCGGACTTATGAGTCCGACGCTCAACTCCTTCAGCGAGCGATCGTGGCGTATCCGGCGTGGACGACCGAAGTGGTGCGGGCCTCGTGGAATGAGCTTTTCGTCTTCTTGAATGAGAGGAAAGCCCTTCGCTGCCCGCATTGTGGGGCCGTCGGATCGTTCACACCGCCGCGACGATTCAATCTCATGTTCAGGACCTTCATGGGGCCGGTCGAGGATGAGGCGTCACTGGTCTACCTGAGGCCGGAGACGGCGCAAGGCATCTTCGTGAATTTCAAGAACGTGCTCACGACCGCGCGGCGGAAGCTGCCTTTCGGGATCGCGCAAATCGGGAAGGCCTTCCGCAACGAGATCACGCCGGGGCAGTTTCTCTTCCGCGTGCGAGAGTTCGAGCAGATGGAGATCGAGTACTTCGTGCGTCCGGGCGAAGATGAGCGGTGGTTTGAGCACTGGGTTGAGGAGCGCTACAACTGGTATCTCCGGCTCGGTATACGGGCGGAGAATCTCCGGCTGCGGGAACAGTCGCCCGAAGAGCTGGCGCATTACAGCAAGCGCACCGTGGACATCGAGTATCGGTTCCCGATGGGATGGGGGGAGATCGAAGGCATTGCCAATCGGACGGATTACGATCTGCGCGCGCACTCGAAGTCCGATCCTGGGAATGAGCATTCGACGGACGACCTCACGGTTTTCGACCAGACGACGTCGTCGCACTTCACGCCGTATGTGATCGAGCCGTCGGCGGGCGTGGATCGAATCTTCCTGGCGCTCTTGTGCGATGCCTATCACGAGGAGATCGTGCGTGGGGAGAAGCGCGTCGTGCTCCGATTGCATCGGGATCTGGCGCCGATCAAGGTGGCCGTTTTTCCGCTTTTGCGCAATCGGGACGAGCTGGTTGAGATAGCGCGTCGGATTGCTGCCGATCTGCGCCGGGTCGTCCCCGGGCGCGTCGTCTACGATGACACGGCCTCGATCGGGCGCCTCTACCGCCGCCAGGATGAAGTGGGCACGCCGTATTGCGTGACCGTGGATGTGCAGACGCTCTCGGACAAGCAGGTGACGGTTCGGGATCGGGACACGATGGAGCAGGTGCGGCTTCCTATCGAGCGTCTCCCGGAGTATTTCGCCGAACAGTTTCGACCGGAGGCATCGCTTGTAGGGTAGATCGTTCGATGGGAGAAACGGTGACGACATTTGATGTCCCGAATACGATCCTCGCCCTCTGTCGCGCCATTCGGGAGGCCGGGGGACGCGCGCTTCTGGTCGGCGGCTGTGTGCGCGATCGGCTTCTTGGCCTGCCGTGGAAGGATTTCGATCTGGAGGTGTATGGCCTCTCGGCCGAGGCGTTGAAGGGGCAACTGGAACGCTTTGGGGAAGTGAATACGGTCGGCGAGAGTTTCACCGTCTACAAGCTGCGGCTCGACGGATGGGAGGTGGACGTGAGCCTCCCCCGTCGGGAGCTCAAGAGCGGGCGCGGACATCGCGGCTTTCTCGTCGAGGGCGATCCCTTCCTGAGCATCGAGGAGGCCACGCGTCGGCGCGATTTCACGATCAACGCCATGCTCTACGATCCGCTGACCTGTGAGCTCATTGATCCTTTTGGCGGGCGCGCGGACCTTGAGCGGCGAATCCTTCGGGTGGTGGATGCGCGCACGTTCCCGGAAGACAGTCTGCGCGTCTTGCGCGCCATGCAGTTTGCGGCGCGCTTTGAGTGCGCGATCGAGCCGGAGACGCTGGCGCTCTGTCGCCGAATTGATCTCTCCGACTTGCCGAGTGAGCGCATCTGGGGGGAGATGGAGAAGCTGCTGCTTTTGGCCGAGCGTCCCTCAATTGGGCTTCAGGCGGCGCTCGATCTTCTCGTCATCGAGAAGCTCTTTCCCGATCTGAAATGGCTCGTCGGATGTCCGCAAGATCCGATCTGGCATCCGGAAGGGGATGTGTGGACGCATACGCTCCTGGCGGTGGATCAAGCGGCGGCGCTTGTGCGGGAGCATGAGCTACCGAAGGCGAAGTGGCTGACGGTGATGTTGGCTGTGCTCTTGCACGACATTGGGAAGCCGCTCACGACCAGGGAGGAGAAGGGGCGGATTCGCTCCATCGGGCACGAAGAAGCCGGCCTTGAGCCGGCCCGTCGCGTGCTCGATCGTCTGAACGTTCATACGATCAACGGCTATGAGGTTCGTGCGCAGGTGCTCGCGCTTGTCGCCAACCACCTGAAGCCTGCGCAGTTTCACAAAGATCGCGAGCGCGTGAGCGATGGAGCCTTTCGGCGCTTGGCCGCGCGATGTGACCTGGAGCTGTTGTATCTCGTGGCGAAGGCCGATGCCTTGGCGCGCGGGCCGGCTTCCAACTCCGAAGCCGAGGAATGGTTCATCGCGCGAGCGCGCGCGCTGGGCGTCGAGCATGCGCCACCTCGTCCGCTGCTCATGGGGCGTCATCTGCTCGAGCTGGGGATGAAGCCCGGCCCTGAAATGGGACGCCTCTTACGGGCGGTGTACGAGATGCAGCTGGATGGGAGGGTCACGACCTTGGAAGAAGCGCTCGCCGCCGCGCGCGAGTTGCTCGCGCAAGGATCCTTCGCGGGACGCTCCGAGCGGGGTCCCCAAGCAGTCCAATGATCGCTTGGGGTGCACGGGCGTGATGCGCGCTTTGGAGGCGGCGGTGACCTTTGGGAAAATCGCGCGAGTCCTCGACACGGAGGAAGGCCGATGCGAACCGTCCTGGTGTTGCAACATGCCGCTTGCGAGACGCTCGGCACGATCGCGGACGCGCTGCAGCGCGCGCATGTGCGGACCGCATACATCCGAGCATTCGCCGGAGATCCGATCCCCACGCACATGGACGAGGCCGTGGGCCTCATCCTCATGGGCGGGCCGATGGGCGTCTACGAACAGGATCGGTATCCGTTCCTCGCTGAGGAGATGCGCTTGATCGAACGCGCGCTCGCGGCGGGAAAGCCCATCCTCGGCGTGTGCTTGGGGAGTCAGTTGCTGGCGGCGGTGCTTGGCGCTCGCGTTCGGAAAGGGCCGCAGAAGGAGATCGGATGGTTCCCCGTCCTGCTCACGGAGGCGGCGCGCGCGGACGCGCTCTTTACGGACGTGCCGCCTTCGTTCATCGCCTATCATTGGCACGGCGATGTGTTCGACTGTCCCTCGGGGGCCGTCTCGCTGGCGCGCTCGGAGCTGACCGAGTGTCAGGCCTTTCGCTATGGGACGAACGCCTACGGATTGCTCTTCCACCTGGAAGTGACCGAGCCGATTATCGCCGAGATGGTCCGGACCTTCGCCGAGGAATTGCGCGAGGCGGGCCTCTCCGGTGAGGCGATCATTCAAGACGCCGCGCGCCATCTGCCCGAGCTTGAGCGAATCGGGCAAAGGGTCTTTCACGCGTGGACGCGGTGGATTGAGGCGTGAAGTGAAACGAGCGTTTCAACCTTTTCTCCGAAGGAGGCCTTAGATGTTGCGCACTGGACGACGGAAGGAGGTGCTCGCCTTCGTTGTCACACTTTTCGTCTTGGTTTGTGGATCGGCGCTTCCGGCGCAGGAGGAGGTCCTCCGCGTCGGGCCACTCGCTGCGCGGCCGGGAGAGATCGTCTCGGGCATGATCGAGGTCCCAGCGGCGGCCGATCCCGGGACGCAAATTCCGGTGACGATCGTGCGGGGGGAGCGGCCCGGGCCTATCCTCGCCCTCGTCGCGGGGAATCACGGCTACGAGTACGCGCCGATTCTGGCGCTGCAGCGGCTGCGGGCGCATCTGAATCCGAAGGGATTGCGCGGGACCCTCATCCTCGTGCATGTCGCCAACATGCCGTCGTTCTTGGGACGGACGATCTACTACAACCCGGTGGATCGGAAGAATCTGAATCGCGTCTATCCCGGCCGCCGAGATGGAACGCTCTCGGAGCGCATCGCCTATGCGATCACGACCGAAGTGATCGAGCGGTGTGATGTGCTCGTGGACCTGCATTGCGGAGATGGGAACGAATCGCTGCGTCCGTATGTGTACATGCCGGTGACGGGCGATCCTCGATTGGATGCCGCCGTGCGCGAGATGGCGCTCGTCTTCGGCATCGAATACATCGTCGTGGATCGGGATCGGCCGAGAGACCCCGCCGCTTCGGTCTATTGTTCGACGACGGCCATCACGCGCGGCAAGCCGGCGATCACCGTCGAATCGGGATATTTGGGCACGACCGATCCGGAATCCGTCGAACGGATCCTTCGCGGTGTGTTCAGCCTCATGCGCCATCTGCAAATGCTCGATGGAGCGCCCGAGCGCGTCGCGCATCCGATCTTCCTCGATCCGACGCGCGTGGTGACGAGTCCAGCGACCGGCATTCTCTATCCGAAGGTGGAGCGCGGCCAATATGTGACGGCTGGGACGCTTCTGGCCACGATCACGGACTTCTTCGGTCGGCCGATCGCGGAAGTGCGCGCGCCGCTAGCGGGCATTGTGCTCTACATCGTCGCTACGCCGCCGATCTCGCAGGGTGAGCCCGTAGCCTTCATCGGAGCCGTTAAGCCCTCGAGCTAAAACGGCCGCGCTCGCCGGGTACCTTCTTCTTGACGGCCCTCTTGTGGGGGAAATCCCCCGTCCTTGGGGAAAAATCCCACACGTTCTCTTCCCACAGGCCTCTTGCCCAAAGGGTAATAACTCTCTGCCTGTGTGAGGCATAAAATCGGGAGGAGGCGAGTGCGGCATAGCGCTTGCAAAGGAAGAGAGACGGTTATGAGCGAGAGGTATCGTGTTATCGTGCCGGACGTTGAGTTTTGGAAGCGGATGATCCCTTGTCAGGCGGCCTGTCCGGTGCACACGGATGCGGGGAAGTATGTGCAACTCATCGCCGAAGGCGAGTTCGAGAAGGCGTATTTGACGGCTCGTTCCCCAAATCCCTTCGCCTCCGTATGCGGGCGCGTGTGCGCGGCGCCGTGCGAGGATTTCTGTCGGCGCGGACAGGTGGATGCTCCGGTGAGCATTCGAGCGCTGAAGCGATTCGTCGCCGTGGATCCGAAGACGGGGGAGATGAGCGTGGGCTGGCAGGTCTTGATGCCGCCGTTCAACGTTGATAGCGTCGGCCCCTCGCAGCCGGAAAGCTCGCAGCTCATCGATATCTCCGGCGAGAAGATGAAGCTCCTTTACGATGCCTTCACCGAGCCCGAGCCGCAGGTGATTTGGGACGTCGTGAATCAAGGGGACAAGGTCATCATTCACCTGGCGAACATCGAGCAGACGACCGATGAGCGGCATGGCTTCGCCATCGGCGAGTACAACATCAATGTGGTGGTGGACCCGGGCGAGACGGAGACGATCGAATTCGTCGCGCGCAAGCCCGGCGTCTTCCCCTACTATTGCACGAACTTCTGTTCGGCCTTGCATCAGGAGATGCAGGGATATCTGCTCGTGAAGCCGAGATCCTGAATCCTTCGGAGGGGGAGTTGTTCCCCCTCCATCCGGGGAGGGCGGTATGGAGGAGAAGAGCTTGCAGGGGAAGCGAATCCTCATGATCATCGCGCCGGAGGATTTCCGGGATGAAGAGTTGTTCACGCCGAAGGGCCTTTTCGAGGCCGAAGGGGCGGAAGTGAAGATCGCCTCGACGCGGCTCGGTCCGGCGCGCGGGATGCTCGGCGGGAGCGCTTCGCCCGATCTGCTCATCGCCGATGCGCGCGCGGACGATTACGATGCGATCGTCGTCGTCGGGGGGATGGGCTCGCCGACGTACTTGTGGCCGAACGAGGCGCTGCATCGGCTGCTGCGAGAGGCAGAGGAGAAAGGGAAGGTCATCGGCGCCATCTGCCTCTCACCAGCGGTGCTGGCGCGCGCCGGCCTCTTGCGCGGACGACGGGCGACCGTGTACGCGACGGAGGAGTCCCTGCGAGAGTTGCGACAGGGTGGCGCGCACTATCAAAGCGTGGACGTCGTCACCGATGGGCGGCTCATCACGGCCAGCGGACCGCAGGCGGCCGCCGAATTCGGGCGCGCCATCTGCGCGCAGCTCGCCGCCCGCTCGAGCTGAAGGCGTCCGCGCACATGTGAAGGGGACGAGATGGAACGCTTTTTGGAAAGGGCGAACCGGTTCTTCGATCTCCCGCTCGGGGTACGGAGTCGGGTCGTCCCCCTCATGGCTGCGCCCTTCATCCCGACGTACCTCTTCCCCCTCTGCTGGCGGGTTTCTGATAGGGGAGCGTCAGCCTCGGATGGCGCGTCCGTACACTAGAGGATCCAACCGCCGCCAATGACGAGCTCGTCCTGGTAGAAGACGGCGGCCTGACCGGGCGTGACGGCGCGTTGCGGCTCATCGAAGCGCACGAGCACGGAGCCATCCGCGCTCGGTTCGATCGTGGCCGCCGCCTCCTCATGTCGGTAGCGAATCTTCGTCGTGACGCGCATCGGTTCGCGCAGTTCGGCGATGGCGATCCAATTCGGGCTCACCACGCGGAGCGTCTCCTTGAAGAGGTCGCGCTCCTCGCCGACGATGACGCGGTTGTGGCGGAAGTCCAAATCCACGACGTAGACGGGGCGTCCCAGGGCGAGGCCGAGGCCCCGTCGCTGGCCGATCGTGTAGCGGTGAATCCCTTCGTGATAGCCGAGGACGCGGCCATCGGTCGTGACGATCTCCCCGCGTTGCGGTCGCGGGAGCGTCCGACGCTCCTCGGCCAGGGGATCGCGGCCATCCACGACCAGCCCCGTCTCGACGTACTGCTCGACGAAGCGCACGTAGTCGCCATCGGGGACGAAACTGAGGTCCTGGCTCTCCGCCTTCTCGGCGACGGGCAGGCCGAACTCGCGAGCGAGGCGTCGGACTTCCGACTTCGTCAAATGCCCTAAGGGGAAGACGACGCGCGCCAGTTGCTCCTGCGTCAGCTCGAAGAGGAAGTAGGACTGGTCCTTCTGCCGATCCACGCCGCGCCGCAACAGGAAGCGACCGCGCTCTTCGTCCCACTGGATGCGCGCGTAGTGTCCCGTGGCCACGCGTTCGAAGCCCAACTGTTCGGCGAAGCGGAGGAAGGTGGCGAACTTGATCCGCGAATTGCAAGGGACGCAGGGATTGGGCGTGCGCCCGCGCAAATACTCGCGCACGAAGGGGAGGACGATCTCTCGCTCGAACTCTTCCTCGAGATTGAGGACGTAGAAGGGAATGCCCAACTGCGCGGCGACGCGCCGCGCGTCGTAGATGTCATCGAGCGAACAGCAGCGGGAGGGCAGAGGCTCCCCGTTCGGCCCCGTGAAGCGGCGCTGGTTCCAAAGCTGCAACGAGAAGCCGACGATCTCATGCCCCTCGCGCTTCAACAGGGCCGCCGCCGTGGAACTGTCCACGCCTCCGCTCATGGCGACGGCAATCCGCATCGGGCGTGCTCCTTCAGTGTGGTAGCGCGCTTCCTCCAAAGATGCTATTATAGCAGAGGCTATGATGGAAGTGGCGGAGAAGTATCGAATCAAGCGCGAACCGTTCTATCTGCCGACGAACAACGAGGTGGAGTTGTTCACGGCGGCCTATCGTCAGAAGCTCCCGGTGATGTTGAAGGGGCCGACCGGATGCGGCAAGACCCGTTTCGTGCAATACATGGCGTGGCGACTGGGGCGACCGCTCATCACCGTCGCGTGCCACGAAGATCTCTCAGCGACGGATCTGGTCGGACGATTCCTGCTCGAAGGCGAGGAGACGGTCTGGCACGATGGACCCCTGACGACGGCCGTGAAGATCGGCGCCATCTGCTATCTGGACGAGGTCGTCGAAGCCCGCAAGGATACGATCGTGCTCATCCATCCGCTGACGGATGATCGGCGCATCCTCCCGATCGAGAAGTTAGGGACGTTGCTCGAGGCCCCCGACGAATTCATGCTTGTCATCTCCTACAATCCGGGCTATCAGAGCGTGCTCAAGGACCTGAAGCAATCCACGCGGCAGCGCTTCGTGAGCCTCGAATTCGACTACCCCTCCTTCGAGAATGAGGTGCGCATCGTCATGCACGAGGGGGGAGTGGACGAGGAGACAGCGCACGATCTGGTGCGCATCGGACAGAAGGCGCGCAATCTGAAAGGGCACGGCTTGGAAGAAGGCGTCTCCACGCGCTTGCTCGTCTATGCGGCGCAGCTCATTCGCAGTGGCATCTCCCCGTATGAGGCGTGCGAGGCCGCCATCATCCAGACGATCACGGACGATCCGGAGATCCAGCGGAGCCTCCGCGAGATCGTGACGACGATCATCTGACATATGGACGATTCGATGCGAAAGGCGCTGGAACGGCAATTGAAGGGGGTGGCGCCGGAGAAGGCCGAACATCTTGTCGGGCGACTGCTGCGGCTGCCGGCCGATCGAGCCTTTCTCCTCTTGGAGATGGGCTTGAGCTTGACGACGACGAGCGTTCGGGCGGCCGCCGAATTCGTGCGCGTCGCTCCTGAGGGGGGGATGCGGCTGGAGCCGGAGGGGCTGAAGGTCTGGGGGGAGGTCGGCTCGCTTGGCGAGCGTGAATCCGGAGAGCGCGATCGCCTTTTTCCAAGCGAGCCCTTCGGTCCTCGAGGCCTTTCCTCTTCGTTTGTGGCGCGAGCTGTTGCTCACGGCGCATCGGCAGTCGTTAATCTCCAGCACGGTGGCGCTCGACTGCTTTCAGCGCGCGCCTGAAGTCCTGCGGCGCATCGGGGATGAGGACCTGACCGCGCGCGTCTACAGCATCGCCGGGGAGATCGCTCGCCGCAGCGCGACGCAGAGTGCGGAGTTCTTAGGCCGCGCGCCTGAGCTGATCGCACGCTTTCACGCCCGACGCGAGCGCCAGCTCGGTGCGCGCGATCTCTCCGAGGGAGCCGGAGCCGCGCGCCGGCTCCTGGAGCGAGCGCTCGCGCTGACGGCGCTCTTTGCGGAGAAGGCCGGGGGATTGGCGACGGAGTTCCTTTCGGCCTTCGCGCGCTTGCCGGTCGCCGCTCGTCTGGAGGATCAGCTCAAGCTACTCGATCACACGCACGCGTTCCTGGAACGCGGCGGGGGCATCGCTTTGCAGTATTTTCAGGTCGCGGCGCGCGTGCTCGCGCTAGCGGGAGCGGACGGCCTCGCGCGATGGACGGACTTGACCTGGAGGATCGCCCTGCAGGACAACGCCGCCGTGTACAACTTCCTGAAGCTCACGCCGGGCGTCCTGGAGGCGCTCGCGCAGACCCATGGGCCGGCGGCTCGGTCGCTCATCCGGCAGGTCCTTGAGGTCGTGCGTCAGGTGAGCGAGCGCAGCATCGCGTTGGGGATCGAATGTTTCCGCTCCAGTCCTCGTGCCCTGGCTTCCGCCACCGTCGAGCAGTTCGTGCAGTGGGCCCAATCCGGATTGACGCTCTACCCCAAGGACAGCCGTCGCGCGCAGGCCTATTACGCGCTGGAGACGCAGGCGAGTCAACAAGCCCTTCGGCACATGGCGGGAGGGGTCACGCTCGATCGGGTGAGTCAGACGCTGCGCTTGTACATCCTGGGGATGACCGGACGCTCGGTGACCATTCGCCCGCTGAATCATCTGCCCGATCGGATGTCCGTGAACGATGGCCAGACGATCTATCTGCCGGCGGCCATCGCCGAGTTCGGAGAAGAGGAGGCCGATTTCAAGCTCTACAAGGTCCTCGCCGCTCATGCGGCGGGACAATTGGAATTCGGCACGTATGCGCGCGATCTGCCCGAGCTGATCGAGTTGGCTCGCGAGCTGCGGCGCGCCCATTCCCCGGGCGAGGAAGCTTCGACATCCGAACCCGTGACCTTCTCGACGATCCTCGCCCTTTTGCCGGATCGCGAGTTGGCCGAACGTCTCTTCACCACGCTGGAGAACGGTCGCATAGATTTCCTGCTCCGCCATCACTATCGCGGACTGCGTCGGGATCTCGATTTCGTGCGGCATCGGATGCACCAGCGGCGTCCGCCTTTGGAGGAGCTGTCGCCCGCCGATCTCATCGTGGAGGTGCTCTTTCGTTTGGCTCTTCTCGGAGGCGTCGCGGAAGAGGTGCGCCATCGGCTGCCGCATCTGGTGACGCTTTTAGAGAACATCGTGGATCGGTTCATCCGACGCGTGGACGCCACCGTCGTCGACAGCTTGCGGGCGACGCACCTGATCCTCCAACTCCTGAAGGGGCAGGGCGCTTTGCGCGAGGCCGAGGCCACATCGGAGCAACCGGCGGCGGAGGAGCTGAAGACCGAGGCCGAGCCCGAGATGGGCGAGCAACCCGTGCATCCGCGCGTCCTCACCGAACGTCGGCCGCGTCCGACCGATCGCATCGAGCCGTTCAACTTCTGGATCCGGCGCCATCGCGATGTCGAGGACGTAGAGTGGGAGCCGATGCAGGAGTCGCCCTTCGCCGAGGAGTTGGAGGCTCAAGAGCTGGAGCCGGGCGATCAGGCGTTCTACTACGAGGAGTGGGATCACGAACTGGCCGACTTTCGCACCGCCTGGTGTCGGGTGATCGAGCGCCCGGCGCGACGCGGCGCGCGGCAGTTCGTCCAGGCCGTGCGCGCGCAGTATGGGCCGATGATCTCCTCGATCCGATACCAGTTCCAGCTGTTGCGCCCGGAGGCGTTGCAGAAGGTGAGGGGGGAACTGGATGGGGAAGAGTTCGATCTGCAGGCGGTGATCGATTACGCGTTGGATCGTCAGACGTCCGGGCGCGTCTCCGAGCGCCTATACGTGCGACGCTTGCGTCGTCAGCGCGATGTGGCCGTCTCCTTCCTGCTGGACATGTCCAGCTCCACGGCGCGCACGGTCTCGCCGCGTTCGTCGCGGGCTGGGGCGTCGCGTCCGAGCAAGCGGATCATTGACATCGAGAAAGAAGGCCTGGTGCTCATGAGCGAGGCCTTGGAGGCCGTCGGCGACCGTTACGCCATCCAGGGCTTCACCAGCGAAGGGCGGCACAATGTGAAGTTCTACATCATCAAAGACTTCGATGAGAAGCATTCGCCCGAGGTCGAAGCGCGCATCGGCGGTATCACCTATCAGAACAATACGCGCCTGGGCGCGGCCATCCGTCACGCGACGGCTCGCTTGATGCGACAGGAGGCGCGCACGAAGCTCTTGATCGTCCTGAGCGATGGCCGACCTTACGATCACGACTACGGCGATGCGCGATACGCGCGCGAGGACACGAAGATCGCCTTGCGCCAAGCTCGCATGGCGGGCGTCATCCCCTTCTGCATCACCATCGATCGCGAATCCGAAGTCCAGCTCCGCGACATGTACGGCGAGGTGGGATACACGATCATTGACGACGTGCTGAGCCTGCCCGAACGCTTGCCGAGCATCTATCGCCGCCTGACGCGGTGACGCACCACTCCCTCCGTGGTCCGGAGGCGCGAGCCCGGAGAAAAAAGTTGTTGACATTTCGCGGGAAACGGGTTATAAGATAGGCCAAGATGTTGGGGCTGATCTTTGATTGTGCACAAGCGCAAGGTGACCACAGGATATTGTGGTCATCGAAAATCTCAGCAAGGAGAGGGGACGATGGCGAAGAAAGCGACAGCGAAGAAGACCGCTGCGAAGAAGACCGCAGCCAAGAAGAAAGCTGCGGCGAAGAAGACCACGAAGAAAGCCGCGAAGATGACGGCGCGCGCTTCGACGGCGAAGTTCGCCGCCAAGAAGAAGGCCGCCGCCAAGAAGACCGCCAAGAAAGGAGGCAAGAAGTAACATGCCGGCCAAGAAGAAGGCGACCAAGAAGAAGGGTGGAAAGAAGTGAGGGCCTCCGAGCGCATCCGACTTCGGCGCTGACATCGGCCCGAAGCGGAAGCGCCCGGTGATCGTTTCCGAAAGCGGCTTTCTCGCTCACAGAGGGGATGGGATTCCCATCCCTTTTTTTGTGCCCACTCGCGCACGTAGGCCTTCGGCGTCCCCATGCGCTAGAATTACGCCGTTGGCGAACACGCGCGAAGGAGGGTCTATCCGTGAAGCTGTTCGTCACCGGAGGGGCGGGATTCATCGGCTCGAACTTCATTCGCTACATGCTCCGGGCGCATCCGGACTGCGAGATCGTGAACTTCGACAAGCTGACCTATGCCGGGAACCTCGATAACCTGCGGGATGTTGAGGATTCCCCCCGGTATCGGTTCGTGCGGGGAGATATCTGTGATCCCTCGGCGGTGCTCGCCGCTTTGGAGGAGGGGACCGAGGCGATCGTGAACTTCGCCGCCGAGACGCATGTGGATCGGAGCATCGAGGAGGCGGCGCCCTTTGTGCGGACGAACGTCCTCGGCGTGCAGGTCCTGCTCGATGCGGCGCGCGTGCGTCGGGTCGCGCGATTCGTGCAGATCTCCACCGATGAGGTGATGGGGAGCTTTGGGCCGACCGGCCACTTCACCGAAGAGAGTCCGCTGCGGCCCAACAGCCCCTATGCCGCCAGCAAGGCGGC
>Ga0101943_1001566_pt1 | contig 18809 bp, 18 predicted proteins | sample DewCreD2012metaG_5_FD_75244 | JGI IMG/M metagenome (GOLD analysis project Ga0101943, IMG submission 75244) | Hot spring sediment bacterial and archeal communities from British Columbia, Canada, to study Microbial Dark Matter (Phase II) - Dewar... ... | reverse complement strand
TGGCGGCACCGGCCTCGGTGCTCCAGCTCCAGGTTCCCCCGGAGACCGCCCCGAGCACGATCAGGATTGGGATCGCCGCGACGAGCCGGAAGAACGTGGAGAACCGATCGAGCGCCCGGTCCGGGTACTCGACCGAGAAGCGGACCGGATAGCGCGCTTCCTCCCGCTGCATCTTCCCTCACCCCCGAGGTGCGCCTCGCCCAGCTGCCGACCCGCCCTTGCGTGGGGCGGGGAGGGCTCGAACCTCCGACCGGCGGATTATGAGTCCGCTGCTCTGACCGACTGAGCTACCGCCCCGACGGGCCGACCATAGCATCGGGCGCGCGGGTCGTACGCGAGCTCAACGCTCCTCGCGTCCCGCGCGTGAGAGGGTGCGCTCGAGCTCCGCGAGGCGCTCGTCGGCCGCGATCGCCATGTCCTGGAAGCGCTGGCGCAACTCGCTCACCTGCTGCGAGACCGAGGCGAGCGTGCGCTCCAGCCGCTCGACGCGCGCAGCGAGCTCCGGATCGGGCGAGGGCGCCGGGACCGCCCAGACCGACCCCGGGGCGGGAGCTGCGGTCTCGGCCTGCCCGAGGGACGCCGGTGCGATCGCAGGCTCCGAGGCCGCCTCCGCCGGCGCGTCCACGGGCGCCGTTCCGGCAGCGGCCTCCCGAGCCGGCGCGTCGGCCTCGGCGGGCTCGACCTCTTGCTCCGCAGGCCCCTCGGTCTCGGAGCCGGCGGGCGGCGCCTCCTGAGCCGCGCGCTGCTCGAGCTCGGCCTCGGCGGCGGTGAGGTCCACGACCGGCTCGGGCTGGGTCGCCGTGATGACGGGCTCGGCGTGCGGCTCGGCCCTCTGCTCGGCCTGCTCGGCCTGCTCGGTCGGCGGGGCGCTCTCGCTCGCCACGCTCTCAGCGACCGCGCGGGCCGCCTCCTGCGGCGAGAGTCCCTCTCGCAGCTTGCGCTGGTACTCGAGCAGGCGCTGCATGATGTCCTCGTGCACGATCGGCGGGGCGGCCTGCTCGGAGTCGGAGGCGCTCGCCGATCCGGTCTGGGTGGTGCGGTCCTCGGGCATCCTCACTCCTGGTCTCGGCAACGAGGCTCCGTCCATGGTAGATGGCCTTCGCGGGGCCCTCAATCGGACCTTCGTCCCGGTCGGCGTGTTGCACGGCGCGCACCGCTCGTCTACCGTCTGAACAACCGTTCAAGCGACCTGGGGGCACGGCGCCATGACCGAGCGCAGCATCCGAGCCATCCCCTTCACCCACCGCCACGACGTCCTCGAGCCCGAGCAGGTCGAGCTCCTGCATACGCGCAGCCTGGACATCCTCGATCGCGTCGGGTTCACGACCTCGAGCCGGGCCCTGCTGGACCTCATGGCCGAAGCGGGGCAGCGCGTGGACCGCGAGGCGGGCCGGATCCGACTCGACCCGGCCTTCGTTGAGGCCGCGCTCGCACGGTGCCCGCGCACGTACACGCTCGCCGCGCGAGACCCCGCGCTCGACCTCCCCCTCGACGGCTCCGCCGGGTACCTCTCGACCGACGGGTGCCCCGCGGACATCATCGACCTCGAGACCGGCGAGCGCCGGCCCGGCACCAAGCGGGACCTCGCCGAGATCACGCGCCTCGCCGACGCGCTCCCGCAGATCGCGTTCCTGTGGCAGTCGGTGAGCGCGAACGACACGCCGGTGCCGGTCCGGCCGATCCACGAGACGCACGCGCAGCTCCTGAACACGACCAAGCACATCCAGCAGATGACCGCGATCGACGCGTTCAACGCGCGCGGCATCGTCGAGATGGCGCGGGCCGTCGCCGGCGGGGCCGAGGCGCTCCGGGCCCGGCCGATCGTCTCGAACTTCCAGTGCTCGATCAGCCCGCTGCACTGGGACGAGGGACCCATCGAGTGCATGCGGATCTTCGCCGAGGCCGGGATGCCCGTCGGGATCTGCGCGATGCCGCTCGCCGGCGCGTCGGCCCCGCTGTCGATCGCCGGGATGCTCGCGATGGCCAACGCCGAGATCTTCTCCGGCATCGCGATCCTCCAGACGCTCGCGCCGGGCACCCCGACGATGCACATCTCCTACGCGGCGACGATCGACCTCGCGAGCGGCGGCATGAACACCGCCTGGGGCACCGAGGAGGTGTTCTCGGCGATGGCGAACACGCAGCTCGCCCGCCGGTACGGCATCCCGTACTCGGTCTGGGCATTCGCGCCGGGCGCGAAGCACCCTGACTGGCAGGCGGGCGTCCAGGCCGCGCTCTCGGGGATGGCGATGGCCCTCTCCCCCGGGCACCTCATCAACGGGGCGGGTTCCCTCTGCGACGACGTGGTCTACTCGATGACCGAGCTCGTGCTCGACGCGGAGCTCTTCGAGATGCTCGTCCGCTTCGCCGAGGGGGTGCGCATCGACGAGGCCGCGATCGCGCTCGAGACGATCGAGGAGGTCGGGCCCGGCGGGCACTTCCTCGGCACGCCGCACACGCTCGCGAACCTCCGCTCGTTCTGGCGCGAGACGGTCATGGACCGCTCGAGCTGGGACGCCTGGGAGGAGGCCGGGCGGCCGGATGCGGCGCGAGCCGCCACCGAGCGCGCCCGCGCGCTCCTCGCCGAGCACGAGCCCGAGCCGCTGCCCGAGGACGTCGCGGCCGAGCTCGAGCGGATCGTGGGCGCCTACGAGCGGCAGGCGCTCGAGCGCGCGGGCTGACCGCGGCGGCGGAGCGCCCTGCGGCTCAGGCCTCGCCCGAGCCGCCCTCGCGTCGGAGACGCTCCTCCCACTCCCGGCGGCGTCCCTCCGGGCCGAGCTCGTACAGGCGCTTGCACTCGGGACAGATCGGGAAGCGCTCGGGGTCCCTCGAGGGGACCCACACCTTGCCGCACAGCGCGATCACCGGGGTCCCGAGGACGTAGGCCTGGGTGAGCTTGCGCTTCTCGACGTAGTGGGCGAACCGGTCGTGATCGCCCTCGTCGAGCCGATGGTCGACCCGGAGCTCCTCCTCCGTGACGACCCCCGTTCCCCTGCGGGGGGCTTCGTGCGTCTCGTCCATGGCGTCCATGTACTCTAGCGATGCCGTGCGGTACCTCCTCGACACCGTGGTGCTGATCTGGGCGGTGCGGGGGTTGCACGAGGCGCCCCGGGTGCTGCGGCGCGTCCGCGAGGAAGGGGAGCCGGCGGTCGCCGCGATCACGCTCCTCGAGCTCCGGCGGGCGCTCCTGCCGGAGGAGTTCCGCCTCGCCGAGCGGGAGCTCGAGGGCACGGAGGTCCTCCCCCTGGACGCGGCCACGGCGCGAGCCGCCGGCGACTACCTCGTGCGCTGCGCGGAGGAGGGGTACCGCGTCGACTTCTTCGCCGGGATCATCCAGGCCACCGCCGCGCGGACCGGGCGCGCCCTCGTCACCTACGGGCCGCACGCCTACCCCCTCGCCGACTGCGAGATCGTGCCGCTCGAGCGACTGGTCGAGGGACGAGCCTGAGACGGGGAGGCGGGCCGAACGCTCGCAGCTCCGGGGGAGAGACTCGACCCCCTCCAGCCTCCCGCACTCAGCATCGCCCCATTGCCGCCACGGCGGCGCGGATCGCGCGGTTCACCTTCTTCACGGCCCGGGTCTGATCGCGGAGGTGCTCGAGTAAGAAGTCGGCCGAGATTTCGCTAGCCCTCGAGTCGATGACGTCGGCGAGAGCATCAATCGCATCGGCCAAAGCCTGCACCGAAGCCGCCGTGTCCAGAAGATCCCCCTCCCTCAGCTTCACGGTCAGGAGGCCGAGCTTGTCCACGGCGGTGCGGAACGTCCGAAGGAGGTCCGCATCCCTACGCAGAGTTGGCAGCTCCCCGAACGCCCGGGCTACGGGCAATACGGCGGAACACCATTCCACGTGAGAATCGGCAACGCTGACCGCACGGGACGGCGGAGGGCTTGGAGGAGCGGGCGAGGTGACGATCGCCGTCGGCGTCGACGGCGCAGCAGAGTCGGTCCTGGTCCCCGCGCAGCCTGTAGCCAGCAGGAGGCAAACCCCCAGCGCCACCGCCCTCGGTCTCGTCAAGTGCGACACCCGGCCCGTCCTCCCACCGCGGCGCGCCACCGCGGCGCGTTGCTCCCTAAAATATCAACTCTAGCGCCTCTTCCCGTGCCAGGAGAAGGGCCGGGGGAACACCTGGGCCCTCTCGGTCCCCCGACACGGGACGGCTACGAACTCGGCGCGATTCGCGCGTCCCACACGGCATCCAGCAACGCGGAGCCGACGAACACGTCGACCAAGACGACGTCGCCGCAGCGGCCCAAGACGGCACCCTGACCTGCGGAAACGCGCAGCTCCGGGGGAGAGACTCGAACTCTCAACCTACGGATTAACAGTCCGCCGCTCTGCCAGTTGAGCTACCCCGGAAGGCGGTCGCAGTGTACCAACGCGCACCCGGGCGGCCGATGGGCTAGGCTTGGGCCATGCGGCGGTTCCTGCTCGGGCTTGCGATCGGCTTCGGCCTCGGCTGGGTCCTCGCCCAGCGCGCCTCCCGGGTCGAGGAGCGGGTGGACCTGCGCGAGACCCCGGCCGGCGTCCTCGGGGCCATGGCGCGCCACCCCTCGGCCCGGCGCCTCGGACGGGTCGTGGACCTCACGAGCGAGCGCGGCCTGCGGGCGATCCGGCGGGCGCGGGCGGGCATCCAGCGCCGGCTCGTGGCCGACGTCGACGACGTCTCGATGAACTGACCGCCTCGCCGGAGAGCGGCCCCGAGACGCGCCGGCTCGTGGTATACACCGGCCGTCCGAGACCCGTCCGAGGAGGAGCCCGCGTGAACCGCTCGAAGCCCGCCGACCTCGCGCTCGTGAACACCGACGTCTACACCGTCGACGCCGTCTCCCGGTGGGCGCAGGCGGTGGCCATCCGCGACGGCGCCGTCGTCGCCGTGGGGACCGATGACGAGATCCGGGAGCTCGTCGGCCCTCACACGGAGGTCCTCGACCTCGCCGGCCGGATGGTCCTGCCCGGCTTCCAGGACGCCCACGTGCACGCGAGCGGGGGCGGCATGGACCGCCTGCGCTGCGACCTCTCCGAGGAGCACTCGCTCGAGGGCTACCAGGCGCGGATCCGCGCGTACGCCGAGGCCAACCCGGATGCCGAGTGGATCCTCGGCGGCGGTTGGGCGATGGACGTGTTCCCCGGCGGCACCCCGAGCCGGCACGACCTGGACCGCGTCGTCCCCGACCGACCGGCGTTCTTCTCGAACCGCGACAACCACGCGGCGTGGGTGAACACCCGGGCGCTCGAGCTCGCGGAGGTGGACGCCGCCACGCCGGACCCCTCGGACGGTCGCATCGAGCGCGAGCCCGACGGCTCGCCCCAGGGCACGCTCCACGAGGGCGCGATGCTCCTCGTCCGGCGCCACATCCCCGACCCGGACGCCGAGGAGATCGGGCGGGCGATCCTGCTCGCCCAGCGGTACCTCCACTCGCTCGGCATCACCGCCTGGCAGGAGGCGATCGTCGGCGTCTACCCCACGCTCCCCAACTGCCGCGACGTCTACCCGATGCTCGCCGAGCGGGGCGAGCTCACGGGCCGCGTCGTCGGCGCGCTGTGGTGGGAGCGCGGGCGCGGCGTCGAGCAGGTCGAGGAGCTCGTCGGCTACCGCGAGCGCACCACGGTCGGGCGCTACCGGGCCACCTCGGTGAAGATCATGCAGGACGGCGTCTGCGAGAACTTCACGGCGAGCATGCTCGAGCCGTACCTCGACGCCCACGGCCACCCCACCGACAACCGCGGCCTGTCCTACGTGGACCCCGAGGAGCTGCCCGCGATCGCGATCGCCCTCGATGCGGCCGGCTTCCAGATCCACGTCCACACCATCGGCGACAAGGCCGTGCGCGATGCGCTCGACGCGATCGAGGCGGCCCGCCGGGCGAACGGGTGGAACGACCACCGGCACCACCTCGCGCACATCCAGGTCGTGCACCCCGAGGACCTCCCGCGCTTCCGGCGCCTCGGCGTGACGGCCAACGGGCAGCCGCTGTGGGCCGCGAACGACCCGCAGATGGTCGAGCTCACCCTGCCGTTCCTCGGCCCGGAGCGGGCGGCGCAGCAGTACCCGTTCGGCAGCCTGCTCCGCTCGGGCGCGACGATGTGCTTCGGCAGCGACTGGCCGGTCTCGACCCCCGACGTCCTGCAGGAGATCCACGTCGCGGTGAACCGCACGGTGCCCCCGGCCTACACCTACGGCAGCGGGAGCGAGCTCGAGCGCGAGCCGTTCCTGCCCGACGAGCGGATCACGCTCGCGCAGGCGATCCGCGCCTTCACGATGGGCTCGGCCTACGTGAACCACCTCGACGACGTCACCGGCTCGATCGAGGTCGGCAAGCGGGCGGACCTGGTGGTGCTCTCGCGGAACCTCTTCGAGCTCCCGCCCGCCGAGATCACCTCGGCCGAGGTGCTCCTCACGCTCGTCGACGGCCGCCCGGTCCACGAGGCACCGGGGCTGTAGCGCTCAGGTCGGCGGCGCTTCCTCTTCCTCGTAGGCGAGGGGCTCGTCGGCGTGATGCAGGACGGCCGCGTCCTCCAGCGCCCAGGTGAGGGTGACGGGCTGGCCGGGCGTGAGCGAGGCCGTGCGCTCGCTCGAGAGCTCGTGCACGACCAGGCGCGGCCCGAGCGAGGTCCGCACGTGCAGCTGCGTGAGCGTGCCGAGGTAGACGACCTGCTCGATCGTGCCGGCCAGGATCGATCCGTCCGTCGCCTCGCCGCGGGATCCCGGCTCCAGCCGCACGCGCTCCGGCCGCACCGCGACCACCACGCGGTCCCCCGCCTGCAGGCCCGGCTCGGCCGGCGCGCGCACGCGCTGGCCGTCCGACAGTCGCATCTCGGCGACCCCCTGGGCGAGCTCGTCGATCCGGACCTCGAGCGCGTTCAGCACCCCGACGAAGTCCGCGACGAAGGGCGTCTCGGGACGCTGGTAGATCGTCCGGGGGTCGCCGACCTGCTCGATCACGCCCTGGTTCATCACGGCGATCCGGTCCGACATGGACAGGGCCTCGTCCTGGTCGTGCGTCACGTACACGAAGGTCGTGCCGAGCTCGTGCTGGATCCGCTTCAGCTCGAGCTGCATGTGCTTGCGCAGCTTCACGTCGAGCGCGCCGAGCGGCTCGCCCAGCAGCAGGGCCGCCGGACGGTTGATGAGCGCCCGCGCGAGCGCGACCCGCTGCTGCTGCCCGCCGGAGAGCTGGGAGGGCCTGCGCCGTTCGAAGCCGGCGAGGCCGACGACCTCCAGCATCTCGGCCACGCGGCGGCGCCGCTCGTCCTTCGGCACCTTCTTCAGGCGCAGCCCGTACTCGACGTTGCCCTCCACGGTCATGTGCGGGAACAGCGCGTAGTTCTGGAAGACCATGTTGACCTCGCGCTTGTTCGGCGGCACCCCGACGATGTCCTTGCCGCGCAGCAGGATCCGACCCTCGTCGGGCTCCTCGAAGCCGGCGATCATGCGCATCGTCGTCGTCTTGCCGCACCCGCTCGGGCCGAGGAGCGTGAGGAACTCGCCGGCGTAGACGTCGAGCGAGATCCCGTTCACGGCGACGACGTCGCCGAAGCGCTTCGTGACCCCGACCAGGCTGATCGCGACCTCGCTCATCGGGAGCCTCCCCTCCGGCCCCCGCCTTCCAAGCGTCGATCCGCCACCCACCGTCCGACCTCCGAGCCGACCGACACGGCGACGGAGACGAGCATGACGACCACCGCGACCGCGATGACCGGTGGCAGCTGCCGCGGCAGTCGGATCTGCGAGAAGACGTACAGGGGAAACGTGGGCTCGTCCCCCGCGACGAACGAGGCGATCACCACCTCGTCGAAGGAGATCACGAAGCTGATGAGGAACGACGAGAGCACCGCCGGCGCGAGCAGGGGCATCGTGATCGTCCGGAAGGCCGTGCCGGCATCCGCACCGAGGTCGCGTGCGGCCTCCTCCAGCGAGACGGGGATCCGCTCCAGGCGCGGAACCATCGTGAGGATCGCGAAAGGGAGCGCGATCACGATGTGCCCGACGGCGATCGTGAGCGGCGACAGGGGGATGCCCACCGTGTTGAAGAGGATCAGGAGCGAGATCCCGAACACGACGAGCGGGACCACGAGCGGAGCGAGCAGCGCGCCGGTCACGAGGCTCTTGCCGAAGAAGCGGCGGCGAGCGAGGGCGATGGAGGCCGGAACCGCGAGGATCACGGTGACGATCGCCGTCACGAGCGCCACGTACGCGCTCACCCGCAGGGACGTCAACAGCGCGGAGTTGCGCAGGAAGGTCTGGTACCAGCGGATCGTGAAGCCTTCCCACGGGAACGAGACGAGCTCCCGGTCGTTGAACGAGAAGACGATCAGGATGACGATCGGCGCGTAGAGGAACAGCAGGAGGGCGGCGAAGATCGCCGTCAGCATCTGCCGTCCGCCTCGGGAGACCGCCGGGTTCACTCGGTCACCGTCCGCACGTTGAGGTAGCGGCCGAAGATCACGATGAGGATCGTGACCGCTCCGATGAGGAACATGGACATCGCAGAACCGAATTGCCAGTCGAACCCCTGCGTGAAGGCGCTCTGGATCGCGTTGCCGAACATGAAGCCGTCGGGTCCACCGACGAGGAGGGGCGTCACGTACTCCCCGATCGTCGGGATGAACACGAAGATGAAGGCCGCGATCACGCCCGGGATAGACAGGGGGAACGTGATCGTCCAGAACGTCCGCCAGCGCCCGGCCCCGAGATCGCTCGAGGCCTCGAGGAGGGTGCGATCCATGTTCTCCAGGGTCACGAAGATGGGCAACGCGACGAACGGGACCCACACGTAAGACAGCACCAGGTAGACGGCGAACTGGCTGTAGAACAGCCAGCGGACCCCCTCGTCGGGCCCGACGAGCCCCACCGTCCGCAGGAACGAGGTGATGAGCCCCTGCTCGCCGAGGATGACCCGCCAGGCGAGCACACGCAGGAGATAGCTCGTGAGGAACGGCGCGATCGTGACCAGCAGCAACGTGTACTTCCGCCGCCCCACCACAAGCGCGAGGAAGTACGCGACCGGATAGGCCATCACGAGCGACGCGACCGAGACGATGAGCGACATCCGGACCGACTTCCAGAACAGCCCGAGGTACACGTCGCTCGACAGCAGATCGGTCCAGGGGCGCAGGGAGAGGAAGTGGTCCTGCGGGAGCAGCGTGAGCGCTCCGACGCTGTAGGCGCCGACGAGGACGACCGGCACCACGAAGAAGACCACGAGGTAGCCGAGGGGGCTCGAGATGAGCCCGAGGGTGGACAGGTCGCGCCGGGGCCGACGCGACTCGACCACGATGACGGCTCCCGGCTCGAGCGCGTCCATCCGCTCCTCGGGCGACTCCCTCTGGCCCCGGCCGTCAGGCGGCCTTGACCTCGTCCCAGGCGCGGTTGTAGGCGTCCCGGTTCGGTAGGTGCCTCCCGATCAGGCTGGCGGGCTCGGAGAGGGACCCGATCGGGTCGTCGAGCCCGAACACCTCGATCACCTCGGGGTCCAGGACGCTGAGATCGATGTCCAGGTTCGAGTGCCCGTACCCCCACAGACTCGTGAGGCGCGTACCGACCTGCGGCGAGGCCCATGCGTCCGCGTACTCGTGGGCATGGTGGTAGTTCTCGCTCTCGGCGTGGAGGACCAGGCCCTCGGCCCAGGACAGGACCCCTTCCTTCGGCTTGATGTAGGCGACGGGGACCTCCTCCCGTAGCACCATCCACGCATCCTGCCACGCGTAAGCCGCCCACACGTTGCCCTGTCGCACGTCGTCCCACATCTGGGTGAAGTCCACCCAGATGCTGTGGAGGTTCTTCTTCTTCTCGATGCAGTACCGCTTGCACGCGTCCAGATCGTCCGGGCTCATGTCGAAGACGTCGGATTCCACGCCGAGCACGAGCCCCGCCTGGATCAGGATCCAGGGCGTGTCGAACCACGAGATCTTGCCCTCGAGGGCGTCGTCGAACAGGTAGGAGTACGAGTTGATCGAGGGGTCCACGTGATCGGTTCGGATGATGACCCCCGAGTATCCCCAATCGGTCACGATCTCGTACTGCTTGCCGTCGAGCTGTCCGAACGCCTCGAGTGCGGGGTTGAGATCGGGCCAGTTCGAGATCAGCGACGTGTCCCAGGGTTGGATGAGCCCGAGGTTCACGTAGTCCTGGATGTACTCGGTCTCCGGATGCGAGATGTCCCAGCGATAGCCGCCGGTGGTCTTCGCGATCGCCTGCTCGGTGTTGGTGAAGAAGGCGAACTTCGGCTCCGGGTACCCCTTCCTCGCGTAGTCGCGCCAGATCCACTTCGCCTCGTAGCCTGCCCATTCGTACACGTGCAGGACGCCCGGCTCCTCCTCGAGCGGGGGCCGCGCTTCCGTGGGCGCTGGACCGCCCTCCCCCTCGGCGATGACGTTCTTGCGGCACGCGGCGAGCACGCCCATGCCCCCCACCATCGCCATGTACTTCAGGAAGGCGCGCCGACCCGTCGGCGTGCGCACCAACGCGTCGAACTCGCTCCGCATGGAACCTCCCTCCGCGCTCAAGGATGGGCGGATGGTAGGGCCCGCCGGCCCAGGCCGCAAGGGCGTTGCGCGCCCCCGCTACTCCAGGTAGTCGCGGAGCTTCTGGCTGCGGCTCGGGTGCCGGAGCTTCGAGAGGGTCTTGCTCTCGATCTGGCGGATCCGCTCGCGCGTCACGCCGAACTCGCGCCCGACCTCCTCGAGCGTGCGGGGGTGCCCGTCGAGCAGGCCGAAGCGGAGCTGGATGACCTTCTTCTCGCGCTCGGAGAGCGTGTGGAGCACGGCCTCGAGCTGCTCCTGCAGCAGGATGAAGCTCGCGGCGTCCACCGGCACGACGGCGTCGGAGTCCTCGATGAAGTCGCCGAGGTGCGAGTCCTCCTCCTCGCCGATCGGGGTCTCGAGGCTGACCGGCTCCTGGCTCACCTTCAGGATCTCGCGGACCTTCTCGGCGGGGATCCCCATCTGCTGGCCGATCTCCTCCGCCGTCGGCTCGCGCCCGAGGTCCTGGAGCAGCTGGCGTTGGATGCGCACGAGCTTGTTGATGGTCTCGACCATGTGCACGGGGATGCGGATCGTGCGCGCCTGGTCGGCGATCGCGCGCGTGATCGCCTGGCGGATCCACCAGGTGGCGTACGTCGAGAACTTGTAGCCCTTGGCGTAGTCGAACTTCTCGACGGCGCGGATGAGCCCGAGGTTCCCCTCCTGGATGAGGTCGAGGAACAGCATGCCCCGCCCCACGTACCGCTTGGCGATCGACACCACCAACCGGAGGTTGGCCTCGATGAGCTTGCGCTTGGCGAGCTGCCCGTCGCGCTCGACGCGGCGGAGGAAGTCGTCGAGCTCGTCCCGGGACTTCGGCTTCCAGGACTTAGTGATGCGGTCGCGGCCGATGCCCTCGACCTTGCCGAACTTCTCCAGCTGGTGCTCCCGGATCGCGACGACCGCCTCGACCACGCGCCGCAGCTGCTTCGCGTCGACCTTCCCGTCGCCCTCGACGGCCTCCCGCAGCGCGGTGGCGAACTCCCCCGCCTCGATCCGCCGCGCGAGATCCACCTCCTGCGCGGCGTTCAGGAGCGGCACCTTGCCGATCTCCTTCAGGTACATGCGGACGGGGTCGTTCGTCGGCGCCTTGAGGAGATCGACCTCGAGCGCACGCTGCGCGGCGACGTCGGTCTCGTCGCCGGGGACCTCGATGACCTCGATGCCCTCGCTGCGCAGGTGCTCCTCGACCTGCGAGAGGAACTCCTCCACCTGTTCGGGCGAGAACTCCTCGACCGGCACGGCTTCGAGGAGATCGTCGGAGGTCACGAACCCGCGCTCGCGGCCGCGCGCGGTGATGGCTTCCTTCGCTTCCTCGAGACCCAGATCGCGGGCCGCTTCCGTCAAACGAGGCTCCTCGCGCATCGGTCCGAACGCTCGGGAAGTGTACGAGATGGCACCGGCGGCGACCCCTCAGACTGCGGAGACGCCCCGACCCTCGCGGAGCCGGCGCAGGCGTCCGTCGGTCTCGATCAGCTCGCGGAACAGCTCGTCGTAGCCGGGGTCCGTGGTGGGGTTCATACCCTGGAGGCGCCGGCGCAGCTCCTCGCTCCGGCGCCGGAGCCGGAACTCCTCGAGGCGGCTCCACACCTCCTCGGCGTAGCCGGGGACCGGGTCGCCGTCGAGCGGCTCGAGCGCGAGGGCCGAGAGGGCGCGCACGAGGCGCTCGTCGCCCCCGGCGATCACCCGGCGCAGGTCGAAGCCCGCCGCGCGCAGGACCTCGAAGAGGCCCCGGGCCGTCCGCGTCTGGAAGTGCTCCTCGCTCAGGCGGTCCCCGAGCGCCCGGAGGACGCCCGCATCGCGCGCGAGCAGGCGGAGCATCTCGCGCTCGAGCCGCTCCTGGGCGGTGGCGCGCGTGATCGCCTTCTCGGGGGGCGGCGGCCGTCCCTGCCGCCGGCGCTCCAGCGCGAGCACGACCGAGCCCTCGGTCACGCCGACGAGCTCGGCGAGCAGGTGCGCGTACTCGGACAGGCGGACGGGGTCGGAGAGGCCCTCGAGCAGCGGCAGGGCCGCCGCCACCGCCGCCGCCTGGCCCTCGACGGTGGTGAGGTCGTGCCGCCCCACCGTGCGGCGGAGCATGTACTCGACGAGCGGCTCGGCCTCGGTCGCGAGCTGCCGGAACGCGTCCGCGCCGTGGGCCCGGACGAAGTCCGCGGGATCCTCGCCCTCGGGCAGGATCAGCACCACGGGGCGGACCGGATAGGTCTCGAGGAAGGCGAAGGCGCGCTCGGCGGCGCGGGCGCCCGCCTCGTCCGAGTCGAAGGCGAGCACCATGCGCTGCGCGAAGCGCGAGGCCGCCCGGAAGTGACCCTCGCCGAGGGCCGTGCCGCAGGTCGCGACCACGTTCTCGACCCCCGCCGTGGCGAGGGCGACCACGTCGGTGTAGCCCTCGACCACGACGATCTCGCCGCTGCGCGCCACGGACGCCTTCGCGCGATGCAGGTTGTAGAGGACCTCGCCCTTGCGGTAGATGGGCGTCTCCGGCGAGTTCAGGTACTTCGGTCCGTCCTCCCGACCCCCCGGCAGCATCCGCGCCCCGAACCCCACCGCCCTCCCCGAGAGGTCGTGCACGGGGAACGTGATGCGGCCGCGGAACCGGTCCCGCACGTTCCCGTCGGCGTCGCGGACCGCGAGCCCGGCCTCGACGAGGATCTCCGTCGAGAGCGAGCGCGCGAGCCGCCGCAGCAGGAAGTCCGGGTAGCCGGGGGCGTAGCCGATGCCGAACGCCTCCCAGGCCTCGCGCTCGAACCCGCGCGAGCGCAGGTACGAGCGGGCCTCCTCGGCCTCGCGACCCTCGAGCAGCATGCGGTGGTACAGGGCCGCGGCCTGCTCGTTCGCGCGGTGGAGCGCCTGGCGGCGGGACGCGGCCCGACGCTCGGCGGCCGAGTCGCCCTCGTAGCGGAGCGTGACGCCCGCCTCCTTGGCCAGGCGCTCGACGGCCTCGGCGAAGTCCAGGTGCTCGATCTCGCGCAGGAACGTGATGGCGTCGCCGCCGGCTCCGCAGCCGAAGCAGTAGAAGACGCCCTTGCTCGGCGAGACCGAGAACGACGGCGTCTTCTCCGTGTGGAAGGGGCAGAGGCCGCTGTACGCGTCGTGTCCGCTCTTCTTCAGGGCGAGGTACCCCGAGACGAGCTTCACGATGTCGGTCCGCTCTCGGACCGCCTCGAGGTCCTCCTGCCTGATCCTCCCCGCCACGCTCGTCCTCTCCTGGAGCGGCCGCCGCGGCGGCCTACAGCAACCAGCCCTGGGGAAGGAAGAGCTGCTCGTACACGCGGAGCGCGTACCGATCCGTCATCCCGGCGATGTAGTCGGCGATGCGGGTCGGCAGGTCGCCCGGGGCTCGATGGTACTCCTCCGGCACCGCCTCCGGATGCTCGAGGTAGTAGGCGAACAGCGTGCGCACGAGCGCGATGGCCTTCTCCTGCTCCGCGCGCGCCTCGGGGCGCAGGTAGACGCGCTCGAACAGGAACGTCCGGAGCACGTCGAGGGCGTGAGCCACGGGCTCGGACAGGCCGACCTGCGGACCGTCCGCGCTCGTGGTGACCAGGTCCGTGACCAGCGTGTCGATCCGCTGCCCGTGGGTGCGCCCGAGGACCTCGAGGACCTCGGTGGGCAGATCCTCCGGCCGCAGGACCCCGGCGCGGACGGCGTCGTCCACGTCGTGGTTCACGTAGGCGATCCGATCGGCCAGGCGCACGACCGCAGCCTCGGGGGTGGCCGGCGCCGGCATCGACCACGGGTGGTTCAGGATCCCGTCCCGCACCTCCCAGGTCAGGTTGAGCCCCCGCCCCCCGTTCTCGAGGTGGTCCACGACCCGCAGGCTCTGCTCGTTGTGGCGGAACGGGCGCCCGAGGAACGGCGAGAGCGCCTCCTCCCCCAGGTGCCCGAAGGGCGTGTGGCCGAGGTCGTGGCCGAGCGCGATGGCCTCGGTGAGGTCCTCGTTCAGCCGCAGCGCTCGGGCGGCGGTCCGCGCGATCTGCGCGACCTCCAGCGTGTGCGTGAGACGGACCCGGTAGTGGTCGCCCTCGGGGGCGAGGAACACCTGCGTCTTGTGCTTCAGCCGCCGGAACGCCTTCGAGTGGACGATGCGGTCGCGGTCGCGCTGGAAGCACGTCCGCAGGGGGTCGGGCGCCTCCTCGCGCTCTCGGCCCTTGCTCGCCTCCGAGCGCGTGGCGTGCGGCGCGAGCGTCTCGCGCTCGATCCGCTCGGTCACCTCTCGGGGGCTCGGCATGGACCGCATGCTAGCGCGGCCCGCCGACGCGCCCGCTCACCGCCCGAGCAGGCGGTAGTACAGGTACGCGAAGACCTCCCGCAGGTAGCCCTGGAGGCGCGTGCGCTCCGAGCGCGCCGCCGAGCGCCAGGTGGCCGACACGTAGGCCTCGATCCCGAGGTCCCTCGCCATCCGGCGGATCCGCAGGTTGTGCCAGGGGTCCGAGACCAGGAACGCCGAGGCGAGACCCCGCTCCCGCATCCACGAGGCCGCGGCGCGGAGGCTCGCCAGGGTCGTCGAGCCGACCGGGAGCGCCACCACCGCCTCCTGTGGCAGGCCGTGGTCGACGAGGTAGTCGCGACCGGCCTCGGCCTCGGTCGAGACGTCGCCGGGGCGTCCCGCGCCGAGCACGAGCACCCGGTCGGCCCGGCCCTGCCGGTACAGCAGCGCGGCGTGCTCGAGGCGCCCCCGCAGGACCGGCGAGGGCACCCCCTGGTACTGGGCCGCGCCGAGCACGACGATCACGTCGACGCGGTCGATCTCGCTCGCCTCATCGTGGTGGGCCGCCGACCAGACCGCCCAGGCGGTGATCCCCAGGACCGCTCCGGCTCCGAGCAAGAGGACGAGCGCCAGGCTCGCGACGGGATGGCGGAGGGCGAGGCGGAGGGCGGTCCCCACGAGCGCCGATGGTAGCCGCCCGGGGGACCGCCGCCTCACCCGTCAGGCGGACGGGATCGCTCCCGCCTCGCGCAGGGCGGCGAGGAACCCTCGCCGGGTGAACCCGCTGCCGAGCGCCGCCCGCTGCCCGCACGGGCCGGAGACCTGCCACGTGAGGACCCAGGTCCCGTCCGAGCCGCGGAGGACGCCCTCCACGCTGGTCGCGGCCTCGACCGAGCCGACGACCGGCAGCCCCTCGCCGAACTCCCCCGGGATCCCCGCGAAGTAGTGCAGCTCACGGCCGTCGCCGCTCACCAGACCCAGGCGGATCCCGACGTGGTCCGGATACGGCTCCCGGAACGACTCCGCGACCTCGAACCCCGCGGGGGCTCCGAACCCCGCATCGCAGACGGGACGCTCATCGCGCGCCCCCGAGCCGTCGGCGCCGACGGCGCACCCGGAGACGAGGATCCCGGCGATGGCCGACGCCGCCCAGAGGCGGATGCCGCGCCTCACGGCAACGAGGCCGGGACCGGCCCGACCAGCGGTCCCGAGCCGTCGGGGGCCGCCTCCTGTCCGAGACCCGCGTACAGCCCACCGAGCGAGCGGACCCGCTCGCGCAGGACGGTGGCCGGGTTCCCCGCCGCGGCCATCGCCTCGGCGAACTGCTGCGCCCCCGCCTCGGTCCGGAACGCCGAGACGAGCGCGAAGTCGCCCGGCTCCCCCACCTGCTCCCGGAAGCCCTGGAACTGGGCGACGGGGACGACGTAGTAGCCCTGCAGGTCGCCGAGCCCCATGCCTCGGTTGGCCGCCTCCGCCTCCGCCCGGGTCTCGAACACCCCGCCGACGACGAGCACGAGCATCTCTCCCGCCCCGGTGTCCGGCCTCATCGTCGCCGGGACCCCCGGGGCCTCCGGAGCCGGGGCGGTCCGCGCGACGACCGCCACCCCGGTGATCAACGCGAGCACGCCGGCCACCCAGGCCGCCGCGCCGAGCAACGTCTTCTTCATCGGGTCCTCCTCCCTCAGTAGCCGAAGGCGTACTGGAAGTGCATGGGGTCGCAGAAGTCCAGACCCCAGCGCCAGCCGTGGTCCTTGAAGATGTAGGCGAAGTTCTTGTTCGTCGTGCTCGAGCACTGCCCCATCGGCTCGTACGAGGCCGAGATGTCGACGGCGATGCCCCACGCGTGGGTGCTCCAGGTGGTGGTGCCGTCGATGTAGCGGCAGAGGTACCCCCAGATCCCGCTCTTCGTGTACTGGCCGAGGTGGGCGTTCTGGATGTGCCCGTACACGTCGTTGTCGAGGTTCGTCGAGACCCCGCCCTTGCCCGAGACCATCTCGGTCGGGTAGCCGCCGAGCTTCTTGTGGAAGCGGATGCGGTAGGTCTTGCCGTTGTCGGCAGCCGTCCAGTCCATCCAGATCTTGTAGGCGTCGGCGTTGCAGGGCTGACCGAACCGGTTCACGATCTGCGTGTAGCCGGTCGGCGTCGCCGGGTAGTTGTAGTGCCAGTCGCGCCAGCCCGCCTTCTGCCAGTGCCACCCGAGCGCGAGCGGCGCGAGCGCGACGAGCACCGTGAGGGGGAGGAGGCGCGGTCTGCGACGGCCGCGGTCGGGGCGAGCGGAGCTGCCCATGTCCACCTCCTCGTGACTCGTGGGGGAGACCCGTGGGGGAGACCCGTGGGGGAGACCCGTGGGGGAGGCTCCAGGGGGAGGCGAGGGAGGCGGTGAGCGTACCGAACGGACCCCGCGCGCGCATCACCCGCCCGGGGGAGATCGCAGCCCGGGCCGGGGGATTCCCGGCTCGGCCTACTTCGAGGCGGACTCCGCCGACCCGAGGACGGCCTGCCCGGCCGCGAGCCGCGCCGTCTCGATCCGGAACGGCGAGCACGAGACGTAGTCGAGCCCGATCTCGTGGCAGAACCGCACGCTCGCCGGGTCGCCCCCGTGCTCGCCGCAGATGCCGAGGTGCAAGCGCGGGTTCGCGGCCCGTCCCTCCTCCACCGCGATCCGCATCAGCCGACCGATGCCGGCCCGGTCGATCGTGACGAACGGGTTCGCCGGCACGAGCCGGCGCTCTTCGTACATCCCGACGAACTTGCCGATGTCGTCCCGGCTGAACCCGAACCCCATCTGGGTGAGGTCGTTCGTCCCGAAGGAGAAGAAGTCGGCGACCTCGGCGATCTCGCCCGCCGTGAGCGCCGCCCGCGGCACCTCGATCATCGTGCCCCACTCGAGGTGGTCGAGGGTGACGCCCTCGCGCTCGAGCACCTCCCGCGCCACCGGCTCGAGCTCGGCCCGCATCTGCTCGAGCTCGGCGCGGGTGGCGACGAGGGGGATCATGATCTCGACCTTCGGGTCCCCGCCCTCCTTGCGGACCTTCGCGGCCGCCTCGCAGATCGCCCGGACCTGCATCGCGTACAGCCCGGGCTTCACGATGCCGAGCCGCACCCCGCGCAGGCCGAGCATGGGGTTGGCCTCGTGGAGCTCGCGGACCTTCGCGAGGACCCGGCGGGCCTCCTCCAGCGGCATCCGCTCGCCCCGGATCTCGACCTCCTCCTCGCCGGTCAGCTCCGCCGAGCGGACGGCCACGGCGAGCTCCTCCAGGTTCGGGAGGAACTCGTGCAGCGGCGGGTCGAGCAGCCGCACGGTGACCGGCAGCCCGCTCATCGCGCGGAAGATCCCGGCGAAGTCCTCCCGCTGCAGCGGCAGGAGCTCCTCGTAGGCCGCCTGCTCCTCGGCCGGGGTCTCGGCGAAGATCATCCGCCGGACCGCGGCGACGCGCTCGGGGCCGAGGAACATGTGCTCGGTCCGCGCGAGGCCGATCCCCTCGGCCCCGCGCTCGCGCGCGTTCGCGGCCTGCTCCGGCGTGTCGGCGTTCGCCCGGACCCGCAAGCGCCGGAGCCGGTCGGCGTGCGCCATGAGCCGCTCGAAGGCCCGCCAGATCTTCTCCCGCCGGGCCGCCTCGTCCCCGGCTCGGGCGCGCTCGAGCACCGACTCCTCGAGCGGCAGCTCGCCCACGTAGACGTTCCCGGTGAACCCGTCGATCGTGATGACCTCGCCCTCGCGGACCGTGGTCCCGTTCGCGGTGAAGCTCCGGGACGCGAGGTCGAGCTTGATCTGGTCGGCGCCGCAGACGGCGGGGATCCCCTCGCCCCGGGCCACCACGGCCGCGTGCGAGTTCGTGCCCCCGGCCGAGGTCAGGATGCCCTGCGAGACGATCATCCCGTGGTAGTCGTCGGGGGTGGTCTCGCGCCGGACGAGGATCACCCGCTCGCCCCGGCTCGCCCAGGCCTCGGCGTCGTCCGCGCTGAAGACGACCTTGCCGGTCGCCGCGCCGGGGCTCGCGTTCAGGCCCCTCGCGATCGGCTCGCGGCCCTCGGCCCGGACCCGGCGCTTGAACAGCTCCTCGAGGCGGTTCGCA
>Ga0101943_1001565_pt1 | contig 18836 bp, 17 predicted proteins | sample DewCreD2012metaG_5_FD_75244 | JGI IMG/M metagenome (GOLD analysis project Ga0101943, IMG submission 75244) | Hot spring sediment bacterial and archeal communities from British Columbia, Canada, to study Microbial Dark Matter (Phase II) - Dewar... ... | reverse complement strand
AAGGTCGAAGAGAAGGGGGGCGAGAAGATTCTCACCATCCTCTCCGTCGAGAAGGCCAAGTAGCCCCCTCGATCCCCTCTCTTGCGAAGCGGCTTCCGGCAAGGGAAGCCTCGCGGTGGGGGGTCTATCCTCTTGACAGAGGGGCGAGTCTTCTATAACTTAATCCCCTTTGCGCAGAAGTCACGATCCGAAGGAGGGAGATGTTCGACGCGCTTTCGGAGAAGCTGCGGAAGGTCCTTCGTGATCTGCGCGGTCGTGGGAAGTTGACCGAAGCGGATGTCGAAGCGGCGCTGCGGGAGATTCGGTTGGCGCTGCTTGAGGCGGATGTACACGTTCGCGTCGTGAAGCAATTCATCGAGCGGGTGCGGGAGAAAGCGCTCGGGCAAGAGGTGTTCGCCTCCCTCTCTCCGGCGCAGCAGGTCATCAAGATCGTCTACGATGAATTGACGGAGATGCTGGGGGGGACATCCACGCGGCTGCTCTTGACCTCGCGCCTCCCGAACGTCATTTTGCTCGTCGGGTTGCAGGGATCGGGGAAGACGACGACGGCGGGGAAGCTGGCGCGATACTTGGCCGGGCAGGGACGAAATCCGTTGCTCGTGTCGGCGGACGTCTATCGGCCGGCAGCGCGCGAGCAATTGGCCGTGATCGCCCGAGCGATTCGGCGGCCCCTTTTCGATGATCCGTCGGTGACCGATCCGGTGGAATTGTGCCGACGCGCGCGCCGCCATGCGGAGCTGACGGGGTTCGATCCCGTGATCGTGGATACGGCGGGGCGATTGCATGTGGATGAGGAGTTGATGGCGGAACTGGAGGCGATCAAACGGGAGATGAAGCCGGTGGAAGTCCTCTTGGTCGCCGATGCCATGACCGGGCAAGACGCCGTGCGCAGCGCCGAGGCATTCCATCAGCGGATCGGCATCTCGGGCGTGATCCTGACCAAGATGGATGGCGATACGCGAGGGGGGGCTGCTCTCTCCATCAAGATGGTGACGGGCCAGCCGATCAAGTTCATCGGCGTGGGCGAGAAGTACGATGCGCTGGAGCCGTTCTACCCCGACCGCATGGCGTCGCGCATCCTCGGTATGGGAGATGTCCTCAGCCTGATCGAGCGCGTTCAGGCCGAGGTGGATGAGCAAGAGGCGGTGCGTTTGCACGAGAAGTTGCGCCGCGAGGAGTTCACGCTGGAAGATTTCCTCGAACACCTGCGGCTGGCCAAACGCTTCGGCTCTCTGGGGAAGATCTTCGAGCTGCTGCCGGCCGAGATGTTGAAGCTCGTCGGCGTGAGCCGGATCACGCCGGAGCAGATGGCGCAGTTCGAGCGGCAACTGAAGCGCGCCGAAGCGATCATCAACTCGATGACCCCCGAGGAGCGGCGAAATTATCGGCTCATTGATGGTAGCCGTCGCCGCCGCATCGCGCGCGGGAGCGGAACGACCGTCGAGGACGTGAACGCCCTGCTGAAGCAATACGTCGAAATGCGGCAGATGATGAAGCGCTTGCGGGAGGGCGCGTTCCCCTTCGGGAAGCTCTTGGGCAAAGGGAGGAAGAAGGGGGGAAAAAAGAGGGATTGACATTCGTCTGCCTTATCTCACCGCCCCCGCCGTGGGGGATAGACTTTTTGCGCGAAGTGAGTATAATTTACGCCTTCTGAGGAGGTGGGGCCTTGTTAGCCATACGCTTGACGCGGATGGGATCAAAGAAGCGACCGTTTTACCGGATCGTCGTCGCCGAGAAGCGCTCCAAGCGCGATGGAGCCTTCGTTGAAGCCATCGGCTACTATAATCCCTTGACGCACCCGGCGGAGATCCGCGTGAATTGGGAGCGCCTCCAGCATTGGCTTCGATGTGGGGCTCAGCCGACGGACGTCGTCCGACGGTTGATCCGGAAGGTCGCGCCGCAGACATCGGAGCACGGGTCGTGAGAAGGATTTCGGCCTGTGACGCCATGCGCGTTCACGGAGGGTGCGCCTGAGTTCGGCATGCTGGGGCGTCGGCTCCGGGCAACGCCACAGAGGAGAGGGGGGTATGAAGATCAGGGATCTCGTCGAGATGATCGCGAAAGCGCTGGTGGATTATCCGGATCAGGTGGAAGTCCGAGAGGTTGAGGGCGAGGCGACCACCGTCTTGGAACTGCGGGTTGCCCCTTCCGATCTCGGAAAGGTCATCGGCCGGGAGGGGCGAACCGCTCGCGCCATCCGCACCATTCTGGGGGCGGCGGGGATGAAGATGAAGAAGCGCTTCGTCCTGGAGATCCTCGAATGAGATGGGGTTGGAGCCCGAATTCCTCACCATCGCGAAGATCTTGAGGCCACGGGGAGTGAAGGGGGAAGTCGTGGCCGAAATCGTGACCGATCATCCGGAGCGATTCGCCGCCGTCACGCGCGTGCGGTTGGAAGCTCCGGATGGGACATTCGTGGAATCGCGCCTGGAGCGCTATTGGTTTCATCGGGGTCAGATCGTCCTGAAATTCGAAGGGTGCGAGACGATCGAGGCCGCGAGCCGATTCAAAGGATGGTGGGTGAAGATCGCGCGGGAGGAGGCCGTTCCGTTGGAGGAGGACGAGTATTTCCTCTTTGAACTTCTCGGGTGCGAGGTGCGCACGGAATCCGGCCACCGGATCGGGATCGTGCGCGACGTCATGGAAACGGCAGAAGTGCCCGTGCTCGTTGTAGAGGGGGAAGAGGCTGAGGAGGTCTTGATCCCCTTCGCCCGCGCCATCTGCCCCGTCGTGGATTCGACGGCGAAGCTCATCCTCGTGAATCCGCCGGAAGGATTGCTCGACTTGAATCGGGAGAACCCGTCATCGGCTTCATCGCGGCGGTGATCTCCCAAGCGCCCCCCATTCACCGACTCAGTAGGTCCACACGGTTAAGGTGCCGCTATGGCTTTCCGGAGCCAAAATCGTTGGGCTGCAACGCCGGCCAGGCGCAAGCGGTCCCCGGAGGACAGTTCCAGCAAGCTGCGCTCGACCACGCCGAGCGAAGCTTCGACCTTCTGGGTCGGGGCGTTGGCCGGGAGCTGCCCTTTGGCAAACCGCCAGAGGGACTCCGCGGGATTGAGGTGGGAGGCGGCCCGGGGCAGGAAGCGCATCGGGATATCTAGCTTCTAGGCCGAGATCCAAGACTTCCGGGCTCGATGGGGTGTACCCTATTCCAGAAGTGAGGACGACCCCCAAGCATCCAGCACTTGCCCTAATTAGTCGTGACTGGTATTCTATTGCGTTCTTCTTACCAAGGACATTGTCATAAGCGATCGTCGGTTTCGTCCAGACGAAGAGAGCTTAAGGATTCCAAGACGCGATGTTGTAGAGCTATTCTTAAGAGGGGACCCTCAATAGGTAGGGTCCTGATGCAGCGATCACAGAAAGGGAGGTCTTGCGGAGTCTGAATATGGGACGTAGAAAGAATCGCTTAACGGACGGGCGTAGCAGAGTCGATGACTATCGGCACCCGGATGCCACACGCAGAAACAACCCACCCGCCGGCATCGCGCCCACCTACGAGGTGCGGAAGCGCCAAATTCGCCGCTACACCTATGACCCACATCTCGATCCCAAATTGAAATGGGCTGAGGCCGAGCACACCTTCTTTGAAGTGGACGTGGTCTCGCTTCACATCCACGAGCGCATCTCGACGAAAGCCATCCTGCGTGCCGTCCAGCGTCCGGAACCGGTCCAGTTTGCTTTATTCGGTGAGACGCCTCTGCCTGCCGACCAGCAGATCGAGTTTTACAAGCACGAGGTCGGCTGGGCAAACCGCCTGATCCTGGGCGACTCGCTCTTGGTGATGAACTCGCTTTTGGTCAAAGAGGGCATGGCCGGCAAGGTCCAAATGATCTACATGGACCCACCTTACGGCATTAAGTACGCCTCCAATTTCCAGCCGCGCATCGACCGGCGGGATGTGAAGGACAGGGATGAGGACCTCACCCACGAGCCGGAGCAGATCAAGGCCTACCGCGACACCTGGAAGCTGGGCATCCACTCCTACCTCACTTACCTGCGCGACCGGCTGCTCCTCTGCCGCGAACTCCTCACCGAAAGCGGATCCATCTTCGTGCAGATCAACGATGAGAATCTCCACCTGGTGCGGTGCCTGCTGGATGAGGTATTTGGACGGGAGAATTTTGTGGCGGTGGTGGCGTTTGCTAAAACGAGCGGTTTCGGTGAAACGAAAACGCTCTCCACAGTGTCGGATTATCTTCTTTGGTATGCCAAGGATAGATCGCTGATTAAGTATCGCCAGTTGTATGCCTCAAAAGAGCTCGGCTCAGATCTCGCTGAAGAATATAAGTATGTTGAATTGCAAGATAGGCTCACCCGCCGGCCCATGACGCGGGAAGAGTTTAACAGCCCAAGATTGATTTCCCCTAGTTGTCGGGCATTTCGTCCCGATAACCTGACATCGCAAGGCGCGACGGCATCCGGCTCCTTCCCGTTTGATTTCGAAGGAGAAGTTTTCGATATCGGCCCGAACCAGCATTGGAAAACTTCGCGAGAAGGGTTACGTCGATTAGTGGCGGCTGATCGCGTCATTAAGCGACAGCGTTCTCTTTCGTACGTTCGCTATCTTGAGGATTTTCCTGTCACGCCAATCAATAACAACTGGCTTGACACGAGATGGGGTTTTGATGCGGGAGAGAAAGTCTATGCCGTCCAAACCAACACCAAAGTCATCGAGCGCTGCATCCTGATGACGACCGACCCAGGCGATTTGGTCTTCGACCCCACCTGCGGCTCCGGCACCACGGCCTACTGTGCTGAGAAGTGGGGTAGGCGCTGGATCACTTGCGACACCTCTCGTGTGGCTCTGGCCATCGCCCGCCAGCGCCTGATGACCACCAAGTTTGACTACTACGAACTGCGCGACCCCGAGCGCGGCCCCGCCGGCGGCTTCTTCTACGAGACCGTGCCCCACATCACCTTAGAGAGCATCGCTAAGAACACCGAAATTGACGCCATCGCCGCCAAATACCAGCCACAGATTGAGCAGGCACTGACGGATCTAAACCGGGCGCTGGGCAAGGACTGGAAAGAGTGGGAGGTCCCCCGCGAGGTGCCGCATCCCGTCTGGCCGAAGGAGGCCCATGAGATCTACTGGAAGCTCTACCAGGCCAAACAAAACCCAATGGGCACCCCATCGGAACAGGTGAAGGAATGGCTTCAAGGTATCTACCGCCTTACCGGTCATATATGGGAGTCGCTGGACGATGTGCCCGATCCCGTGCCTGCCGACGATTGGCCAGAGGCAGCCAAAGAAGCGCTGCGCCGCTTCTGGGAAGCCAAGCGCGCCAAGCGCCGCGAGATTGATGAGAGCATCCAGCGCAACGCGCCCCAAGAGACCCTCTACGACCGCCCGAAGGTCATGCGCGGCGTGGTGCGCGTCTCTGGCCCCTTCACCGTGGAGGCCATCCCCGCCCCTGCGGTGGAAGATCCCACCCAGGCGTCCATCCCGCAGTTTGAAGAAGAGGAAGCTCGCGCCCGCGTCTCTGATCGGGGTGGCGATTACCTGACGACGATACTTAGCCTCCTTAAGCAGCAAGGTAGCGTGCTCTTCCCTGGTGGCAAGAAGATGGAGCTGGAAAATCTCCGACCACTCAACGTGGGGTATCTCCACGCTGAAGGCGAGACGAAGCAGAACGGGAAGACCTTAAGGGTGGCGATCTCCTTTGGGCCGCAGTATGGGCCGGTTACCGCGTTCCAAGTGCAGGAAGCCATCCCGACGGCCAAGATGAACGGCTATCCGATCCTCATTTTTGCCGGCTTTAGTTTTGATCCCGAAGCCCAGGCGCTCATTCAGAAGGTGCCGGTAGCGGGTTTGCAGGTTCACTTTGCTAACATCGCACCGGATGTGCTCGTGGGCGACTTGCTTAAAACCAGCCGGGCCAGCCAGATTTTCACGGTGTTCGGCCAACCCGATGTGCGCGTGGAACAGCAGAAAGATGGCACATGGGTCGTGGAATTACGGGGCGTAGACATCTACGATCCGTTGACCGGTGAAGTGCACAGCACCCGAGGCGAAGATGTCGCTGCCTGGTTTTTGGACGCCGACTACGACGGCAAGACGTTCCACATCTGCCAGGCGTTCTTCCCCGGCGATGCAGACGCCTGGGAGAAGCTGCAGCGTGCCCTCAAAGCGTACATTGATCCTGAAGCCTTCGAGCGGATGCGGGGCACGGTGTCGTTCCCGTTTGAGCCGGGCGACCACAAGCGGATCGCGGTGAAAGTGATCGACTTTCGAGGAAACGAAGTAATGAGGGTAGTGAATCTACGAGAGGGGGGTGCTTATCATGGGTAGAAAGTATGCAAATCCACCAGTGGTGGAGGCGGTTTGTGAATTCCGCCTTACGCCAGACACCCCGTGGGATATGACCATTCCTGGCCTGGTTTACGAGAAACTCAGGGATGAGTTCCCTCAGCGGGAACAGCGCTTGTTGCAAGAAGTCGAGCTTACCCAGGGACCGGAGGGCCTTCAGCAACAAATCCGTACCAGCGAACGCATCCTGTTTCTCGTGGAGAACAGGAAAACGTTCGTGCAAATAGGTCCTCGACTCTTGGCCATCAATGCTTTAAAGCCTTATCCGACCTGGGCGGGATTCAAGCCGAAGATTGAAAGAGCCTTCGAAGCACTAAACCGCACGGTTGAGATCAGAGGCTTGGAACGGATTGGCTTGCGGTATATCAATCGAATTGAGATACCCAGTTCACCGGTTAGACTCGAGAACTACTTCCAGTTTTACGTGTTCCTGGGTCCTCGGCTTCCGCAGGATATGGCTGACTTCATAGTCGGCGGTGAGTTTGCTTATGCTAATGGTCGAGATCGGTGCAGAGTCCAACTTAAGCCAGCTCCTTCGAGCAGTCCTGAGTGCGCCGTTCTGGTGTTGGACATAGACTATTTTCTCGCTCAGGAAAAAGGCGTAGAAGTACGAGCAGCTATTGACTGGGTAGAGGAAGCGCATGATAAGGTGGAAGAGGTCTTTGAAGGATGCATCACGGATTCTCTCAGAAACTTGTTCCAGGAGGTGAGGTAATGATCACGACCTCAGCCGTGACCGCTTCTTCACCAACATGGCGGGCATCGTTCGTATTCCCCTTCCTGTTAAAGGAGCCTTGGCTGGAAACTGGTCCCGGGCGTCTTATCTTCAGCGCTACGCCGACGGGCTCGCTCATTGCCGACATCTTCCGGATATTGGAACAGCTAAAGGATGAAGCGGTTTTCGTAAGAGACGCGCAGGAGCTCCAAGAGTATCTTCTGAGGTTTCCTGGGATCGTGGATGTGCTTGTGGACGCGGTTCGGGCGGTTAAAGAGCATTTTCCGGAAGCAAAGCTGCTGCTGGGCGTGTATCGAGACCCCGAGATAGAGGATCGTTACCCTTTTCTCTGTGTCCGCTTGAAGAAGTACGACGAAAACTTCATGGAGTGCTTGGAGGCGGCAGAAGCTGAGTTTATCGGTCGTCTTACTGACACGGAAGGATGGCTACAGCTGACCACGGATTTCAAGGATCCGGAGATGGAGAATGCCTTTTGACTGGAGGGACTACTTAGGATTAGCAAGGGCCCTCGTTGGTCAAGCCAGTCTCGGCTACTCTCCAGAGGCAGCTCAGCGTACTGCGGTAAGCCGAGCTTACTATGCGGCCTTCTGCTTCGCTCGAAATTATGCGGAGACCCGCTTCAGATTCCAGCGGACAGCTGGACCTAAAGATCACCAAAATCTGAGAGAGCATTTCAAGCGATTAGGCAAGGCACAGTTAGCTTCTCGCCTGAACAAACTAAGATCATGGCGCAATGATTGTGATTATGAAGACCAGGTGCCAAACATTCAGCAATATGTGCAAAGTGCTATTCAGATCGCCGCTCAAGTGATTCAAGAGTGCAGGTGATATTTTCATGCTGGTAGAAAGCCCAATCCTTAACTCGCCCTTCGAAGAGCCGGCGCGCTATTGGGCCTACGAAGAGGGTCAGCCGGTCCTAAAGGAGGGCCGCCGTCCGGCAGGCTACTATCTCAAGGCTCGCACCCGTGGGCCGGAGATGGCACTCTTGGAGGAAGAGTTCGTCCCGCTGGAGTTAGTCAACACCATTCGCGAGCGGGTGAAAGAATGGCGGGAGCGGGGCTACCCCGGTGTGACACCCATCACCCGGCAACTGCTCAACCATTGGAACAACCCCGAACGGGAGCGCAAGCTGTTCTTCTGCCAGCGCGAAGCGGCCGAGACGCTCATTTGGCTGGTGGAAGCATCACCGGCGGAGAGGGAGGGCATCGTCATTCCCAAAGACAACGGGTTGACCCGCTACGCCTGCAAGATGGCGACGGGCAGCGGGAAGACCGTGGTCATGGGCATGGTCATCGCCTGGCAAGTGCTCAATAAGCTGGCTAATCCAAGGGACCGGCGCTTCTCCGACGCCGTCCTCATGGTCTGCCCCAACCTGACCATCCGGGAGCGCCTGCAGGTGCTGCTGCCGTGGAGGCCGAACAACTACTACGAGAAGTTTGACCTGATCCCGCGGGGGATGTTGGAGCGGCTTCAACAGGGCCGGTTCCAGATCACCAACTGGCACCTGTTCCAACCCAAAGACGACAGCCGCTCGCGCAGCGTCGTCCAGCGAGGTGTCGAGAGCGATGCGGCCTTTTGCCGCCGCGTGTTAAAAGAGTTGGGAAACAAGCAGAACATCCTGGTCATCAACGACGAGGCTCACCACGCTTACCGCCCCGCTCCATTGCCTGAGGAAGTGCGAAGGAAGCTTTCCGCGGAAGAGATTGCCGAGCGAGAAGAGGCGACCGTTTGGGTAAGCGGCCTGGACAAGATCCATGCGGTACGCGGCATCAACTTTTGCGCCGACTTTTCCGCCACACCGTTCTACATCAAAGGCAGCGGCTATGAAGAGGGCGCCCCGTTCCCCTGGGTGGTATCGGACTTTGGGTTGGTGGACGCCATCGAGTCGGGCATTGTGAAGATTCCCCGTGTTCCGGTGGACGATAACACCGGCGCGCTCATCCCCGCCTACTTCCGCCTTTGGGAGTGGATCAACGCCCGCCTTCCGGCCTCCGAGCGGCAGACGGCCCGTCGCCGCGCCAAACCCGAATCGGTGCTCCGGGAGGCCGAGGGGGCCCTGGCCACCCTGGCCTCCGAGTGGAAGAAAACTTTTGAAGAGTTTCAGAAAGCTAACTCGCCTGTGCCGCCTGTCCTGATCGTCGTCTGCGACAATACCGACTTGGCCAAACTCGTACACGAGCACATTGCCCGCGGGAACGTGCTGGCCGAGCTGCAGAACCGCAGTGGCGAAGAGGTCACCTTTCGTATTGATACGAAACTGCTGGCGGAAGCCGAAAGTGCCGTGGAAGGGGAGACGAAACAGGAAGCCGCTGAGCGATTGCGAAAGACCGTAGATACCGTCGGCAAGACCGAGTGGGAGGGCGAGGGCGACCCGCCGGGCAAGAACATCCGCTGCGTCGTATCGGTAGGGATGCTGAACGAGGGTTGGGATGCCCAAAACGTGACGCAGATTCTGGGCTTGCGAGCGTTTACTTCGCAGCTCTTGTGTGAGCAAGTGGTGGGACGAGGCCTGCGGCGCATGAACTACGACGACTTCTCGGAACCCGAATACGTGGATATCTACGGCGTGCCATTCGAGGTGATCCCGGTCAAGAAGAAGCCCATCGGGCGCACCGAGGTGCAGAAAGTCTCCACGTTGGTGAGGGCCCTGCCCGAGCGCAAACACCTGGAGATCACCTTCCCGCGGGTAGAGGGCTACGTCTTCGACGTGCGCCAGCGGATCCGGGTGAACTGGCCGGACGTGCCTTACCTGGTGATTGACCCGACGCATGAGCCGACTGAAGTGGTCGTGAAACCTGCGGCGGGGTACCGCATTGGACGGCCCGACCGCCTGGGTCCGGGGCCTGAGGTACTGCATGACCGGAATCCCTTCCACCGGGAAAAGCGGCTTCAGGCCACGGTCTATGAGATCGCCGCTGAACTCACTCGCCGCCTGAAAGACAAACGCGAGGACTGGAATGCACGACATATCCTATTTCCCCAGGTGCTTAACATCGTCTGGCAGTACTTGGAGGAACGGGTCATTGTGGCAGATGCAGAGACGCCGCTGGAAGAAATCGCCTTACTCAGGTACAAACAGCGTATCATCGAGCGCCTAACCGAAGCGATCGAACCCGACACAGAAAGCGGTGAGTCGCCGATTTTGCCAGTCATCGAGCGGTTTCGTCCAATCGGTTCTACATCTGAGGTGCTGTTCCGAACCGTGCGTCTGACGGTCGGCACGACGAAAAGCCATATTAGCCATGTGGTGCTGGATGCGCCCAGATGGGAACATAGCGTTGCCTATCAGTTGGAGCAGATGCCTGAAGTGGTTGCCTATGCCCGCAATGACCACTTGGATTTTACGATCCCCTACGAACGGAATGGCGTGCGGCATGAGTATCGCCCTGACTACCTCATCCGCTGGCAATTGCCAGATGGGGGAGAAGTCAAGGTGATTCTGGAAGTCAAGGGGTTTCAGACGGAGCAGGATCGCCAGAAGGAGGCGGCGGCGAAGCGGTGGGTACGGGCGGTCAACCGCCACGGGGAATTCGGCCGATGGGTGTTTGTCCTTTGTAAAGATCCTTCGAAAGTGCGGGAGAGTTTGATTTCTGCGGTGGCGCGACTCTCCGAGCCAACTTGACATGCGCATTGACATCCTGACGATCTTCCCGGAGATGTTTCGCGGGCCCTTCGACTGTGGGATCGTGCGACGGGCGCGCGAGCGGGGACTGGTGGAGATCGTCGTGCACAACCTGCGGGATTTCGCCACGGACAAACATCGCACGGTGGATGATCGCCCTTTCGGCGGAGGGGAAGGGATGGTCTTAAAGCCCGAACCGATCTTTCGCGCCGTCGAGCATCTGCTCGGCGAACAGTTTGACCGCCAGCGCGTGGCCGTCATCTTGCTGACCCCTCAGGGACGACGCTTCACCCAAGCGATGGCCGAAGATCTGGCCACCCGCGAGCGCCTCGTCCTCATTTGCGGTCGGTACGAGGGCGTGGATGAGCGCGTGGCCGAATATCTGGCGACGCATGAGCTCTCCATTGGCGATTATGTCCTGACGGGCGGGGAAGTCCCGGCGATGGTGATCGTGGAAGCGGTCGTTCGGCTCTTGCCCGGGGCGTTGCATCGTGCGGAATCCGCACGTCGAGAATCGTTCGCCGAGGGAGGGATCCTCGACTATCCGCAGTATACGCGCCCGGCCGAATTTCGTGGCCTTCGCGTCCCCGAGGTCTTGCTCTCGGGACATCATGCGCAGATCGCCCGCTGGCGGCGGCGCATGGCCTTGGCCAAAACGCTTCGCAATCGCCCCGATCTCCTCGAAAAAGCTGCCTTGAGCGAAGAGGAGCGACAGCTGCTCGAAGAGCTTCGCGGCATGTGATATTGGTTGAAGAAAAGCCCCCGAACGCCTTTCTCTCACCTGCGTCGGAAGAACTTCGCCGAGCGCTTCCCAAAGCGAGTGAAAGCCGATAAAATTGATGCCTTTTGGGCACAGGGGAGACCTGTGGCGGGAGAAGGCGTATGAATCCGATTCTCAGGGACTTCGAGAAGGCGCAGATGCGAACCGATATTCCGGATTTCGCTCCGGGGGATACGGTGCGCGTCCACGTGCGGATCAAGGAAGGGGATAAAGAGCGCATCCAGGTCTTCGAGGGTGTCGTGATCGCGCGGAAACACGGTGGCTTGCGTGAGACCTTCACGGTGCGAAAGATCAGCTTCGGCATCGGCGTTGAGCGCATCTTTCCCTTGCATTCGCCGGTCATCGAGCGGATCGAGGTCGTGCGTCGCGGAGACGTACGTCGGGCCAAGCTCTATTATCTCCGCAAGCTGAAGGGGAAGGCCGCGCGCATTCGCGAGAAGGAGGTCGTGGGCGCGGGAGTCAAAGGGATCGAGAGCGCTACGGAAGGAGAGGCTCTGGCGTCGCCATCCGGAGAGGCCGAATGATCGGTCGGGTGAATCGTGCGCGTCGAGTGACCGACCCCCGCGCGGAGGACGGTCATGGAAGAAGAACGGGCGCTCTTTCCCATCTCGGGCGATGATGCGGAAGCGTCGCAGACGGCGCCCCTGGCGGATCGTCTGCGTCCTCGAACGCTCGAGGAGATCGTCGGACAGGCGGAGCTGATCGGTCCGGGCAAGCCCCTGCGACGTCTGATCGAACGCGATCGGCTCGCCTCGATGCTCCTGTGGGGGCCTCCGGGGAGCGGCAAGACGACGCTCGCCCGCGTGATCGCGCATCACACGCAGGCGCACTTCCTGCGCTTCTCCGCCGTGCTCGGTACGATCAAGGAGATTCGCGAGGCGATGCTCCTAGCTGAGAAGCTGCGCCGCGCGCAGGGGCGGCGCACGATCCTCTTCGTGGACGAAGTGCATCACTTGAATCGCGCGCAGCAAGATGCATTCCTCCCTTTCGTCGAGCGCGGCGATGTGATCTTCATCGGAGCGACGACGGAGAATCCCTCGTTCCACGTGATCGCGCCTCTGCTCTCACGGTGCCATGTTTTCGTCCTGAAGCCGTTGTCGGATGACGATGTGCTCCTCCTCCTTCGGCGCGCGCTCGCCGACGAGGAGCGCGGACTGGGGCGTCTCCGCGTGGAGATCGCGGAAGCGCTTCTGCGGATCATCGCCACTTATGCAGCGGGAGACGCCCGCGTGGCGCTCAACGTCTTGGAGTTCGCGGTGAACAGTGCTGAGCCGCGCCCGGATGGGACGCTGCGGGTGACCGAAGACGTTGTGCGAGAGATCATCCGGCGCCCGATTCTCTTCTCCGACAAAAGCGGCGAGGAGCATTACAACCTGATCTCGGCGTTCATCAAATCGGTTCGTCATTCGGACGCCGATGCCGCGCTCTACTGGCTCGCGCGGATGCTCGAGGCGGGCGAGGATCCGCTTTTCATCGCTCGACGGTTGGTCATTCTCGCCAGCGAGGACATCGGATTGGCGGATCCGCAGGCGCTCGTTCAAGCCGTCGCCGCGATGCAGGCCGTCCACTTCGTCGGACTTCCCGAAGCGAAACTGGCGTTGACGCAAGCCACGCTCTATCTGGCCCGTGCGCCGAAATCGAACGCCGTCCTTCGAGCCTATCGAGCCGCCGAAAGCGATGTCCGCGACCATCCTCGGGAGCCCGTTCCACTACATCTTCGCAATCCGGTCACCGCGCTGATGCGTGAGGTGGGATACGGCGTGGGGTATAAGTACATCCACGACTATGAGCCGGGGTCTCCGGACGCGGAGATGCCCTGCCTGCCGGAAGCGCTTCGAGGGCGGAAATACTTCGAGATGGAGGCGAACCCACATCCGGAAGGCGCTTCCCCGGAGCGAGAGGGAACGTGAGCGATGGCGGCGATTCGCTCCTTCATCTGCATTGATGTCCCTCAAGAGGTCAAAGCGACGATTGAACGCGTGCAGGCGAAGCTGCGGCGTCTTCCGGTCGAGGTGAGTTGGACGCGACCGGCGGGCGTGCATCTCACCCTGAAGTTCCTCGGCGAAGTCGAAGAGGCGCGCCTTGGGCGCGTCAGGGAAACGCTGGATGCGATTGCGCGCGGCTGCGCCCCGTTCGAGTTGGTGACGGATCGCGGAGGGGTCTTCCCGAACGCCGATCGCCCGCGCGTGTTGTGGATCGGCGTTCGCGACGAACGCGGGGTCTTGCGCGCGCTCGTCGCTGAGGTGGAGGAGGCGCTCGCGCAACACGGGTTCGCTCGGGAGGCGCGCCCGTTCACGGCGCACCTGACCGTCGGGCGCGTGCGCTCGGAACGATCGGCGCGCGAGCTGGTGCGCCTCTTCCTGGCCGAAGAGTTTCCGAGCCATCGGTTTCTGGTCACCCATCTGATCCTCATGCGGAGCGATCTCCGCCCGGACGGCGCGCTCTATACGCCGTTGCATATCGCGCCCTTGCGAGAAGGATCGTGACGCGGCTGGAGCGATTCATCTCTGGAAACGCTTCCCGTTTCTTCCTGTGGTGGCATCGGCGGGAGTTGGCCGAGCTGCGGAACGCGCCCGAGCGTTCGGGCGCGAAGCCTTTCGAGAGCGATTCTTGGCCGCGCTCGCCCGGGTTCTCTCCAACCCATCAGCCAGCGATCTCTCTTCGACTCAGTGAGGGGCGGACGTTCATTGAAGGGCAGTTCTGCAGGCAGCGATGATGAGCGAGGCGCGCACTTCTTCCGCTCGGATCTGATGCATCCATCCGAGCGTCATCTCGAAATCGGCGCGCGCGAACTCCTCCACGACCTTCTCCAACTGGAACTCCTCGCTCAAGGGCATGAGGAAGGGGATGCGATGCGCGCCGATCGAGATGAAGTGGAAGAGGTGCGTTTGCTCGCCTTCGATGGGCGGGGCCTCAGGAGGAGGATTCTCAGAGAGCAGGTCAAGAGCGCGGACCAAACCGGCGAGGAGCGGAAGGGCCTCTTCCACATCAACGCGCCGCAGGGCGCCGAGAAGTCCCGCGAGAGCCAACCACTGCGATGCGCGTTCTCTGCGATCGGCCAGCACCCGAGCGATTTGTCCATGCAGCAGGAGCTTCGCCTCATCGGTTCGCTGTTTTCGAAGCAGGGCCATCGCCCATTCGACGATGAGGAGAGATTCCGACACGAGATCGAGGTTCAAGGAACGCACGTCCGGTGGCTCTATCCCTTGGGCGATGCGCTCTCTCCATATCGCCGTCTCCAGGATCGAGATCGTTTTCGCTCTCGCTTTCGGATCCGCGATCTTCTCGGCGACTTCCCGCGCGGCGTCATATCTGCCCTGGGTGTAGAGGGCGTAGGCGATCCGAAGGTACATCAGATCGCGTTTCTCCGGATGCGTCTCTTTTCGCGCGCGCTCCAGGGCGGCGGTCAGTTGCTCGGACTCTGAGGGCGGAGTTTCTTCTTGAGCCCGGAGAGGCTCCGGCAGATGCGGCGCGAGTTGAGAGAGCACGCCCGAGAGAAAAAGCGCGCGTTCGGGTTCATATCGCTCGTAGAACGGGAGCAGTTGCCGAATCGCCGCGGCCATGAGCCCGCTCTCATACGGCGCGAGCCGGTGAGCCGGAGCGGAGGCCATCAGGGTGAGCACGTGAAAGGCCGCGTCCAAATACCGTCGGATGAGTCTCGGGGATCCCACCTCCCGGGCGAAGAGACCGGGCATGACGTTCACCGCCGGTCGTCCCGCGATGATGGAGAACGAGATGCGCGTCCTCTCAGTGAAGAGGTACGAACCGAGGAGCAGAAGTTCGTTCAGGTTCGGGGGCGCACGACGGACGACGCTCTGCAGGGCGCGTTCGAACAAACGGTCCGCTTGCTGCGGGTCCCTTCTTCTCAATTCGTCGAGGAAGAAGAGCGTGAAGTCAATGACCCCCTCGTCGAGGCTCTCCCGGACCATGCGGATCGCTTGCTGTGGGTTCTCGCGAAGGAGATCGTGAGCAGAGGTGAGACGATGACGCGCTCGTTCGGACGCCGGACGGAGGGGATCAATATGATCCGCTTCCGAGAGTCGGGCGAGCAATTGATCGGCGAGCGCGGGATCACGCCGAGCGGCGCGGCGGATGATCTCTTGACGGAGTCGGTACTTCTTCTCTCGCGCCGCGCGAGAGCCTTCTTTCGGGTCGTCTTCGATGCGCGACGTCGCGACGAACGCTTCTTCAAAGAGCCGACGGGCGAGCGGTTCATCCACCGCCCACAGAGCGTCGGCGAGTTTCGCCTGCACGCGCGCTTGGGCCTCCGGTGATCGAAAGCGACGCACGGTCTCGACGAGCGCTCGAAGCTCAACGATCGCGCGGTCTCGAAGAGGATGAGCTGATGGCGTACGCTCTTGGGAGCCGCCACATTCTATAGAGGCCGGAGCGCGATGATCGCTCGGATGCCATATTGGCATCCCGGTAAGGAGAAGAGGGATGAACGCTCCTATCCCTATTTTCCTCAAAGCCTCGACCACCGCATGACACTTCGGAGCGGATCGTTCATCATCCCTCATCCTTTTTCTCTCCTGCTGCGCAGAAGCTTAGCATGGGACCCATAGCGGGACAAGCTCATAGTCATGAGGTCGGCGCGTATTCTCGGCGGAAGCGGTCATAGAGGCGATGGAGGTGACGGCGGGGGTTCGCGAAAAACTCTTCCGGGGCGATATCTATCCACGTGAAGTCGGAATGGGGCGGGCGTCGTGGGAGGCCGCTCCACGTTCGGATCACAGCGACGGCCGGCTTCGGCGTGCCATCGGCGCGCCAGAGGCCGAAGAACCGTTCGTGTGGGGCCTCGTCGAAAGGCGGACTGGTCCACAGCTCGGGCGCGTAATCGCTATAGCACCAAAGCAATGCGCCCGCGAATCCGAAATGGTGCAACAAAGCCAGGGCTTCTTGCGCGAACTGTGCGGCCTCGTCTTCCCAAAGGAGGGGAAGACGCGATGGGAGTCCCGCGTGAGCGGGGCGCGTGGGCGCGCCGAATTCTTCGAATAAGAGGTCGCGACCCTCGCCTAACCAGCGCGTGATGAGACCGAGAAAAGGGAGAAGCCACGCGTCCGTCGCTCCCTGCGCCCACTCGGCATAGACCGGATAGCCGTGCATCGCCAGCAGATCGCACGTGCGCGCGACTTCAGCCGGGCCCAAGTGCCGATCCTCTTCGAGATCTTCCATATGAAGGCCGAGCGTGATCGGATGCGTCGAATCGGCGGCGCGAATCTCCGCGACCATACGCTCGAGCCACGCGAGCCCGAGCTCGCGCGAAGGAGGGATCACGCAATTGGACGGCTCATTTCCTAAGTCCCATCCCCAAAGAGCCGGGTGCGCGCCGAGCGCGCGCACCACCTCGCGAACGAGTCGAGCTTGCGCCTCGATGACCTCCGGATCCGCGTACCAATTCTTCGGACGGGCGGAGAGGACGCGACCGCCCGAGAGGGTGCGAAACCGTGTTGGGGCTTCGCTCGGTTCACATACCCATGCGGGCAACCAATTGGCCCCGCTCATGTGGCCGGTGAAGAACGTCGGCAGCACGTGCAGCCGATGGTGCGCCGCCAGATCGGCGACCACGCGCAGACGTTCGATCGCCTCCGGCGCGATGTGCTCCGGCTCCGGTTGAAAATCCTCCCAGAGGAGGAACACGCGCACGAGATCGAAGCCTGCTTCTCGAAGGCGCGCGAAATCGCGTTCGACCTCCTCGGCCTCGAACGCGCGCCACCAGGTCATGGCCCGACGCGCCGGCCAATAATTGATGCCGAGTCGGAAGGTCTCCTCGTGCATCGCCTTCGCTCAGCGCGACCCGTGTTGCCGAAGGATCGTTTCATAGACGCGCAGGTATTCGTCCACCATGCGATCCTGAGTGAAATGCTCGGCGACGTGCCGTCGAATGCGCTCGCGGTCGAGTTCGGGCACGCGTCGAATAGCTTCGATGGCCTCTTCGATCGTGTTGACGATGAATCCCGTCTCACCATGACGGACGATCTCCGGGACGGCGCCGCGCCCGCGAGCGATGACCGGCGTGCCACAAGCCATGGCCTCGATCATGCTGAGGCCGAAAGGCTCCTCGAAATTGATGAGGTGGAGCAAGGCCAGCGCCCGGCCGAGGATTTCGTCCCGGCGATCCGGTCCGACCGAACCGATATAGCGGATTTGGTCGTTCAAGTGAGGAGCGACCGCGCGCTCAAAGTAGGCGTGATCCTGAATGATTCCCGCGATGAGCAGGGGAAGGCTTGTGCGTCGGGCGACCTCGATCGCCTCGGCCGTGCCCTTCTCGTGGTGGATGCGGCCGAAAAAGAGCAGATACTCGCCATGCTCCCGCCGCAGGGTGAACTCCTCAAGCGGGATGCCATGATAGATCGTGGCGATGTAGGTGAGCTGCGGGCGACGGTCGGCCTGGCTGATGGCTACGTAATAGGTGCGCCCGTTGTACTTCTCATACACGGGCAGGATGCGCTCGGAGGAGAAGCCGTGGATCGTCGTCAGAACGGGGGTGCGCACCAGCCCGCTGTAGGTGAGCGGGAGGAAATCGAAGTGATTGTGGATGAGGTCGAACTCGTCGGCGCGCTCGAAGACGGCCGCGATGTGCAGGCCTTCCCAGACCTTGGGATCGAGCGTCGGGTCTTCCGAATAGGGGCGCGGGCAAACGGCCACAAGCCGCGCCCGCGTGATCGAATCGGCTGTCGCAAAGAGCGTGACGTCCACGCCGCGCTGGACCAGGCCTTCGGTCAGAAGCGAGACGACGCGCTCCCAGGGGCCATAATGCCGCGGGGGAACGCGCCAAGAGATCGGCGCCAGCATCGCGATGCGCATTCTCATCCTCCTCGGAGGAGCCAGTCGAGCATCTCGTGCACCTGGCCGATGGCCAAGGCGATCGAGGTGTCCGCCGCTCCGTAGTAGAGGCGCAACTCCCCCGTCTTGGGATCGAAGATCGCCCCACAGGGGAAGACGACATCGGCCACGTCGCCGACGCGCTCATACGGCGCATCGGGGCCGAAGATCCATTCGTCGCTTCGGCGAATGACGCGGCGCGGATCCTCCAGATCGAGCAGGGCCAGGCCGAGGCGATAGAGACATCCGGCCGGCGTCGTGCGCACCCCGTGATAGATGATGAGCCAACCTTCGGGCGTCTCGATCGGCGGGGGGGAGAGACCGATCTTGTTCGCATCCCACCATGCCCCTTGCCGGGCTTCGAGGAGGACCGTGTGGTCCCCCCAGTGCTTGAGATCGGGCGAGAAGGAGATCCAGATGTTCGCCCGACTGACCGGGTAGATCGAAATGGGGCGGTGAATGAGGGCCCATCGCCCGTCGAACCGTCGGGGGAAGAGCGCCGCGTCCTTATCTTCCGGAGGCATGATCACCCCTCGGCGCTCGAAGGTTCGAAAAT
>Ga0101943_1001564_pt1 | contig 18845 bp, 9 predicted proteins | sample DewCreD2012metaG_5_FD_75244 | JGI IMG/M metagenome (GOLD analysis project Ga0101943, IMG submission 75244) | Hot spring sediment bacterial and archeal communities from British Columbia, Canada, to study Microbial Dark Matter (Phase II) - Dewar... ... | reverse complement strand
AGAAGCACGAGCAGCTCGATGCCGACAAACGCAAAGCCGTCGTCCAGTTCTACGGCGACGCGGCGATGAAGCTGCTGCGGGAGGCCGTGGCCAAGGGGTTCAAGGACGCCGCCCACATGAAGCAAGACTCCGACCTCGCCCCGCTGCGCCAACGCCCAGACTTCCAAAAGCTGCTGAAGGAACTGGAAAGCCAACACTGACTGTCAACCACAACTCCTCATGCCCGTGCCAACGCTTAGGTTTTCTCCACCTCCGCCCTGTCATGCCCAACCGCACCCAGACCGCGGCGACAATGACTCGCCCGCCGCCCTAGCCCTTGCGCCAAGACCAAGGGACGCCCCGGACGACACGAGGCGACCTCCTGCCACATCGTTCTTACTAGTATCTGATAATTGCAAATCAATCTAAATGAGTGATTTTAGACTGGCTGCAATACAGTTTCCGGAGACAATGAGTTATTGGACATTAAACTATCGAGTGAAACCAAGGGGAGGAGCGTCACAGGAAGCAAGCCGCAGGGATCGGCGCGTAACCCCATCTCCCGGGGAGGAGAAGGGACTATGGATATGGCACGACTTCTGACCGTCCCTGGGAGCTGATAAAATCCAGAGGAACACCTGCTAGTCGAATACCTCAAGCACGCAAAATCATGACCGCTGCTTTAGCGGAAGGATGCAACCGCCTGGCGGAACGGTTCGAGAGGAAGCCGAGCTGGCAACAGCGGTGATAGCGAGGCCGAGCATGAAGACCATTTTCGAGACCTGTCAACCACGCGACGAAGTCCTGCGGGGGACACTTCGGGAGCAGCAATTCGCTGCCTCTCTGACCAAGGTGCTCCGGGGCAGTGCTGACCACGTTTACGGCGACCCCCGCACTTTCTTTGCGAACACCTACCCGACCAGCGGCTTGAAATCTCTCCTAGCCGAAGGTCTCGGCAGGCTCAGCGGCGTCAGCCCCACCAGTGCTGCCGTGATCCGCTTAGAGACAAGCTTCGGGGGCGGCAAAACCCACAACCTGATCGGGCTGTACCACTTGGCTCGGGGCGGTGTTGATCCGAAATGGGTGGACAATTTCGTCGCCGAAAGGCTCCTGCCTAGACCAGGGACCGTGAAGATCGCCGGCGTCGTCGGGCCGGATTTAGACGTAGCCGATGGCGTCGATCACGGGGATGTCCGCACCTTTACGCTTTGGGGCGAGCTAGCTTACCAGCTTGGCGGCAAGCCGGGGTACGAGCTGGTCCGCAAAAGCGATGAACAACGTGTTGCCCCCGGCACCCAGGTGTGGGAGAAGCTCATCGGCGATCAGCCCGCCTTGCTCATGATCGACGAGATCGCCTACTACCTGCGTGTGGCCCGCGGTGCGAAATACCAAGCGGGAGAGTCCCATTTGGCCGAGCAAACGGTGGCTTTTCTGATGTCCCTGATCAAGTTCGCCTCGGAAAGCCAGCGCACCGTCTTCGTCTACACGCTGGCCGACTCAGCCGATGCCTTCGGAAAAGAGTCCGACGACCTGCGAGCGGAACTGGCCGAGGCCCGCAGCGTCTCAGCACGCCAGGAGTACGTCCTCACCCCCTCGGCGGAGAACGAAATCAGCGCCATCGTCACGCACCGACTCTTTGCACGGGTGGACCGCCGCGCTGCCGAGGACGCAGCCAAACAATATGCCGACTTCTACGTCCGACAGATCGACAAAGGGGTGAACTTGCCCCAGCGGGCAGTCCGCGCCGAGTACCAAGCCGAAATGGTCCAGGACTACCCCTTCCACCCCGAACTGTTGACCACCCTCAATCGCAAGACCTCCACGATTCCCAACTTCCAGCGTACACGCGGGGTGCTGCGTCTCCTGGCGCAAACGGTCCGCAAATTGTGGGAGCAAAAACCCGCCGACTGCTACCTGATCTGTCCTCACCATCTGGATTTGGCGGATGATCAGGTGGCCAACGATTTGACCAGCCGCCTCGACCGCCCGCAATACAAACAGGTCATCGAGGCCGACATCGCCAGCCCTCGACAGGGGACGCTGGCCCATGCCCAGGAGATCGACCGCGAGTGGATCGAAGCCGGAAAGCCACCTTACGCCCGCCGCCTGGCCGCCACCGTCTTCCTGCATAGCCTCGTGCAAACCGGGCAAAGCGGCGTCGACCCCGCCGATCTGAACCTGGCCGTGCTCCAACCCGGCGATGACCCTGGCCTGATCGAAAAAGCCATCCAGCGCCTGGCCGACCGCTGCTGGTTCTTCGACTACGATGGCCATCGCTATCGCTTCAAAACGGAACCGGCTCTCCGCAAAATCGTGGACGATGAAATGGGATTGGTCGGCAAAATCACGGCCAAGTCCATGCTGGATGAACGGATCCGAAAGATCTGGAAAAAGGGCATCTTCACGCCGGTGTTCTTCCCCCCTGAAGCTGCCGACGTCGATGACGACGCCCAGGCTCCCAAACTCGTGGTGATCCACTACGACGCCGCCCAGGTGTCCTCCCCCCACGCTGCCACCCCCCCGCCACTCGTGCTCAAAATCTTCGAACGCAAAGGAAGCCAGGAGGAGTACCGCACCTACAAAAACAATCTCGTCTTCCTCGTAGCCGATGCGGACCAGGTCGAGCGCATGGTCGAAGTGGCCCAGCGCTACCTCGCCCTTCAGAGAATCCTCCACGACTTCGACCGGATGCGCGACTTCACCAAAGAGCAAAAGGACAAACTCAAGAAAATGGCCGAAGCGGCCGAATTGGACCTGCGCGTGGCCATCACCAAAGCCTACCGCCACCTCTACTACCCCTCGGCGGACGCCCCCAAGCGCGCGGGAAACCTCGCCCACTACCTCCTGCAAGCCGAGGAACAAGGGGAAGTCGAACGGGACCAAAGCGAAGTCGTCTTGCGAGCGCTCAAAATGCTGGAAAAGGTGCTGACTGCCGATGACCAGCCGCTCAACGCCGCATACGTCCAGGCCAAAGCCTGGCCCCCCAATGCGGCCTCCCTCTCGACGGAAGAGCTGCGCCGCGCCTTCGCCCAACGCCTGGGACTGAAAATGCTCCTCGACATCAACCAGCTCAAACGTACCATCCGCGACGGCATCCGCCAAGGGGTGTGGGTGTACTACCCCCCGGATGAAGGCGTCGGCTATGGCCCCCCCTCCCCCGCTCCCTTAATCGAGATCAGCGACTCTGCCATCCTCTACAAACCGGAAGAAGCCCAGCGGGTCGGCATCAAGATCAAGGGAGATGAACCCATCACAGAACCCTGCCCGCTCTGCGGCCAGTCCACCTGTATCTGCGATCAGCAAGACCATGGCCGCACAGAGCAGGTCTTCCGCGCCGAAGGAACCCCGGCCCAGGCCTTCCAAAAACTCGCGGACCTGTGCGAGGATCAGAAGGTCCGCTCCTTGCGCCGCCTGGCCATCTGCATCGAAGGCCTGGGCAAAGACCCCGCCCGCGATGCCCGCGCCCTCGGCCTGGCCATCCCCCAAATGGGTAAAGCTAACTTCCACCTCGATCAGCGCCTCATGCTGGAGTTCGGCAGCGACGGCGAAAAGTTCTTCCTCGAATTTGCCGGCTCCTGGGCACGTTACCAACGCATCAAAACCCTCACGGATGCCCTCAGCCAGGAAGCCACCAAAGCCAACGTTCGATTGCTGGTGAAAGCCGACTTCGACGGCGGCCTGGACGTTGCCAGCGACCAGTTCCATACCATCCGTGAGGTTCTCACCAACCTCGGTATCGGACGCATCCTGGTGGAAGCCGAACCCCTGCAAGCGGAGTCGAACCATGGCCGACCCACCGTTTGAATTGCGCGTGGTCACCGGCGACAACCGCGATTACGGCTTGGCCCTGTTCCAACGCCCCCCCTCGGGCCGCCGCTGTCCCTCCGAAAACGGAACCTGGCGCCTCGTGGCCCAGATTTCCGGCACCCCCCTGCAATCGGTCATGGACCAAGTGCTGGCCACAATCAAACAAGCGGGCTACCGCCCCGCCGACCTCTGCCACAGCCGACGCGCCCCCTTCGCCCTCAACGAAAAACTCGGCGTTCGCCTGGGACTGCTCTTCCTCGCCGTCAAACCCCTCCGCAAAGTCACACGCATGCTCGAAATCTCCGAACACGTCCAGGCCATGACCGAAGAGGAAGCCTACTACTGGTTCAGCAAGATCGCCGCCTCCCAGGCCGCTCGCCGCGCCCAAAAAGCCCTCCGCATCCTCCTGGCACGGGAATGAACCAGCACGCTCCGAAACCATCCCCCTCGCCGTACCCTGCATCCCTCCACCATGCCGCCGCTGCACAGGACTCGTGGAACTCCACAACGGACTCTGAGAAAGGCAGGTGACACCATGACGCCCCCGCGTGTCCTCATCGAACAATGGCTGCCTATCGCCGAGATCGGCGCCGAGTGCCTGCGCGAGCGCGGGGCGTCCTCAGCCTTGCCGCCCTTGTACTTCCTCCACGTCTGGTGGGCGCGGCGGCCCCTGACCGTCTGCCGAGCGGCCATCCTCGCCAGCCTCCTGCCCGCCTATCCCCTCTCCCTGTCTTCTCCGGTCCCCGCTTCTGCCTCGTCTGGAGTGAGAGACACGGAGACAGGGAGACACGCAGACACAAAGACAGACTGGCCGGAACGCTTCCGCCAACTCTTCCCTACCTTCGACGCTTACAAAGCCTGGTTCCTGAAGCTCATCGGCATCCACGGCGACCCGGTCGCCAGCCGCAGACTCCTGGAATGGGCGGCGCGCACCGGGAATAGAATCCCTAACCCCTACACCTATCCGCGGGCCTTTACCATCAATCCCACCGAGGACCAATTGCAAACGCTTTATGAGCTTCTGGAGTGGACCTGGGGCACACGGGAGATAACGTTCTGCGATCCGATGGCCGGCGGCGGCTCCATCCCCTTCGAGGCCCTGCGTTTCGGCCTGACCGTTCATGCCAATGAACTCAATCCCGTGGCCAGTGTCATCCTCAAGGCAACGCTCGATTACCCGGCCCGCTTCGGACCATCGCTGGTGGCAGACCTTCGCAAATATGGGACGCTTTGGGTCCAAGGGGTTCAGAAAAAACTTCGCCCCTTCTACAGTGACATACCTGGCAATGCGATCGGCGCCTGTTACCTCTGGGCGCGAACGGTACCCTGCCCCGTGACGGGCAAGCCGGTGCCGCTGTCCCCCAACTGGTGGCTGCGCAAGGGGAGCGACCCCGTAGCCGTCAAGCTGATCGCCGATCCACGTGAAGCCCGCTGCCGCTTCGAGATCGTCCGGGGGCGTGCCGCCTGTGAGCAAGCCAAGCCGGATCAGGGAACCATCCGGCGGGGCACGGCCGTAAGCCCCTGGACCGGCGAGGCCATCGACGGCGACTATATCAAGGCCGAGGCCCAGACCGGCCGCATGGGCCAACAGCTTTACGCCGTCGGGATCAAGACCCCTGGCGACTTTACCTTCCGCCCGCCGACGCCCCAGGACGAAGCGGCCTACCAGCGGGCGGTCAAGGAACTCGAAAGACGCCGCCCCAAGTGGGAGGCTGCCGGATTGGTGCCCACGGAGCCCGTCCCCAATGGGAGCAAGACCAGCGAGCCGCTACGTTACGGAATGCGCCATTGGGAAGAACTATTCTCCCCGCGGCAACTGCTCGCCCACCTGGTCATCCTCGAAGAGCTGCAAACGGTCGCGCAACAGGTCCAGCGCGAGCTAACCAGGGAGCGGGCAGCGGCAGTGCTGACACTGCTGGGCCTGGCAGCCGACAAGTGTGCGGACTACAACTCGCGCTTAGTCAGGTGGCACGGTACAAGGGATAAGATTGCGAACACTTTCGACCGTCACGACTTCTCCTTCAAATGGAGTCACGGTGAGTTCGACGCTTCGCGCAACCTTTTACCTTGGGCATTGGATCAGGTGATCGATGCGTATGAGGGGATTGCGAAGCTGGTTTATCCAGTGCAAGAGAGTCTGCTGGGTAAGGTGGAGCCGCCGGTCCACCGCCTGCGCTGCACGCGGGGCAATGCCCAGTCGCTCGCCGATCTTCCCGATGGCTCGGTGCACCTCATCTGCGTCGATCCGCCCTATTACGCCAACGTCCAGTACGCGGAGCTGAGCGACTTTTTCTACGTCTGGATGAAACGGTCGCTAGGGCAAGTCCATCCGGAGCTGCTGGGCGGTTTCGAGGTGGTGCCCAAGGACGAGGAGGCGGTGGCCAACCCGGCCCGCTTCGCTTTTTCCAAGAAAAAAGAGGAACTGGCCCGGCAGGACTACGAGAACAAGATGATGGCCTGTTTCCGGGAGATGCACCGGGTGCTGGCCGACGATGGCGTGCTGACGGTGATGTTCACGCACAAGGAGGTGGCGGCCTGGGACACCCTGGGCACGGCCTTGATTCAGGCGGGCTTTCGCATCGATGCTTCCTGGCCGGTACACACGGAAAGCGAGCACAGTCTGCACCAGGCGCAGAAGAACGCGGCGGCCAGCACGATCCTTCTGGTGTGCCGCAAGCGGACCAAGACGAGCGCGCCGGCCTGGTGGGATGACCTCAAGGGTGCGGTGCGGCAACGGGCACGGGAAAAGGCCGAGGAGTTCGAGAAAGCCGGCATCCGCGGGGTGGATTTGTACATCAGCACGTTCGGCCCGGTGCTGGCGATCATCTCCGAGAATTGGCCGGTGCTGACCAGCCAGACCGATCCCAAGACCGGCCAACCGCTGCCGCTCAAACCGGGCGAGGCGCTGGACCTGGCCCGGCAGGAGGTCGTGAATCTCCGCAAGCAGGGACTGCTCTTGGGGCGTTCGGTGCAGTTCGACCCGGTAACCGATTGGTACTTGATGGCGTGGGATGCCTTCCGGGCGCAGGAGTTTCCGGCCGACGAGGCCCGCAAGCTGGCGTTGGCGTTGGGCCTGGACCTGGAGCGGGACATCGTGCGGGACAAGCGGCTGGTGGCCAAGAAGGGGGCCAACGTCGTGATGAACCTGCCTGGCCAGCGGCGGAAACGGGGGATGGTGGACCCGGACGCCGAGACTTTTTCCCATCTCATCGACGTGGTGCACACCGTGATGCTGGTGTACGACGAGGACGGTTCGCTGGCCTGCCAGCGGTTTGTCGAGCAGCGGGGATTGCGGAGCGACAGCCGGGTCAAGGCGCTGGTGCAGGCGTTGCTGGGGGCCATTCCCACGACGCGCGACCGGGAGGGGAAGTTCCTGCGGCCGGAGATGGCGACGCTGGCGAATCTGCGCCTGCTCTTCTGGGACGACCTGCCGGCCCCCAAGGAGGAGGAACCGCCGCAGGTGGCTCAGCAAGGGGAACTGTTTCCTGCCGACGAGGAGGAGCAACTGGAAGAGAACGAGGATGAGGAGGGTGAATAGGCAAGGAGACAGGGAGACAAGGAGACAAGGAGATAAGGGGAGGGGGAAGGGGTGGCAAAAAAGATCCTGTCGCCCCGCCCATTGGCGGTTTATCAGAAAGCGGCCGATCTGGGGATGCAGATCTTCAAATTGTCCAAGAACTTCCCGAAGGAGGAGACGTACTCGCTCCCGGACCAGATTCGGCGTTCGTCGAGGTCTGTCTGTGCGAACCTGGCCGAGGCGGGGCGCAAGCGACGATATGAAGGCGCTTTCGGGAGCAAATGGTCGGACGCCGAGGCCGAAGCGGCAGAAACTCAGGGCTGGCTGGAATTCGCAGTCAGTGTGCCCATGGGACGCGCGACCAGGCGGCCCCTCTTTACGACGGTGACGATGAAGTATTGCCTATGCTCGTGGCCATGATCAACACAGCGGACCATTGGACCCTCGGCTGAAATTGCCCCCCTCTCCCCCTGTCTCCTTGTCTCCCCCTCTCCCTCACAAGCCAGCCCAAGCGACCACGTCCTAGGACCGAGGGCCGGAGAAGGTATAATGCCGGGAGAAGGGAGGAAGTACCATGATGACCCTGGAGCAGTTGGTACAAAAAATTCAAAAGTTATCGCCAGAAGCCCGGCAAAAAGTGGAGGCCCTGGTGGAGGAATTGGCCCAACAGGAGGCCAAGAAGCCGCCACGCCAGGATTTTTACGGTTCACTGCGGGATTTGAATTTGCCCGATTTGTCCCTCGAAGATTTCCTACAAGCCCGGCGTGAGATGTGGGCCAATTTCCCCAGGGAGTTTCCAGAAGGGAACGAGTAGCTATGCCCTCGCTTCTGTTGGATACGCATGCCGTCGTGTGGTATGCCCAGCCGTCGCCACGGTTGTCTGCCAAGGCACGGCATGCGATTCAGCAGGCAATCCAGAGCGGTGATCCGGTTCAGATTTCTGCCGTATCCCTGGTGGAGATTACCTATCTCGCGGAAAAGCGACGTTTGAGCGCGGATACCTTCGACCGCGTGGTGGCCATCGTCCAGCAACCTTACAGCGGGTTAGAAGTTGTCGCATTTGATTTAGCTATGGCGGATTGCCTCAGGCAGATTTCTGTCCGTAGGGTCCCGGACATGCCGGATCGCATGATTGCAGCAACCGCTTTGTATTGGAACATTCCGCTGGTGACAGCCGATCGGCAACTCCACAGCTTACCCAACCTCAGCTGCATTTGGTGAAGATTCCTGCTGCGGACCTGGCCATGCCCACGCTGCGCGAACTCAGCCTGAAGATCGCCTATGGGCCGCACGACGACCCGCTGCGGAACTTTTTCATTCCGGCGCTGGCAGCGAGCATTCGCTACGACCGTGCCGCGGGGTTTTTCTCCAGCACCATGCTAGCCGTGGCGGCGGCGGGAGTGTCCCAGTTGATTCGCAATGGCGGCAAGATGCGGCTGTTGTGCGGGGCGGACCTATCGGAAGAAGATGTCGAGGCCATCCGCGCCGGTCATGCGACGCTGGAAAAGCGGCTGGAACAGCGGCTGATGGACCGCTGGAGCCTGCCGGAAAGCGAGTATGTCCACAACCGCTTGCAAGCGCTGGCCTGGCTTGTCGGCACGGGACAACTGGAGATCAAGGTGGTACTGCCGACCGACAAGCACGGCCGGCCGCTGCCAGCGAGCCGAGCCGAGGGCTACTACCATCCGAAGGAAGGGCTGTTTACGGATGCCGCCGGGAATCAGGTGGGGTTTTCCGGGAGCATCAACGAGACGGCGACGGCCCTGGAGGAAAACTACGAGTCGTTCGTGGTCTTCAATTCGTGGGAGACAGCCGCCTATGTCAACAATATCCGGGTCAAGTTCGAGAAGCTTTGGCAGGGGAAAGAGCAAGGCTGGGTAGCGCTGCCGGTTCCCGAAGCGGTGCGGCAGCACTTGTTGAAGCTGCGGCCCTCCTCCGCCCCAACCCATGAGTTCGGGGTGGAGCCGCAAGAGACATCACCGAAGAAGCCGGCCGGTCCGTCCAGGGACGCCGAGCAGCGAGAGCGAATCATCTTCCAGTTCCTGCGCGACGTGCCGCATTTGCCGAATGCCACCCGCCTGGGGAGGGCGACGTGTACCGTGCGGGTCTGGCCTCACCAGCGCCGCGTGGCTGACACTATTGTCCAGCGGTTCCCGGAGCGCTTCCTGCTGTGCGACGAGGTGGGATTGGGCAAGACCATCGAGGCGGGACTGGCGCTCCGTCAGTTGATCATCTCAGGCAAGGCCCGGCGCGTCTTGATCCTGGTGCCCAAGAGCGTGCTGTTCCAATGGCAACAGGAGCTGTACGAGAAGTTTTGCCTCCGAGTGCCGCGGTACGATGGCCGCACGTTTTTCGATGCCAGCGGTCGAGAGTGGCCCCGGAGCGGCGTCGACAATCCCTGGAATGCTCATCCGGTGATCCTCGCTTCCAGCCATCTGGCCAAGCGGCGCGACCGCCAGCAGGAGCTTCTGGACGCGGAGGATTGGGACCTGGTCGTCATCGATGAGGCGCACCATGCCCGGCGGAAGGATTTTCAGAATCGGGAGCAATTCCGTCCCAACCGGCTGTTGGAGCTGCTGCGAGGACCGGAGGATCGACCGGGGTTAGGGGACAAGACGCGTGGTCTGCTCTTGCTGACCGCCACGCCGATGCAGATCCACCCGCTGGAAGTGTTCGATCTGCTGAAGCTCCTGGGGATGGGGGGACGTTGGGGAGTGGAGGACAACTTCCTGCGTTATTTCGAGGAACTCAGGCGGCCCTGGGACGAGATCGACTGGCCGTTTGTGCTGTCCATGCTCGCCGATTATTTCGGCACCGGGGGCGAGTGGGACCCACAATTTTGCCGGGCGGCGGAAGAACAGCTTGGACCGGTGACGTGGGACCAACTGCGCCGGCTCCCCCAATCACCGAACGCGGCGGCGATCATTCGGCAACTGGACGCGAAAGCCCAGGGCGCGCTTCGCGAGCTTGCCGCGCGCCACACGCCGCTGCGGCGGTATGTCTTCCGCAATACCCGGCCCCTGCTGCGGGAATACCACCGCCGCGGCTGGCTCCAGGACAGAATCCCCTTCCGCGAGCCGAAGTCGGAATGGATCGAAATGCGACCGGACGAGTGGGCGCTTTACCAACGGATCGAGGAATACATCCGGGATCACTACAAGAAGTACGAAGCCGAGCGAAAGGGTTTGGGCTTCCTCATGACGGTATACCGGCGCCGCCTCACGAGCAGCTTCTACGCCATCCAGCGCAGCTTGGAGCGCCGCCTGGCCTTCCTCAAAGGCGAAACCCCGGCGGCTTGGCTGACGGAGGAAGACCTCGACCAAGAGGACCTGGAAGAGGACGTGTCGGAACTTTTGCCAGCCGAGGAGGAACACAAAGCCGCCAGCGAAATCCGAGCGCTGTTCCAAGGCGAGATCGAATACATCGAGAGTTTCCTAGCGCACCTCCAGGCTTTGGGCACGGACAGCAAGTTTGAACAACTTGCCAAAGACCTCCGCCACATCCTCCAGCATCGCGACTCAGTGATCATCTTCACACAATACACGGACACAATGGACTATCTCCGCGAAAAACTCCGGCAAGTTTATGGGGGCCAAGTGGCTTGCTACAGTGGTCGCGGCGGCGAACGCTGGAACGGCACCGCGTGGGTCGAAACGACCAAGGAGCACATCAAGAACGCCTTTCGCGAAAAACGTGAGATCAAGATCCTGCTATGTACGGAGTCGGCCTCGGAGGGTTTGAATCTGCAAACCTGCGGCGTGCTCATCAACTACGAGATGCCGTGGAACCCGATGCGGGTCGAGCAACGGATTGGCCGCATCGACCGCATCGGCCAGGTGTACGACCGCGTCTGGATTCGCAACTACTTCTATGACCGAACCGTCGAAGCGATGGTTTATCAGCGCCTCGATGACCGGATCGCTTCTTTCGAAAGTGTCGTGGGAGAACTCCAGCCAATTCTGAGCCAGGTTGCTCAGGTCATCGAAGCCGCAGCCATGGCCAGTTCCGAAGAGCGCAGCGAGTTGATTGCCCGTAAGGTGGAAGAAATCAACTGCCGAGTCCGTTCGCAGGAACCTTCCGCGTTCGATCTGGATAAGTACGTGGTGGAACAAACGGACCTCGAAGCGGAAGAACCGCCCCCCGTCACACTCCCCGAACTGGAGCGCACGCTCGTCGAATCCACGGCTTTTGGCCGCCGCTTCCGACCCCACCCGACGATTGAGGGAGCATACCAATTCGACTGGCACGGCTCCTGGCAGGATATTACCTTCCATCCCGACCTTTTCGACACCTACCCCAACACGCTCAGGCTGATGACTTACGGCAGCGGCCTCCTGGAGGACGTCCTCGCAGCCGTCGATCCACCCGACGGCAGTATGCTTTGTGGCGAGATCGTCCGATATTCTCTGGAATCACCTAGACAGATTGTATGTTACTACTCTCTGCAAGACGGCCAGATCATTCCATCTCTTACGAAATTGATGTCAATCATTGGTAATAGCGTTTTGACCGAACTAACAGACGAACGAAAGGAGCGGCTTGCTGACACATTCCGCAGCCTTGTCCAGTCCCTTTGCGCTCAGGAGAAACAAACGGAACAGACGCGACACAAAACCCGCTTAGCATCGCTGACCGAGGAAATTCGCCAGTTACTCCGGGAAGCCGTCTACGTCGAGCTGGTCTTGGCCGTCTATCACGGTATCATCAATGAGGGCTTCGTTCCGAATTTCTCCGAAAAAGCCTATCAGCAGCTCAAACGTCGGGGCATTCCTTTTCCAGGTGCCCTAAGCGTAGTCGGGACAGATTTGCCACGCCCCCGTCCTGACGATCCCTTGTACTTGCGCCTGCAAGAATTCTCCAAGGAGGCCCTCCAGCGGAGATTTAAAGGCATCTCCTCGAGAATAACACGCCGTCTCCACCAACTCAGAAGCTTGCAGGGTCAATTGGCTGCGATGACCAAGACAAACGCGACGGCCGCATCACCGCTGGCCTTCGTCTGCCTCGCCACTCCGACTTCTGCCAAGTCTCCAACATCTATGGATCAATAACCGAATCATGGAACCTGGAGCTGTATCGGATACTGAATCGAATTCATCAATTGAATTGTAGGACTAGCGATCTATCTGAGATATCTGTGCATCACAAGTTTGTTTATTGCTAGTATCAAACTTGTGTGTATTCCATCAACTCAATCCTGATGGGGTTTGCTATTAGTTGAAATAAATCTATCATTGGAATTACGGCTCAAACATATATTACGTCAAACGAATGGATATCCGCCCAGTGATTCAAGCCGTCCATTTCAACATACGTGGCGACCGCTGGCACGCGGGTACCGATTTCCAAGGGCCTCCAGCGGGTACGCTGCAAGGGCTGATCGATCACCCGAATCACTGGCCAAGAATCCCAGCCAAACGTCAAATCGGCGCGGACAGCGATGCGATAGGGACTCACATGCACAATCATCGCCGGGCACAGGTCGCCGCCATCGGCAATGACATAACGTACCATCCAGAACCAAATCAAAACCAGCGGCCAAATAGCGGCGGCGACGGCAAACGACCAAGGGACATAGACTGCCAAAGCGAGCATCGCCGGCGGGCCGAGCAAATGGAGAGTGGGGAAAAGGGGAAAACAACGCCAATAACGCCAAGGGTGGAGCGGCAATAGAGCCGGATTACTCGCGAGCACTCGCATCCACCATCGAGTCAGGGCGCTGATCGATCTTCGCCGTCCTTCGCCATCGGCAGGAGAGTCGTCGGGATCGGACATCATGTCGGCCCTGCGCAAGTCATTCCATAGTATGGCCTCTCCCCTTGGATTATGATCATTTCTCGTAGACGGGACAAGCTGCTCGCGAGCTGGGATCGTTCACGTGATCGAGCAGGTCCAAGTTCAAACCTCAACCGCTGCTCAGCGACGATCGGCTGTCCAACATGGCCTGACACACTGACAACAACGCGACAACGACCCGGAGTCAAGCACGCAATGACTTAGGACCGGGCAGGATCGACCCTTGCGGAAACACACCCAGGATGCGGCACTCCCCTTGGGGATTGCCCCGCGCTGGCAGCAACCCAACCCCAGCTCAAACATTCGCCTTTGCATTTGACCGTAACAGAACGGCTTGACGATTTTCCCTTGATTCTGACATGCTAGCTGAAAAAATGGAAGTAACATGGGATGGCAGCAAATCCCTACCAGGGGTTTGTCCCTCCATCGCACCGGAAGGCGGAGAACACCCTTTGCTGGAGAGACTGCGATGGCCTTCTACCTTGTTTACTCCCTGCTGGAAGAGGCAAATGGCGAAGTGAAAAACCTCCGAGACAGGTTGGAGTCGATCTCGGTAATTCCTGGCCGGATTCCGGGCTTCGAGTCCCTCGGCAGGGGATACTTCCGCAAGCGCTTAGGAAGCTATCGTTTATTGGCCCGCCTGCTGACAATCCCCATTCAAAATGGCTCCTACCCCGTCGTTGTCTTTGTGGACTATCTGCACCGCGGGGACCGGCTCTATGCAGATGCCCCGGCGGAAGAGATGCGGGCACGTTACGAGCCGCGGATCGAGCAAGAGTTGCCGGACATCCAAAAGTATGTGGCAAAGTATGTGGACAGCCAACGGTCAACATCTCCCCTCCGTCCACTCCTTCCCCCTCCTTCCTCTCTGGTGTTTCTCTTGGACCGGATCGATCCGCCGGAGTTAGACACGACCATCTACGAGTCCGAATGTTGGGTGTCCAGCCAGCGGAAGTTGGAGACATACACAGAGCGTGCCGAGATTTATCAACTGCTCAAGAAGATTGCTGGAGAGAAAGCTGAACCGGGATATGATCACCAATCACAGAATGTCTGCCAAGTCCACTACTACCGCCTGAATGATCCTGAGCATCCGCTGCAGCACATTTTTTTACTCGGAATCCTATCTGACAGGTGGCCCCAGGACGACCTTAACGAGATGCAGCGCCAGATCGAAGTCTCCCGAAGAATGTTCGAGCAACAGGTGATTGCGTCCCTTCACGAGAGACGCGGAAACCGCAAGCAGTTTGTGGATAGTGTCAGCCGCTTGTCCAGTCGCGCTTACCCCAGCTATCTGCTCGCCGATGAGGAACTCTGGCAGAGCGTCCGTGACCAGCCGGAGACCTTTCTAGCGCTTTCGACGGAAGAAATCAACGTCTTAAGTGATATGAGGGAAGGACGCTGCCTCCCCTGTGTCATCGAAGGGCGAGCGGGCAGCGGCAAATCCACTCTGCTCATTTACCACACGGCGGATCGCCTCAGCCGCAGCAGGAGTGACTCATCCGGCACTCGCTACCGCCTGTTGTTCGTCACGCAAAGCAAATCGCTGGTGGAAAAGTCCCAGGAACTCATCGAAAAACTGAAGGAACGTTTTGACAATGAATACGGCCAGCAGCAACCGCTACTCCAGGCCGAGTTCAAGACCTTCCATGCTTTTGCCCTGGAACAACTGCCCGAAGAGCGCAAGGGACGCTTTCAAGATCGAAGTCTCCAGGGGGGGTGGATCAACTTCAATCGCTTTTGCGACCTTTTGCGGGGCCAGGGAGAGCATGGTTTCCGGGATGACTATCGGAATCGCGCCAATGCGGAAGCCGTCTGGTTTACCCTCCGCAGCTACATTAAGGGGTTCAACATTCATGCTCTCGACGATGACCGCTGGATGAGTCTCGATGAATATAGGGAAGACGTCCCGCGCAAAGATCGCCAAGTCTCGGAGGAGTTATATGAGAACGTCTGGAAGAGAGTTTGGCCGTGGTATAAGCGACTGACGATTCCATGTCCAGAAAATGACGGCCTGCCTCCTTACTGGGATGACCTGGACCTAGCCTGGGAAGTCCTCCGCCATCGTAAGTCGGATGCGCCGGATTATGCCGTTATCGTTTGCGACGAAGTGCAGGACCTCACCCGTGTCGAACTAGCCGCCTTGTTGCAGGCTTTGACCTGGGGTCGCTACGATCTATCCGCTCTTCGTCCCTTCCGCTTGCCGATTGTCATGGCTGGCGATGCGCATCAAACCGTCAACCCCGCTTGTTTCCGCTGGGCGCGGGTGCGGACCGACATCGCCAAGGCCCTGGCCCAACAAGTTCAGGCTTCTCAGGATGAGGCTGCACCCCTTCTCGACGTGCAGCCATTAGAATTGAAATATAATTATCGTAATGCCCATGCGATTGCCCTGCTCTGCAATGCTATTCAGCAACTGCGCCAAACCACCTTGGGGCATCGCACCGTCTTACAGAAACCCTGGAGGGAAGCAGATACCGAGCCAAACCAGCGCATCCGTCGCTTGCTGCTACAAAGAAAGGAAGACGCCAAATGGTTCGAAGATCTCAAGTCGGTTTGGCTCGTCGCTCCGGAACCCACTGATCCAGAGATCAAGTCCGCTCGAGAGTTTTGGGACGCTTTGGGAGTACATCTCACCAGAAAGTTGGAAAACTGTGACACCCCGATGACCATCAAAGGATTGGAGCAGCCGTTCGTAGCCTTGATCGGCTTCGGCACTCGGTTCGCCCAACTGCTTCCCAGGCCGGAACTCTTCTGGTCCTGGCAAGGCGCTGCGGACGATCCGAACGTCGCCGAAAACGATCGGTTTGCGATCGAGTATTTCCTGAATCGCCTCTACGTCGCGGCGAGCCGCGCCCAAGAACAACTGTGGATCATCGAAACCGAGGAGGGATGGAAAGCATTCTGGGAACCTTTCGAACAATGGCTCAAACAACAATATCAAAATGAAGATGCTGACAAACATTCTATCTTTGGGTTCCATTACAGTAACGGCGACTTGAATGAACTGCTTCAGGTTGATAAGAAGAGTTGGCCGGAGTTGGCCAAGCAATCGGAACAATTGGCCCACCAACAGCGCGATGCCAACCATGCTGAACGGGCTGCCTTTTACTATGGGCGCATGGGCGAGAACCGGAAATCCGCCGAGATGCGAGCCTATCAGGAGTACTACCAGGGGAATATCCGCGAGGCAGCCCGGCGGATGGCGGAGGTGGGTAAGGGCGAAGAAGCCGGCAAGTGGTATTGGGAAGCCGCCGCTTGGGATGAATTGGTCCGAGCTGGTGTTCAGCGTTGGCAGCGTTCAATCGCTCAACGCATGCACCGGGCTCCCGAAACACGGGGAAGAGAGTGGGTTGATTCTCTATTGAGAATCCTCGAAAACCCACCGGCGTCTGAAGAACTGATTAACGCCCGCCGAGTCGGAGGGCAAAACTGGAGTACCTGGCAACGGATCCTGTTGGAGTTGTTGAGCGAGGCCGTTCGACTGCCCCAAACGGAAAAAGACTTGAAAATTCAAGTGGAAGAATGCCTGTCGACACATGACCGCCGATTCTATGGGGCGCAGCATTTCCGCGACTGGCAGCGACAACGGGCCCAATTGGCATTCCAATTAGAAATGTGGAAGGAAGCCGTCGAACGCTGGGAAGCCATTAACGATACTAAAAGCAAGGAGTACTATCTGGCGAAAGCACGGAGCACCGATTACCCCGAATCGCTGCAATGGTGGGAAAGCGCCAACGAATGGACAAAGATTCTCCAACTGTGGAATGCTGATGCCCAAAAAGATCGTTTGGACCGCAAAGACCTCCAGCGAGTGCTTCGAGCCTATCGAGAAACCCGTCAGTGGAATGACGCTTTCAAAATCGCTGTTGTCATGGACAAAGATGTCGATGACAAAGACATAGCAGTAGAAACCTGGAGGGCGATCTGCTCTCACGGTCAGTGCTCTGAAGATGACCTTATCCGTATTATCGACGCAGCTTTTGATGCTCTTACTCAACGGCATGATAAGAAGGACCTTCCCCGCTGCTGGACAGCGACACTTTACACCCTGCTGCGCGCGACAGTCGGGAAGGACTCGAACTCTCAAAAGAACGATGAGGAGCCTGTTAGAATGCAGGCACGGGCCTTGGTCTATGGTGTCCGCCATGCCATCGATCACCGAGGGATTACCAGCCGCTTGGAAAGTGCCTGGAACAAAGGACCGAAGGAACCTGCTTGGACATCTGAGAGCAAGTTGCTCAAGCAGATAGTCCAACATTGCCGCTCTCTTGTGGAAAGAGAATGGCAACAGAGACGATTCGAGGAGGCGGCCCGTTTGGCCTACTTGGTCCTGCACCTGCTCTGGAATTTCATCCCACGCTCACAAGATCGCTCGCCAGGTGACGATGTACCCCGTGATCAGACTGAGTGGCGGCCGTATCTGCAAATCTCGGAGAAAGTCGCCTCGGTCAATTACCTCGCTGAAATCGAGGAGGGATTCCACGAGCTAGTCTATCAGGCTTTGGAATGCGTAGGAGCTGGTCCCCCCGATTGGATTCGGCAAGCGGACCCCCGTGGAGATGCCATCTCCTCGCGCGATCATTCCGCCGCTGCGAAAGCGGAAGAGGACCGCGACTTAGATACTCCCGGCACAATTCTGAACCGTCTGCTGAAGATCGTGGATTCGCTGTCATACGACCTCCTGAAAAACCTGCAGGACACACGCAAGTTGGCTCAGCGTCCAGACGACATTGCTCCGGTGCGTTGGTGGCTAACTGTGGGGCGATTCATTGAACAGGCCCCCTTCCGCCGCCGTGCTCTCGATTTCTACCGCGAACTGCAGGATTTGGCCCAAGAGTATCACTGGGACCGGAAAGACCAACAGAAGATTACCGAGAGGCTTCAGGACTACGAGAGGCGCTACGAAGCCTGGCGGCGTCATCGGAGCGAGCCGAGTTCTCGGCCTACCGTGGTGGAGCCTGGTCAGTCCAAGGATTCGGATATCTTGATCGTCTATTGCCGATCCGATCGTAATGGTGCTGTCATCCAGCTCAAGCCGGATTTGGACCAAATCCGATTTTCGCCGCCCAACACAGGGGATCAAGAGCCGGAGATCCGCTTCCCCGATGGCCTGGGGAACATCCGCAGGTCCTCGGACTCCAAACAGGAGATCATCTGGAGTTTCCCCTGGCATGGTAGGACCGTGGCTCTTCAGTGGAACGGCCAAAGCCGGGAGTTGCTGATTCTGGCCGATCGCAGCTTTGTGGTTTCCTTCCGCCGGTGACAAGTCAAGGACACGAACCCTAGGAATTTTTCCCGCAGGATTGACACCGGCTGGAGCAGCTTGCGGCTTGACTCGCGGCGACCCTCGCCAATTGCCTTCGAGTGACATACCGTTGGTATACATGGGACACTCTCCTCGCTTGTTCACGTTTTGATGTTTCAAGACCCCAGAGTTATGACGATTGTCAGGGTGTCTCCTGGACCTGACTATTCTGCGCGGCGGAGGGCGTGCCCGCGGAGTTTCCCCGGCTCCATCCCTCCACAAAAGCCGACTCTCCTTTATCAATCGACCACTTATTGGAACGACATGAACCGCTGCATCTCTAATTTTATGACAACTGTGTGTCATCCAGAACCAGCCGCTGGAAGGCGGGACGGTCAATCGGCGGCAGTGATGGCGGCTCTCGAAGCGGGAATGCCGCTCCGGCTTCTCCCGTCGAGGCCACGATTTCTGGGGATTTGGCGATCTCTTGGGGAGCATTGG
>Ga0101943_1001562_pt1 | contig 18862 bp, 19 predicted proteins | sample DewCreD2012metaG_5_FD_75244 | JGI IMG/M metagenome (GOLD analysis project Ga0101943, IMG submission 75244) | Hot spring sediment bacterial and archeal communities from British Columbia, Canada, to study Microbial Dark Matter (Phase II) - Dewar... ... | reverse complement strand
CCCTTCGCTGCCGCCTCCCTGCGAGGTGCCCGGGCGTACGCCTCCGGAAGTGTGCGTGGTCGGACTGGGCAGCCTGGCAGGGGACGATCAGGCGGGCTGGCGGCTGATCGAGCGGCTCGCACAGCGACAGGCCGCGGGCGAGCTTCCCGCAGGGCGCATCCGCCTTGTGCGTCTGGGGCCGCCGGCCGAAGTGTTGAACCTGCTGCCGGTCCGGCGGCGGCTGATCGTGGTCGACGCCTGCCGAGGGGCGATCGCGCCGGGCCAGTGGGCGCGTTTCGGCTGGCCAGCACCGCATCTGGCCCAGACCACGCTCGGGCATAACCTGCCGCTGGTGGCGACGCTGGAGCTGGCCGAGGCGGTCGTGGCAGCCTGCGACAAGCCGAGCAACTTCCGCTTCCTGTACGATCTCAACCTGCCCATCAAGCAGAAGATCGAGATCATCGCGCGGTCCTTCGGGTAGTAACCGGCGAACAGCGCCTCGTAGCAGGCCATGCGGACGTGGGCCGGCACGTCGTCGTCCTTGGTCTCGCCCATGAGCGGGTGCACGAGCAGGCCGTCGACGATCTCGAGGGCGCACTTCTGGATGTACTCGTGGGCGCGGTGGATGGGGTTGCGGGTCTGGAACCCGACCACCGTGCGCCAGCCGCGCTCGCGGAAGGCCGCCCGGGTCTGCGCCGGGGTGAGCCGGTACTCGAGGAAGTCGGTGTGCTCGGGCAGCCGGATCGCGCGCACGGGGCCCGCCAGGCAGAAGTCGCCGGCCTCCGCGAGGGCCTTCACCCCCGGGTGCGCGAGGTCCTCGGTCCCGAAGACGCCGAGCGCCTCCTGCTCGCGGTCCCGCCGGAAGATCTCCTCGACCTCGACCACGGCGAGCGGCTCGCCGCCCTCCTCGGGGAGCAGCGCCACGGCCTCGGCGCCGCCGATGCGCTTGACCTCCTCCTCGTCCAGGGACAGCGTCACCGGGATCGTCCAGGCGAGCCCGCTTTCGAGGTGCATCGTCTCGAGCACCGAGCGGTAGTCGCGCTCGCCCAGGAAGCCGGTGAGGGGCGATAGCGCCCCCACCGCGAGGAGCTCGAGGTCCGAGAGCTCCCGGGGGCTCACCACGAGCTTCGGCAGGTTGCGGGCCCGCCGGGCGAGCGCCTCCGCCTCGGCGCCCTCGGCGAGCAGGTTCACGAGCGTGCCCCCGTGGGGCGCGATGGGGTCCTGGTCGGTCATCGGTCGGTCCTTCCTCGGGTCCGGTCGGCCGCGGCTCGGGGCGCACGGCCGGTGGGCGCCTCCAGGATAGCGACGCGCCTGCGCGCTGGACCGCGGGCGGGAGCGGCCCCGCGCGGTTCGGGATATGCTCCGGACGAACCCGACGCGAGGGGGCCCCGGCATGCACACCCTCATCACCGACGAGGAGATCCGCGAGCTGAACGCGCGGTTCGAGACGGCCCCGGCGGAGGAGATCCTCCGCTGGGCCCTCGTGGACTCCGGCATCGAGCGCATCGCGATCGCCTCGGCCTTCCAGGCCGAGGGCACCTGCGTGATGCACATGGCCTCGCGGATCCGACCCGATGTCGAGGTGCTGTTCCTGAACACCGGCTACCACTTCGCCGAGACCCTGGCGTTCAAGGAGCAGCTGGCCGAGCGCCTCGGCCTCGCCGTGGTGGACCTCGTCGGCCGCTACACGGTGGAGCAGCAGGCCGAGCGCTTCGGGCCGCGGTTGTACGAGCGGGACCCCGACCGATGCTGCGAGCTCAACAAGGTCGAGCCGATGTTCGAGGCCCTGCAGAAGCTCGACGCGTGGATCACGGCCTACCGCCGGGACTCCTCGCCGACCCGCGCGAACGCCCCGATCCTCGACCGGTACGAGCTCGAGCCCGGCCGCCCGATCCTGAAGGTGAACCCCGTCGCCACCTGGACGCGGCGCGACACCTGGGCGTACCTCCGCGAGCACGACCTGCCCCACAACCCGCTCTACGACCTGGGCTACGCCTCGATCGGCTGCGCCCCCTGCACGCGGATGCGGTTCCCCGGCGAGCCCGAGCGCGCCGGCCGCTGGGCCGGCCTCGCGAAGTGGGAGTGCGGCATCCACGAGGCCGAGCCCCGGGGCTGAGCCGCGCTCCTAGGCCACGACCCAGAGGGCGTCGCGCGCGAGCGTAACCTCCAGGCGAGTGCGCTCGGGCAGCACGTCGCCGTCCACCTGCACCGGGAACGGCGCCTCGGCCGTGACGAGGACGCGCGCGGCGTCGTGCCGGTAGTCGATGTCGCGCCCGTGCACGTGCCGGGCCGAGCCGAAGACCTGCCAGGCGATCCGCGGGATGCTCCGCCGCGCGAGCTTGCGGACGGATAGCACGTCGAGCCCGGTCTCGAGCGAGGCCTCCGGCGTCATCCGGATCCCCCGTCCCTTGTAGTACGTGTACGGGTCGGTGCGCCCGACCATCACCGAGAGCGCCGGGATCGGCTCGGCATCGTCGACCCGGACCGAGAGGTCGGGCCGGCGGCCCGCGTAGCCGATCAGCAGCTCGCGCGCGACGGCCCGGAACGCGGCCCGGTCGAAGGAGGCCTTGGTCCTCGGGAAGCGCTCGTCCAGGCGGCGCATGGCCGCGGCGTCGACGCCGGCCCCGCAGTTCACCGCGAAGTACCGGTCGTCCGCGCGGCCGAGGTTCAACCGGAAGGCCTCGTCGTCGAGGGCCTTGGCGATGAGCACGCCGGTCGCCTCGACCGGGTCGAGCGGCAGCCCGAGCGCCCGGACGAGGATGTTCGTCGCCCCGCCCGGGAGCGCGCCGAGGGCGGTCTCGGTCCCCGCGAGCGCGTTCACGACCTCGTTGATCGTGCCGTCGCCGGAGAAGACGATGACGAGGTCGACGCCGTCGTCGACGGCCTGGCCGGCGAGCTCGCTCGCGTGCCCGCGCTGCTTGGTCTCGACGACCTCGAGCCGGAAGTCGGCCGAGAGCGCCTTCTCGATCACGGCGAGCGTCGGCCGGGCGACCGTCCGGGCGACGGGGTTGACGATGAGGAGGACCTCGCGGAACCGCATGGACCAAGCGAGTATCCCACGGGCGCCCTTCTCCGCGCGCGGTAGCCTCCTGGACCATGACGCGAGCGGACTGGTTCACCCTGGTGCGGTTCCTGCACATCCTCGGCGCCGTCGTGGCGCTCGGGTTCTCGCTCTCCTACGGGCTCTGGCTCGCCCGGGCGGAGGTCGCGGGCGGAGGGGCCCGCCCCTTCGCGCTCCGCACGATCTCCTGGATCGACCGGCGCCTGACGACCCCCGCCTACGTGGTCCAGCTCGTCACCGGGCTCGTGCTCGTCTTCCTGATCGACACGAGCCTGCTCCGGCAGGCGTGGCTCGAGATCTCGATCGGGCTGTACGCGCTCGTGGTGGCGCTCGCGATGAGCGTCTACGCGCCCGCCCACCGCCGGCAGACGGCGCTCGCCGAGCGCCTGGCCGAGGGCGAGCCGGTCGAGTCCGAGTACGCGGAGGTCTCGGCGAAGGCCCGGCGCTTCGGGCTCCTCGTGACCGGGCTCACGCTGCTGATCCTCGTGCTCATGGTGTTCCGGCCGGCGCTCTGGAGCTGAGCGCTCGCGGCGCCGCCGCTCACCGGCGGCAGGATCGCGAGCTCGTCCCCGTCGGCCACGGGGGTGTCGCGCCCGGCGCGCTCGCCGTTCAGCACGAGCGAGCCCGAGGCCGCGATGGCCGCGAAGCGCTCGCCGAACCGGCGGCCGAGCGCGTCGGCCACCTCGCCGGCCGTGCGCCCCTCCGCCTCGACCACGGGGGTGCCCGCGATCTCGCGCAGCGCCGCGAACAGGCGCACGCGCACGGTCACGGTCCGAGCTCCGGGTGGGGCATCGCCGGTCAAGGCTACCGCCGCCCCGGCCGACCCGATACGCTGGGGGATCCATGGGGCTGCACGTGCTGCTCGCCGATCGCGCCCCCGGCGAGGTGCTCCCCGCCCTGCCGGGGCTGCTCCTCGACCTGAAGGTCGAGGAGCTCTCGGTCGCCGCGCTGCGCGACGTGCTCGCGCTGCGGCCGGAGCTCGTCCTCGTCGACGCCGCGGAGAACCCCGGCCAGGCCCACGCCGTGCTCCGCGCCCTGCGCGAGCGCGACGCGTGGACGCCCGCCGTGGTCGTCGTCGAGCGCCGCGACCTCGAGCGCCTGCCCTGGGAGGACCTCGCCGACGAGCTCCTGTTCCCCGGCGCGCCGGAGGCCGAGATCCGCGTGCGCCTGGCGATGCTCCGTCGTCGCCTCGGCCGCGACGAGGCGGGCGTCGTGCGCCTCGGCCCGCTCGTGCTCGACCCGGGCTCGTACTCGGTCTCGGTGGCGGGGCGCCCGCTCGACCTCACGTACAAGGAGTTCGAGCTCCTGCGCTTCCTCGTCGAGCGCCCCGGACGCGTCTTCACACGGCCGACGCTGCTCCGCGAGGTCTGGGGGTTCGACTTCTACGGCGGCACGCGGACGGTCGACGTGCACGTGCGGCGCCTGCGCGCCAAGCTCGGCCCCGAGCACGAGGGGCTCATCGAGACCGTTCGGGGCGTCGGCTACCGCGCGAGCGCGGATCGAGCGCAGTAGGATGCCCGCGACGCCCGCCTCCGAGCGCGATGCCCGGCGACGGGACCACCGGCACGCGAGGAGGACGGCGATGCGACGAGCGCTCATCCTGATCGCGGCGAGCGGCCTCGCGCTGCTGCCCGCGGCCTGTGGCTCCGGCGATGGCACGGCATCCGGCCCCGCCCCGACGCCGACGACCAGCACGAGCACCTACGAGAACGCCGGGCACGGCTTCGCCTTGGAGCATCCCGAGGGATGGGTCGTGCAGGAGGACCCCTCGACCGGTGCCGTGGTCCAGCTCTACGCGGCGGAGAGCGCCGGCGATGGCTTCGCCGAGAACGTGAACCTCGTGATCGAGGAGGTCCCGGTCGACGTCACCCCCACCGAGTACCTGGACGTCGGGTGGGCCCAGCTGGAGCCTCGGCTCACCGAGGTCGAGGAGCTCGGGCGGGAGGAGCTCACCGTGGGCGGCCTCCCGGCCGCCTCGATCGAGTACCTCGCGCACTACCCGCAGGCCGCCGGGCAGCTCCACTTCCTCCAGGTGGCGGTCGTGGACGGCCGGACGGTCTTCGTCCTCACGTACACCGGCAAGGACGACGGGTTCGACCGCTACCGGGCGGAGGCCGAGGGGATCATCGACTCCTTCCACCGGACCTGACCCGCCGGGCCACCGCGGCAGGGCGTCGCCGGACGCGGCGTAACCGGGAATTTACGCAGCCGAAACCCGCTCGCCACGCGGCGGGCATACCCTCGTGCCGTCGAGCGCACGGAAGGGGGAGGCACCGCGGTGAGCACGCCCAGGGACGTCCTCGCGATGGCCAAGGCCGAGGGGGTCGAGATCGTCGACCTGCGCTTCTCGGACCTGCCCGGCCTCATGCAGCACTTCTCGGTCCCGGTCTCCGAGCTCACGGAGGCGAGCTTCGAGGAGGGGCTCGGCTTCGACGGCTCCTCGATCCGGGGGTTCCAGGAGATCCAGGAGTCCGACATGCTCCTCGTCCCCGACGCGAGCACGGCCTACCTGGACCCCTTCACGGAGCACCGGACGCTGAACCTCCACTGCTTCGTGAAGGACCCGGTGACGGGCGAGATGTACTCGCGCGACCCGCGCTACATCGCGCGCAAGGCCGAGCTGTACCTGAAGCAGACCGGCATCGCCGACACCTCGTACTGGGGACCCGAGTGCGAGTTCTACATCTTCGACTCGGTGCGCTTCGACCAGAACCAGTACGAGGGCTACTACCACATCGACGCCATCGAGGGCGTGTGGAACTCAGGGCGCGAGCGCGAGCTCACCGGCGAGCCGAACCGCGGCTACAAGCCCCGGTACAAGGAGGGGTACTTCCCGCTGCCGCCCATGGACCACTACCAGGACCTGCGCAGCGAGATGGTGCGGAACCTGCAGCGGGTCGGCATCGACATCGAGGTGCACCACCACGAGGTCGGCACCGCCGGCCAGGCCGAGATCGACATCCGCTACGGCACGCTGCTGCAGACCGCCGACAACGTGATGAAGTACAAGTACGTCGTCAAGAACACGGCCTGGCGCGCCGGGAAGACCGTGACGTTCATGCCGAAGCCGATCTTCATGGACAACGGCTCCGGCATGCACACGCACCAGAGCCTCTGGCGTGACGGCGAGAACCTGTTCTGGGACGAGGTCGGCTACGCCGGCATCAGCGACCTCGCCCGCTGGTACATCGGCGGGCTCCTCGCGCACGCGCCGGCGCTCCTCGCGTTCACGAACCCGACGACCAACTCGTACCGGCGCCTGGTGCCCGGCTACGAGGCGCCGATCAACCTCGTGTACTCGCAGCGGAACCGCTCGGCGTGCGTGCGGATCCCCCTCTACTACAAGAGCCCGGCCGCCAAGCGGCTGGAGTTCCGCACGCCGGACCCGTCGTGCAACCCCTACCTGGCGTTCGCCGCGATGCTCATGGCCGGCCTGGACGGGATCAAGAACAAGATCGAGCCGCCGGAGCCGATCGACAAGGACCTCTACGACCTGCCCCCGGAGGAGAAGGCCCAGGTGCGGCAGGTCCCGGGCTCGCTCGAGCAGGTGCTCGACGCGCTCGAGGCGGACCACCAGTGGCTGCTCGAGGGCGGCGTCTTCACCCAGGACGTGATCGACACCTGGCTCGAGTACAAGCGCCTGAAGGAGCTCGATCAGGTCCGGCTGCGCCCCCACCCCTGGGAGTTCAGCCTGTACTTCGACATCTGAGATCGGCCCGGCGGAGGGCCCGGCGAAGGGAAGACCGGCCGCTTGGCGCACGTCAACGGGTTGACGGCTCGCGCCCGGCTCCCATCCGGAGCGCGACAACCCGTTGTCAACAACGTCCTGCGACGATGCGGACAAGGGGTTCACACGGCACGGCGGGAGCCCGGGCGTAGGGCGTCAACGGGTTGACGGACGAGCCCGACACGCGCGTCGGACGCCCGCGCGCCCCGACGACGCGCACGCCGCCGGAGGGATCACCCCCCGGCCATCGGCGGGAAGACCTGCACGCGGTCGCCCTCAGCGAGCGGCGCGTCGGGCTTGGCCGCGGCACCGTTCACGACCACGACGCACTGCCGGCCCGGGAGGCCGAGTGCCCGGCCGAGCGAGGCCACGGTCGAGCCCTCGGGGAGCTCCACCTCGCCGGCCCCGCCGGGCAGGCGCTCGGCCAGGGCGCCCTTCAGCGTGACGTGCACGCGCACCGCGACGGGATCACCAGCCCTCCGGCTGTCCGTAGCGGGCCTCGACCAGGTGCAGGATGCCGAGGCGCTCGAGCCGGTCCCTCGGCACGAGCAGGTTGATCTGCACGAACCCCGGCAGGCGCCCGATCTCGACCGCGCCGGAGATCGTCGCCCGGTTCTTCACCTCGTCCACGCTCATGCCGAGGAGCTTCGCCGCGCGCTCGACCCCGTTGTCGACCGCCGCGTTGATGAACGGGCCGGAGCCGAGCACCTGGATCGGCAGCACCGGGCCCTCGAGCTTCGTCGCGTGCTCCATCGCCAGCGCCATCGCGCGGTCGACCTCGGTCTTCGTGAACGGCCGGGCGAGGAACGGCAGGTCCTCCACGGGCGGGAGCAGGATCGGCCCGTCGAGCGCGAGGCCCTTGATCACCTCGACGCGCACGACCACGCGGGCCGAGATGTCGGTCGTGTGGACCGCGACCTCGCCGTCGCCGATCATCGCGTGGACGTCGCCCGCGTAGATCCCCGCGCCGTCGACCTTCACCGGCACGATGAGCGTCGCGCCCTCGCGGACCGAGTCGATGTCCATGTGGACGTCGGTCCGGAGCTCGAGCTGCTCCTCGGTGACGGCGAACTCGTGCTCGGCGCCGACGAGGAACGCGCCGAAGTCCCCGCAGTTGTGCGAGGAGGGCAGGTCGATCGCCGGGATCGAGCCGAGGTTCCCGGCCGAGACCCGCACCCGCGTCATCACGCCCACGAGGTCGGCCTTCGCGAGCGCCACGATCGGGTGCTGCCTGGCGTGCTCCTGGAGCACGACCCACTCGCGCGCGTTCCGCGCGAGCTGCTCGGCGCGCTCGGGCGAGACCGTGACGCCGATCTCCTTCGCCTCGTCGAAGACCATCGTGTAGCCCTCGACCATGTGGAACGGGATGACCTCGGAGTGGCACGTCGCGCACCGCACGGCCCCCTCTCCGATCCCGTCGAGGTACGTGTCCGGGTACAGGAAGTGCCGCCCGGCGTCCCGGCAGGTCGGGCAGATCCGCGCGACGAACGGGTCCGAGATGAACCGCCCCTCCCATCCGGTGTGCGTGCCCGAGGTCGTCGCCCGCGAGAGCTGCTCGAGCCGCTCCACGTGGAGCGCGACCGCGTCCCCCACCTCCGCGCCCTCGACGGCCACGGGGAGCGTGACCTCGTGCCCGCTGCGGAGCGAGGGCGTGATCATCGGCCCCCAGCAGCCCGGTACGGTGAGGTACTCGATCCGGCCCCCGTCCTTGACCGGCCCGAGCATCTCGTTCGAGGGACCCACGAGGTCGGTGTAGCGGTCCACGACCAGGTGGTCCACCGCCGCTGGGGACGCCTCTCGTACGGCCATCGCGACCCTCCCTTCCGACGGCGCGCCGACTTCCCGCGCGCACCGGCTCCATCGTCCGCCCGGTCGCCAGCTCCGGTCAAGCCCGCCGCTCGCGCTCGCGCGGTCCTCCCGGCGTGGGACGCGCAACCCGCTGCCCCGCAACGCCTCGCGGCCCGTGGACCCTCGGACGCAACCGCTCTATCCTGGGGACGATCGGATCTTTCGGCCGCCCCGGCGGCGAGGGATCCGGGGGCCCTCCGACCCCCGCCGGCGGCACGGGAACACGTGGGAGGGGCGTATGCGGGAGTGTCCGATCTGTGGTTCGGTCCAGCTCGTCCCCGTGCGGCACGGGGCGCACCGCACGGAGGGCAGCCTGGCGCTCGCGGGGACCGGCATCGACGAGTGGGTCTGCGGCGACTGCGGCCACCGCTTCCGGGGAGAGCCCGAGTCCGAGACCGAGGCCGAGCTCATCCCCTTCCCCGTCCCGAGACCGGGGCCCGGCCCCGAGCCCGGCCCCGAGCCCGCGCTCGGACCGGCGGAGCCGAGCGCGGGGCTCGGCGGCGTCCTGCGGCGGGCGCGGGAGCAGCGCGGGCTCGGTCTCGAGGATGCGGCGGAGGCGACCGGCATCTGGCCCCGGCACCTGCGCGCCCTCGAGGAGGACGAGCCCCTCGAGGCCTTCCCCGGCGCCGCGTACGCGCGCCTGTACCTGCGGGACTACGCGACCTTCCTCGGCCTGGACCCCGAGCCCCTGCTGCGCGAGCAGGCCGACCGGTTCGGGGAGGAGGACGAGGAGCCGGTCCTCGAGCCCCTCCCCGACCCCCGGGCGAGCATCCGCCGGGCCTGGCGCACCCTCACGGTGCTCTCGGCCACGGCCCTGCTCACGCTCATGATCGCCCCGCAGGTCCGCCTCGGCGGGACCCCGGAGCCGCCCGTCCGCGGCCCCGCCGGGACCGGCGCCGCGGCCGCCGCGGCCCCGCTCGCTCGCGAGCCCCACGGCGCCCCGCCGCGCCCGCTCGCCGACCACCTCCGGGTCGTGCTCGAGATGCGGGAGCCGTGCTGGATCGGCGCGACCGTGGACGGCGAGCGGCGGGTCTCGCGGACGGCGGCGGCGGGCGAGCGGGTCGTGCTCCGCGGCGAGCGGGCGGTCGAGCTCGTGCTCGGCAACGCCGGCGGGGTCGTCCTGCGGGTGAACGGCGAGCGCGTCCCGACCGGGGCGCACGGGGAGGTCGTGCGCCTGACGTTCCGGCTCCACGACGGGGTGGTGAGGACCGAGCGTGCCTGAGGCGACGGGCGTCGGAACGCTGTACCTCGAGCGCCTGAGCGAGCGTGATCTGCGGCTGCTCGCCGGCTCCGAGGGACCCGGTGCGGCGGCCCGGCTGCGGGCGGAGCCGGCGCGGATCTGCGAGCGGATCGCCTCGCCGGAGGTCTACGACGCGCTCTTCGCGCCGTGGGTCGAGGAGCCGTTCGTGCTCGCGAGCCCGCTGCTCGTCTTCTCGGTCCTGCTCGCGCAGACCGCGCGGGAGCTCGCCGAGCGCACCCACATCCGGGAGTGGATCGGCCCCGGCCGCCGCGTCCCGGTGTTCGACGTCGAGGGGCCGCGCGCCTTCGCCGAGGACCCGCTCCGACGGCTGTTCCTCGCCGAGGTGCTCGCCTCCTACACCCACGTCGTGAGCGGCAGCTTGCTCGTGCGGACCCGCCGCGGCTGGGCGAGGCGCCGCTTCAGCGAGCTCGACCCCGTGCGCCTGGCCGAGCTCCTCGAGGTCGTTCCCGCCTTCGAGCGCCCGCTGGTCTACCGGCGCCTCGGCGATCTCGCGCTGTTCCTGACCGGCGTCTTCCCCGACCACGTGGGCGAGCGCCTCTTCCGCCCCATCCAGGTCGAGCGCATCACGCGCCTGCTCGGGACCGAGCTCGGCGCGCCGGCGGACGGAGCCGTGGGGCTGCTCGAGCGCCTGGGACGGCACGCCTACGGCATGGCGGCCGAGGGGATCGGCGCGCCGGCTGCGGGCCTCGCCTCGGTCCTGGCCGAGATGCCCGAGCGCTTCGCCGATGCCCGCCGCCTGCTGTTCGTGCTCACCGAGCACCACCTGTTCCCCCGCCGGGAGCGCTGGTTCGGCCGGTAGGGTCCGTCGCTCGCCGACCGGCCCGTAGCCGCCCCTCGAGCCAGGTGAGGACCACGAACGCGGGGACCGCCACCCCGACGAGGAAGGCCCCCCAGATCACGCTCTCGGGAAACGCACGCCGGTCCCCCACGACGACGACCCCGAAGACCAGGACGATGACGAGCAGCGCGAGGTACCCGCCGATGGCCAGCCGCATCACGTAGCGGAGGAACGCGGGGAGGGTGCGGCGGCTGAGCGCCCGGGGTGGCAAGGGCCGTGGCACCGGCCACCTCGCCGCCGCGAGGACCGCGGCCAGGCTCAGCACGAGCGCCGCCAGGGGCGCCGCCACCAGCCGCCAGCTGCTCACAGCCGCTCGCCGAGGAACAGCTCCCAGCCCCGGATGAAGACGTGCCAACCGATCCACAGCCAGGCGCCGAACAGCGCCCACCGGGCGACCGGGGTCCGCATGAGGGCTCGGAGCATGTCGGACATCGTCGGCCACTCGGGCCCGTGGAGGAGCCCGAGCGTCTGCCAGGTGAACAGCGCCGTCAGGATCACGGCCCATCCGGCGATCGCCAGCGTTCGCATCTGCACCCCCGGGGAGAACGAACGACGACGCCAGCCTATCCCCCTCTCACGGGGTGGTGCGGAAGACCCGCAGCATCGCGCGGCGGGCCCGGCGCGTGATCCGCACGTAGTCCTCGAGGAACGACTGCCGCGGGTACTCCTCGTACCCGAGCCGCCTCGCGAGCGCCACCTGCTCGGCGGGCGAGGCCGGCAGCGCCTCGGCGTGCACGCGGCGGTCCATCTCGAGCGCGTTCTTCACGTCCGAGCAGAACACGAAGGCCTCGCCGAGCGCGAGCGCCACCGGCTCCTCGATGAGTCCGGCCGCGGCGAGCGCCTCGATCGCCTCGAGCGTCCGGTGGGTGCGGATCTCCGGGTGGGCGCCCCCGTGACGGAGGAGCGAGAGCTCGACCGCGAACTGCACGTCGGCGAGGGAGCCCGGCCCGAGCTTGAAGTGGAACGCGCGAGCCTCGGGCGGGACGCGTTCGCGCTCGATGCGCTCGCGCATGCGCACGATCTCGGCCTCGCGCTCGCGCGGCAGGTACTCGGGGTAGGCAACGTCGCGCGCGGCGGCGCAGAACCGCCGTCCGAGCGCCTCGTCCCCCGCCACGAACCGCGCCCGCAGCAGCGCCTGGAACTCCCAGGTCTGCGCGTACCGCCCCCAGTACTCGAGGTAGGCCGCGAGGGAGCGCGCGAGCGGACCGCTGCGGCCCTCCGGGCGCAGGTCGGGGTCGGGCTCCCACCCCGCCTCCCGGACGGCGGCGAGCACACGCTCGGCCGCCTCGCTCGCCCGCCGGAAGTCCTCCGGCCCCTCGCCCTCGTAGACGAAGACGAGGTCGAGGTCGGAGGCGACGTTCAGCTCCTCGGCCCCGAGCTTCCCGAGCCCGATCGCCGCGAAGGGCACCGCCGGCCGGGCGGCCGCCACGGCCTCGGCCACCACCCGGTCCGCCACCGCCGAGAGCGCCGCGCCGACCGCCCTGGGCTCGAGCTCCCGCGCGGCCATCCGGGCGAGCACCGCGACGAGCTCGCCCCGGGCGTCCGTCGCCGGACCGTCGTCGGCGAGCGCGAGGATCCGCGCGGGGGCGGCGACGAGGAGGTCGGTCGCGAACGAGGACGCCTCGACGAGGTGCGCGAGCCGCCGCGCCACCCGCGGATCGCGCGCGAGCGCGTCGGCGACGCGGGGCTCGCCGAGGGCCGCGGCGGCGACCCGCTCCAGGCGCACGAGCGCGGCGTCGGGCCGGGCCCCGAGCGCGAGCGCCGGCGCCATCACCGGGAACACGTGCGCGAGCACCGCCCCGAGCCGGCTCGCGGGGTCCACGAGCCGACGCAGCACCTCGTAGGAGCCCTCGGGGTCGGCGAACCCGAGCCCCTCGAGCAGCTCGATCGTCGCCCGCCGGTCCACCCCCGGCCGCGGGGGAACGGGCCCGGCGAAGGCCTCGAGCAGGGGGCGGTAGAACAGCCGCTCGTGCAGCCCGCGGACGAGCGAGGTCACCCGCTCGTAGCGGTCGGCGAGCGCCGTCGCATCGGGCAGGCCCATCGAGCGCGCGAGCCGCGTCCGCGCGGCGGCGTCGCGCGGCAGCTCGTGGGTCTGCAGGTCCCGGACCATCTGCAGGCGGTGCTCGAGCGTGCGCAGGAACCGGTAGGCGTCGGCGAGCGCCTCGGCGTCCTCCCAGGCCACGTAGCCGTGGGCCGCGAGCGCCGCGAGCGCGCGCAGGGTGTTCGGCTCGCGCAGCCGCTCGTCGCGTCGACCATGGACGATCTGCAGGAGCTGGACGGCGAACTCGACGTCGCGGATGCCGCCCCACCCGCGCTTGACCTCCGTCGCCGCGCGGCCGCGGGCCCGCACGTACTCCTCCAGGCGCACCTTCGTCCGACGGACCTCGTCGATCGCGGCGGGCGGCAGGTGCTCGGGGTAGACGGAGGGCGCGACCGCCTCGACGAAGGCCGCGCCGAGCCCGACGTCCCCGGCCACGGGTCGAGCGCGGATCAGCGCCTGCCGCTCCCAGGTCGCGGCCTGCTCCGCGTAGTACGCACGCATCGCCTCGAGCGAGCGGCTGAGCGCGCCGCCGCGCCCACCCGGCCGCAGCGTCGGGTCCACCCGCAGCGCGATGCCCTCCTCCGTCGGCTCGGCGAGGAGGCGGATGAGCTCGGCCGCCTGATGCTCCGCCTCCTCCTGGCGCGCCGCACCGGAGCCCGCGTGGACGAACAGCAGGTCGACGTCGCTCGCGTAGTTGAGCTCGGCGCCGCCGAGCTTGCCGAGCGCGACGACCGCGAGCCCCTCGGGCGCCGCGAGACGGCATGCGAGCGCGAGGCAGGCCTCGGCCACCGCCGAGATCTCGGCCACGACCTCCTCGAAGGGGGCCCCGGAGAGGTCCCTCGCCGCCACCCGGAGCATCGCCCGTCGTCGGAACCGACGCAGGGCGGCCTGGGGACCGAGCCGCTCGAGGTCGGCCGCGAGCTCCGCGTCCAGCTCCCGCCGCGAGCGCGGGCGCAGGTCCGCGAGGGCCGCCGTCTCCTCCGGGTGGCGGACCAGCAGGTCCGCCGCGGCGGTCGAGAAGCCGAGCAGGCGCACCGCGACGGGGAGCACGTCCGCCCGCTCGAGGACCGCCCGCGCGCGAGGGTCCTCCCCCACCCGCGAGAGCGCGATGCGCGCGAGCTCGGGGTCGGGCGCCGCGGCGAGGGCGCGCCCGAGCTCCTCCGGGGTCGAGACCTCACGCACCCCGGCATCGTAGGACCGGAAGTTCACGGCCGCGTAACAGAGACCGGCCTCCCCTGCAGTACCCTCGGCGTCGAACCCCGAGGGAAGGAGCACATGCCATGCCGCTGTCCGCCGAGGCCGAGTACGTCCTGCGCACCGTCGAGGAGCGCGGGATCCGGTTCATCCGCCTGTGGTTCACCGACGTCCTCGGGTTCCTGAAGGCCTTCACGATCACCTCGCAGGAGCTCGAAGGAGCCTTCGCCGAGGGCATGGGCTTCGACGGGTCCTCGATCGACGGCTTCTCGCGCATCGAGGAGTCCGACATGGTCGCCGTCCCCGACCCGAGCACCTTCCAGATGATCCCCTGGAAGACCGAGGCCCAGGTCGCGCGGATGTTCTGCGACGTGCTGAACCCCGACGGCACGCCCTTCGAGGGCGACCCGCGCTACGTGCTCAAGCGCCAGCTCCAGCGGGCCGCCGACCTCGGCTTCACCTTCTACGTCGGCCCCGAGCTCGAGTACTTCTACTTCCGCTCCCTCGAGGAGCCGCGCTTCCTGGACCAGAGCGGCTACTTCGACGAGACCCCGCTCGACGTCGCGACGGACTGGCGCAAGCGCACCGTCGCCTACCTGGAGTCGATGGGCATCCCCGTCGAGTACGTGCACCACGAGGTCGCCCCGAGCCAGCACGAGATCGACCTGCGCTACACCGACGCGCTCACGATGGCGGACAACGTGATGACCTACCGCCTCACCGTGAAGGAGGTCGCCCAGGAGTTCGGCATCTACGCCACCTTCATGCCGAAGCCGGTCATGGGCGTGAACGGCAGCGGGATGCACACGCACCAGTCGCTGTTCGCCGGGGACCGCAACGCGTTCTTCGACCCGGACGACGAGTACCACCTCTCGAAGGTGGCCAAGCACTACATCGCCGGGATCCTCGAGCACGCCCCGGAGATCACGCTCGTCACGAACCAGTGGGTCAACTCCTACAAGCGGCTCGTCCCCGGGTTCGAGGCCCCCGTGTACGTCTGCTGGGCCCGGCGCAACCGCAGCGCGCTCGTGCGGGTGCCGATGTACAAGCCGGGCAAGGAGCAGGCCACGCGGATCGAGTTCCGCTCGCCGGACCCGGCGTGCAACCCGTACCTGGCCTTCGCGGTCATGCTCGCGGCCGGCCTGGACGGGATCGAGCGCGAGCTCGAGCTGCCGCCCGAGGCCTCGAACAACATCTACGAGATGACCGAGGAGGAGCGGCGCGCCGCCGGGATCCGCTCGCTCCCCGAGGACCTGTACGAGGCGATCGAGATCGCGGCCGGCTCGAAGCTGCTGCGCGACGCCCTCGGCGAGCACGTGCACGAGTTCCTCATCCGCAACAAGCGGGAGGAGTGGGACGCGTACAAGGCCTACGTGACGCCCTACGAGCTCGAGCGGTACCTGCCGATCCTGTGACCCGACCGGCCGGCGCACGGGCCGCAGGCCCGTGCGCCGGAACGGAGGCTGGCAGACGGGCCGCCGCTTGGGCTATCGTCGGCGCTCTCGGAGGGAACGGATGAGCGAGCAGAGCGAGCGGACGGACGGCGGGGAGGAGCTCACCCCCACCCTGGCCGAGGCGCGCCGGCGCCGGGCCGACCTGCACCACGCCCTCGTCGAGGTCGAGGAGGCCATCTCGGGTCCCGCCGTGGGCCGCGAGCCCCTGTGGACCCAGGAGGTCGTGGCGGCCCTCTCGCGCCTGCGCGAGACCCTCGAGGAGCACATCGAGGTCACCGAGCGCACCGACGGCCTCTACGACGAGATCCTGCACAAGGCTCCGCGGCTCGCCGCGGCCGTCCAGCGCCTGCGCGAGGAGCACCCCGTGCTCCGGGACACCACCTCGGCCCTCATGGCCAAGCTCCGGACGACCCCGATCGGGACCACCTGGACGCTCGAGGACGCCCGCGACGAGGTCCAGCACCTGCTCGGCCGCATCGTGAAGCACCGGCAGGCCGGGGCCGACCTCGTCTGGGAGGCCTACAACCTGGACATCGGCGGCCTGGAGTAGCCGCGCGAGCCACACCCCCGGGCGGGGATACCCTGTCCGTATGCGGATCGCGCTCGGGCAGGTGAACACGACCGTCGGCGACCTCGAGGGCAACGTCGACCTGCTCGCCTCCTGGGCCGCCCGGGCCACCGACGCCGGCGCCGACCTCGTCTGCTTCCCCGAGCTCGCGGTCACCGGGTACCCGCCGGAGGACCTCGTCCTGCGTCCCGAGTTCGTCCGCGACAACCTCGAGGCCCTGGAGGAGCTCGCCCGCCGGACGGCGAACGGCTGCGCCGTCGTGGTCGGCTTCATCGACCGGAGCGAGCGGGGCGTGCACAACGCGGCCGCGCTCATCCAGGGCGGACGGGTTCTCGCCCGTTACCGCAAGATCAAGCTGCCGAACTACGGCGTGTTCGACGAGCGCCGGTACTTCGAGCCCGGCCGCGCTCCCTGCACGGTCGAGCTCGGCCGCACGCGGATCGGGCTGTCGGTGTGCGAGGACGCGTGGGCCCCGGGGCCGCCCTTCGACGCCTACGCCGCCGAGCGCGTGAAGCTCGTCGTGAACATCAACGGCTCGCCGTACCACCGGGGCAAGACCTCGGAGCGGCTGCAGGTGACCGCCGCGCGGGCGCGCGAGACGGGGGCGTGGATCGCCTACGTGAACGCCGTCGGCGGTCAGGACGAGCTGGTCTTCGACGGCGGATCGATGCTCGTCGCGCCGACCGGCGAGCTCGTCCACCGCGCCACGATGTTCACCGAGGACCTGCTGCTCGTCGAGCTGCAGGACCTCCGCGGCGGGTCCACGTGGGCGGTCGCGGCCGGCCCCGAGCGCGCCCCCTGGCCGACCGGTCCCGAGGAGGTCTACCGGGCGCTCGCGCTCGGCCTGCGGGACTACGTGCGCAAGAACGGCTTCGGCGAGGTCGTGCTCGGGCTGTCGGGCGGGATCGACTCGGCCCTCACGGCGACCCTGGCCGCCGACGCGCTCGGCGCCGGGGCGGTCCACGCGCTCGCGATGCCCTCCCGCTACTCCTCGCCGGAGAGCCTCGAGGACGCGGCGGAGGTCGCCCGCCGCCTCGGGATCCGGCTCGACGTCGTCTCGATCGAGGAGACCTTCGCCGCGTACCTGCGCGCGCTGGAGCCGCTGTTCGCGGGGACCGAGCCCGGGGTGGCCGAGGAGAACATCCAGGCCCGCATCCGCGGCAACCTGCTCATGGCCCTGTCGAACAAGCGGGGCGGGCTCGTGCTCGCGACCGGGAACAAGAGCGAGTACGCGGTCGGGTACTCGACGCTCTACGGGGACATGGCCGGCGGCTTCGCCCCGATCAAGGACGTGCCGAAGACGCTCGCGTACGAGCTCGCCCGCTGGCGGAACGCCCGCGGCGGCACGCCGCCGATCCCCGAGCGCGTGCTCACCAAACCGCCCTCGGCCGAGCTGCGGCCGAACCAGCGGGACACCGACTCGCTGCCGCCCTACGAGGTGCTCGATCCCATCATCGAGGCCTACGTCGAGCACGACCTCGGGCCCGAGGAGATCGTCGCGGCCGGCCACGACCCCGCCGTCGTCGAGCGGGTGGTCGCGATGATCGACCGCGCCGAGTACAAGCGGCGTCAGGCCGCGCCGGGGATCAAGATCACCCCGCGGGCGTTCGGCCGGGACCGGCGGATGCCGATCACGAACCGGTACCGCCGGAACCGGCGGAGCGCCGCCCAGTGAGGCGCTCCGCCGGCGCGGGGGAGCTCAGACGAGCTCCCAGGTCACGGTGACGGAGACCTGCCGCTCGATCGTCGGGGGCTCGATCGGCGGCGCCGCGGCGCCCGCCTCCGCCACCCCGTAGTCCCGGTACACCGGACCGGGGACGGGCGCACCGGTCTCGGTCACGGAGACGACCGCGCCGAGCCCCGCGCCCGAGGCCTCGGCGAGCGCGAGCGCCTTGTCCCGCGCGTCCGCCACCGCGTCGGCCAGCGCCTGCTCCAGGCCCGCGCCCTCGTCGGACAGGCCGAACGCGATGCCGCTCGTGAGGTTCGCCCCGGCCTCGACCGCCGCGTCGATCACCCGGCCGACCGCCTGCATCGACCGGACGGTCACGCTGACCTGGTTCTCGGCCACGTAGCCCTCGATGCCGATGCCGTTCGCGTCGTACTGCGGGTACAGGCTCACCCACGCCGTCGCGATGTCGTCCGCCGCCACGCCCTCTGCGCGGACGGCGGAGATGACCTCGCGCATGCGGTTCGCGTTGTCGCGCATCGCGGCCTCGGCGGTCATGGCGCGGGTCTGGACCCCGAGCGTCACCGTGGCCTCGTCGGGCTGCGAGCGGATCGTCGCCGTCCCCGAGACCGTCACCGTGCGCTGCCCGCTCCCCGGCGCGGGCGAGGCGTCCTGCGCCAGCGAGGGCAGCGTGAGCGCCACCGCCGCCCCGAGCACGATCCCCACGAGCGTGCCCTTCAGGTTCTGCCTCATCGCCTCCACCTCCACGACGCCGGATCGCCCCGGCTGCCGTCGGACGTTCCGCGCGGCCGCGGGGTTCCCCGTACACTCCACGTCGGGGCGGTAGCTCAGCCTGGTCAGAGCAGGGGGCTTTTAACCCTCGTGTCGCGGGTTCGAATCCTGCCCGCCCCACGTGGACGGGCCGGCCTCAGCCGGGCGCCCCGAGCGCCGATACCCTAGGGTGCAACCATGGTGAGGCTCCTCGGGGTGACGCTCCTCGCGGCGATCGCGCTCGGACTCGTCCTGCGCGGACGCCTGGCGAACCTGGCCGAGGCGCGCTTCCGCTTCGCCTGGCTCGGGCTGCTCGGGGTGGCCCTGCAGCTGCCCACGGTGTCCGGGACGGCGGGAGACCTGCTGCTCCTCGCCTCCTTCGGGTGCCTGCTCGCGGTGATCCTGCTGAACCTCCGCCAGCCCGGCTTCGCGCTCGTCCTGCTCGGCCTCGTGC
>Ga0101943_1001560_pt1 | contig 18895 bp, 14 predicted proteins | sample DewCreD2012metaG_5_FD_75244 | JGI IMG/M metagenome (GOLD analysis project Ga0101943, IMG submission 75244) | Hot spring sediment bacterial and archeal communities from British Columbia, Canada, to study Microbial Dark Matter (Phase II) - Dewar... ... | reverse complement strand
CGTGGGCCTGCACTAACGCAAGCAGGTTGTTGCGGTAGAACTGCCGGTAGGTGGGATGCCGAGGGTTGGCCTTGAGGGCGGCCAGGTGGTGCGGCCGGGCCTTTTCCAGGCACTCCTTGGCGGTGGCGAAGTTGCGCCGCAGGTTGCACAGGTTGGCCAGGTTGCCGAGAGTAGCAGCCAGGTCGTTCCGCAGGTCCGGCTGATTGGGAAACTCAGCGGCCAGTTCCACTTGGTTGGCTTCGAAATTGTAACGACTTCTTGGGGGTGTCGTTGGACGGAAAAAGCTGCGACTTTCGCCTGACCGAAATCGCAGGTAAAATGTTGGATGCTGCTTGTCTGAGGGACAAACGCTGCCGACAGAGCGATGGAGATCAACTTATGTCTTACGATTTACACGAGAGAGAAGTTCAGCCAGCGCCAGCTTGGTGGACAACCTGGCTTGCTTTCGCATCGCGACTCCTCCTTTGGCTCATAAGTGGCGAGTTCAAGGGCTGGCTGCTCTCTGGTTTCCTCGTCGGCTTTGGTCTCTGGGAATTGGCCAAACAAGAGCTGAGCATCTTGTGCTGGAAGAAGACTCAGGGGATCGTCATCGAATCTCGCACCGAATGGATTGAGCAGAAAGGTGGAATCCCCGGTGCTCCCCTTACCGTGCACATCCGCTACCGCTACTGGGTTGCCGGTCAGCCGTATGAGTCGACACGGATTACGACCGGGGAACCCAAAACGTTCTATTGGGTTCAGGAAGCTGCCGCTTTCCGCAAGCAGTTCCCACCGGGTGCTCCCGTCATGGTCCTGTATGCTCCGTATGATCCATCGCAGGCGACCCTGTTCGCGGAACGCAGCTCTGGTCCGTGGATCTTGTTAGGATTTGGAATTCCCATTTTGCTCTTAACGCTGCGGCTACGTTGGCAACGGCATCGCCAAGGTGAGGAACCGACTCCTGACCTTCACGTCCCACTCCATATTGGCTTGTGACTTGGGGTGGTCACACGTTTTGAGATCGACGAGACCTTTGGCAGAGTTGAACTAGTCGAGCCGGGCTTAGTAGGGAATGCCGTGGTAGTCACGACGAATGATGTCCTCCGGTACGCCTGCGGGGAGCAAGCGGGTATAATCCTGATGGCTGTAGATAGGGCCCAGGTCGGCCACCGGGGGTCTGATCGTCGTTGGCGCCTCGAAATTGAAGCCGGTCGTACACTGGGCGCCGGCAGGTGTTACAGGTGTTATATGTGTGCAAGGAGTTCGTTGCTCGCTGAAGTCCTGCCGGTTGCTGAGCGGGTTGCTCGTCACTCTTCTGGGGAAGCTCGCATGTGGCATCCAAGCAAAATTCTATTAGTAGTGATATTGCTGTTCGCCTTGGCGTCCCCCGCGTATGCAAACTCCGCCGCACCGACTGCCCACTCGTGGCATGACTCATTTTTTGAACTTTTGCCGCTCATATTGTATTTGGCTTTGCCGGCGTCGATATTCGCGGCTGTCTTGGAATAGCCCTTCGTTTTTTGTGCGGGCGTCCGAAAGCACGCGTTCTGGTACTCTTTACAGGCCAATTTCATAAGTCTAGTGGTCGGATACTTGACTGTGCCTTTGGCCGCCGTCGCTATTTTCTGGACTGGGCCGCTGTGGTTGCTGATCGCGGTGGCCATGTCTGTTGGCTTGGAGGGGAGGTACTATCAGTGGCGAGTAATCCAAGCGCCGTGGCGCCTGCGCTGGCGTTGGATCGTGGCGGGCAACGTCTTGAGCAGCAGTATTTTACTGATGCTCCTGCCCACGCTGGCGCTGGCGATCAAGGAAGCGCAGCCCCGTCTGGAGTGGCATTTGTACATATTATGTTTATTATATTACGAATTGTTCTGGGAAAGTGTGTTTGCAAGCGTCGCGCTGTTTCTCGGAAGTTTCTTCGCACCCGGACTGCTAAGGCGAATGAGGTGAGAGCTATGTCGTCCGGCGTTGTGCCGAAGGTAGATCGCGCTGGCTTTCCGAATTTTGAAGCTCCCCGAGCGAGACACTCTTCGTAACAACTCTCGCCTGCTTCCGACCGCATTTTAGAAGCTCGCTCGGGTTACCACGGCTGCATCTCGGCCAGCGCAAGATCACGCTTGTGTTGCGTTTAGTCTATGGCCGGGGCGAAGCGGATCAACCCGGCAAGGCGTCAGACCCAAGAACTGGCTCGACCCACTTCCGAGCAAGGAACACGAGATGCGCAGGCTGTTTTCCGTGGCGGTACTGGGAATCGTCGCAGCCGGCCTGATGCTGGCCATGCCCTCGGCCAGCCAAGCCCAGAGCTGCGACTACGGCGGCTACGGCCGCTCCTACGGCGGGGCCGGGTACTCCGGCTATAACGGCTACGGCAGCTACGGCGGCTACAGCGGTTACTACGACCGGGGCTACGCCCCTGGCTACGGCGGCTACTCCGGCCCGGCGTACACGCCGGGCTACGGCGGCGGTTACTTCGGCCGCCGGCCCGCCGTCATCCACCCCGAGTACGAGCACTGGACGCCAGGTCGCGGCTATCACGAGCACGGCCACATTCACGTCCCGCACCGCGGGCACTCCCACACGCGCCCATACTAATGACGGGCGGGGCGAGGTCACAACCACGGCCGCGGGGTGAGGCGCAAGCCCGTCCCCGCGGCCTCGTCGTCATTGGTGCCTCAACAACCTCAATCCGTTGAAGATGACTAGCAGCGAAGCTCCCATGTCGGCGGCGATGGCGGCCCAGAGGGAGGCGAAACCGACGAACGTCAGGACCACGAATAGCGCCTTGACCGCCAACGAGAAGGCGATGTTCTGGCGGATGACGGCGAGGGTCCGGCGGGAATGCCTGATGAGCCAGGGGAGCCGGCTGAGGTCGTCGGACATCAGCGCGATGTCCGCCGTCTCAATGGCCGCGTCGCTCCCCGCCGCCCCCATCGCAATGCCCACAGTCGCTCGGCCGAGCGCCGGGGCGTCGTTCACGCCGTCGCCGACCATCGCCACGCTGCCGTAGCGAGCGACCAGGGCTTCCACCGCCGTGACCTTGTCAGCCGGAAGCAGCTCGGCACGGAACTCGTCCACGCCCGTCTCCTGGGCGATGGCTTGGGCCGTGGGCTGATTGTCCCCGGTGAGCATGATCAGGTGTTCGACCCCCGCACGCCGAAGCTCTTGGAGGGTCTGCCGGGCCTGTGGGCGCACGTTGTCGGCGAGGGCGATGAGGCCGCAGACGTGCTCCTCGTTCCCCACCACGACGACCGTGCGGCCCGCCCCGGACATGGCCTCCAGCCGGTGATGTACGTCTTCTGTCTCCTGGCCTCGCTCTTCGAGGTAGCGGTGCGACCCAAGCCAGAACTGCCTCCCGTCAAACCGGGCCGTGGCCCCCTTACCCTGGACGATCTGGAAATCCTCAGCGGGGGCAGGCTGTATCCCGCGTTCCTGAGCGTAGGCGACGATGGCCCGCGCCAGGGGGTGGTCGCTGCGGACCTCCATCGCTGCCGCCCGCTCCAGCACTTCACGGTTATCGTGCCCGTTCAACGGCACGACCTCGGCGACGGCGGGTTTACCCTCGGTCAGCGTGCCAGTCTTGTCAAACGCGATGGCCTTGAGGCGGGCGGGGGCTTCAACGTAGATACCGCCCTTGATGAGCACTCCTTGGCGGGCCGAAGCGGCGAGCGCCGCGACGATGCTGACGGGCGTGGAAATCACCAGGGCGCACGGGCAAGCGATGACGAGCAGGACGAGAGAGCTGTACAACCACTCCTTCCAGGCACCGCCGAAGACCAGCGGCGGAACAAGCAGGACGGCCAGGGCCAAGCCCATGACGGCGGGGGTGTAGACGCGGGCGAACCTCTCCACCCATTGCTCGGACGGCGCTCGCCGCGACTGGGCTTCGCCGACCATGCGGATGATGTGGGCCAGGGTTGTGTCCTGGGCCGCCTTCGTACACTCGACTTCCAGCGCGCCGTCTCCGTTGATGGTTCCGGCGAACACTTCGTCACCGGCCTGCTTGGTCACAGGTTCGCTCTCGCCGGTGATCGGGGCCTGGTTGACGTGGCTCGTGCCCCGGAAAACCCGACCGTCCAAGGGGAAGCGCTCCCCTGGCATCACGACGAGGACGGCCCCCACAGGCACCTGCTCGGGAGCGATCTGCTCCTCCCTGCCGTCGGCGTGACGCAAGCGGGCGGTCGGGGGTGACAAGTCCATCAGCGCCGCGATGGCCCGCCGTGCCCGGCCTACGCTCCACGATTCCAGCGCCAGAGAGACGGCGAAGAGAAAGGCGACGGTCGCCGCCTCGAACCACTCGTTGATCGCCACTGCCCCGACGACAGCAACCGTCATCAGTAGGTTCATGTCCGGTCGCAGGCGTTGGGTGGCGTACCAGGCCTTTGGTAGGAAGTACCAGACCCCCGCCAGGATACTCAGGGCGTAGAGGGTCTTCGCCGCCAGCGGAACATGATGGACGACGCCCGCTCCCTCAGTGCCGAACGCGGCAAGGAAACCGCCTTCGGCCCAGGCGTGGGTGAGAAACCCGAGCAGGCCGAACAGGCCACTGGCTGTGGTCAGGATGGTTCGCCCCCGACGCTGCCAGAACCGGCCCTGGTCGGCGACCTGCTCGCCCTGCCGCCAGACCTCGGCCCGCATGCCGGTGCGGGCCACGGCTTTCATGACGGCCTCGGGGGAAACCTCCACCGGCCCCGGCGCGACTGCCATCCTACCGTTCAGGATGTCGAAGGACAGCCGGTCTTCCCCGCCGACCAACGGCCCGACCTCCCGTTTGAGGACGGCCACTTCCTCGGCGCAATCCATGCCGCGAATCTTGAAGTGTATTTCGCGTTGCTCGTTCACTGCTGCACCGATCCGTAGGGGGCACCTCTCTGGTTTTCAAGGCTCCTTCCGAGGCTCCGCGCTGGGTACGTGTGGCGCGGGCGGCCAGTGGTCTTCTAGCGTGAGCCCCGAGATCGCGGCAGCAGCCTTCCACGCTTCGCCGAGTGCCCGGACGTACTCCAGGTTGGCCTGGGCGACGGCCCGCTGGGCTTCGAGCACCCGCAGGTACTCGAACACGCCGCCGGCATACGCCTTCCGCGACAGCTCGTAGGCTTCCTGGGCGCGTGGCAAGATCGCTGTGCGGTAGCGGTCGGCCCGCCGTCGGGCGGCTGCGTAGTCGCGGAAGGCGCCCGCCAGGCGGTCGGTCAGTTCGTTCTTGACCCGGCCCACCTCCTGTACCGCCTCTCCCACCTGGGCCTGCGTCGCCATGATGTTGCCCTGGTTGCGGTTCCACACCGGGATCGGCACGCTGACGCCAATGGTCCAGTCGCCCGAGCGGTTCTGATTCTGGCGGACGTAACCGGCCCCGACCGTCACGTTGGGGATCGGTTCTTTGCGGGCACGCTCTGCCAGCAGACGCGCACGTTCGATGCCGATTTGAGCGGAGCGGACTTCAGGGTGTTCGCTGAGCACGAACTGCTGTACCCGCTCAAGGTCGTAATCGGGCAACGGGAGGTCCAGCGTGCCGACGAGCTGGGCGTGCGGCAGGCTGGGCACGCCGACCGCCGCCGCAAGCCGCTTGAAGGCTGCGGGAAGCTCCCGTTCGGTGGCCTCCAGTTCCGTCCGAAGCCGTTCGGCTTCGACCTCCAATTGCACGAGGTCCAACCGAGTGCCCCGCTTGGCCTCCAGCAGCTTCCGGGTCTGTTCGACGGATGCATCAGCTAGCTTGACCAGATCGGTGAGGATCTCCACGCGCCGTTGGAGGGTCAAAACCTCGAAGTACGCCTGCCGCACGTTGCTGAGGAGCGTGTAGCGCTGGGTCATCAGCGCGAGCGTAGCTTGATCGACCTCCCGGTTCGCGGCCGCCCGGCTGAGTCGAAGCTTCCCGCCGGTGACGATCTCTTGGCTGACGTAAGGGGCGGTCCAGATTCCGCCCGGACCCTGACGGTCACCCAGCTCGTCGCCGGTGACGTTGACCGTCGGGTTTGGGTACAGCCCGGCCTGCAGAGCCCTCCCGCGGGCCGTGTCGATAGAAAAGGCCGCTTGGGCGAGGCGCGGGTTCCGTTCCAGCCCGAGTTGGATCAGGCCATCGAGGGTCAACGTGGGTTGCGCGACCGTGGCAGAAGGGATTCGCCGCGGCGTAGGCAGCGTCTCGGCCGGCGCATCCGCGCGCGGGGGAGGGAGCGTTTGGGCCATACCTTGCGAGCACGCCGCAGCGACCAGCCCGGCGACTGCCAGCCTTCTCACCCAGCCTGCGATCTCTGTCTGCCGGACCATCTGTCATCCCTCCTTGGCGGGACGGTGCGGGCGCGTGCAGCTCGGGCGACCGGGGACGACGCAGGTCGCCTGGGTCGCCCGGCTGTCACGGCTTTCCTGCTTGGGCTTGGACGTGAAGGTTCCGCTCGGCCCCTCCAGCTTCATCGGCTGCTGCTTCGCCTTTTCCACAGCCTCCCACAGGGCTTTCGGCGAGAGGACGGCGTCAGCCTTGAGCGTCACCTTGATGGTCTTGGTTTCCATGTCCGGTTCCGCCTTGGCGACGCCCTGCACCGCGACGAGCTTGGCCGCGACCTTCTTCGCGCAGCCGCCGCAGTCCATACCGGGAATGGTGATGACCGTCGGGACGATGTCGGCGGCGAGGGCGGTGCCGGCGAGCGCCAGCATGACCGCCGAGGCCACGACCACCAGCGGACGGGTCTTCCTGCTCATGATTCGGACTCCTTTCCTACCAGCCATGTGGCCGGCCCCGAACGCCGAGGCCGGCCCGTTTCGCGGATCAGGAAACTGATCCTGCCTGATCTATTCCTTCTTCTTGCCGTCCCCCTTCTTCTCGTCGAACTCCGGGACGGGGGGCGGCTCCTTGCCGTACTTAGCCCGGTACTTGGCGGCGTAGAACTCCCGCCGCTCCGGTTTGCAGTGGAAGCATTGGCTCAGCGCCCGCTCGTGCTTCTCGCACCAGTCGCCCTTGGCCTTGGCCTCCTTCTCGACCTTGGCCTGGCACATACTGCATTCGTCCTCGGGGATGCCGTGGTCGTCGCACCACCAGCCGTGCTTGTGGCCCTCCTTCTCCTTGCTGTGGTCGTGGCCGTCGCCTTCCTTGTGGGCGACTTGCTTGCCCGTTGCCTGGCTGCCCTTGTTGTCGGACTGGCTGCAGCCCGTCACGATCAGAGCGAGAGCGGCGAACAGACCCAGGCTCAGGCCGCCCCACGCGAACCGCTTATTCATCGTCGTTCCTCCTCAGACAGGGGTCAGTTGTGTCGAAGCCCCCACGGACCCGTTCCGCGAGCCGCTTTCGACTCCATCGTCGTCTCCACTCTGCTCTGGGTTCAGCCCCAGTATTGCCGAGGCCGTGGTCTCGCTCACCCGGAAAACGCGGGTAAGCACCCAGAAGGCCCCATGCGCGAGCCAATCGAAGAACAGGTACAAGACCCGTAGCACCAGCAGCGACATGACCATCGCCCCGATCACGCCGCCGATCACTACAGTCGCCAACGGGCGCTGTACTTCCGCCCCTTGCCCCGTACTCAGGGCCATCGGCAGGAAGCCGAGGCTGGCCACGAGGGTGGTCATCAGCACCGGCCGAAGCCGCGTCACCGCCGCCTGCCGCACCGCCTCGTGGACGTTCAGCCCCCTGCGACGGAGCTGCCGGACATAGCTGACCAGGATCATGTCGTCGAGGACCGCCACGCCAGAGAGGGCGATGAACCCGACGGCCGCGGAAATGGAGAAAGGCATGTCGCGCAACCACAGGGCGATGATCCCGCCGACCCACCCGAACGGCACGCCGGTGAACACCCGTAGGGCGTCAACGAAGTTCCGGTAGGTGAAGTACAGCAGGAGGAAGATCAACACCACGGCAACCGGCACGACCACCATGAGCCGCGTGCGGGCGCGCTCGTAGTTCTGGAATTGGCCGCCCCACTCCAGGTGGTAGCGCCCTTCCTTCGGCAGCTGGACTTTCTCGTTTACTTTTTGCTGGGCCTCGGCCACGAACGTGCCCATGTCGCGGCCGACGATGTTGCTCGTGATGGTGATCCGCCGCTGGCCCCACTCGCGGGTGATCGTAGACGGCCCCTCGACGGTGCGGATGTCGGCCAGCCGCGCCAGCGGGATGCGCTCGCCGGTCGGCGTGGACACGAGGATTGTGCCGATGGACTCTGGGCTGGCCCGCAGCCGGTCTGGCAGCCGGACCACCAGCGGGAAGCGGAGCTGCCCCTCTACGACTTCACCGACCGGCAGGCTCCCCGCCGCCTGAATCAGGTCGAGTACGGTCTGGGCCGGGATGCCATAGCGGGCGATCTCGTCCTGGCGGACCTGGATCTGCAAGACCGGCTGGCCGGTGATCTGTTCGACGCTCACGTCGGCATTGCCGTCGATGGTCTTGAGCACGGCCTCGATCTCGGCCGCCTTCTTGACGAGCGTGTCGAAGTCGTCGCCGAACAGCTTGATGCCCAGGTCGGAGCGGACGCCGGAGATCATCTCGTTCATCCGCAGCTCGATCGGCTGGGAGAAGGCGAGCTTCTGACCGGGAATGTTGCGAAGCTCCTTTTTGATGAGTTCGCGCAGCTCGTCCTGGGTCGCGGCCCGCTTCCAGCGGTCGCGCGGGTGGAGGATGACGTACAGGTCCGTCAGCTCGATCCCCATCGGATCGGTAGCCACCTCGGCAGTGCCGACCCGGCTCCAGACGTACCGCACCTCGTCGGGGAAGTTCTGGAGGATGATCTGCTCCATCCTCGTGTTGACCTGGATCGACTCCTCCAAGTCGGTCCCGGCCAGCCGAACTATGTTGACCGTCATCGAGCCTTCCGAGAGCCTCGGGACGAACTCGCTGCCGAGGTTCGGGGCGATCATCCCGAAGGCGAACACCAGCACGCAGATCGCGATGGTGACCACGGCGAAGCGGTGGTCCATGCACACCTTCAGGATCGGGTTGTGGATCGCGTGGGCCAGGCGCATCAGTAGCGGCACGCGCTCATCGATCTTGCGCGGTAGGAAGAAGCTGGCCAGGACCGGCATCAGCGTCATCGACAAGATCATCGAGCCGAGCAGCGCGAAGATAACCGTCAAAGCCATCGGGCGGAAGAGTTTTCCTTCGATCCCTTCCAGCGTGAGGATCGGAAGGTAGACGATCATGATGATGAGTTCGCCGAAGAGCGTGGGCTTGCGCACCTCGACCGCCGCGTCGCGGATGACTTCGACCTTGCTTCGCCGGCCCAGGTCGCCGTGGGCGATGTGCCGCACGCAGTTCTCGACCATCACCACCGAGCTGTCCACGACCATGCCGAAGTCGATGGCCCCCAGGCTCAGAAGGCTGGCCGCAATGCCGAATTGCAGCATGCCGGAGAAGGCGAACAGCATCGAGAAGGGAATAGCCAGGGCGACGATGGCCGCCGCGCGCAGGTTGCCCAGGAAGGCGAACAGGATGGCGACGACCAGCAGGCCGCCCTCGAAGAGGTTCTTGCGCACCGTGTCGATGACGAAGTCCACCAGTTCGGTGCGGTCGTAAACAACCTCGACTTCGACATCCGATGGCAATGTCTGCTTGATCTCCTCCAGCTTTTTGCGGAGGTCGGAAGAGACGACCTTGCTGTTCTCGCCCATGAGCATGAAACACAGACCGAGGACCGCCTCGCCCCGCCCGTGGGCCGTGACCGCCCCCCGGCGGATTTCGTGGCCCACCTGCACCTCGGCCACGTCGCGTACCCGGATCGGCACGCCGTCCTTGGCCGTCACCACGACGTTCCTGATCTGCTCGTCGTTGACGGTGCGGCCCAGCCCGTGCAGCAGCAGGAACTGATTGTTCTGGCGGATGCCGCCGCCACCGACATTGCGGTTGTTCTTCTCCAGGGCATCGACCACGTCGGTGAAGGTCAGCCCGTGCTTGATGAGCTGCTCCGGGTCGATGCGCACCTGGTACTGCTTCTCGTAGCCGCCCCAGGAATTCACCTCGGCCACGCCCTTGACCGTGCGGAGCTTGGGCTTGATCACCCAGTCCTGGATCGTGCGCAGGTAGGTGAGCTTCTCGACGCGCTCGGCCTCGGACGCCTGCGAGAAATCCCAACCCTTGAGGGTAACCAGGTAGTGGAACACCTCGCCCAGGCCGGTCGAGACTGGCCCGAGCTTCGGGCGCTCGATGCCGGGAGGCAATTCGACCGTCCCGAGCCGCTCGTTGACAAGCTGCCGGGCGAAATAGATGTCGGTGCCGTCCTCGAAAGTTACGACAACCTGTGAGAGGCCAAACTTGGAAACCGAGCGCAGTCCGTTTTCCTTGGCCAGGCGCGGCAGCCCACCGAGCACCTGCTCAATCGGGAAGGTAATCTGCTGCTCGACCTCCTCCGGCCCGAGCGACGGGGCGTTGGTGTTCACCTGCACCTGCACCGGGGTGGTGTCCGGGAAGGCGTCGATGTCGAGGTGGCTCAGTGCAATCCCGCCGGCGACCGCGAACGCCAGCGCGCCCAGGATGACCAGGAAGCGGTTCTTTAAGGAAAAGTCGATGATCCAGTTCAGCACGACAGTTCCTCCTACCCAACGGGAGACGGGATTGCATTCGTTGAGGCTGTTGACGACAGCAGGCGAAACGGACTTTGGGGCGACTGGCAGACAGCCCGACCGGGCTGTTAGTGGTTGTGGTCCGCTCACCCCGCCCCGAGATTGTTCTTGAGCAATTCACCCCGCAGGATGCCGCTGTTGGTTGTCGCTACCAGCTCACCAGGCAACACGCCAGCTATGATCTCGGTGACGGAGCCACTGGGGGTGACATTCTTCGCCCCAGGCCGCACCTTGCGGACATGGAATACCTTGTACTCGGACTGGTCGAAGTTCTTGTCGCGAACGAAGACGACGTGACAGTCGCCCTCCCAGTGGACCGCCTCGCTCGGCACGACCACCGCCTTCGGCTCCTCCCGCACCACGATCTGCGCGGTGCCGAAGGTGCGGGCGTGATGGCGCCCGTCCGGATTCGGGAGTTCCACGCGCACCGGAACCGTCCGAGTTTTCTCGTCCACAGCCGGACTGACCCATGCGACCTTGCCGGTGTCCCAGCTGCTGTGGCCCTCGTGACGGAATCGGACCAGCTGACCGACCTTGATCCGCTCGGCGTCTTCCAGCCGAACCTGGAGCGTCAGCCACATCCGGCGGGTGTCCGCGACGACGAACAGCACCTTCGCGGGGTCCACGGTTTCGCCGGCCACTCCTTCGCGGACGATCACCTCGCCGTCGAACGGTGCTACGAGTGCGATCAGGTTGCTGGAGGACGTTCGCCGGGCTACTTCCTTGGCCAGGTCGGCAGGCAGGCCGAGGAATTGCATCCGCCGCGCGACATCCGCAGGGGCCAGTCTCGTGTAGTCCTCTACCCGCACGGGCAAGCCCAGGTTGACGAGGGTCTGCCGGGCGGCCAGCAGCCGCACCTCGGCCTCGGCGACCGCCGCCTTCGCCTCCTCGACACTTTGTTCGGATGCGGTGAGCCCCGCCAGTTCCTTGAGCTTGGCCAGGGTCTGCGTCTTCAGGTCCAGGTTCACCAGGGCTTGCTGGAACTCGGCTTTCGCCTTACCTACCTCCGCCGCATCGACCAAGGCTAGGACCTCGCCTTTCGTGACCTTGTCGCCCACCTGCTTCTCGACCTGCCAGAGAGTGCCGCCGGCCCGAGGCGAGAGACGGGCGACCAGGGTCGGGTCAAAGCCGATCTCTCCGTTCGCGGTGACCGTCTCGGCGATGGGAGCTTGCGAAACCGGACTGACCTTGATGCCGAGCCGCGTGACGGCCTCGGCAGAGGTGAACTGGATTCGCCGCTGGTGGAGCTTGCACTTGCTGTTGTTCTCGACCCGCGGCGCGAACGCCAGCGCCCGCCGGGCTCGGTCCAAGTCTTCCTGAGTGATGGTCGGTGGGCTGGGCAACTGAGCCACGTCGGGATGCTCCAACGGGCACTCGCTCACCCCGTGGACTTTGCACCAGCCGTACTCCTTGCCGCGCGGCATGCAGCCCTTCATGCACTCGACGCACAGCGACTCGGGGACGCTGTGTTCCTCACACCAATCATCCTTCTCCGCGGCGGTGTTTCCCATAAGTGTCGAGAACTTGGGCAACCGCCAGCCGGTCCTTTGGCCAACAAGCACGAGCGCCCCCACCGCACCAAGGGCGAGGATGGTCGGCACGGCGTGGCCGGTCCACCCGAGGACTCTCGATGCGACGGAAGGCCGCTTCGGGGGGGCTGCGTGGGCGGGGGCCGGCACCTTCTCCGAAGGAGGCTCAAGGACGCTGACATTTGACTTTTCTTGGAGCATGGGTTCTCCTTTCGCGGTCAGCTAATAGATCCCGGTTGTCCTGCGTTAGCGGCGAGTCGTCGTGACCTGCGCCGGCTTGGTCTTGAGCAGTTCGTTGAGCAACAGCGCGCTGCCTTTCGTTGCGACGACCTCGCCGGGCAGCACGCCGACGATGATCTCCGTGTTCGAGCCGTCGCGCGCCCCGACGCGGACCGTGCGGGCGTGAAAGACCTTGGGGCCGCCCGGCTTCAAGAAGTCCTTGTCGCGGACGAACACGAACTGGCAGCCGCCGCCCGACTGGACTGCCTCGCTCGGGACCACTACGGCGTCCGGCTCCTCTCGCAACACGACTTTGCCGAGGCCGAACGTGAACGCTCGCAGCCGGCCGTCGTCGTTCGCCAACTCGGCCCGCACCGGCACCGTGCGCGTCTTCTCGTCCGCCGTCGTGCCGATCCAGGTCAGCTTTCCGGTGAATTCGCTCGTCCCCCCGTCCGGGCGGAACCGCACTTGCTGGCCTACCATCAGCCAGCGCGCGTCGTCGGGCGGCACATGCAAGGTCAGCCACATGCGCCGGGGATCGGCTACGACAAAAAGGACCTTGCTCGCACCGACGACCTCACCCGCAATCACGTCGGCGGTCAGGATCATGCCGTCGAACGGGGCGCGCAGCGGCCACAGCGTACCCGGCGCGAGAGCAGGATCGAGCGACCGCACCAGTTCGTCCGACAGGCCGAGCCGCTGCAGGCGTTCGGCGACGGCGTCGAGGGCCAAACCTTGGAGGTCGGCGGCGCGGATCGGCAGGCCGAGGTTGACCAGGGCTTGCTCGGCGCTGTTCAGCCGGACCTCGGCGTCCCGCATGGCCGCCTCAGCCTCCCGCTTCTGCTGGGCCGACACCGGCGCGTCCTTGATGCTCGCGTGCGCCTGCCGCTTGAGCCGGGCCTGAACGAGGGCTTGCTGGAACTCTGCCTTGGCTTTGCCGACTTCGGCGGCGTCGATCAGTGCCAGTACTTCCCCGGCCCGCACGGGGTCACCGACCTTCTTCGTCACTCGCCACGCCGTGCCAGGCACGCGCGCCGAGAGGCGGGCCACCCGAGTCGGGTCAAACGCCAGCTCGCCGCTCGCGGTGACCACCTCGGTCACCGAGGTCTGCCACGCCGGGGAAATGTCGATCCCGGCTTTCTCGACCGCCTCCTGGGAGGCGAACCGCAAGCGACCTGGGACCTGCTGGCACGCCGGGTCATTCTCCGGGCGCGTGCGGGCGGCCAGGGCGCGGCGCACCCTTTCCCCGTCCGCCGGCGTGATCGCGGGCGGCTTCGGGAGCTGGACGACCTCGGGATAGTCGAGGGGGCAATCCAAGACGCAGTGCGCCTTGCACCAGCGGCAGTCTGCACCGGCTTCCGCCCACATCAGCTTGCCCGCGGTGTCGTCGTGCCCGGCCGGGGAGCCGTGGCCCCCGGTGGCTGCAAAGTTCCAACCGGTGTGATGTCCCCAATAGGCCAGACCTCCCAGTGCCATGAGGACGAGCGCCGTCGGCACGGCGCGGCGCAACCAGCCGATCCAGGCTTTCGCACCCTTGGCTTCTCCGTCAGCGCGCGGCGGCGACGCAGCTGCACCAGGCTCGTGCTGGGTCGGAGGCGGTTGTGGGTCTTTCACGGCGTTCAAACTCTCGTTCATGGCGATCTCCGTTCGTCCCTGTTCTGGCATCTCTGGGTAAAGACGCCAGGGGAGCAGCTCGGCCTTGTGTTTCGTTCGCGGTCGGGGTTCGCCGTCGAATGCTCGCCGCTTCGGGGTCGTGGCCCGAAGTCGTGGGGAGCGGCACGGCTACGATAGGCGGTCAGCGGGACCGATGCGTTTTCCAGCCCTTGAGGGATCGCGAGGCACCGGACCGAGGACCCGGCCGGGCTCACGCGCTACCCCAAGCAGAAGCCAAAACGGCCCCGCACGGCTGAAGGCGCAGGGTGAGGTCCGCAGACCGCCCGAGTGGGAAGGTTAGACGCGCGGGGGGCGGAAGAGTTCGCCGCAGCACAGAGCGGGATAGACCTGTGGCGTTTCAAGGACAAGCTTGGTCGCAGGAGCGGGCTCAGCGACGGTCAGATTGCAGCCGAGGAGGCAAGGCACCTTGGCCGCGCTGCAGTACATGCACCCGCCTGGGCAGGGACAGGTCGGCCCGTGAGGGTTGCCGTCTTGGCACGGGCAAGGCTGGTCTGACGGAGGCGGTCCTTGTTCCGGCTTGTTCGGGGAGGAATCGTCGGGTTGCACTGGCTGTCCAGACTGCTTTGTGCGGCAGTGCTTGCAGCCTGATTCAGGGATACTGGTCGAAGATTCCTCGGCCGATGGACTGGTCGAGAACTCCTCGGTCGATGGGCTGCCGGCGTCACATTGGCAAGAACGCTGGAAAAACGGTAGGGGCGCGTGGCCCATCAGGAAGCCGCTGGAGGTCACATGGACCACCAGCGTCACGATGGCGACCAGACGTACCCTCCAGCGTGGCATCGTCAACACCAGACCTCGGTTACACCCGTTTCGGGACCAACCGACGGGTGGTCCGGAAAGCTCCACCCGTCATTCTACGATTATCGGTTACTGCGAGCAATTGCGTTTAACTTTTCCAGTCCGGAAGACGCACCTTGGCAAGCCGGGAAGGGCCGGAAAACTGGACGGCCGATCATCGCCTTGCCGGCCTCGCGGGTCAGGAAGGGGACGGCCTTTGGCAAAGACGCCACGAATTGGCAGACTCACTTCTGCAGCCACAGGGTCCAGTGCTCCTGCGGCTGGGCAAGGATCGTGTCCGAGTCGGTCGGGACCAGTTCGCCCTCGTAGTTGATAGCGCGGAGGGCGTAGCCGGCGCGCTCGACCTGGTGCAGGAAGCCGACTGTCTGCGGCGGGTCGCGCTGCAGGTGCAGTTCGAGCACGACGGCCGCGTGCGGGAAGCGACGCAGGGTCTTCTGCATGCCTTCCCAGACCAGGGCCTCCGCGCCTTCGGCGTCGATCTTGATCAGGTCCAGGCGCGGCCAGTCGGCACAGAGCCGGTCGAGCGTGATCGCCGGCACCTGGACCGTGCCACAGCGGTGCGCGTAGGCCCAGCGTTCCAGTGACGATGTGGCGAAGTCGCCGTCGTGCAGAACGAAGTCCACCATGCGGTCATCCAGGTTGCCGATGACCTTCGGGCAGATTTCGACGCCGTGGTAGAAGCCGTTTAGCGCCAGGTTCTGCGGCAGGTAAGTCTCGGCCAGGACCGGGTTCGGCTCGCAGGCGACGACGCGCCCCTCAGGGCCGCAGGCGGCGGCCATGAGCAGCGTGTAGTAGCCGTAGTTCGCGCCGACATCGACGCACCATCTGCCCGGCCGTAGCTGGCGAGCGACGGCCAGCGTCACCCACGACTCCCAGAAGCCGTCCAGCACCAGGCGCGGCCCGAGCATCAAGTCTCGCGTGTCCACGAACGCCAGGAAGTCACCCAGCAGCCGGCAGAGCAGGCGGTGATCGCCGTAGTAGACGCCGGCGGCTTTCTTCCGGCTGACCTCTTCCAGCTCGGCCCGGCTGGACAGCACGTGCGAGGGCAGCGCCATGATCAACCCTCCAGCGGAATGAACTCGATGGACATGCGCTCGTGCTCGAGCCAGCGGCCCTCCCAGATGCCATCGCCGTTGCGTTGCAGGTGACAGGTCGGCCGGTCCAGCCGGCTGAGGGTCAGGATCGCCCGGCCGCCGTCGATGTTCACGTCCCAGCGGCGCTCGCACTCGGCCGCACCTTCGCCGACCTTGCCTTGCGGTTCCAGGCGCATCGGCCGCTCGTCGTAACCGACCCTCCGGTACAGGAAGCGCCGGCCGGTCAACGCCTCGATGACTCCCTGCTCCTCGGCCGTCGGGTCGAGGTTGTGCCAGAGGACGCCGTCCCAGCGCTTGCGCAGGTCGGCCACGAGGTTGAAGCACAGCTCCTCGTTGGCCAGGGAGCTGTTGCGGCGGTTGCCGGCCAGGCGCCACTTGTCCTGACAGCGGTGCTGAAAGACGATCTGGTCCCGGAAGTCGTACTGCACGATGGTGTGTTGGTTCCAGCCGGGGGCCTTGGGAGGCATCGCGTACTCGGTGCCGAGGAACCGCCAGGCGAGGTGGAAGCACTCCTTGTCGCCGTAGACGACGCGGAACACGAAGTCCGAATGCTCGGCGTACCACAGGGCCATGCGCAGCTCGCGCCAGCAGCGCGTCTTGTCGATCAGGTACTGGCCCGACTCGAAGGCGACCTCCTGCTGCGCCCGCGGCACCATCCAGTCCATTCCGAAGATGGTCCACACCTCCGGCTTGAGCGTCCAGCAGGCGTAGTCGGGCCAGAAGATCGCGCCGTGCTCCCGGTACTGTGGCGTGTCGAAGAGGTAACTCATGTCCCGCACCGGCCCGTTGTCGGCGTCGAGGAAGAGCACCTGGGCGAAGGGCGAGTGGAGCGTCGAGTACGGCTTCAGCTCCCAGCCGCACAGGATGCGGCAGGGGAGGTCTTTCTCCAGCTTACGGGCATCAACGCATTCGACGCCAAGGGGCTTGAGCAGCCGCCGCATGTAGGGGTCGCACTCGCCGTCGCCCAGATACCAGAGCTGGATCGGCAGCTTGCAGCCGAAGTGCCGGACCAGGTTGATGCACACCCAGACACTGGGGAAGTACTTCAGCCCGCCGCCGGCGATGACGATGCCGCGCTCCTCCGGGTAGGCGTGCCGGCCCGGCGTCAGGCGGTCGGCGAAGCGCCGGGCCATGACGCGGTGGGCCTCGTTGACGTTGGCCCAGGACGCCCAGCCGGATGGCCAGGGGCCGGGCGGGGCGTGTTCGATCAGCCGGATCATCTCCTCGACCGACAGGTCCGGTGTGGCCGAGGCGCAGCTGGACCAGTCGATGGCCTTCTCGTGAAGGGCGGTCGTGCTCATAAGGGCTCCCAGGTGAAGTCGAATTGCCAGTACGCGCCGACGTGGTACAGCGGGTCGTTCGTGCTGGCGGACAGCTCGATCAGGTGCTCGCCGGCAGGCAGGTCGATGGAGCCGCCGGCCGTGGCCTGGCGCATGGTGCAACCGCCGCCTTCCTGGTAGGAGCCGCCCGAGGCGACCAACTGACCGTTGACGCGGGCCTCGGCCTGCTCGTAGCCGGCGTTCTGAGTCTCGACCAGGCCGGTCATGCTGACCCGCAGGCGCTGCGGAGTGCCGAGGCAGACGCGGCGCGAGGCGGTGCCGGACTGCGTGTTGGAGTTGGGGCCGCCGCAGTTGGCCGAATCCTCGAAGCTGATGCGGACGGACCAGCCGTCGCCCGACCAAGAGGCCCCGCCGAAGGCTTGCTTCTCCCAGGCGTACTCGGGGCACGAGCCGCTGCCGGACGGCCCGGTCGCCGACCCGAGGCCGGAGGAACCGCCCGAGTCGGAGCCGGTCGATCCCGACCCGGAAGTCTCGCCCGGTCCCGAACCGCCGGGCGCGGAAGCGCTACCCGGAACCGAACCGGGGAGGGAGCCGCCACTCGACCCCACGGAGCTGCCGGACGCAGGCCCGCTGGTCGCGCCCGAACCGGCGGGACCGGAACCGCTGCCCGCACCCGAGGAGCCGATCCCCGAGGACCCGACGCCGGAGCTGGCCGCGGACCCGATGCCGCTGCCGGATGCGGACCCCGAGCCGGGGGCGCCGCTGGATGCGGAACCAGACCCCGGCACCGAGCCGCTTCCCGAGGCGCTGCCCGCGGCCGATCCCGACCCGCTGCCGCCCGACGAGCCGCTCGGGCCACTGGTAGCGCCGCTGGTGCCCGAGCCCAAGCCACTCGTTCCGCTCGTGCCCGAGGTTCCTGAGCCCGCGGAGCCACTGGCCGAGCCGGAGCCGCTCACCGATCCGCTCACGCCCGAACTTGCTCCCGACTGACCGCTTGACCCCGCGCCGCTGCCGGAGGAGCCGCTGACGCCGGAGCCATCGCCCGACGAGCCGCTCAGGCCGGAACTCACACCGGACGACCCGAGCGATCCCGACGAGCCACTCACCCCCGAGCTTGGCCCCGAAGAACCCACAGACCCGCTGAGGCCGGAACTCTCGCCCGACGAGCCCGACAGGCCCGACGACCCGCTGCCGCCCGAGCTTGCCCCGGAAGAACCAGAACCTTCTCCCGACGAGCCACTGAAACCGGAGTCCCCGGAGGAGCCGCTCAGACCGGAACTTTCGCCCGACGACCCGCTGAACCCCGAGCTTTCGCCGGATGAGCCGCTTTCCCCGGACGACCCGCTCGACGATTCCAGGCAGCAGCCGAGCGCGTACACCGGCACGTTGTCCGCCGTCATGCCGACGAAGCGCATCAGGTAGCGGCCGATGCGTGGGAACTCGCAGGTGGAGTAGCCGTAGAGCGGCACGCCGCCCTTCAGCCCCAAGAACCGGGCCAGCACGCGGGGCACGGACGACCGAAACGCTGCCGGCCCCGAACCCGAGCCGGGGCAGCCGAGCGCGTAGACCGGCACGCTGCCCTTCGGCCCCACGAACCGCGCCAGGTATCGCTGCGGCAGGATCATTGGTTGATGTCCAGCACCTTGCACTCGAACAGCGTCTGCCAGGTCTTCGTGTCCACGTCGTAGCGCTGCACCTCGCCGGGGTAGTAGCCGTCGGAGTCGGGCACGTTGCCAGTGATGAGCACATGGGCCTCGTAGTCGCCGTCGTCAAGCCGCACCACGGCCCAGCGCTCGGT
>Ga0101943_1001559_pt1 | contig 18899 bp, 19 predicted proteins | sample DewCreD2012metaG_5_FD_75244 | JGI IMG/M metagenome (GOLD analysis project Ga0101943, IMG submission 75244) | Hot spring sediment bacterial and archeal communities from British Columbia, Canada, to study Microbial Dark Matter (Phase II) - Dewar... ... | reverse complement strand
TGCTACAATGGCCCCATGCGCTTAGGTCCGGTGGAAATCCTCCTCATCCTTCTCGTCATCCTCCTCCTCTTCGGCGCCAAGAAGCTTCCCGAGCTGGCCCGGGGCATTGGCCAGTCGGCCAAGGAGTTCAAAAAGGGCCTCCAGGAAGGCGAGGAGAAGAAGGAAGAGCCTAAGGCCTGAGGACTCCCTCGGGCACCGGCATACCGCCTGGGGCGTAGAGGCGGTAGCCTGTTGGACGCACGTAGGCCGCCAGGGCTAGGCCGTAGCGCTGGGCTAGGCTCACCGCAGGGGCAGTTGCCCCCGTGCGGCTTGCCAGGAGCACCGCTCCCATGCCAATGGCCTTACCCGCCATCTCCTGGCTTACCCTGCCGGTTACTGCCAAGAGCACGGGAGGCCTCACGCCCTCCAGGAGCATGTACCCTGCCAGGCGGTCCACGGCGTTGTGGCGGCCGATATCCTCGTTGAGGTAGAGAAGCCGTCCGGAAAGGTCAAAGAGGGCCGCTCCATGTATGCCTCGGGTCCGGGCGTAGCGCACCGCATGCTGGCGCAGCTGGGCCATGAGCTCCAGGGGCAGTTCGGGATCCAGGGGTACCTTCGGCAAGGGGGAAAGCCTGGGTTCACCGTAGCGTAGCCCCGCAGCGCAACCGCTATCCCGCACCCCCACCCCCTTCTCGGGATCCCCGGGTAGGTCCACGGCCACCACCCCTTCGCCCACCAGCCACCGCACCCCCTCGAGGCCCGAAAGCACCCCGCTCAGGAAGAGATGGCCTAGGGCGAGGTAGACCTCATCCCCAGGGGTATAGCTGAAGGAAGCCCAGGGCTTGCCGTTCACCAAGAGGAGGAATCGCTCCTCTTCCGGCAAGGAATAGGCCTCCTCCTGAAAGCGGCCCCCTTCAAACCTCCACATCCTCTTCCTCCGCCAGGGCGTACCAAGCAGCCCGGGCCCTAAGGACAGGTAGATCCAGCTCCGCTTTCAGCCTCAGGTCCTGAACCACAAAGCGCTCCCCGCAGGAACGGCACACATAAACCCGGTAAGGACCCTCCTCATAGTACACCAGGTGGTCCGCTCGAGCCTCTCCGCAGTAAGGGCAGGCTAAGCGCAAGGCCCGGAAGCTCGTATCGCAAAAGGCGCAGACGTGAAAGCGACGCCCTTCCGCATCGAGGTATCCCACATCTGGAAAACCTCCACACGCAGGGCAACGCTCCGCCCAATCCTTTCCCGGGAGGCCACCATCCCCCTCTTCCGGCCAGGAGATAAGCCGCAAGGCTTGGTGAAGCCAAAAAGCATAAGCTGGATCCTCCGGAACCTCACCCCTTCGCAAGCGCTCCGCATCCTGCAAGAGTTCGTCTTGGGTAGGAAGCCGCACGCCGGAAAGTAGACCCGGGGCCACCTGCTCCACCGCCTGCTGCACATCCAACAGAGCTTCTTTTAAAGCTTCCGGCCAGGGTTCGCGGCGCCTCGCAAGCTGGCTCAACCTACGGTGCACCGCCTCCAGGGTTTCCACGGGCTTACCTCCTACAGGGTAAAGGATACCCCCGCCCCTAAAGGGGCGGGGGCTTTAAGGTTACACTTGGCCTGCCATCACCACGAAGTAGCGGAGCAGGAAAGCCCCTACCAGGGTGAGAAGGGCCGCCAGGGCCACGTTCCTCCGCTCCAAGAAGAGGGGCAGACCCCACCCTACTACCACAAACCCCCAAAAGGCCCAAGCCAGAGGACCTACCAGGAGGGCCAAAACGCCAGGAGTCGCAGCCGGATACGTCCAGATGAGGTGCAAGGCCAAGACTGCCCCTTCCACGAGGGCGGAGGCAATGACCAAACGGCTCAGCTTTTCATGGGGATACCAAAGCTGCAAGAGCGCCCCTCCCGCCGTGGCGGCCGAGGCTAAGAAGAGCCAGGGGAGCAGGGGGGAGGCGTTCCAGAAGGGCTTGGCGGTTTGCATCAGGAGCACCGCAGTGTACCCCACCACCAAGGCCACCAGCACCGCCACTCCCTGCTGCACTCCCCTAGAGGTGGGCTTAAGGTAGACCCACAAAAGCCCAGCCCCAGCCAAGACCAAGAACCAACTGCCCAGCCACATGACCGAGGCCGGGTGAAAGCCGTTCAAAAGAAGGTTGAGAAACCGCAAAGGTTGGCCTAGATCTATGACCAGCAAGCCAGCGCCCACCGCCACCCCCAGGAACGCCCACAGGGCGCTACGACGCACCAAGCCCTGGTCCTTTCCGTAGAAGAGGACGCTGAGCAGGTAAGCCCCCCCTGTGGTTCCCGCTAGGAAGAAGTAAAGGGCAATCCAAAGACCCCAGTGCTCCTCGCCCATAGGGTTAGGAAGGTTTATGGTGATCATTGACCGCCTCCTTTGAGGGCTTCGCGCCGCTCCACGATAAACTTAAGCCCCGCCCCCAGGGCCGCAGCGGCGATGCCAGCAGAAAGCCAGCCCGTAGCCGCCCGCTTCTCCGCCTCCCGGACCGCCTTAGGTAAGTCGTACTGGCTCGGGTGCTCGGTGAGCACATAGAGGACGTGGGTGCCTCCAAGCTCCGCTAGCCCGTAAACATTGGCCCTGGCATAACCCCGCTCCTTGAGCACCCGCACCCTTTCTTCCGCCATAGCCCGGATCTCCTGGTACGTCCCAAAGGTCAGAGCATCGGTGGGGCAGGCCTTGACGCAGGCCGGCTGGTCGCCATTGGAGATGCGGTCGTAGCACATGGTGCACTTGTGGACCACCCCTCGAGCCTCGTCAAAGTGGACCGCCTCATAGGGGCAGGCCTGAACGCAGGAGCGACAGCCGATGCAGGTCTTCTCGTCCACCGTGACCACCCCACCTTCCCGGTGGGCCATGGCCCCGGTGGGGCAGCTCGCCACGCAAGGGGCGTGGGTGCAGTGCATGCAAGACCCGCGGATGAAGTCAAAATAGGGGTCGCCATCCGGCCTCAAGCCCTCGTAGTAGCGCATGGAGATCCAGGTATGGGCCGTAAGCCTGGGGGGGTTGGCGTAGCTTCCCCGGTTCTCCGTTTTTTCCGCCTCGAGGTCATTCCACTGCTTGCAGGCCACCTGGCAGGCCTTGCAGCCGATACAGCGGCTGGCGTCAAACAAAATGGCATAGTCCTTCGGATTAGGCATCCCCCACCTCCTAGATCTTCTCGATCCTCACCAGGAAGGCTTTGGTCTCCTGGATAAAGCTGTTGGGGTCCAGGGCCTGGGGCGTGAGCTGGTTGGCGGAGTCGCCGGGGTTCCCGCCCTGGTAACCCCAGTGGATCACGATGCCCACCTGGTGCAGGGTCTTGTCCCCCACCTTCACCGGCTGGACCCTGGGGGTGACCAGGGCCACCGCCTTCATCTCGCCGCGGGCACTTTTGATGCGCACCCATTCCCCGTTCTTGACCCCCAGGCTCTTGGCCAGCTCCACGTCCATCTCCACAAAGGGGTCAGGCTGGATCTCCAAAAGCCAGGGGACGTTGCGGCTCATCATCCCCGTGTGCCAGTGCTCGGTGAGGCGGTAGGTGGTGGCCACGATGGGGTACTCCTCGGGGGTGCCGTAGACGTCCAGGTCGCCCACCCAGACCTTGCACACCGGGTTCTTGTCCTGGCCGGAGATCAGGTTAGCCAAGGCGCTTTCCCAAGGCTCATAGTGTTCGGGGAAGGGGCCGTCCTTAAGCTGGGCAGCGAAGAGCCTCCCCACCCCCTCGGGAAGCATGATGAAGGGAAGGGCTTTATCGGGCGGGGCTACGCCGTCGGGCACATCCCCTTCCCACTTCTCCTCCTTGGGATTCCAACGCACCAGCCACTTGGCAGGGTTTCTGGGCTGGCCCTTAAGGTCGGTGGAAGCCCGATTATAGAGGATTCGCCGGTTGGCGGGCCAGGCGTAGGCCCAGTTCTGGAAGAGCCCCAGGCCCAGGGGATGGGTATCCCTGGGATCGCGCCGGGCCATCTTATTCCCCTCCTCGGTGAAGGCTCCACAGTAAAGCCAGTTGCCGCAGGCGGTGGTGCCGTCGTCCCGGAGGTCGGCGAACTTGGCCATGAGCTTACCGGTGGTGAGGTCGTAGCCGTTGTACTCCTTGGCCACCTCCTCCGCCATATGCTCGGAGTGCTCCCACCAGGAGAGGTTCAGGATGGCTTCCTTGTTGGGCCCACCCTCCTCCGCATAGAGCTTCTTCAGGCGCTGTACCAGCTCGGTGAGGATCCAGAGTTCTTCCTTGGCTTCACCCGGAGGATCCAGAGCCTTGTCGTACCACTGGGCCCAGCGGCCGGTATTGGTGATGCTCCCGGACTTCTCCGCCCACACCGCCGAGGGCAGAAGGAAGACCTCGGTCTGGATCTCCTTGGGATTAACCCCGGGCCGCTTCCAGTGGGCAGCGGTTTCGGTTTCCATGGGGTCCACCACCACCAGCCACTTCAAGCTGTCCAGCGCCTTGCGGGCCAGGTTGGCGTTGGCCGCCGAGTTGGCCGGGTTCTGACCAATGGCGATGAGCCCTTCGATCCGCCCGGCCAACATGGCGTGGAAAATGGCGTAGTGGGAATAATCGGCGCTCTTATCCGGAATCCCTCCCTTGTGAGGCGAAAGCTTGGGCAGGTAACCGTAGGCTTCCTTGGGATCCACCTCGGGCCACCAGGCCTTGAGCAGGCTGATGAAGTACTTGGGATAGTTCTGCCACCAGTTGGCGGAAGGCGCGTAGTTGGCCTTGGGTACCCTGGAAGCAATCCACTCCTCCAGGGTGGGCTTGTCCCCGGTAGGCAGGCCCAGGTATCCGGGGAGATCGTGGTAAAGAAGGGCGAAATCCGTGCTGCCCTGCACGTTGGAGTGGCCCCGGAGGGCATTCACTCCACCCCCGGGCAGGCCGATGTTGCCCAGAAGAAGCTGCACAATGGCGTAGGTGCGGATGTGCTGGGTACCATAGGTGTGCTGGGTGGCCCCCATGGCGTAGGTGATGGTCCCGGCCCGGTCCGGGCGGCCCGTGGAGGAGTAAAGGTCGTAAATGGCCAAGAGCTTCTCCACGGGGATCCCGGTGATCTTGGATACCACCTCGGGGGTGTAGCGCTCGTACTGCTTCCTCAAAAGCTGGAAGACGCAGTGGGGATCCTGCAGGGTGGGGTCGGTCCTGACCTGGCCGTTCTCGTCCACCTGGTAAGCCCAGGTGCTGGTGTCGTAGGTGCGCTTCTCCGGATCGTACCCAGAGAAGAGCCCATCCAGTTCGGTGGCGGTTTTGAACTCGGGGTTCACCAGGAAGGAGGCGTTGGTGTAGTGCTTGACATAGAACTCGTCGTAGCGCTTGTTTTCCAGGATATAGCGGATCATGCCGCCCATGAAGGCGATGTCCGTGCCCGGGCGGATCTGGGCGAAGATATCGGCCTTGGAGGCCGTGCGGTTGAAACGGGGGTCCACCACGATGAGCTTGGCCCCCCGCTCCTTGGCCTCGAGGATCCAGCGGAAGGTGAGAGGGTGCTGTTCTGCTGGGTTCCCACCCTGCACCAAGATCACATCGGCATTCTTGAAGTCAATGGGGTGGTTGGTCATGGCCCCGCGGCCAAAGCTGGTGCCCAAAGCGGGAACCGTGGAGGAATGGCAGATGCGGGCCTGGTGCTCAATGTAGACGATGCCCAGGGCCCGGAAGAGCTTGCTCATGGCGTAGGCCTCCTCGTTGGAGCCCACGCTGGTGCCCAAAGTGGCGATGGACTCGGTACGCCGCACCACCTGGCCTTGGTCGTCCACCTCCACCCAGCCCCGGTCCCGGGTGTCCTTGATCAAGCGGGCGATCCTGCCCAGGGCCCATTCCCAGTCCTTCTCCTCCCAGCGGTCCGAGCCCGGGGCACGGTAGAGGACCTTGGTGACCCGGTATGGGCTTTGCACAAACCCCCGGGCCGCCTGGCCTTTGGAGCAAAGGGCCCCTTGGTTGATGGGGTGGTCGGGGTCGCCCTCGAGGTTTACTAACCTCCCCCCCTGCACCGCTGCGATCATCCCGCAACCCGTGGCGCAGTAGGGGCAGATAAGAGGTTTTTCCCCGATGGGCTTGCGCAACACAGGCCGGGCACCTTGGGCCATCCCCCGTTCGAGGAAAAGGGCCCCTCCCGTGACCGCGCCCGCCAAGCCGATAAACTTGCGGCGGGTGAGCATTTCTTCACCTCCTTCTCACCCCTTATACCCCCGCCCCGTTAGGCTGTCCAGGGGCAAAAGTCCTTAAAGGGCACCCCGTCCGGGATGCCCTTTAAGTGATTTCATTCACTACCAGGTTGGCAATACCCCCTAAAGGCGCTTAAGCACCTCCTCCGCCTCCCTGTAGCCGGGTTTCAGCTTCAAAGCCTCCTGGCACTGGTAGCGGGCACCTTCCTTGTCCCCCAGCTTCTCGTTGGCCAAGCAGAGCTGGTATCGGTACTCGGCCCGCTTGGGCTCGAGGCGCACCGCCACCGTAAGGCGGCTTTTGGCCTTCTGGGCATCCCCCAGGGCCAGGTAGATCTGACCCAGGTAGTAGTAGGCCACCGGGAAGCGCAAGGGAGCCAGGGCCACCGCATTCTCCAGGGCCACCCCTGCCTCCTTATGGCGGCCCAAGACGAAATAGGCCTGGCCCAGGGTGTACCAGCCCTCGGCATCCAAGGGCTTGAGGCGATGGCCTTCCTCCAGAACCCTCGCCGCTTCCTCCCCCCGGCTCTTCAGCAGGAGGGCCGAGGCATAGCGAACCCTTAGATTCCCATCCTGGGGTGAAAGCTGGACCGCTTTGCCGTACTGCTCCAGGGCCTCATCCAAGCGGCCTGCCGCCAGATAAAGCTCCGCCAAAGCCGCCCTCACCTCTGCGGAATCCTGCAGGCTAAGGGCCCTCTTAAAGGCCTCCTCCGCCTTGTCCGCCTGGCCCAGGAAGGCGTAGACCAGACCCCTTTGGGCGTAAAGGGGAGCGTAACGGGGGTTCACCCGCTCGGCATCGCGCAACACGGTAAGGGCCTGCTCCAGGTAGGTCTTACCTTTCTCCCGATCCTCCGAGGCGCGAAAGAGGGCCACGTAGGCCTCGGAGAGGACCATGTACCCCCCGATGTACCGGGGGTTCCGGGCCACCAGGCCCTTGGCGTTCTCCAAGGCGGGGTTAAGGAGCCCCACTTTGAGCTGGGCCCGGGCCAGCCAGTAGAGGACATCCGGGTCCTGGGGTTTCTCCTTCAAGGCCCGCTCGAAGAGCTCCAAGGCCGCCTCGTACCGGCCCAGGGCGTAAAGCTGCACCCCAAGCCGGAAGGCATCCTGCTTCTCCACCTGGTTGGACGGGGGTGGGGGGGTCTGGGCTAGACTAGGTACAGCCAGTAAACCCAAAGCCAAAAGGATCCAGCGCATCTTTCCCTCCTAGAGCACAAACCGCGTCAGGTCCGGGGAAGCGAAAACCGCCTCCAGCCTTTGCTCCACGTAGGCCCGGGTGATCTCCACCCGGCCCAGGTCCGTCTGGAAGCTGACCTCCTCCAGCACCCGCTCCAAGACCGTGGCCAGCCTCCTGGCTCCGATGTCCTCGAGCTCCTGATTGGCCCGGTAGGCCGCTTCAGCAATGGCCTTCAGGGCGTCCTCGTGAAAGACGAGTTCCGTGCCGTCTGCCCTCAAAAGCTCCGTGTACTGGCGGATCAGGGAGTTTTCCGGCTCCTTCAGGATGCGGTAAAACTCCTCCGGGCCCAAGGGAGAAAGCTCCACGCGGATGGGGAACCGGCCCTGGAGCTCGGGGATCAGGTCCGAGGGCTTGGCCACATGGAACGCTCCCGCAGCGATGAAGAGCACGTGCTCGGTGGAGACCGGACCGATGCGGGTGGAAACCACCGTGCCCTCCACGATGGGCAGGAGGTCCCGCTGGACCCCCTCGCCGGACACATCCGGCCCCACCGTACCCTCCCGGCGGGCCACCTTGTCGATCTCGTCGATGAAGACGATTCCGTCCTCCTGGGCCCGCCTCCTGGCCTCCTCCTTCAACTCCTCCTTGTCGATGAGGCGCTCGGCGTGCTGGTTTTTGAGGACCTCCCGGGCTTCCTTCACCGTCATGCGCTTGCGCACCGGCCGCTTGGGAAGAAGGCCCTTAAGCATCTCCCCCATGCCGCCAAAGCCCTCACCCCCGAGGACGCCCATGAAGGGCAGGCTCATCTCCTCCTCCACCTGCACCTCCACCGAGAGGCTATCCAGCCGCCCCGCGCGCACCTCGGTCACGGAGGCGCGCAGAAGGGTGGCCAGCTCCTCCTCGGCCAAGGCCAGGGCTCTTTCCTCCACCTTCTTCTTCATTTCCTCCATCACCAGCTGGTAGCTGGCCTCGGCCAGGTCCCGCACGATGGCGTCCACATCCCGGCCCACATAGCCTACCTCGGTGAACTTGGTGGCCTCCACCTTGACAAAAGGAGCCCCCGCCAGGCGGGCCAGGCGGCGGGCGATCTCCGTCTTGCCCACCCCTGTGGGCCCGATCATGAGGATGTTCTTGGGGGTCACCTCCCGGGCCACCTCGGGCGGAAGTTTCTTCCGGCGGTACCGGTTTCTTAAGGCCACGGCCACCGCCCGCTTGGCCGCCTCCTGTCCCACGATGTGCTTGGAAAGCTCCCGGACGATCTCCGCAGGCGTGAGGTTCATGCTTCCCCCAGGGTGAGAACCGTCACCTGGCCCGAGGTGTAAAGATCCACCTCAGCCGCAATCCTAAGGGCCTCCTCGGCGATCTCCCGAGCGGAAAGGCTGGAGTGCCGGTAGAGGGCCTTGGCCGCCGCCAAGGCGTAGGGACCCCCAGACCCCACCGCCAAAAGGGGTTCTTCCGGGGTGATGACCTCACCGCTCCCGGAGAGGAGCACCATCCCCTCCCGGTCGGCGGCGATGATCATGGCCTGGAGGTGGCGCAACACCCGGTCGGTGCGCCAGAGCTTGGCGGTTTCCACCGCCCCCTTGAGCAGGTTGCCCTTGGCCTCCTTGAGCTTCTCCTCAAAGCGCTCCAGGAGGCTTAAGGCATCCGCCACCCCACCGGCAAAACCCACCAGGATGCCCTCCCCCACCTCGAGGCGCCTCACCTTCACCGCCCCCCGTTTGAGAACGGTCTGGCCGAAGGTAACCTGGCCATCCCCGGCCAAGGCGGTGACCCCATCCTTGCGCACGGCCAAGATGGTAGTGCCATGGATCTCCACGAGAGGCACCTTACCCCTAGGGGATGAGAAGGGCGTTAGGCGAGGGTTATGAGGGGAAGGATGCCAGCCCCCTCAGGCGAGCCCAGGCCTCCTCCCGTTCGAAAAGAGGAATACCCTCCTTCAAAGCCGCATGAACCAGGCCATGCCCCTCCGAAAGACCCTTTACCGCTTCCTCCCAGGTGTAGGGAAAGACCTCCACCCCCCGGATCCCCTCCGGCCGGTAGAGGACCAGGCGCTCGGGGAAAGGCAGGGGGGAGCTTTCCAAAAGGACAAAGAGGTCCGCGTCGCTCATGGCCGTGGCCTCCCCCCGGGCTAAGGAGCCGAAGAGGACCACCGCCAGGACCTCCGGCCGCTCAGCCAACCTGGCTGTCGCCTGTTCCAACTCCGCACGGCGGGCCTGCGGATCAAAGGTGAAAATCCGCATCACAACACCTCCTCCACAAACCTGAGAACCTTCTCTGCCAAGCGGATGGCCTCCTCCGCCTCCCCACGGGTATAGGCCCTGGCGGCGGGTCCTGCGGGGTGGGCGTCGGGATACCGGGTGGGGATGTAATACTTGTCCAAAACCTTGGCCGCCTCCAAGAGCTCTTCCGGCACCTCTATCTCCCCCGGCAACCCGGCCAGGAGATCCTGAATAGAGTGTCCCCAAGCCACTTGGCCTCGGGCGAGATGGAGCCCTTTCAGCGCTGCTTCCGCAGCCTGCTGGGAAGCAAAGCAAGCCCAGGCGTAGTCCTCGAGGCCCAGGCTTCCTATGGCATGGCGCAGGTTGTACCTGGCTTGCTCCACCCAGTCCCTCGCCCGGTTCACGCCCCCATGCTAATCCCTTGCCACCCTCCGCCACAAATCCCTAACTCCCTCTGGCCCTAAACTGGAGGGGTGAAGGCCAAGACCCTCGGCGAACTCCGGCGCACCTATCCCTTGGGTAAGCTTAAGCGCACCGTCAAGGACGAGGCCCGGGAAAACCTTAAGGAAAAGCTCCGCAAAGGAGAGCGGCTTTTCCCGGGCATCCACGGGTACGAGGACACCGTCATCCCCGCCTTGGTCCAGGCTATCCTGGCCAAGCAAAACTTCATCCTCCTGGGCACCCGGGGCCAGGCCAAAAGCCGCATCCTTCGCAGCTTGGTTAACCTTCTGGACGAGGAGATCCCCGCCCTGGCCACCGAGCTTAGGGACAACCCCCTAAGACCCATCTCGCCGGAAGGGAAACGGCTTCTGGAGGAGGCCAAAGACGAGGCTCCCATCGTCTGGATAACCCGGGAGGAGCGCTATGTGGAGAAACTGGCCACCCCCGACACCACCGTGGCCGACCTCCTGGGGGACATGGACCCCATTAAGGCAGCCCGCAAGGGAACGGGGATGGCGGACCTGGAAAGCATCCACTTTGGCCTTCTGCCCCGGGCCAACCGGGGGATCTTTGCGGTGAACGAGCTGGCCGACCTAGCCCCCAAGGTGCAGGTGGCCTTGTTCAACATCCTCGAGGAAGGAGACGTGCAGATAAGGGGCTACCCCATCCGACTTCCCCTGGATGTCTGGCTGGTGTTCACCGCCAATCCCCAGGACTACACGGCCAGGGGACGGATCGTTACCCCCCTCAAAGACCGCATCGGCAGCGAGATCCGCACCCATTACCCCAAAACCCTCGAGGAGGGCCTTAGGATCAGTGCCCAGGAGGCCTACGTGCCGGAAGAGGTGGTACTCCCCGAGTGGATCCGCCTTTCCGTGGAAGCGGTGGCCTTCGCCGCCCGGGAGGACCGCCGGGTGGACCAGACGGCCGGCGTTTCCCAGCGCCTTTCCATAAGCCTTCTGGAGGTGGTGGCCGCCAGCGCCGAAAGGCGGGCTCTTATTCAGGGCACCAGGCCTGTGGCCCGCCCCCTGGATCTCTATGCGGGGCTTCCCGCCATCACCGGCAAGCTGGAGCTGGAGTACGAGGGGGAGCTCCAAGGGGCGGAAAAGGTGGCCCGGGACCTGGTGCAAAGGGCCTTTGGCATGGTCCTCCCCCGCTACCGCCCGCGGACCGACACCATCGTGGCCTACTTTGAAGAGGGAAACCTCCTCACCCTGCCCGAGGGAAGCGTGGAGGAAGCCCTAAACGCCATGGAGGAGGTGCCGGGCCTCCTGGAGGCGGCAAGGAGCCTGGCGGAAAGCCAGGAGTCTGAGGTGCTCCTTTCGGCGGCGGAGTTCGTCCTGGAGGGGCTCGTGGGGAGGAGGAAGCTCGCCCGGGGAGAAATGAGCTACCAGGCAGCGGAGAGGACGCGGAGCTATGGCAACTAGCCTGGAGCGGGACAAGGAGGCGGTGCTCCAAGCCCTGGCACCCTACCTTCAGGGGCGAGGGGTAAAGCTTATCCTCTACGGCTCCCATGCCCGGCAAGAGGCGGGGCGGGGTTCGGACCTGGACCTGGCCCTCCTCGGGCCCAAGCCTCTTGGGGAGCTTCTTCCCCTTCTCAGGGAGGCCCTCGAGGAGGCCCCCGTGCTAAGGCGGGTGGACCTGGTGGACCTAGGGGAGGTGGACCCCGCCTTCCGGGAAAGGGTCCTGCGGGAGGGGGTGGTATGGGCCGAGTTTTAGAACGCCTTGAGGTAGCCAGACGGGCTCTCAGGACGCTGGAGGAGGTGGCCTACCTGGAGGAGCCGAGCCCCCTAGAGCGGGATGCCGCCATCCAGCGGTTTGAGTACACCTATGAGGCCTTCTGGAAGGCACTCCAAGCCTTCTTGCGGGAAAGGGAGGGTCTGGAGGTGGCAAGCCCCAAGCGGGCCTTCCGCCTGGCCCACGAAACCGGCCTTATGGCGGAGGAAGAAGCCCGTCTCGCCCTGGCCATGGCCGATGACCGCAACTTAACGGTGCACACCTACAACGAGGCCTTGGCCCAAGCCATCTTCCGTAGGCTAAGAAGCTATGCGGAGCTTATGGGCCGGGTGCTGAGGAGGATGGATGAAGGCCATTCGCTATAGCCGCTACGAGGGAAGCCTCGAGGACCTCTCCCCCGAGGAGATCCTGAGCCTCCTCGAGGACTTCCTCCTGGACTCCGGGTTTTCCGATCCCTTCCAGCGCTACGACCCTGACCCCGAGCGCCAGCCCACCCTGGAGGATCTCTACGATGCGCTCCTCGAGGCCCTCCTCAAAAACGAGCTGGTACCGGAGGACTGGCTTAGGGAAGCCCGCTTCGCCGACCGCAAGGAGGAAACCCGGCTCCATCAGGCCATTACCCGCCTGATGGAAAAGCTCCGTGAAGCCGGGTATATCCGCCTTCCCGGAGAGGATCCCACCAACCCCGCCCGAAGCGGGTACAAGGGCGAGGCAGGTGAGGCCCGCTTTGAGCTCACGGAAAAGGCCTCGGATTTCCTGGGCCTTAAAAGCCTCCGGGAGCTCCTGGGGGCTCTGGGCCGAAACGCTCCTGGGCTCCACCCCACTCCCCACCACGCCCCAGGGGTGGAGAAGACAGGGGAAACCAAGGAGTGGGAGTGGGGAGACCCCTTGGAGCTCAACGTGCCCGAAACCCTCAAAAAGGCTATGGCCAAGGGACTTACGGAACTCTCCCACGGGGACCTGGTCATCGACCTCTCCGAGTACACCGCCAGCATGAGCACCGTGGTCCTCTTAGACTGCTCCCACTCCATGATCCTCTACGGGGAGGACCGCTTCACCCCTGCCAAGAAGGTGGCCCTGGCCTTGGCCCATCTGATCCGCACCCAGTACCCCGGGGACCGGGTGCGCTTCGTCCTCTTCCACGACACCGCCGAGGAGATCCCCCTTTCCCGGCTCCCCCTGGCCCAGGTGGGCCCTTACCACACCAACACCAAGGCGGGGCTGGAGCTGGCCAGGACCCTCTTGAAAAAGATGGGCGGGGAGATGCGGCAGATCATCCTCATCACCGACGGCAAGCCCTCGGCCATCACTCTTCCCAGCGGGGAGATCTACAAAAACGCCTGGGGCCTCGATCCCCTGATCCTGGCGGAAACCCTAAAAGAAGCCACCCTGGCCCGTAAGGAAGGCATCCCCATCCACACCTTCATGCTGGCCCGGGAACCGGAACTCCTGGCCTTCGTGAAGAAGCTTTCCCAGATTACCCGGGGCAAGGCCTACCTCACCCACCCTGGCAACATCGGCCGGTACCTGCTCCTGGACTTCCTGAACAAGAAGGTCCAAAGGAACTGAGCCATGAAGCCCCTCAAGCGCCAGGGAGCCTCTCACCGGAAGGGGAACGGGAAAACCCTCTGGGTTTTCCGCTTGAGCCTTCTTCTGGAAAGGCTCCGTCCTCGTGTTTACCTAAAACCCCCTCCCGCCTTGGTGCAGGAGCTTAAGCAGGTGCGCCAACCCCTCCGCCTGGACCTCCCCTACTACGCCGCCCATTCAGGCCAGGAGTACGTGTTGATTCCCTGGGATGCCTACATGGAGGAGGGGGAGGAAATTCTAAGAAACCTCTGAGGAGGCTATGGGCATCCCAAGGCTCAGGCCCATTCCTCACATGCCCTTTGCCCCTGTCATGGCACCCTGAAGGCATGGGCGCGCGGATATCCAGGTGGCTGACGATCCTGGCCCTCCTGGCCCCACCTGGGGCCCTGGCCCAAGACTGGCGGCTTACCCGCAGCCAAACCCTAACCCAGGCGGGGGCCCGGGAGTGGCGGTACACCCTTGGCCCTTCGGGCAAGGAAGCCCAGGAGCTTTGGCGCAAGCTTTCCAGTCAGTACCAGGACCACCTGCGCGCGGGATACCGGGTGGACCTCGGGGCCTGGCGGGTCTACTTCCTGGGGGGGAAGCTAAGGCTTGAACCCCACTGCCCGGCGGTGAACCCCGCCTGCTTCACCTTTGGGGCCCTTCCTGTGCCCAAGGAACGGCAAGATCGCTTCCTCCTGGAGCTTTCCCAACTCCTGCACCAGGCCCTTACCCAGGCTCAAACCACAGGGGGCGTGGTCCTCCTTTCGCGGCTATTCCGCCTCGAGGTCCCCCGCGGGGCCAATCCCCCTTATCCCGCAAGCCCCTCAGGCTGGCGGCCCTGAGTGCTCCTCATCCCCTACGGTAAACTGGGAGCATGACCTTCTTTGGCCAACCAATCGGGGAACATCCTGAAGGTGCGTCTCCCATGGGCAAGGGTCTGGGGGGATGGGTTCTCTCCTCTCCCCTTTTGCGGGTTTGGGCGTGAGGGTGCTGAGGCTGGGCCTGGTGGCCTACCCCGGCCTCGGGGGTAGCGGCATCGTGGCTACAGAGTTGGCCCACCGCCTGGCCCAGATGGGCCACCGGGTTTACCTTTTCGCCACGGAAAGGCCCTTCCGCCTGCCCAAGGAAAGCCCTGTGGTCTACATCCCCGTGGACCTGCCCTTTTACCCCGTCTTCCCTGGCCCCCTTTACACCCTCTCCCTGGCCGGGGTGTTGGAGCGGGAAGCCAAGGGGCTGGGGCTGGATCTGGTCCACACCCACTACGCCATCCCCCACGCTGCCGCCGCCTACCTGGGGCTTGGCGAGGAACTCCCCCTGGTGCATACCCTCCACGGCACCGATGTCTCGGTGCTGGGCATGGACCCGGCCTTCCACGGACCCACCCGGAAGGCCCTCCAAAGGGCCAAGGCCACCACCGCGGTGAGCCGGGCCCTAGCCCAGGAGGCCCAGAAGGCCTTCGGGGTTAGCCCCGTGGTCATCCATAACGCCGTGGACCCGGACCGCTTCTACCCCAGGCCGGAGCGCAAGAAGCTCTATGCGGAGGAAGGGGAGTGGCTTTTGGTGCACGCCTCCAACTTCCGCCCCATCAAAAGGGTGCCGGACATCGTGCGGGTCTTCGCCAAGGTGCGGAGGAAGGTGCAGGCCAGACTCCTTCTTCTGGGGAAGGGACCGGAGGAAGGGGAAGCGAAGCGGGTAGCGGAGGAGCTCGGGGTGGAGCGCTGGGTCACCTTCCATCCCCCCACTCCCCATCCCGAGGAGATCCTGGGAGCCGCCGATCTTTTCCTGCTGGCCTCGGAGGAGGAATCCTTCGGGCAGGCGGCCCTCGAGGCCCTGGCCAGCGGGGTTCCCGTGGTGGCCACCGCCGTGGGAGGGGTTCCCGAGCTGGTACAGCCCGAGGTGGGCCGGCTGGTGGAGCTTGGAGACCTGGAAGGCTTCGCCCAGGCGGTGCTGGACCTCCTCGCCCACCCCAAGCTCTCCAGCATGCGCAAGGCCGCCCGGGAGTACGCCATCTCCCGCTTTCACCCAGAGAGGATCACCCAGGCCTACCTGGAGGTGTACCAAAAGGCCCTGGAGGATTCCCCCTGAATTAGGAACAAAGCCCCGCCGGGCAAGCCAGCCAGCGGGGCGAAAGAGCACCCCTTAACCCGCTAGAGGCCACCCCTAGGCATGGGCCACGACTTCCTTTTTGGACCGCGCCCTTGCCCCCTTGGCCTTGGCCTCCCGGGCCCTATGCTCCAAGGCCTTGAGCCCACCCACCAGGGCCAGATCCAGGACCTGGTCCAAGTGCTCCACGAAGTGGAAGGTCATGTTCTGGCGCAGGGGCTTGGGAATGTCGCTGAGGTCGGCTTCGTTCTGCTTGGGAAGGATCACCTCCCTTATCCCTGCCCGCCTGGCCCCCAGCACCTTCTCCTTGACCCCACCGATGGGAAGCACCCTGCCCGTGAGGGTGATCTCTCCGGTCATGGCGATGTCGTGGCGGACGGGCACCTCCGTGAGGGCGCTGACCAAGGCGCTCACGATGGCCACCCCGGCCGAAGGCCCTTCCTTGGGAATGGCCCCCGCCGGCACGTGGATGTGGATGTCGGACTCCTCAAAGCGCTTCAAGGGGATGCCGAAGCGCTCGGCGTTCCGCTTGGCGTAGGAAAGCGCCGCCCGAGCAGACTCCTTCATCACATCCCCAAGCTGCCCGGTGAGGATCAGGTTCCCCTTACCGGGCATCACGGAAACCTCCACGAACATGATGTCCCCGCCCACCGGGGTGTAGTACATGCCCGTGGCCACACCCACCTGGGGCTCGCGGGCCTCGGTTTCCGGCAAGTAGCGGGGCGGGCCCAGGTATTTTTCCAGGTCCCTCTCTGTGATGCGTACCCGCTTCTTGCCCTCTTCCAGGATCTGCCGGGCCGCCTTGCGCAAAAGGGACCCGATCTCCCGTTCCAGCTGGCGCACCCCAGCCTCCCGGGTGTAGTGGGTGATGAGGCGCATTAGGGCTGCCTCCGTGATCACCGCCTGGCCCTCGAGGAGGCCGGTCTCCCGCATCTGCCGGGGCAGGAGGTAGCGCTTGGCGATCTCCAGCTTTTCCTGTTCGATGTAGCTGGTGAACTCGATGGCCTCCATCCGGTCCCAAAGGGGGGCGGGGATGTTCTGGGGAAAGTTGGCGGTGCAGATGAACATCACCTCGGAAAGGTCAAAGGGCACCCCCAGGTAGTGGTCCACGAACTCCTTGTTCTGGGCGGGGTCCAGCACCTCCAAAAGGGCCGCCGCAGGGTCCCCCTGGTAGGAGATGCCCAGCTTGTCCACCTCGTCCAGGAGGAAGACGGGGTTCTTGGTGCCCGCCTGGCGCAGGCCCTGGATGATACGCCCGGGCATGGCCCCGATGTAGGTGCGCCGGTGCCCCCGGATGTCGGACTCATCCCGCACGCCGCCCAAGGAGATGCGCACGTACTTGCGGCCCAAGGCCTCGGCGATGCTCTTGGCAATCGAGGTCTTCCCCACCCCAGGAGGCCCCACGAAGAGGAGGATGGGCCCCTTGTTCACCTCGTCCGGTGGGATTTCCCCCCGCTTGGCCCGCTCCGCTTTTAGCTTCCGCACCGCCAGGTACTCCAGGACCCGGTCCTTCACCTTCTCCAGACCGTAGTGGTCCCTTTCCAGGATCTCCTTGGCCCGGTTTAGATCCAGGTTGTCCTCGGTGCGGGTGTTCCAGGGAAGGTTCACGATCCAGTCCAGGTAGGTGCGAATGACGCTGGCCTCGGCGGAATCGGGGTGCATGCGGGCGAAGCGGTTCAGTTCCCGCTCCGCTTCCTGCCGCACCACAGGGGGCAGGTTGAGTTCCTCCACCTTCCTGCGGAACTCCTCCACCTCCTCGGCACCCTCCTCCCCGTGGAGCTCCCGCTGGATGGCCTTCATCTGCTCCCGCAGGAAGTACTCCCGCTGGTTACGGTCGATCTCCTCCTTGACCTGCTGCTGGATGCGCCTTTGCGTTTCGATGAGCTCCAGCTCCGCCTCGAGGAGGACCAAGACCCGCTTTAGCCTCTCCGCCACATTGGAGGTCTCCAAAACCCTCTGCTTGTCCTCCAGGCGGAAGTCCATGTGAAAGGCGATGTAATCGGCCAGCTGGCTCGGGTCCTCCAGGTTCAGGACGAACTGGGCCACCTCGGGGACCAGGTACTTACCCTCCTTGAGAAGGGCCTGGAACTTGTCCTTCACCTCCCGCACCAGGGCCTTGATCAAGGTGGAGTCAGCGGGCTCATCGGAGAGGACCTCCCCCTTAGCCTCGAGGTGGTCCCCCAGGTCCAACCACTCCTTGACCCGCACCCGGGCAAAGGCCTGCACCAGCACCTGAACGGAACCGTCCGGGTTCTTACGCATCTTAAGGATGTTGCAGGCGGTGCCCACCTCGTAGAGGTCCGAGGGCTTGGGGTTTTCCACCTCCTTGTCCCTCTGGCTCACGATGAGAAGCACCCGCTCCCGGGTCAAGGCCTCGTCGATGGCCCGGATGGAAACGGGCCTCCCTGCATCGATGGGCATGACCATGGTAGGGTAGATGACCGACCCCCTCACCGGGCAGACGGGCAAGGTTTCCGGCAGCATGATTTCCCTCCTTTCTCGTCCATAGCCTAAGCCTACCTATATCAAGTTTACTGCATCGCTATTTTTAGCACCAAGCCCCTGGCCCTGGGGTATGCTGAAGACCATGCGCCGCCTCGTCTGGTTCCTTCTTTTGGCAATCTCCTTGGCCCTAGCCCAGAAAAGCGGGGGCGGCGCAGGCGGACGTCCCTACAGCCCCACCCCACCTCCCATGAGCCCAGGACCAGCCCCGGTCTTCCCCACCCCTCCGCCTTTCTACCCCCCCTATCCCGGCCCGGTGGTGGTCTACCCCGGGGGAGGGGGAAGCCTAGGCATTGTACCCGTCCTGGTGGTCTTGGGCTTGGTCTTGGTGACCGTCTACATGGTGCGGGGACTCCGCCAAGCGGGGGAAGGGCCCACCGCCAGTGGGGCCAGGTTGCGCCTGGCCCTCCTGGCCCGCCCCCAGATGCAAAAGGCGCTAAGGCGCCTGGCCGAGGAAGCGGACACCACCTCGGCCAAGGGCCTGGCGGACCTGGTGGACGAGGCGGCCCTCTTGCTCCTCAGGGAGGAGCCCGCCTGGCGCTTTGGGGATTACCAGGTGGCCGTGGGTTCCGAGGAGGAGGTCCTGGCCCGGTTCGACGCCTGGATGCTGGAGGAGCGGAGCAAGTACCAGGAAACCTTCCGCCACTTTGAGGGCAAGAAGCACGCGCTGGAGGCATACCCGGCTCAGGTGGAGCCCGGCGGGCGCTACCTGGTGGTAAGCCTCCTCCTCGCCGACCGCAGGCTTCTTCCCCCCCAATCCCCTTTAACCCGGTCCCGGGCCAGGCAAGCCCTCATGGACCTGGCGGGATCCAGTTCCTTCACCCTCCTGGCGGCGTACCTTTCCTGGACCCCAGAAAGGGAAGGCGAGGCCCTGACGGAGGAAGAGCTCCTTCTCCTCTACCCGGAGCTGGAGAAGCTTTAGCTCCGGCCTAGGCCCGGGTAGAGTATTCCCGTGGTACGGGTTTCCAAGCGCACCGTCACCTTTTTTCCCCCGGCCCAGGCCAGGGCCCTGATAGGGGACTTCACCGACTGGGAAAGGAATCC
>Ga0101943_1001557_pt1 | contig 18956 bp, 8 predicted proteins | sample DewCreD2012metaG_5_FD_75244 | JGI IMG/M metagenome (GOLD analysis project Ga0101943, IMG submission 75244) | Hot spring sediment bacterial and archeal communities from British Columbia, Canada, to study Microbial Dark Matter (Phase II) - Dewar... ... | reverse complement strand
GTCTGAGGCAGGTCTAAAGTTGGCAATTACTTGGCGATTGCGGCGATTAAGCGAGGGATGTAAGGCTATGAACCGGATCCTGCTCCAATCGATGGTCGAAGCGATTGCGGAGACGAGCCTGCCAACCGAGTGGGCAGACTTCGACTTTGCCGCCTTCTCCGCGTCGAAAACCCTCTGGGGCTACCAGCAACACGCGCTCCGAAACGCCCGCAACGCGCTTTGGAAGTACTATGAGGATTTCGTCGATTATCGGCAGAACGAACCCCTTGCCGTCCACCAGCAGCGCAAAGAGCGCATGTGGCAATGGTATCTGGACAACGCGCTTCACGGCGATAGACTGGCAATTGAACTGCCCAACAAACCTCGCCTCGCCAGCCTGCTCCGAGAGTATTACGAAACCGAAAACAACCGCATAGACTATCAACACTTCATTAACCGCATGTCTTTCTGGATGGCGACGGGGAGCGGCAAGACGTTGGTGATTGTTAAGCTTATCGAGTTGCTGGCGCAGCTTACTGGGCGTGGCGAGATTCCTCCCTGCGACATCCTGTTCCTGACGCATCGCGACGATTTGCTGGAACAGCTCAAACGCCATGTGGACGAGTTCAACGCGCGCGGCGACCTGCAGATTATCCTGCGTGAACTGCGCGAATACGACGCCGCCAGGCGTGAAACCCCCACGCTCTTTCGGGGGCAAGAGGCCACGGTCTTCTACTACCGCTCCGACAACCTCAGCGACGAACAGAAAGAGAAGATTGTGGACTTCCGCAACTACGAGAACGATGGGCGCTGGTACCTGCTGCTGGACGAGGCACACAAAGGCGACCGCGAGGATTCGAAACGCCAGCACCTCTACGCCATCCTGTCGCGCAACGGCTTCCTGTTCAACTTCTCGGCGACCTTCACCGACCCGCGCGACATCGCCACTACCGTCTACAACTTTAACCTGGAGCATTACATTCAGGAAGGCTACGGCAAGCATATCGCCCTCTTGAGGCAAGAGATGCGGGCGTTTCGAGATGAAGACGACTACACGGGCGCGGAGAAGCAGAAGATTGTTCTGAAATCGCTGATGATGCTGGCGTATGCCCACAAAGCGTATGAGCGGGTGCAGAAGGCGACCCCAGAAAAGACCTACCATCGCCCGCTGATGCTGGTGCTGGTGAACTCAGTCAACACAGAGGATGCCGACCTTGAACTCTTCTTTCGCGAACTGGAGCGGACTGCTCGCGAAGGGGTGACTGACGACATCTGGAAAGCGGCAAAAGAGGAACTCTGGCAGGGGTTAGGGCAATCCCCATCCTTCGAGTTTGAGGGAGAATGCGTGCGGATTGAGCAGAAGGATTGGGAAAGCCTTTCGTGGGAGGAGGTGCTACGCTATGTATTCAACGCCGAAGCCCATGGCGCGATTGAGGTCCTCATCCGCCCCTCCGACCGCAAGGAAATGGCGTTCAAACTCAAAACCGCCGACCGTCCCTTCGCCCTGATCAAGATCGGCGACATCTCCGAATGGCTCAAGGAAAAACTCAGCGGCTACGAAATCAACGAGCGGTTTGAGGATGAGAGTTATTTCACCCGCCTGAACGAGGACGACTCGGAGATCACCCTCCTGATGGGCTCCCGCACCTTCTACGAGGGCTGGGATTCCAACCGCCCCAATGTAATCTGCTACATCAACATCGGTGTGGGCGAGGATGCCCGCAAGTTCATCCTGCAGTCCGTCGGGCGCGGTGTGCGCATCGAGCCGATCAAGAACAAGCGCAAACGGCTCCTCCCCCTCTACAACGCCGGCGAAGTGAATCGAGAACTTTTTGACCAACTGAAGGACAAGGTACAACCCCTGGAGACACTTTTCATCTTCGGCACGAACCGCAACGCGCTGCAGACAGTGATTGAAGGCTTGCAGCAGGAGCAAACGCGCACCAAAGAAAAGCAACTGAGCCTTTTCGAGGTCAATCCAGAGGCGCAAAAGCACTCCCTACTCATCCCAGTTTACAAGGCTTCAGCGCAACCTGTGGCAAAAGACCGTCCCATCGCCAAGTTTGAGGTTGCCAAAGACGAATTGGAGTTTCTGGAGCGGTTTGTGGGGGCATGCGATGACCGGGTATTGCTGGCGCTGACGGAGAAAGACCCCCGGAGTCTTGCGCTTCTACGCCAGAGCCTGCAGCAACCCGACGAGTTTTATCATTACGATGGAACGAAGCTTGGGGATCTCCGCCGGCTTCTCGGTCGAGTGTTGGACTACTTGGGTGTGGCGCCCGAAGAGGTGGACACGCTGAAGAAACTGGAGGACGAGATTCGCCACTTCCGCCACATCACGGTGACGCTGGAGGACATCGATCAGCTGTCAGAGAAAGCGGATGCGGTAAAGCGCTATCCAGACATGGTAAGGGAGTTGCGGGAGATGTATGGTAAGGTTTCGCCCGAGGAATATGAAGAGAAGGCTCGGAAAGTCAGTCCCTCGCAAGAGCTTGTTTGCGACGGCAAGCGCATCGTCATCAAGCACATCGCCCAGCACTACTACCTTCCCATGGTGCTCGCTGAGGATGAAAAGGTGGACTACATCCGCCACATCGTCAAGACGCCGAGCGAGGTGAGATTCATCAAAGACTTGGAAGCATACTTAGAAAAAAACCGACAACAAGTTCAAAGTGTTCGACTGGTGGCTCTTCAGCAAGCTGGACGAAAGCCTGGACGAGGTCTACATCCCCTACTACGCCCCGAAGACCAACCGCATCGCCCGCTTCAAGCCTGATTTCATCTTCTGGCTGGCGAAAGACAATCACTACTTCCTCGTGTTTGTAGACCCGAAGGGCACCGAACACACGGACTATCAGCGCAAAGTGGACGGCTACTTGGCTCTTTTCCAGGAGAACGGCAAACCGAAGCTGTTCAACAGCGACTTTGGAGCGGTAACCGTGCACCTGTTCCTGCACACGGACGACGCGGCGAAAGTACCAGACAATTATAGAGACTTCTGGTTTGACCATGTCGAACAGTTACCCGAAAAATTGCTGCCCTTCGCTTCCTGCTTAGCCAGCACAGGCGCATCGCAGTGTAGGGAATCGATTTTCGAAAGAATGAAATGATAAGGTATTATAAACCTTACAGGTACAGGAGGCTCCGATTATGGCAATTGAACAGGTCAAGGTGCGAGAGATCGTCGAGCGTGCCGTCAGCAAGGAATGGGATATCCCCGAGTTCCAGCGCGAGTTCGTCTGGGATCCAGAGCAGGTGAAACTCCTGGCAGAGTCGCTGTATCGGGACTATCCCATCGGCTCCTTCCTGCTGTGGGACTCTTCCGCCTACCAGGAAGCCAAGACGGCAAAGGGTTCTCAGGCATCGCTCTGGATTGTGGATGGGCAGCAGCGCACCACCGCCCTGTGCCTCTTGCTGTGGCAGAAGCCCTACTGGTGGCCCGACACGCAGACCTGGAACGAGGCGCTGGAGCGTTACGACGTCCTGGTGAGCCTCATGCCGGAGGAGGGGGATGACCGATTGGAGTTCGCCCTGCCCAACCCGATCCGCCGCCGGGATCCCCGCTGGATGAGCGTTCGCCAGATCTTGAGTCCGGAGAAAGTCGAAAGTCTGACATCGCTGGCACAGGAGATGGCGGAGCGGCTCGACACCAAACCCGACGAGGTTTTCAAAATCTTCGGGCAGATTCACGCCCGAATGCAGCGCCTCTGGCAAGTCCGGGAGCGGGACATTCCCGTCATCAAGATTTCCCACGAAGTGGAGGACGTGGCTGAGATCTTCGCCCGACTCAACCAGGCGGGGACACGGGTCAAAGAAGCGGATGTCGTGCTCGCTCTGGCGGCGGTGCGCAACCCCGGCTGGGTGCGGGAAGATTACCTGCCGTTCCGCAACGATCTGGAGGGGCGGGGCTGGGACCTGGACGCCGGCATCTTCATCCGCACGATGACTGGCATCGGCCATGGACGCGCCCGGCTCAAAGAGGTACCCACAGACTTCTGGAATCCCGGGAAGCTGCCCAATGTATGGGAAGAGACCAAGTACACTATCGCGGAAGTTCTGAAACGGCTATCCGAGTTCGGCATCACATCGGACGAACTCCTTCCCTCCACGAACAGCCTCATCCCGCTGTTCGTCCTGCATCACCACTGGGGGCAAAGATCGGAATCGGACTATTCCTTCCCTCGGGCGCTGCGCTGGTTCCTGCTGGCTAACCGAGATGGGCGCTACAGCGGCTCAGCCATCACCGCGCTCAATGAGGATGTCCGGGCTATCGCGGAAGCGCCATCCTTTGAGGTTGCCTTGGAGAGCCTGGAGAAGCGCTTGCGTGTGTCCCCAGAGATTGCCGAGGAGGAGTTCCTGGCCCGCTATGACCGAGCGGGGAGTCGTTTCTTGCGCCTGATGCTGTGGCTGCTGCTCTTCCGCAGCAATGCTTCGGACTGGGTGGACGGCACCCACCTTGGGTATGACAAGACGGGCAGCCCCATAACGGCCAGTTTCCTGCCCCAGTGGCACCACATCTACCCGCGCAGCGTGCTCCGTCAGGCCGGCAGGAGCGACGACGACATTCACGCCCTGGCAAACATCACCGTTTTGAACGAGCGGACCAACGTGAACAGGCTCGCTGGCAAGGAGCCGTGGTGCTACATCCGGGAACACAAGATCAGCCGGGAGAGCCTGGAAGCCCACCTCGTTCCTGACCGTTTCGCCAAAGCCGTAGAAACCGGGCGGCTCGAGGAACAGTGGTCCGTTCGGAATTATGACGATTTCATTCGGGAGCGAGCCCAGCTCCTGGCTATGAAAGCCAACGAGTTCTTAGACTACCTCCGTTCCGGCAAAGCGTCCTGAGTGAATTCAAGGATCTGTTCATCGCTCTGGGGTTGCAGTGAAAAGCCCTGGAGTGGTGGCAGGCTCATAGAGCCGATAATCTGGTGGTGAAACGGTCATGAACCCTATCATGCGGAAAGTTCTCGAAGGGGATGTGCTGAGCGAGATAGAGGCGGAGCAGCTGATGCACGCGCTGATGGAGGGTGAGTTGACCCCTGCGCAGATGGCAGGCGTGCTGGTCGCCTTGCGTACGCGCGGCGAAACTCTGGAGGAGATTGTCGGCTTCGCTCGCGCAATGCGCGCCCACTCGGTACAGGCGCCCGTCGCTTTGCCCAATCTGCTCGATACCTGCGGCACAGGTGGCGACGCGATCAAGACATGGAACCTGTCCACCGGCATCGCCTTTGTCGTCGCGGCGGCGGGTGTGCCTGTCGCCAAGCATGGCAATCGCGCTGTCAGCAGCAAGTGCGGCAGCGCGGATGTGCTGGAGGCAATGGGCGCGAACCTGAACCTGACCCCCGAACAGGTGGCGGAAGCGATCGAACAGATCGGTATCGGCTTCCTGTTCGCCCCTGCACACCATCCCGCGATGCGCCATGTGGCGCCCGTGCGCCGCGAACTGGGCATCCGCACCGTGTTCAATCTACTGGGGCCCCTCACCAATCCAGCAGGGGCGCGTCGCCAGCTGCTGGGCGTGTTCCACTGGCAGTGGATCGCGATTCTGGCGGAGGCACTGGGTAAACTGGGCGCGGAGCGCGCGCTGGTCGTGCACGGGATGGACGGGCTGGACGAGGTCTCGCCCATCGGCACGACCGTCGCGGCACACCTAAAGCCCGATGGCACCGTGGAAACCTTCGAGTTCGCTCCCGAGGACCTCGGACTGCGGCGGGTGGACGGAGCAGCGATTCTCGCAGGCGAGACACCGGCACAGAACGCGCACTACCTGCGTGCCGCGCTGGCAGGCGATGATGAGGAACGCATGCTCGCCCTGCTGCCTGGCGCCGCTATGGCGCTCTGGGTGGCAGAGCGAGTGGACGACCCGCGAGACGGCGTGACGGTCGCCCTCCACGCCATCGAAACAGGACGCGCCCTGCAAACGCTGGAAGAGTACCTCGCGTTTACGCAGTCCGTGTAGAAGTGCCCTGCCTGCGCCCTGTCAGACCACCTGCCCAATAAGGTCGCGCAGCTCATCGACAGGTTTGGCATTACGCCAGCTAAGCGCACCCACGACGCGCCCGTTCTGATGATAGGTAATAATGCCTGCCCCCGCAGGTAGCTCGCCCTCCATGCGCACCTCCAGCTGGCTATCAATCAACCCGACCGCCTCATACCGAATGTCGAACAGCTCACTATAGAACATCGGTAGATGGTCATAAGACTGCGCCTCGCCCGCCATCGCCTGCCCTGCATAGAAACCACTGGCAATCGCGTGGTCCTCGTGCTCGACGCGCGTTTCGATGCCCAGCCGCTCATAGGGGAATAGGGCAACATCGCCCGCAGCGTAAACATCGGGATGTGCCGTCTGCAAAAAGCGATCAACACGAACCCCATTTGGCGTTTCCAGACCCGCCTCATGCGCCAGCTCATCCCGCGGCAGCACACCCAGCCCCGCCACCAGAGTGTCGAAAATGCGTGTTTGCCCATCGGAAAGGTGAACCTGCCAGCGACTGTTCCGCGACACTTCCTGCACCAGCACGCCCGCTATAACTTCCACGCCGTGCTCACGATAAAAAGCGTTCAGCCACTCGCTCAGCGAAGGGGGCAGCAGACGCGCACAAATACCCGTTTCGGGGAAAAGTAGGGTCACCCGCTTGCCGTTCACCGCAAGCGCTGCGCCCAGTTCCGAGCCGATGTAGCCCCCACCGATGATGCCAACATGCTCCGCTTGCCCCATCTTTTCGCGCAGGGTAAGGTAGTCACTCAAGGTGCGGAAGTAAAGAACACCATCGGGTGCCTGAGGCAAGGTGCGGGGCATGCAACCGGTGGCGAGCAGCAGCTTTTCGAATCGCCACTCCTCACCCCTGGTGCCCTGAACGCACTTCGTGCTCAGATCAAGGCGCACAACCTGAAGCTCCGTGTGAATTTCAGCACCTGCTTCGGCCGTGGGCAGCCACACCTCCTCGAGCGGCGTGCCACGCCAGATCGATTTGCTTAGCATCGGGCGACGATAAGGTGGATAAGCCTCCTCGGTCAGAATAGCGATGGAACCCTCGCTGTCCACCGCGCGAATGCCCATGACAGCCGCATCCGCTGCCAATCCACCGCCCACAATCAGGTAACGATAGCTTTTCATATTCAGACAAATCAGCATGGGCTAACCAAAAAGCAACGGGCGCAGGAACTGCCCCGTATAGCTGGCTTCGACCGTCGCCACATATTCGGGCGGTCCTTCCACCACCACATAGCCGCCTGCGCTGCCCCCTTCAGGACCTAAATCGATAATCCAATCGGCGGTCTTGATCACATCCAGATTATGCTCAATGACAATCACCGTGTTGCCCGCATCCACAAGGCGGTGCAGCACGCCCAGCAATTTGCGCACATCCTCGAAATGCAGTCCGGTGGTCGGCTCATCCAGAATATAGACCGTGTTGCCTGTGGCGCGTTTACTTAGTTCGGTGGCGAGCTTCACACGCTGTGCCTCGCCCCCTGAGAGAGTAGGCGCCGGTTGACCCAGCCGAATGTAGTCCAGACCCACATCGTGCAGCGTCTTCAGCTTGCGAGCAATAGCGGGGAACGGAGCGAAAAACTCGAGGGCCTCTTCCACGGTCATCTCCAGCACATCGGCAATCGTTTTGCCCTTGAACTTCACCTCCAGCGTTTCGCGATTGTAGCGTCGCCCCTTGCACACCTCACAGGTCACATACACATCGGGCAGAAACTGCATCTCGATTTTGATCATGCCGTCACCACGGCATGCTTCACATCGCCCACCCTTCACATTGAAACTGAATCGCCCGGGCAGGTAACCCCGGGCACGGGCTTCAGGAGTGCTGGCGAACAGCTCGCGAATCATATCGAACACGCCCGTATAGGTGGCCGGATTGCTGCGCGGCGTGCGTCCGATGGGCGACTGGTCGATGTCGACCACCTTATCGACCCACTCCAGCCCTTCGAGGATGTCGTGTTCACCCCACACGCGCCGTGTGCCATACACATGGTACATCAGGCGCGGATAGAGTGTTTCCTGAATCAGGGTGCTTTTGCCAGAGCCCGAGACGCCCGTCACGCAGATGAACAGCCCCAGCGGAAAGCGCACGGTTATGTTTTTGAGGTTGTTGGCGCGTGCCCCGCGCAGAATCAGCCACTTATCGGGATGGGGCTGGCGACGCTGTTTGGGCATCTCAATGCGGCGCACGCCTGACAGATACTGCCCGGTGAGGCTGTTCGGGCAACGAATCACATCCTCCAGCGTGCCCGCCACAACCACCTCGCCTCCATGTTCCCCTGCCCCCGGACCCAGGTCAATAATGTAATCGGCGGAGCGGATGGTCTCCTCATCATGTTCGACCACAATCACCGTGTTGCCCAGATCCCGTAGGCGCATCAGGGTCTGAATCAATTTGCGATTGTCGCGCTGGTGCAGCCCAATACTCGGTTCATCCAGCACATAAAGCACGCCCATCAATCCGCTGCCAATTTGGGTGGCAAGCCGAATGCGCTGTGCCTCGCCACCAGCAAGCGTGTTGGCCGCGCGATCCAGCGTGAGGTAGCCCAACCCCACATCGAGCAGGAAGCCCAGCCGTGTCCGCACCTCGCGCAAAATGCGCTCGGCAATGGTGCGCTCGCGCGGAGTCAAATGTTGTTCCAGCTCCGCGAACCAGCGGACAGCTTCCTCGATGCTCATCGCGGTAATCTCGGCGATATTTTTGCCCGCAACCGTCACGGCAAGGCTCTCGGGTTTGAGCCGCTTGCCGTTGCAGGCGGGGCATGGGCGCGTCGCCATGTACTGCTCCAGCTCCTGACGCACATACTCGCTCTCCGTCTCCTCATAGCGACGCTTCAGGATATTGATCACACCCTCGAACTCAGTGTCGACATACTTAACACGCCCCCAGCGGTTGCGGATGGCAACAGTGATGTTGCCTTCCGTGCCGTACATCAGCGCGTGGAACTGCGCCTCCGAGAGGTCTTGCAGGGGCGTATCGAGGCTGAAGCCGAGCCGTTTGGCGACCCCTTCGAGCATGGCGAGACGCCAGTCGGTCATCTCGCCATCGCGCTTCACAAACGGCAAGAGTGCACCCTGCCGAATCGATTTGGAACGGTCGGGAGCGATTAGGTCGGGGTCGAACTCCGTTTTGGTGCCCAGCCCGGTGCATTCGGGGCAGGCGCCGTAGGGACTGTTGAAGGAAAAGTTGCGCGGCTCCAGCTCACCCACGCTAATCCCGCAATCGGGGCATGCAAAATGCTCCGAAAAGAGCAGCTCTGTCCCCGCCTCAATCGGCTCCTCTAGCCCCATCGCGCCCTCCCCACGAGTCGCTCGCCAAGCGCAGGGGCACAATAACCGCGCCCCTGCACTTATGTCTCGTCATTTGTCTGCTTGCGCCGAGAACGCTTCGGTTTCGTCTCGGGCGGCGCCGCTTCCGGCTCAGCCGACAAGTCGGAAACGCCTGCGGAAATCGCCCCGTCGGGCGGACCTTGCTGCTCCACGAGTGCCCGCTCCAGCTCGCCCAGACTCGTAACCTCGCGTGGTTCGGAGGCCACCTGGGATGTGGGCATGTCTTCCCGCACGACAGCGCGAGCAGGACGAGCGAACTGGGCGCGAATCTCTGGCTTCGAGTAGCCAGTGCCCGCTGGGATGAGACGCCCAATGATCACATTCTCCTTCAACCCAACCAGCTCGTCCACTTTGCCCCGCACGGCAGCATCCGTCAGTGCCTTGACCGTGCGCTGGAACGAGGCTGCCGACAGGAACGACTCGGTCTGCTGTGCCGCCTCCGATGTGCCCAGCAACACCCATTCGGCGACCGCAGGACGACCTCCCTCGCGCACTACTTGCGCGTTCGCATCTTCAAACACGAACCGATCCACAATCTGACCGGGCAGAAAGAGGGTGTCACCCGGATCGACGATGCGCCGCTTGCGCAGCATCTGGCGCAGGATGATTTCGATATGCTTGTCGTCGATATCCACACCCTGCGCCTTATAGACCGCCTGAATCTCGCGAATAAGATACTCCTCGACGCCGCGTATGTTGCGCAAGCGCAGCAACTCGTGCGGATTCAGTGGACCGGGTGTGAGACGGTCACCGGGCATCACGCGGTCGCCAACTTTCACCTCGAGCGTGCCCGAGACCCCCACCAGAATCGCATCCAGCACCTCCACTTCCTCCACCCCATGCTCCATGAGGCGGTTCAGGTGGGCAGAGCGGATCTCCTCCAGCTTGCGCAGCAGTACCTCGCCTGTCAGGGGACTGACCACCTCATGCAAGCTGACCTTACCGATGAGCTGTTCACCCACGGGCAGGGTTGCACGAAGCACCACCCATCGCCCGACACTGCGCACGATATCGACCACTTCACCCGCGTAGTCCACCGTGATGGCTTCCCTTTTGGGCTTGCGTGCTTCGAACAGCTCTTCCACACGGTTGATGCCAGTGTTCTGGCTCTCCATCAGTTTGGCGAGCTTACGCACCCATTCACGCACTTTGCGCTGGATTTTCTCTTCAGTTTCGGGTTCGGGCAGCTCGGACATGTCAGGCATGTCGACTTCAACAGGTTCACCAAGCAGCCGCTGGGCAACCTGATGGATGACTCGTCGCTGATCAGTGCGCAGGTCGCTGATGCGTTCGGTGAGACCGCGCTCCTCCAGTTCGCCGAGTGCCGCCGCCGCTTGCAGGGTCGCGCCGCCGACGCGGAAGCCCGCAATCTGTTCACCTGCGCCCGCCACGCCGCCGGTGTGGAACACGCGCATGGTGAGCTGGGTGCCCGGTTCACCAATGGACTGAGCCGCGATGATGCCTACGGCAGTGCCCAGTTCCACCGGACGGAGTGTGCCCATATCCAGACCATAGCAGGTGGCGCAGATGCCCTGACGCGCAGCGCAGGTCAACGGCGACCGAATGGGCACGCCCACCATGTCATGCTCCACCCATTCGAAGCCTGCCTTATGCCACAGCCTATACAGCTCCTCACGTCGGGCCCGCAGCCGAGCAAGCGTAGTTTCCTCAATCGGCTCGTAAGCGTCGAGTAATACCTCGTCCGTCTGCGGGTCGCGCAACGGCTGACCGTCATCGGGCATGAAGGGTTCGCCCGGCTCTTTCTCGGAGAGGTCACGCAGCGTCTGGGTAAACCGCTCCAAGTTCGCCGCCAGCCGATCGATCGTTTGCGCCAGGTCATCGGAGATAATCTCGTTCTCCTCAATCAGTGTTTCCCCAGTGTACGGATGAAGTAATCGCTTGCGCGCGGTACGCCCGCGAATGCGCTGGTAGAGTGGTTCAATCTCTTCGCCTTCGCGAATGATACGCGCAACCACGATCCCATCGGTGGTCTGACAGTCGGGAATGCGCACGATAACATCCTGAGCGACATCGACCATGCGTCGTGTGAGGTAGCCGGCGTTGGCGGTAAGCAGGGCGGTGCTTGCCAGCCCGCGACGCGCGCCATAACCAGACACGAAATACTCGAGGGTGGTCAGCCCTTCGCGGAAACTGTGGCGCACGGGCAACTCCTCGATCAGTCGTTCCGAGGCGGTGCGGATGTCGAGCAGTCCGCTCATCAGCCCGCGCATGCCAACCAGCTGTGCCAGCTGTTTGGTGGAACCGCGTGCCCCCGAATCGGTGATGATGAAGAGGGGATTGTCGCGAGCAATGGAGCGCAGCATCGCCTGAGTCACCTGTTCATAGGCCTGCTGCCACAGTTCAATCAACCGCTGACGCTTCTCGGCAGTGGTCAACTCGCCGTTTTCGTAGAGCTCGTCAATGCGGCGCGCCTCTTCTTCAGCCCGGCGCACAATCTCGTCGCGCTCCGCGGGGATCTCCATATCGGTGAGCGCGAAGGTGATCCCTGCCTGCGTCGCCCAGTAGAAGCCCGCTGCCTTGAGCCGATCGAGGAAGGTGACCGTTTCGGCATGCCCTGACCATCGGTACACTCCCCGAATCAGCTCGGAAAGTGCCTTCTTGTTGTACACGCGGTTCAGGTGGCTGACCAGCGTATCACCGCTCGGATCGCTCTCTAACAGACGTGTTTTGAACGAAGCAGGCAGAAGCTCAAAGAAGAGCAGTCGCCCGAAGGTGGAGGTCACCACCTGTTGCCATGCAAGGGGCGAATCGGGTTGCCAGTCGCTCGTCGCAAGACGCACCCGGATCGGCTCGTGCATTCGGATCAGCCCCTGCTCGAAGGCGACCTGCGCCTCCTCAGTGTTGGCAAAGGTGAAGCGCGGCTCCGTTTCACCCTGAGGGTCGTTCATCGTCAAGTAGTATGCGCCAAGCACAATGTCCTGCAAAGGCGAAACAATCGGAGAGCCATCCGCCGGCTTGAACAGGTTGTGGATGGCAAGCATGAGCAGCCGCGCCTCTGCCTGAGCCGGATAGGAAAGGGGAACATGCACCGCCATTTGATCCCCGTCAAAGTCCGCATTATACGCATGGCACACCAGCGGATGCAGTTGGATCGCCTTGCCCTCGGTCAGTATCGGTTCAAACGCTTGAATACCCAGTCGGTGGAGGGTGGGAGCACGATTAAGCAGCACGGGATGCTCCCGAATGACCGCTTCCAGTGCCTGCCACACCTCCGGCACCTGCCGATCGACGGCATGCTTAGCATTCTTAATGTTGTTTACATAACCCTGCGTGATAAGCCGATGCATGACGAACGGTTTGAACAGCTCCAGCGCCATCTCTTTGGGTAGCCCGCACTGGTGCAGCCTCAAGTGTGGACCAACTACGATCACGGAACGCCCCGAATAGTCCACGCGCTTACCCAACAAGTTCTTGCGGAATCGCCCTTCTTTGCCTTTAAGCAGGTCGGAAAGCGACTTGAGCACGCGCCCGTTGGAGCCGATAACGGGTTTGGAACGGCGCGAGTTATCGATGAGGGCGTCCACAGCTTCCTGCAACAAGCGTTTCTCAGAGTTCACGATGCTTTTGGGGGCGCGGATCTCCAGGATTTTGCGCATGCGGTTGTTGCGGTTAATAACGCGGCGATAAAGGTCGTTGAGGTCGCTGGTGGCGAAGCGTCCACCATCCAGCTGCACCATAGGGCGCAGCTCGGGCGGCAGCACCGGAATGACATCAAGCACCATCCATTCTGGGCGTGCGCGACTGGAGCGAAAGGCTTCGACGACTTCCAGTCGCTTGACCACCCGCGCCCGGCGTGCACCCTGGGTACGCGTGACCTCCTCACGCAGCTCACGCACCAATTTTTCCAGATCGATTTGACGCAGCAGTTCACGAATAGCTTCTGCACCCTGTCCAGCACGCACCAAGCCGCGCAGATCGCGTCCCAGTCGCCTCGAACAAACCATCAGCAACTGTTCCAGCCCCGACCACGAGCTTTCATCCAGCAACTGATACAACTGCAAGCGTGCCAGGGTATCGACCGCGCGTTCGAGATCCGCCAGCCATGCCTGACGCTCACGCAGCTCCATCTCCTTGCGGTGCTGGTAGTAGCGGACTCGCTCCTCCCGCTGCGCCTCGGTCCAACTGTCGCCGTGCTCCGCCAGTTCGCGATTCAGGCGGGCGTCCAGTTCCTGATAGACGCGCGCAAGTTCATCCTCTAAATGGGCTTTTTCCTGCTCCACCACGCGCCGAATGTTGCCCAGACTGCGCTCAATCTCGGCGCGATCAATCTCAATCACGATGTAGTTGGTGAAATAGATCACTTTTTCCAGCTGGCGCGGTGAGATATCCAACAGCAATCCGAGAGGACTTGGCGGCTGCCCCTTGAGATACCAGACATGGACAACGGGCGCTGCCAGCTCGATATGTCCCATCCGCTCGCGCCGCACCCGTGCCCGAGTCACCTCCACGCCACACCGCTCGCAGCGGATGCCCTTGTTCTTCACCCGCTTATAGCGTCCGCAGCTACATTCCCAATCGCGGGTCGGACCGAAGACGCGTTCGCAAAACAGCCCGTCCCGCTCCGGACGAAAAGTACGATAGTTGATGGTCTCCGGCTTTTTCACTTCACCATACGACCATGCCCGAATATCTTCAGGCGACGCCAACCCGATCCGGATTGCCTTGATGTGTCCGATATCCATAAAGCTTACACCTCCTGAGAAAAGTTAGGGGGCGAAGGGCGGCTATTCACTTTCGGGCGACCCCAAGAGGGTCATCGTGGGTTTGCTTGCCGCTTCAATGTCGAGGGTCTCGAGTTCTTCGAGGCTGCGGAAATCGTGCGCCTCGCCCTTCGAATCGATAATTTGCACGCGCAGCGCCAGGGCCCGCAGCTCGTTCACCAGAATCTTGAACGATTCGGGTACCGAAGGCTGGATGACGGGCGCGCCTTTGACAATGGCCTCGTAAGCACGAATGCGCCCCATCACATCGTCCGATTTGATGGTCAGCATCTCCTGCAGAGTATGCGCAGCGCCATAGGCTTCGAGAGCCCACACCTCCATCTCGCCGAGCCGCTGACCTCCAAATTGCGCCTTGCCTCCAAGTGGTTGCTGCGTGATCAGCGAGTAGGGTCCGATGGAACGCGCATGGATCTTCTCCTCTGCCAAATGCTCCAGCTTGAGCAGGTAGAGATAACCGACCGCGACCGGGTTCTGGAAGGTTTCCCCAGTTTTGCCGTCGCGCAACAGCGCCTTGCCCGTGGTGGGATCGAAGCCGCTGCGACGAATGGCACGCTCGCGCATGGTCTCGATAAGCTGCTCGATCTGGGGCAAGTAAGTGTCGTCCACCGTCGCCGGGGATGGCTTTTTCGGTCGTCCGCGACGCGTCGGCGCAGACTCTTGCTGCGGCAGACTGAACGGGATGCCCAGTCGCCGGGCCAGCCACGCAAGTTGACTGGGAGCAAGCGTGCGCAGATGCTCATGCACCTGCTGCAGCATCTGCTCAAAGGAGCTATCAGGCGGAAAAGCCAGCTGGATTTGCAGCTCGTCCACAAGCAACGATTCGAGGGCGCGTCGACGCAACCGGTCAGCAACGGCATGGAGCTCCGCCTGCACCTCTTCTACAGTGGCGCCCTGAAACACCGGAGTCTGGTAACGTACGCCCAGAACGCGCGCAGCGTAACCCAAGTGCAGTTCCAAAATCTGCCCCACATTCATCCGCGAAGGAACACCGAGGGGGTTAAGCACCACATCGACAGGCGTGCCGTCCATCAGGAACGGCATATCCTCCACCGGCTGGATGCGGGAAATGACGCCTTTGTTGCCATGCCGCCCTGCCATCTTGTCACCTTCGGTCAGCAAGCGTTTCGTGGCGATGGTAACCCGCACGCGGTGATTGACCCCAGGAGGTAGCTCATCCTCAGGCAGGGACTGCAACGCTCCCCGACAGCGGGGACAGCTACGCCCCTCCATCGGCTTGGCGCGATAGAACAGCGCGTTGCACCGCTGGCACTGATAGCGATAGCGAGCAAACTGGAGCACCTGCACAACGACGCCACGCTCGCCATGAGGCAATCGGAGGGAAACATCGCGCATCTCCTCTGCCTGACTACCAAAGATGATGCGCACCAACCGCTGTTCTGTGGAGCCTTCAGTGGGGGCTTTGGGCGCGACCTTGCCCACCAGAATATCCTCAGTGCGCACCTCGGCACCTATCCGAATAATGCCGTTCTCGTCCAGATAACGACGAGCCTCCTCCCCCACATTCGGGATATCCGAGGTGATTTCCTCGCTGCCAAGTTTGGTATCCACAGCATCCGTCTGATAGGTCTCCAGATGGACGCTGGTGTAGGTGTCGTGATAGAGCAGCGCCTGGGACACAAGCACGGCATCCTCGTAGTTGTAGCCGTTCCAAGGCATGAAGGCGACAAGCACATTGCGCCCCAGCGCGAGCTCGCCATGCTGGGTGGCAGGTCCGTCAGCAAGCACATCACCTGCGCGAACGCGCTGACCCAGACGTACAGCAGCGCGATAGGTGAAGCAGGTGCCTTTGTTGCTTTCCTGCATGTGTTTGAGAGGATAGATGTCCAGCTCGCCCGCGTCGGTTTCGATGCGAATCTCCTCTGCAGAGACATAACGCACCCGCCCGTCCCGCTTGGCGCGGATAACGCTGGGTGCGCTGAGGGCGACGGCACGCTCTACCCCAGTATGCACAAGCGCAGTTTCCGGCTCCACAAGGGGCACCGCTTGACGCTGCATATTCGCACCCATCAGCGCACGCCCAGCATCATCATGCTCCAAAAAGGGAATCATACTGGCAGAAACGGAGAAGACCTGGGCAGGACTAACATCCATGTAGTCCACCTGCTCGCGCGGCACAGTCGGATATTCATCGCCAAGTCGTACCTGCACCATGTCGGACGCAAGCGTGCCATCGTCCTGTATGGGTGTATCGGCCGGAGCAATTTTTGCGCTCATCTCCTCATCAGCTGCAAGATAGACCACCTCGTCTGTCACCTTGCCGTCACGCACAACGCGATAAGGCGAGCGGATAAAACCATATTCGTCCACGCGGGCATACAAGGTGATCTGGTTCACCAGCCCAATGTTCTGTCCCTCAGGCGTTTCTACGGGACAGAGTCGCCCGTAATGGCTCGGAAAGATATTGCGCACCTGGGGAGGAACACTCTGGCGACCGAGTCCCCCTGGCCCAAGCACAGAAAGGCGCCGCTTATTCGCAACTTCGGAAAGCGGGTTCGTCTGATCCATAAAGGTGCTGAGCGGATTCTGCGAGAAGAAGCTCTTAAGCGCGACAGAGACGGGCTTCACACTCAGCACCATATTGGGCAGAAGCTGATGCACATCTTCAGCAGCGGTCATCTTTTCGCGGGCGATTTTCTCCATGCGCAGGAACGCCACGCGCAGATGCGCCTGCAACTGCTCACCTACTGAACGCACGCGCTTGTTCGCCAGATGATCCGTATCGTCATAGTCATGCTTTTCCTCTGCCAACTCGATCAGATATTGCAAAGTCAGGATGAGATCGGGCACGGTGAGACAGCGCACATGCAGGGGGATTTCATGCCTGAGTTTGCGATTGATCTGGTACCGTCCAACCGCGCCAAGGTCATAGCGTCGCCGGTCAAGCAGCAGGTTATAGAACACAGCACGCACATTTTCCTCGACGGCGGGATCACCAGGACGCGTGCGGCGATAGAAATCGAGCAGCGCCTCGCGCGAGTTGTTGGTGGGGTCAGCTTCAAGGGTTGCCTGCACCATGCGAGGCAGGCGAATCACGCGCAGAGGGCCCGTCACGCTGCGTGCCACCAGTGCAGCCAGCTCCGCGTCAAGTCGCGCCCCGCGCTCCACAAGCACCCGCCCGCGCCGATCACGGATCTGCTCTCCAGCGTACCGGTCTCTGAGCTGCTCGACGGTCGGTTCCGCAACCTCCTCCACCACACCAAACAAAGCGAGGAACGCTTCGTTGCTCAAACCAAGCTGCCCTTCGTTATCCGAAGTGTAGGGTGGTTCGACCAGCACCCTTTGCTGGCGTATCTCGTCAGGCAACTGGCGCAGTACCTCGGCATCGATCAAACTGCCTGCCTCAATCAGGGTCTGCCGACCAACGGTGACCGACTCCAGCACGCGCCACCCAACAGCACGATCCAGAGCCAATCGAGTGGGCACTCGTGCCTCCGGAAAGGCGGCAAGCGCCTTGATAACCTGGGTGAACGGAAGCTGCTTGGATTGATGGACACGCACGCGCACCACATCGTGTGGGTCACTGCCACCATCAATCCACGGACCCTCAGCAGGAATAATCTGCACGAGGTAGACCTCCTGCAGGGCACGCGCCATCATCTCGCGCCCAGCGCTGGAAAGATAAGGCGAAGGGAAATGAACCCCCGGCGTGCGGTTGAGCTGATTGATGACCACCCGCTCACGCCCATTGATAATAAAGGTGGCGTTATCGGTCATCAGGGGCAGATCGCCCAGATAGATCTCGCTCTCCTGAATTTCGCCGTGCTTCTTGCCATAGCGCACCTTGACCCGCAACGGCGCTTCGTAAGTCATCTCGCGATCGCGGCACTCTTCCAACGCATACTTCGGTTCGCCCAGACAGTATTCGCCAAACTCGATAAAGTAGGTCTCCGTCAAATCGTAAATGGGTGAAAAGATCTCGAACAGTTCCTTCAGTCCCTGTTCAAGAAACCATCGGTACGAGTTGAACTGAATTTCCAGCAGGGCTGGTGGACCAATAACAGTTCGAATGTGTTTTGTTCTCGGGCGTATAATCCTCATTAACGACCCTCCTCACGCTTTGGCTGATGCACGAAGTTGCATTATACCATGCCACCCCCCTGCCCTGTCAAGGGGCCCAGAGGCTGTTCGAAAGGAGTTCAGGATTCAAAAAATGACCTTGAGAGGGGCAGACACACCGCTCTGCCCCTACAAAAGGCGATTGACCCGAAAATGGAGGGGCACAACAGTGTGCGCACCCCTCCCAAGTTTCAATGGGCACCCACCTCGGGAGGTGGATGCTACTGATCCTTTTTCCGATTACAAAAAACTCAGAAAACAACTAAGAGTTTCAATGGGCACCCACCTCGGGAGGTGGATGCTACCGCGAGAAGAGTACACCGAACACTCCGCCGAATACTACGTTTCAATGGGCACCCACCTCGGGAGGTGGATGCTACGGTCAATAGGCTGAAGCATTTTGCTGAATCACGCGAACAGTTTCAATGGGCACCCACCTCGGGAGGTGGATGCTACCCTGAAGCCACCGTTAGCACCAGAACCCTAAGCGGCGGGTTTCAATGGGCACCCACCTCGGGAGGTGGATGCTACAGGTCTTCAGCACACGGGAAGAAAACCGAGGAGGTGAGACAGTTTCAATGGGCACCCACCTCGGGAGGTGGATGCTACTCTTGTTGACGGCGGAACCGACCGCGGCTCTGAGCAAAGTTTCAATGGGCACCCACCTCGGGAGGTGGATGCTACGGTGAAAGCTATTGCACAGGCCGCCAACGCGTTGGATCTGTTTCAATGGGCACCCACCTCGGGAGGTGGATGCTACCTATATTCTACCTCATCGATGACGGCTTTGTCAAGGCCCCCCGAGGGTGTTCGAAAATTCCGTTGGGGTCGGGTAT
>Ga0101943_1001552_pt1 | contig 18986 bp, 15 predicted proteins | sample DewCreD2012metaG_5_FD_75244 | JGI IMG/M metagenome (GOLD analysis project Ga0101943, IMG submission 75244) | Hot spring sediment bacterial and archeal communities from British Columbia, Canada, to study Microbial Dark Matter (Phase II) - Dewar... ... | reverse complement strand
GGGCTCGCTGCACCGTGGGCAGGAGGCAGGTGCGCACACTCGGGCCAGCCGCTCCATTGGGTGAGGGCGAGGGTGCCGTAGCCACGCCGCGAACGGCTTCCCAGCCCGCCAAGATGGCCGAACAACCACAAGGAGGCAGCCCAAGCGTGGCGCACGCGCTCTTGGTTCTGCCGCTCTCGCGGTTGCCATTGCCAAGCTAGCCGCACTGGAACCGTGCCCTGCTCGGGAAGAATTGCCCTCCGATCATTGTTGCTAAGGTAGAACGTGTACCCCAGATAAGCGGCACCTGATTCCTCAGCTCGTCGCGGGTTTAATCGCACTTCTAAGGACTCCGTGTCTTGGACCCACCGACGGACTTGCAGGGCGACAGGCGAAGAATGACCGGTGCCAGTGGTCGCGCCGAACACAAACGGTTCCCACTTCGCGAAGTCTCCATCGATCGCGCGGTACCACCACCGGAGCGCTCCTCGCAAGCTGAACGGCCGGATTTCCGACGCCCCGTTTTGATCCGCGCCCGCGCAAAACACAGGCGTTACGATTTGCAGTTTTGCGTCCAACACTGGCTGGTCGCTCATGATGTGCCTCTTAGTGGCGGTAAACTCCAATCACGCGGTCGCCTTCCACTTCGAGCCGGAAGGGTGTTCGCTCGCGCCTCCAATGGTTCAAGCCCCCGGGATTGATCCCGAACTTTTTTCGGCAAAACCGAATGGAGACCTCGTAGCTCGATCCGTCCGGGGCTTTGAACACGAGGCGATCCGCTTTCGAATCGAAGCTGTCGATTACAGCGCCTTCGATCGTTCTTTTCGTTGCCGGGCCCAACACTGGACCTGTTGTTGCAGCCTCCGCTCGCGCTTGTCCACGCGCGGTCGAGGAAGCCGGCTCATCAGTCGGCTCGATCTCGAACAGGCCGTACCCCGAGGACGTTTTTGCCCCTAGGCCCATGTCCGCTAGACCTTGGAGCAGGTACTTCTCGGCGTCGCGAAGCGCACTTTTGGCATCCTCGTTCCCAAGATTTCCTCGCGCCACCAAGGCGATTTCGAAACGGGCTCCAGGCTTAATGCGTAAAAAGGGGAGCGGAATCGGGTCCTCGCAGTCGTGCGGGATTGGCGGTTTCCCTTGGTAGTAGTCGGGGTGGTGCGGGCTCATGACCTCTTGTTCCAGGCACCCGGCCTCTAAAGGGATCCCGTCGAGAAAGTCCACCTTTCCAGCCCAGCCCTTGTCGCCGCCTTCCCCAAAAAGCTCTTTGATTGGTGTCTCAGGGTCGGGCTGTTCCTTCGGCTCGTCCTTCCTTTTTGCGGTCAACCCCGCCAGTTCGTGCGTCGATTCGCTAGCCAACTCCACCTGTGGTACCCCGAGGATGCTCCGACGCATCGCAGCGCGGGCCAGGCCCTTGAGGCCGCTGCCCGGCAGGTAAGGCACTCCGTATGTGTGGTGCAAGCAAAACCCGAGTTCGAGGGGCGTGGGCGCTGCGAGCCAAAGCACACAAGGAGTTTTCGCTTTTACGACAAGGCTTTTCGCTCGTTCCCCGAAGGCTTGAAGCCACATCGTCCTTCTTGCGTGCCACGCATCCAATACATTGCTGAGTTTCGCGACCGTTACGCACGCCGCCCGGAAGGCTGCTCCTCTATCTGGCTTGAATCCCTCGCCCTCGCATTTCCCCTCGACAAACTTGGATATTTGTAATCCAGGGTGAACGACCGCCGCGTCCCTCACAAGCTTTTCGGTGCTTTTGGGCAGTACGTAGATCCTGCGATTCTCCCCGCCCCCGTTTCCATGGCCACCTCCTCCGCCTCCGGGGCGTCCACCTCGGCCGCCGCCTCCTCTGCCAGTCCTCGGCGGTCCCCCTCCTGGTCCCGGTCGATTTCCAATTCGCGTAGTCGGCTCAGCCATGATCGAGGCCCCCTCTCACCTCAGTCGGCCCCTTGCTGCTTTTGGTCACCAGCTTCAAGTTCCACCTCGGCAAAGCGCTTGAGCCACTGCGCTGCGCTGAGGGCATCGCGGGTTTTGCGACGCACGTTCTCAGCACTTTTTACGAGTTCCTTCACGGCATCGGCAGTGTTGCCCTGATTCCCCTTTAAAAGATCCAAGTGCCGTGCAAGCTCTGTCGCCAGTCTTTTCTGTTTGCCGTCGTAGAACAGCAGAGTTTGCGCCAAGCCGGAGCTTTGGATGTGCGACGGCAACTTGCGAATGTGGCTGAGCAACTCTTTTTTATTGGCGTCTTTCGTTTCTTTCAAAGTGCGAATCGTCTTCAGCGCCCATTCGGCGCGTTCTTGCTCGATGTGCTTAGCCTTTTCCGCCATCTTGCTCCTCCTTCCCTAAAGCGCGGCTTCTATGGCCAGAGCCGGAGTCGTAAGAATCCGCGGCCCACGGTTTCTTTTCCTCCGAACTGCGCCACTGGGTTCGTGTTCACGAGGTCTCGAACCCACATCCACCCATCCGCGTCTTGGCCCTTTTTCTTCTTCAGGCGCGTTTTTTCGAGCCCGAGTACACTGTAAAGCAACGAATCCGCCGGCAGATACTCCTCCGTCCACAGCGCGCCCTCCTGCACCGTTTTTTCCTCGGTGAGGCGCACGCGGGTCACGATCTCGGTTCCGTGGAGTGCTAGGTCCCCAAACACGTCGTCCGGAGCGATGACGAGGTTCTTCGGTAACAAGTCGTTCCAGTATTTCATCTCCTCTCCCGCGGGCAACACTTCCTGCAAAAGCTTGCAGAGCTTGTCCAAAGGTTTTTTCTCCACGGGCAACTCGATCTCTTCGATGAGTGCAGCGGCAAGGGGGAAGTTCGTATGGACCAAGCCCTTGTCCCCGCTGAGTTTCAGGCCCTCGTTGATCGCGGCGTGAATGTCACTGCGCCTGTCGGGATTGCAGTCGCTCGCGTCGCGCAGAAACCGGCTGAGCACGTACGGACTCGTCACCCAAGCAAACGCGGCCGCACCCACGCTGCGCACGGGCAACAGCAGGAGACGCGCGTCGCCGACCATGAGGGACCCGGCCTCCAACGGCTCGCCGCCAGCGCCCTCAGGCGGCCGACTTCCAAACAGAGCCGCCGTGATTCCATCCTTCTCGTTGCCGTTCAGTCGCTCCGACAAATCTCGCAGCACTCCTTTCACGCCGGAGCCATGGATCGTGGGGAATCGCGTGTGTCGCTCTCGTTGGATGGGCAGATCTACCGCCCCCAATTCTGCCCCCGTGCCCGCGTGCACTGGAGTCTCCGCCAGCATCACGAGCAAGCGAGTGTCGAACATGCGTTGCGTTGTTTGTGTTGCCATAAGTCCTCCTCTTCGAATCCCCTATTCCCAAAGACCGACCAGGCAGAAGCCGAAGCCAGCCGCTTTTTCCTCTTCGCGCTTGGCCAAGTTCCGGCAATGGAGCTCTCGGAGATCGCTTTCCGATTCGACGTAGAGCACCGTGCCAGGTGGGTAATAGGTGCGCAGTGTGCGGGGGCCTCGTTGGTGTTCGGTGCCGTTGCGCTTCTCGGCAACGAGGTGCCAGCCCCCGATTTTCACTGGTCTGCCCGCGGCAACGGCGTGCACCCGCACCGCGGGTTTACGGTTCTCCAGGGCGTCGATGTCGTCGGGATGGATCGGCCCAACGCACAGCAGCCGCGCGCGATGGAGCTCGGTCGATGCTGGGCAAGACGGAACCTCGGCTGCCTGCGGCTGCCGCACGCGCACCAAGTGGCCATCGGCCCCGAACCGCACGGCATACCCGTCGATTTGGTGCCACGGGATATCCTGCCCTTTGTCGACAATGGGCAGCGCCAGCACGCGATCTTTTCTGAGTTGCACGGCGGTGCGGACGTAGAACCTCCCTTCTGCCACCGTGTTGCGTTCCGGGTCGATTTGAATCCCAATCCTCGGTTCGGTTTCGAAGTCGCTCTCTCCAGTGGCAGGATCCGGTGCCGTCATGGTGGGTGCGCCTTGCAGCCACTGGCCGAGGAGTCCTCCGTCCAACGCTCGGATCCCGAGTGACTTTGCCGCGTGTTCTTCCAACCGGGGAGGAGGGATGAGAATGTGCGTTCTCCCCTCACGCATCGAACACGCGGTGCCTGTCGGCGGCTCGATCGCCTCGAGACGTTCGATGCGCCTTTGTCCGGAAACATCTTGGACTGCAATTAAGTCTGCCGGAACGGGCCAGCGAAGACTGAGGCGAGGTCCGTTTGGTCCTGTAGTTTGGACCGCAGGTAAGACAGGGCCAATTTGAAACTTGGCTGCGCCGTCGGGCTCCCCAAGCACTCGTTTCACCAGTTCGAATTTCGGGTGGGTCGACTCGAGGCGTCCGTATTCCACTGCCGGCAAGCCCAGAAGCTCGCTGAGCGCGCCCCGCAGCGCTCCGAGCACGGTCCACGGCGGTGGAGGCCACACGAAATCGGCATGTACGACCCCGCCGATATCGAACGGCCGTGCAGAACGGATGGAAAACACATCCAGTGGTTCGAGTTGCAGTACCTCCATGACTCACCCTCGTTCACCAGCACGGGCCAAGAAAGCTGCCACGGTTAACGCTTCGCTCCAGGCAAACAACGCGTGCGCGTCGTCTTGCTGGTACGCCTGCCGCACACCTTCGCCGACTTCCATGACGATTCGCTCGAGTTCTGCCACTACGTCCTTCTCGGCGATGATCTCGCGGCGGCTAATCACACGCTTGGCCAACGCCTGTCCAAGCTCCCACAATTCTGTCGCGGCCGTTGGGGGCGGCAGTGCGCCCGCAACCGGCTTGATGTGCAGAGCGGCAATTTCCTGCCTGAAGGCCGTCGCTAGCCGTGGAGAGACAGCACGCTTGCCTGCTGCAAAACAGTGGGTCAACTCCAGAAGGGAGAGGCTCGGGACCAAATGCGTGCCGTTGCCGTTCCCGATCCAGAAGGGCAACACCGTCCTGCTCACCGAGCCGGAGCGCCTTTGAATCACGATGCCGAGGGCGTTGCGGCCGCTTTTTTTTGCTTCCTCGAGTGCTCGTCGCGCTTCGCGCAGCGCCGAGCCGAGCGGCCAGCGATAATGAAAGACGCAGATGCCGACTGACGCGGTCGCACGTGTGCCGAATGCGAGTCCTAGGCGGTGCGCTTGCCCCCACCACTCCGGCGGTTCAGGCAGACCGCCGTGACGAAGGCGTGCAGCCGTCCACGGACGCGGATGCTGCAAGCGCCCAAGGAGTTCCTCCCGAAGAGTGGAGGCTGCCTCGCGGCCATCGCGTAGCACCGAGCTGCCGAACCCGTTTGGCCAACCGGAAAAACGCAAGCGCAGACGCAAAGCTAATTCCAACGCCACTGGTATCGGCGCCACGAACAAAGCGTCGTCACCGCCGGCGTATACAAGGTGGCCAGGTGAACCCTCCCCCTCCACCGTCATCGGCACCGCGAAGCGTGCGAAGGTGGCGGCGGCGGCGCTGATCGAGGCGTGGAAGCCGGGTGTGAGAAATCGCTTTCCCTCGAGTTTCCCGGCCTCCCCAGATTGGTGGGCAAGTATCTCTTGCAGGGCTCGCGTATGCAACGTTTCCGACACCGAAGGAAAGCGGCTGTGCGTCCCCGAGAGCCACTTGCCCATCTCGTCGCCATCGAAGTCTACCACCGCTAGATAGGGCCGCGGCGGGTCGATGCCGGCCTCTTTCGCAACCTTGCGCAGCGCACGAGCCGCGCGAATAGTGTTTTCAGCCCGTTCGCTCTCGGCTTCCTCGCGGGGAAATTCGAGAAGCCACTGCCCGTCGATGTGCGCGAACTTTCTGAGTTGCTCGTTACCAGAACTGTAGGCTGCGAGGTCGACTGCTTGCGGGCAGAAGATTTTCTGGTCGGACTCCTCGATGGCTCCGTGTCCAACATCCGCGCTCACTGCATCTACGAAGCTTTTCACCGCTTCAAGGAGCTTTTTGTTGCCATCGCTGCAAGCCCGAATCACCTCGAGCTTGAACTGCGCAGCGGCGATTTCTCCTGTGGAGGGGTGGCGTTGCCCCATGGAGTCTCCGCCGTCGAGAGCAGGCGGCTCGTACGTGCGTTTCCAGGTGCAAGGCCCGCACAGTTGCTCGTTCTCCGATAGTACGTCTTTGTCAGCTCGCTTGGAAAACCCTTCTGTGCGCTGGACCCAAAAATCCTGCCCACCGAGCACCTGGCGTTCGCCGCAACAACTGCACTTGAGACCGCCTTCATCGCAGTGGGCCTGGATCCGCTCGCGCTTGGTGGCGTCCACCAACAAGGTCGCTTGGTCGTTCAGGTCCGCGTAGAGAAGTCCCGCGTTGGGCTCGTAGCCGCCTCCAGTCGCTTGCGTGAGTTGGCTTGCCGTTTCGAGCATGTTGGAAACTAAGGGCTGGTGCTTGTGCCAGGTTCCCGCAGGCGAGTCCTTCCATTCCCACGGGCTTTCGTCCAGTGGCCAGGGAACCACGCTCCAGAAAACTTGCAGAAGAGCGCCTGCTTGGTCCTCTGCCCGTCTGACGTAATCAGCACCCGAGCCGGCTTTGGCGGCTGCCTGCCTTACTTGGTCGACCCACGCCTGCCGAAGGCGCGATGCGATCTCTTCGGCGCATTGCTTAGCTTCGTCAAGCGGCACCACCGCAGTGAACAAGTTGGGCAACGATGGGGTCCGCAGTGCCCGAGCCAAGTGACGCTCGGTCTCTTTTACGACTTCCCACAGCGCCCGGTGGCCCGCCTGTTTTTCTTCGTTGGCACGGCACGGGCGGCCTTGAAGTTGCTCGAGCAACCAACGGTCGAAACGAGGCTCGTACCGCAAGCTAGGGAACAGCACGTGGTCGGGCCCGAAACGTTCCACCACTGGTTGCATCGCCGTCCAGGCGGTTTCCGCGAGAATGCTGGAGGAAGCCCACAGGTCGCGCAGTTTGCGCGAGGCCTGGATGAATTCCTGCACCGGAGCGAATTGCACCCGAAGCAAGGCCGCCTGTTGCCCCGTTTGGAGGATGGATGCCAACGCAGAGACGAGCGAGTCGTGGATGAGCACCGGATGATCCGGCATTCGCGAATCGGCCGGCAGTAAAGGCCAGAGCAAACCTAACCGAGAAGGGTCCTCACCACGCTTCCCCTCGAGCTCGGAGAGGAGTTCGGGCAAAAAGCGCCACAGCAAGAGGAAGCGTAAGCGGTGGTCCTCGATCTCATCGAGAACCGCAGGAACCTTCTGCGCTAGATCCGCGACTTTGTTCAAGCACTCTTCCGGGAAAAACAGCTCCAGGGCGCGGCCGGTTGCCGTTCCAGGCACGAAGATCGGTTTCCCTTCCAGAGGGTGGATGAGCTGCAACTCCTTTGCAGGATTTACACTAAGGTCCCTCAGCCAATTGTGCCGGTCGGCCCCGGCGGCGAGGTGGTCGGCTTTTTTGATGAGTTCCCGCGTCGTGTCGTCGGCCTCGTTCCCGGTCAACTCGACCGCGATGGAAGCGCCTTGCCTCCCGTGGCCCCGTCCAAGCGCTAACGGCTTGTGGGGCGGATCGTGCAAAAATGCGTGAATTTTCAGCGACCATCGATCCATTGGCGACACCGTGGAACTCCCTCCGTGAATCCTTTGCGTTCTTCGTATCGTGCAGGGCGACGCCTTATCCTGCTGTCTGTTGAACTTGCAATCCTTCTCCTCGCTAGGCAACATTGCCGCCAACGGTTGGCGGGAGCCCCCGGACGTGGAGCAGCTCCGGTGGAGCTCCGATACCGTACAGGCGATGGCGCCGCTCTCCCCGAATTTGCACCTCGTAGGGAGCGCTGGCCGCTCCGAGCTTGCGTTTCAGTGTCTTGTTGAGTTTCGAAATTTCCGGCCGGAAATTTCGTTCGCTCCAATTGGGCCCGACTGCAACGCTTTCGACGGAGGACATAAGTTCTCTCAGTCGTTCCCGGAGCGATGTCGAAATCTCGCTTGCCGACACAAAGCAGCGCTCGCATCCCGGACACGACATGCCGGCTAGGTGCATCCTTCGCCGCTCGGCGAGCAGCGCGTAAATCCCTACCCGTAGGGGCGAGATTTCGATTTCTTCGCCACCGCACACCAGGCGATGTCGCTCGACGTCTACCTGGATTTCGGGCCGCACGTACTGATGCAGCCGTTCTTGGAGTCGTTCGACGAGTTCAGCAAACGAGCTTGCCTTCAAGTCTCCCTGCTGAGAAAGCAACCGGAGCCGAGGAAAGGGCAATGGGGCGAGGTCGATGTGAATCCCGTTCCGGGAGACCGAACGCACCTCTCCGCTCGGGGTTTTGATGCGCACGAGTTTGCCACTGCGTGGTGGAAAGAAAAAATCGGTTCCCTCGATATCTGGCGGACGCACGAGGACGTGCGACAACTCGTCGTCCACCCGCCCGTACAACATCATCGCGGTGGCGAGTAGGTAGCCCATGGTCTTCCGTCCGCCGGCAATGGAGGCGTGTAGTGGAGGGGCCCCTGGTCGGGTGTGGGTGCGAACGAAGTCCATGATAAAGTTCCCCGCCGCGACACTGTCTTCGGTACTGCGGACATCCTCTAGCGCCTCCCCGTGCGGACCGTGGATGACTTTGACGTTGTCCAAGCTGAAGTTGAATTTCCGCGCAGCCGGCCAAGTTCGGCGCAAAGCTGCCCACTGCCCAGCCCTTCCGAAGAGTGCTCGTTCGATGTGGTCGCGCCCTGCAGTGGTCGTGAGTACGAACACCTGGGTTTTTAGCGCCGGGCTAGTTTTTCGATTGCACAACGCCCAAACGGTTTCTGTGATGATTTGCGGCGTCGCCCCGGCCACAAACAACAGCGTTCGCTCCCACCCCACGACGGTGTTCCCCTTGTGCGTGGCCTCACTACGGCGAGTGGCGGTGCGTTGTCAAGAGCTTCCCGGATTGGGCGGGCACTCGACGGCGCGCTTTTCCGAACCGTGTGTTCCGCTGGGGGCGCGAAGTTCTCGGTGTTTGCAGACGCAGGGGCGGTGCAGGCCCGCGAGGTTAGATCACCCGGAACTCTTCGTACTCGGCAATTTCGCCTCGGCCGACACTTTCGATCCGTGGCTTGCACGCCGCGCAGAGGAAGTAGTAGCGCACCCGATCGGTCTTCGGGTCGATCAGCCGTTCCACCTGCCGTTGCAAGCGGCGCAGGTGGTTTTCCGGCAGGTGGGCGGCTTCGAAGACCGACTTTTGTACCCGAATGGCGTACTTTTTGAGTGCTTTGACCACGCGGTAGCGAGTGCGGTCGTCGGAAATGTCGAATGCAATGACCGTGAACACGAGTTGCCCCCAAAGAGCGTAACGTTATCGGACCACGAAGGGTTCGTACCGTTGCTCGATACCGAGCATGCAACGCGCGAAGTGGCGCACCTGCTCCTCGATAATCTGGCGGTATTTGAGTCGCTCGTTGCGAGGTGGGTAAAAGATCACATTGCGAAGGCGACGCTCGAACAGTTCGATGAAGTACTTCATCGCGTCGCGCTTGAAGCGAATGGGCTCGCCGTCCGTGCCAGGCTCGAAGTCGTCGGTGCTGAACACGCGCTGGTTGATGCAAGCGACGACCATGGGATCGACGATCATCGCCCGGTACTCCTCCATCAGGTCGCACACCAACGAAGGCCGCCCGTACGCGATTTCGTGGAGCGAGCCGACGTACGGGTCGAGACCGACTATTTGCACCGCAGTCTCCACGACGTTGGCAAGGAGGGTGTAGCCCAGAGACAGGAGGACGTTGACAGGATCCAGTGGCGGGCGGCGATTGCGCCCGGAAAAACTGAAATCCGGGTTCTTCAGCAACTGGTCGAAGACTTCGAAGTACAGCGCCGAGGCACGCCCTTCGAATCCGCGCACTTCATCGAGGCTTTCCGCCTCGGCAAGTTGGTCTTGCACAGCACCTAAGCGGTAGGCAGTTTCCGTGAGCTTTGCACCGTCGCTGTGACGTCGGCCCGCTTTGAACAAAAACGCCCGCATGTTGGCGATCTTCCCGTGCACGATTCGCTGAGCAAATTGCAGGGCTCGCGCGCGGTCGCGCAGGGCATCGTACTGGGCCAAGCGCAGGTTTACGTTTTTGGAATACTGGTGCATCAGCCGGCCCCGGAACTTGCCGTGCAGCGAGAGGAACACCGTGTCGATGCGCTCGTTGACCAGGAAGTCCAGAACGGCAGGCGTGACCACGATGTTCCCCATGAGAACGAGTTGGTCCAGGTCGTGAACCAACAACTCGGTGCGCTTTACGTTCCCAAGCCAGACTTCGAGCACCGGACCATTCCTGCGTACGGTTGCCCCTGGTTCCGTGATGTACGCTGTTTTCACCGTGGCACCCCCTTTTGAAGAAAAAATCGTAGCCCCGTAATGCCGGAAAATTACTTCCAGGGCGGATCCTCGTTGTCGTCGGTCGGCTTTTCTTCGGTCGAGGATTGCCCCTGCTGCGGAAGTAGACTTTGCAGAATCCTTTCCATTCGTTCCAACCGGGAAATGATGGCTGCCAGGTCGGCTTTCGGATCGGGCACGGTTCGGTCCACCCATTCTTCGGTTTCGAATGGAGCGATCGGCTCGCGGCGCGAAAATCGTGGCGGACTGGAAAACGCGAACAAAGCCGGCGTGGCATACCCAGCTTCGGGAACTTCCGGGCACTGGCAGCGAGCCGCCAGATCCGGAAAATACTCGCGCAGCCGCTTGCAGCCGATGGGTGATTGGAAGCCGCGGCGGATTCGATCGAGCTCTTTGCGGCTCGTGCTGGTGCGGGCCAGGATTTGTTCGATCACGGGATTTTCGCGGCCCACCAGCCCGATGCTGTACAAGAGGCAGCGTAAACTCGTCGCCGAAAGCGGTTCTCCTTCCCACGCCCGTCGGGCAAGCTCGTGCAGCACATGACATCCTTCCAGGATGCGATCGACGGCTTCCTTGACAGGCTTGCCGCTCTCGATCGTGGCTAAGGCCTCCGCGAGCGCCCGCGGAGAACCAAGAGTGGGACGGGAAGGCGCGTTGGTTTCCTCGGGTGGCACCGTCGGACCCGGTTCGATCGGGCGGAGAGGTACAACGCGTTGTTGCAAGAGCTGTTCGAATACGACGGGATCTACGGTGCGCAGGCGCGCGAAAGCCTCGCGAGCTTCGACTGGCTGCAGCCGGTCGTCGAGAAAGCGTGAGGGCCGAAGCGTGGCTTGGTGAATGCCCAGGGGCAGCTTGACCAGGTTCCCGAGCCCTTTGCCCGTCAGTTGATCTTGCTTTGGGAAGATCTCTACGACCACGCTCGCTGGTTGGGTACCGCTACGCCACAAAAGTTCGCGCAAGAATGCACGTGCACGACGAGCCGGTACTCGCGGAGCGAAAAACAACCATACGTGCAACCCCGAGCCGCCTGTGTCTTCGAGGAACGCGGGGACGTCGAGGCTTGCGGCAGTACGGGCGATGCGCGCGGCATACTCCGCTAGGGCGGGCAGTGCGAGCCCCCCGCTTTCCGTGGAGTTTTCCAGGCGCATCTGCTCCGAGGCAGCAGCGGTCGGATCGAGATCGATGACGGCAAAGCTGACGTGGTGATCCGGGTACAGCAGGTACTGGCCGATGGTGATGCGGCCTTCGAGGTGCTGCACGATGACACGATCGTCTAAGGGTTCGCGCACTGGAACATAGCCGGTACGCTCGTTGCGCGCGTCGTACCATTGGCGCGCGTACACATCGCCGCGCCCAGCGAACCAACGACGGAATTGTTCGACAAGTTCCGCGGGGAATTGTGCTCCTGCGGTCGCGACCTCGCGGGGCGCTGCATCGAACGCCAGAAAGTCATCGGTTACGTCGGGCGCGCTAGGGTCGTCTCCTTGGGGTGCAGGTTCGTAGGCTCCTGAAGGGGCTGCTCCGCAAAGCTGACGGCCTTGTTCCAGTTCGCCGGCCTCGATGAGAAGCAGACCCCACTCTCGCTCGTGTCCCGCAACAAAACCGCCTGCGCGGGCGTGTTGGTACAATTCGACGACACGGCGGTAGTCCAGTTCCTCGGCAGCGCGGCGCGCAAGCGCCAAGTAGCTAGGATCCGCTGACGGCGAAAGCTTCTGATCCCCCATCTGCCCGCCCTCGTCGTGCGTTTTTGTTCACTTTTTCGGTGCGGTGTTTATCCGGCCAGCCGCTGCAACTCCGCTTGGGCACGCTCCGCAAAGGTGGGCAGCAAGGCCATCCGTCCATAGGCCTTCCGAGCCCCCTCCAAGTCGCCTTGCTCTTCGCAAAGCTTCGCCAATGCCTCGAGCGCTTCGGGATATTCAGTGACATAGCGTCGGCGTCGGAACTCGGCTGCTTCCTCGTAACAACGGCGTGCTTGGCCGAACTCGCGGATGCTTGCGTAAATCTGGCCCATTTTGAACAAGGTCAAATGGCGCCCGACGTGATCTTTGATCAACGAACTTTTGTAGAGTTTCAGGGCTTTCCGCTTGTCGCCCTTGGCAAGTTCTGCGTCGGCGAGAAGGCGCCAGATGTACGGCTTGCGATGGTGGACTCGGATGTTCGGTTCGATCCACGCGATGGCGTCTTCCGGTCGATTCGTGGCCAGAGCGATTTCGGCGAGAAGGGCGTACACAAAGTCGTGTTCGCGGTGGCCCTTGGCTTCGAGAGCGAGGCGAAGGGCACGCTCGGCATCTGCATACTGTTCTAAGGCAAACAGAATCTTTCCTGCGAGGAAAAACTTGAACAGCGGTTCTTGATGATTGCGTTCTTTGTCCACGCGGATGCAGCGAAAAATGTAGGCGCGGGCATCGGCGTAACGTTTCAGGCGATACGCCGACCGCGCTGCTCCGTAAAGAGCGAGAACGTACGTTTTAAAGTACCGCCTCTGATCGTTGCGCTCGTTTGCCGGCAGCGACTCGAACAAATGAATCACCTCGCCAAAGAGGCGCAACGCCGGCGCGTCTTTCTGGGTCAGGATGCTCGCATGGTAAACAGCGAGTCGGTACTTGTCCTTGATGGAGCGCGGATTCAACCGCAGCGCTTCGGCAATCCATTTTTCGAAGCCTTTGCGCCAACTCTCCGGATCCTCCAAGCGGGGTTTGCGCACCTTGTGCTGCAAAAGTGCGAGGTAGTGGATGTACGCGAGACCGCTCGCGACCCGATGCGAAGGGGCCGCGTCGAAAATCTCCGCGTACAACGCTCGCGCTGACTCCAGCCGTCCAAGTTGGGTCAGCGCGAAGCCGACCTCGCTGGCAAGCTCCGCTTGCTCGGCGGACACTGGTCGGGTCAGTTGAGCCTCCAGGTTTGCGATTTCCCCCCAATTGCCCTGGCTCTTCCACCGCTTCACCGCCTCCACACCAGGGGTTGGGACCTCATGGTGTGTGCGTTGGTCTGTCATGCTCGCCAACCTACCGGACCCAGGATGCCGATAAAAAGAGGGTCGGCGCTTGTGGCAACGTTGCCGCCAACCATTGGCGCCGACGGGGGAACTCAGCCGGCGGGCGTGATGGTAATGCAACGGGGGGACAGGTGAACGCCGTACGTGGTGTGGGGGCGTTGGCCAGCGCCTCGGAAGCGTAGGTTGTCGGCGTGTTCCAGAGGCAGCCCGAACTCGAGTAAAGCGCTTTTGATTCGGGACATCGCTTGCCGCACATACTCTTGCGGGAAATCCCGATCGGTGGGAGGCACGAGCTCGCTGAGCTGCTCGGGGGTTCGGAAGCAGCACGCGCACGGATAGTCCGTGGCTCGGACGTTATGGTTCGATCGCAGCCGCGCCAGATGGAGCCATAGGTAGAGGTCGCGTTGCCGCAAACGGATCCCGAGTGTGTTTGGCCACAAGGTGCGGCCGGCGATGGAAACAGTCTCGATCCTCCCGTCGAGACTTAAGCGAAACACCAGCTGTGGCTCGGTTTCGCTGTCTACCCGAGTTTGCACGGCGCTTAAAAACGTACTCAGGTCGAGGTTTCCTGAAGGCACGTTGAGTTCCCTCGTGCGTAGAAAAGGCACTTCGGCCAGGTCGATTTGGACTTCGTCACCAGGAAGAGGGAAGAAGAAGTGCGGGTTGTCTGTTTGTTCAGGGCGCACGAGCACGTGAAAGAGCCGGTCCTGTCGCCTTCCGAGCAGTTGAAAAGCCAGGACGAGGGCGTGACTCAAGGTTTTTCGGCCACCAGCGATCGAGCCTAAGATCATCTGGCTACGAGGTTGCAGTGCGCGGACGATACGGAACACTTGCAGCCACGCCGCGTGGTTGTCTTCGGTGGTGCGCAGATCCATCAGCGGTTCCCTGCCTGGGGACTTGCGCAGCACATGAAACCGTATGGTTGGGGTAGGCAACTGGTAGGCTCGCACTAAGCGCGACAAGGCTCCGCGTGACCCCAAGAGTGCATGGCGGCTCAGTTCGATTGCCGGCAGCGTGCCGATAATTTCCACGTGGTGCACGGGCACCCGTTCCGTGGACAACACAGAGAGGCCGTAAAGAGCCTCGGTTACGACGGCCGGAGTTAGACCTACCACCGCAACAAGAACGTTCTCCTGCCCTCCAAGATCGCTCACGCCATAATATTCAGCGCAAAAAGTGTATGTTGTGCAAGCACTTCTTGTTCCCGGAGAACTTGCTTGGGGCAAGAGGAAACGTTGCCAGGACTGGCGAGCGGAGGGCGGGCTGGCTACGCAACTACAATCAATGACGCGAGCGGGATCCCATCGATTGGCGCTCGGGATGCTGATCGGACACTTAAATTCCGCAGAAACCCAGTTCACGCTCGCCCGCGGCCCGAGGTTCCAGCTGGTCCGACGCTCGCGGAGTCATGCTCGAGGCGGGGCCGTAAACTCGATGGTCGGGCCGCCTACCTCGCACTTGCAACCGAGGCCGGCTGTGTGCAACGAATGGCACAAGCCTTGCCGCCCGGCCGGTGCGGGTTCCGTTCGTGCCGGCCGCGAGGTTGCGTTCTTTGACAATTTCACCCAAAGCGAGTGTGCGGACCTGGCAGTCCACGAGACGCGAGGTTCTTTGCGCCACTCTGCACGACCAAAGGCCGCCAGCGCAAAAATGCCGAGAATCTCGGGTTGTCTCGTTCTCCGATGGGCGCACCACGATTCCCGCGGCAGAACGGCAGCTTACGACGGGTTGCCGCGAAAAGGTACAAGTTTCGCGTTGGCAGCGCTGACGACTGGCGCAAAGCGAGCTGGCGGCACTAGAGCGAACCGGGCCGGAGGATGGGTCAGGCCGAAGGCACACGTTCCCCGAGAGGGGTTTGAGACACCTCGAAGACTTCGAATTTCATAATAACTACTCCTGGCCGAAGGCACACGTTCCCCGAGAGGGGTTTGAGACCAGCCGTTGGGCCCGTAGGCCCTATGGATCTCGAAGACGGCCGAAGGCACACGTTCCCCGAGAGGGGTTTGAGACCTTCGGTGCATGCCAAGCAGAGTAACTCGCCTTCTAGGCCGAAGGCACACGTTCCCCGAGAGGGGTTTGAGACAAGGCAAGGTCTGCCGCCGCTTGTGCGGCGGCCACGGCCGAAGGCACACGTTCCCCGAGAGGGGTTTGAGACCAGCCGTTGGGCCCGTAGGCCCTATGGACCTCTACCAGCGGCCGAAGGCACACGTTCCCCGAGAGGGGTTTGAGACGTATCCCAAGCTAAAATCGGATTGCCTTTGCTCATACGGCCGAAGGCACACGTTCCCCGAGAGGGGTTTGAGACGTCACGCGCCCAACTTTCCGCGCAAGCAACGCAAAGCGGCCGAAGGCACACGTTCCCCGAGAGGGGTTTGAGACAACTCCACCAAGAGAGGACGCCAACCAGGCGCCTCTCTTCGGCCGAAGGCACACGTTCCCCGAGAGGGGTTTGAGACTCTTGGATCCCCCAGATCTCAGCGACCCTGCCTACTAAGGCCGAAGGCACACGTTCCCCGAGAGGGGTTTGAGACGCAGAGTAACTCGGCCTGCACCGCAAAACCCACAACTGGGCCGAAGGCACACGTTCCCCGAGAGGGGTTTGAGACATCTCAACGACCTTGCCCACGAGGGCAAGGTCAGCCGGGCCGAAGGCACACGTTCCCCGAGAGGGGTTTGAGACTATGACTCGGGCACCATTGCTGCGGTAATCCATTGCGGCCGAAGGCACACGTTCCCCGAGAGGGGTTTGAGACGCCGTTGGGCCCGTAGGCCCGTTTTACCTCTACCAGCTCGGCCGAAGGCACACGTTCCCCGAGAGGGGTTTGAGACGCCGGGAACCCATTCAGGCCCTCGAAGGCCTGAATGGGGGCCGAAGGCACACGTTCCCCGAGAGGGGTTTGAGACCAGGCGCCTCTCTTCCCCTTTGAGTGTGTCTTGCACGGCCGAAGGCACACGTTCCCCGAGAGGGGTTTGAGACGACATTGCCTATTCGTCTTCGTCGCAGAACGGTTCCCAGGGCCGAAGGCACACGTTCCCCGAGAGGGGTTTGAGACAAGGTCAGCCGCCGCTTGTGCGGCGGCCACGAACCCGGCCGAAGGCACACGTTCCCCGAGAGGGGTTTGAGACAGGCCCTACGGATCTCGAAGACTTCGAACCTCATAAGGCCGAAGGCACACGTTCCCCGAGAGGGGTTTGAGACCGTTGGGCCCGTAGGCCCGTTTAACCTCGAAGACTTGGCCGAAGGCACACGTTCCCCGAGAGGGGTTTGAGACCATTCAGGCCCTCGAAGGTCTGAATGTGCTGCCGAGGCCGAAGGCACACGTTCCCCGAGAGGGGTTTGAGACACGTAGAGTTCGCTAGGCGGTTTGGCCAAATTATCGCGGCCGAAGGCACACGTTCCCCGAGAGGGGTTTGAGACTTTCCCAGCCGTTGGGCCCGTAGGCCCTACGGACCTCGAGGCCGAAGGCACACGTTCCCCGAGAGGGGTTTGAGACACCCTGCCTACTAAGGCAAGGTCTGCCGCCGCTTGTGCGGCCGAAGGCACACGTTCCCCGAGAGGGGTTTGAGACGAAAACCTGAATGGGTTCCCGAGAGACCTCCCAGCCGGGCCGAAGGCACACGTTCCCCGAGAGGGGTTTGAGACAGCCACCAACGGCCCGCCATGCGGTCAAGGTAAAGCGTGGCCGAAGGCACACGTTCCCCGAGAGGGGTTTGAGACCAAAAGCCACGTCACTTTTTGCGTGTTCATAGTTTCAGGCCGAAGGCACACGTTCCCCGAGAGGGGTTTGAGACTGTCATACTCGCACCCCCCCCCCGAAAAACCCTAGATGACGGCCGAAGGCACACGTTCCCCGAGAGGGGTTTGAGACTGCGAGAGCCACGCAGCAATGGCAACGTTTGCCAGGGCCGAAGGCACACGTTCCCCGAGAGGGGTTTGAGACGGCTTCGGCTTCGCCCGCCTGTTGCCGCGCCGCATAGGCCGAAGGCACACGTTCCCCGAGAGGGGTTTGAGACACGCCAAACAGCCAATGTTCGGCGTCAATCCGTTCGAGGCCGAAGGCACACGTTCCCCGAGAGGGGTTTGAGACCAAGTAAGCATAGTCGCTGCTTGTCATCTAATACCCTCGGCCGAAGGCACACGTTCCCCGAGAGGGGTTTGAGACCATCCGTTTGGCCCGTAGGCCCGTTTTACCTCTACCAGGCCGAAGGCACACGTTCCCCGAGAGGGGTTTGAGACTTTGCCGCCCGCACTCGTCACACTTAGCCGGCAAGGTGGGCCGAAGGCACACGTTCCCCGAGAGGGGTTTGAGACTGGTTACTTACTCCAGCCAGAGAAGGCGGCCACAGCGGCCGAAGGCACACGTTCCCCGAGAGGGGTTTGAGACTCGAACGTATCCCAAGCTAAAATCGGATTGCCTTTGCGGCCGAAGGCACACGTTCCCCGAGAGGGGTTTGAGACCGCGCCGTCACTAGGCCTAGGCCGTCAAGGCCTATAGGCCGAAGGCACACGTTCCCCGAGAGGGGTTTGAGACTTGTCACTATCGCAAGAGGCCGAAAGAAGCACGTCTTGGCCGAAGGCACACGTTCCCCGAGAGGGGTTTGAGACGCAAGCTTGCCCCCCTCTTGTGCGGCCGCCGCGAACGGCCGAAGGCACACGTTCCCCGAGAGGGGTTTGAGACACCGGAACACCAGGATCTTGACATGTCTGCAGTTTTCGGCCGAAGGCACACGTTCCCCGAGAGGGGTTTGAGACCCGAGCGTTAGCGCTAACGCTCGGCCCTAGGTCTTGCGGCCGAAGGCACACGTTCCCCGAGAGGGGTTTGAGACATCCAATTGGATGCCCAAGCGCTGCGCTGTCCATTGAGGCCGAAGGCACACGTTCCCCGAGAGGGGTTTGAGACGGCCACAGCGCTTGGAACATCCAATTGGATGCCCAAGGGCCGAAGGCACACGTTCCCCGAGAGGGGTTTGAGACCAAATCACCACCACGTCAGCGCCCGCGTCTTGAGCGGCCGAAGGCACACGTTCCCCGAGAGGGGTTTGAGACCACCAAGCCGCAACGCTTCGGCTTTTGACAAGCCAGGCCGAAGGCACACGTTCCCCGAGAGGGGTTTGAGACGTGACCAAACTCTTGCGCGAGGCGGGTTAGCAGCTCGGCCGAAGGCACACGTTCCCCGAGAGGGGTTTGAGACTCCCCGCCATGAGCGAATGTTCAACACTACCATTTGGGCCGAAGGCACACGTTCCCCGAGAGGGGTTTGAGACCACGAGAACAGGCACCCGCCCGCCCTGTTGCATGGCCGAAGGCACACGTTCCCCGAGAGGGGTTTGAGACTCCGCGCCGGCGTCGAACGAACACGGCAAGCAAAGTAGGCCGAAGGCACACGTTCCCCGAGAGGGGTTTGAGACTTTTTTGCGTGTTCATAGTTTCACCCCTTTTTGAATTGGCCGAAGGCACACGTTCCCCGAGAGGGGTTTGAGACGCAAGTAGTACGCGCTAAACGCGAAAACCGAACCAAGGCCGAAGGCACACGTTCCCCGAGAGGGGTTTGAGACGCTGTAAGCCGCGTCAAATTCAGAGCGTAGGCTTTGGCCGAAGGCACACGTTCCCCGAGAGGGGTTTGAGACCCAACGCCCCGACACGTCGCTTGACGGTCGCCACGTGGCCGAAGGCACACGTTCCCCGAGAGGGGTTTGAGACGCATACGCGCACGTTGTTGACGTGTGTTGAGAAGTCGGCCGAAGGCACACGTTCCCCGAGAGGGGTTTGAGACGTCGCACGATG
>Ga0101943_1001551_pt1 | contig 18997 bp, 16 predicted proteins | sample DewCreD2012metaG_5_FD_75244 | JGI IMG/M metagenome (GOLD analysis project Ga0101943, IMG submission 75244) | Hot spring sediment bacterial and archeal communities from British Columbia, Canada, to study Microbial Dark Matter (Phase II) - Dewar... ... | reverse complement strand
GGCGGCCTCTCGTCGTGGAGCAACCTGAAGCAAGAGCTCCTCCCCGACATCGAGCTCCCGGTCATCACCGTCGTCGCGCCGTATCCCGGAGCCGGGGCCAGCGACGTGGCCGAGCAGGTGACCAAGCCCATCGAGCGGGCGATCAGTGGTGTCCCTCGCCTCGAGCGCCTCCAGTCCACCTCCGCGAATTCGATCGCCCTCGTCGTCGCCCAGTTCTCCTTCGGCACCGACGTCAAGGCGACGAAGGCGACCATCGAGGAGAACGTGGCCGCGGCCGGCCTGCCGGCGACCGTCTCGCCGCAGGTTTCGGCCCTGAACATCAACGCCGCCCCGGTCATCGTCGCCGCCATCGCCGCGACGAGCGAGGACGGCCTCGAGGCGGCGGCGACCATCGCCCGCCGCGAGATCGTCCCTGCGATCCTCGCCCTTGACGGGGTGGCAAGCGTCGACCTGACCGGCGGAACGGAAGAGCAGGTCCTCGTCACCCTCGATCCCGACAAGCTCGTCGCGGCCGGGGTCTCCGTGGGGCAGGTCGTCGGCCTCCTCCAGGCCAACAACCTGACGATCCCCTCGGGTCAGCTTCGGGTCGATGGGGAGCGGATCACCGTCAGCACCATCGGTCAGTTCGATTCCCTCGACGAGCTCCGAAACCTCGTGGTCGGTGTCCGCCCAGCTGGGCCTCCTGGCACCCGCCCGTCGACGGGGCCGGGTCCCGTTCCGTCGCCCGGGCCAGCGGCGAGCCCGACCCCCGGCGCCAGCCCGGCTCCGAGTCCGAGCCTCGCCCCCGGTGCATCGCCGGCTCCTGACGGCGGCCCGGCCGTCGTCCCGGTCCGACTCGGCGACCTCGGGACGGTCGAGACCGTCGCCGTCCCGACGACCGGCTTCGCCCGGACGAACGGCAACCCGTCCCTGTCGCTCTCGGTCAGCAAGACGACGACGGCGAATACCGTCGAGGTGGCCGAGGCCGTGGAGGCCACCCTCGCCGAGATCGCCGCTCGTCATCCCGGCGAGCTGACGATCACGACGGTCTCTGACCTGAGCACCTTCATCGAGGACTCCCGGGACGGGCTCCTGCGCGAGGGCGGCCTCGGCGCCGTCTTCGCCATCAGCGCGTGCACCATCCTCGGCGCGCTCGCCACCCCCTCCCTCGCACCCCTCGCCCACTACGGACTCGCACTCAGCGCCGGCGTCACCATCTACGTCGCCGCGTCGAACCTCATCCCCGAGTCCCAGCGCGAGCCGGGGTGGGTCATCCCGGGCGCCGTCTTCCTCGGCGTCCTCGCCTTCTACCTCGCCCGGCTCCTGCTCCCCGGAGAATGAACCGGCCATGACGGAACTCGACCTCTTCCCCGACCGGCCCGAACCCGCGGCCCGGCCCGGACCCGAGCCCGCCACCGCACCGCTCGCCGCCCGCATGCGGCCCCGCTCCCTCGAGGAGTTCGTCGGACAGGAACACCTCCTCGCGCCCGGCCGCGCGCTCCGCCAGCTCATCGAGAACGACGAGCCCGGCAGCCTCATCCTCTGGGGACCGCCAGGGACCGGAAAGACCACCCTCGCCCGCATCATCGCCGCCCGCACCCGCGCCGCCTTCGTCCCCTTCAGCGCCGTGACGGAAGGGGTGCCGCGCGTCCGCGAACTCATCGCCGAGGCGGAGATCAGCGGGCAGAAGACGGTGACGATAGAAGAGGTCCGCTATCAGGTCAACGTCACCCCCTATGTCACCGTAGCTCTTCTCTATCTGCCGGGTCGCCTCGTCGTGATCGGTGGCGGGCTGCTCACGGTGCTGGGTGTGCTGGGGTGGGGCCTGTACCGTCCCCGGCGCGTGCGGGCGCTGGCTGCCCTGGAGGGCGGCGCAACCCTGGTCAAGCTGGCCAGCGAGCCTGGGCCGCTGCCCGCGCTGGACCTTGAGGAAAATATGATCCCCCACCCCACCCGCTCCGCGCCCTGAGACGCTCAGGGCCACAGGGCCTCACCCCCATAGAGGCGCTCCCCCAGGCGCGGTTTTAACTGCAGGGCCGCATACAAAGGGCGGGGGAATCCTGGCGCATTTTCCCTTACAGGGCGATTGGGGTACAATAACTGAGGTATCCGGAACATCACAAAGGAGTCCATATGCCGTCTGGGGATGTCGCCATTATTGGGGTGGGGGTTGTGGGCTTCAGCCCGCTCTCGCCCTCTCAATCATATAAAGAGTTGATGTGGGAGGCGGCGGTGCGCGCCTACGCCGACGCCGGCGTGGACCCGCGCCGCGATGTGGATGGTTTTATCACCGTCGCCGAGGACTTCAACGAGGGCACGAGCATCTTTGACGAATACGTGCCCGACCAGATCGGCGGGGTGCGCAAGCCGGTGCACACCATCGGCGGCGATGGCATTCACGGTCTGGCCGCTGCCTACATGAATATCCGCACCGGCCTGATGGACATCGTGGCCGTAGAGGGGCATAGCAAGGCATCCAACATCCTGACCCCCTTTGATATTCTCAACTACGCCGTTGAACCCATCTATAACCGCCCGCTGGGCCTGCACCCCTACTTCATCGCCGGGCTGGAGATGAACCGCTATCTCCACGAGACCGGCACGCCGCTAGAGGCCTGCGCCCAGGTCGTGGTCAAAAACAAGGCCAATGCCCTGCTCAATCCGCTGGCCGCCTACGGCGCCGACCTGGATATGGAGGCGGTGCTGGACGAGGCGCCCATCGCTGCGCCACTCACCCGCTCCCAGACCAGCTTCAGCGCCGACGGCGCGCTTGTCATGGTGCTGGCGCGGCGCGAGGTGGCCACCTCGCTCAGCCAGAATCCCATCTGGATTCGCGGCGTCGGCTGGGCCAACGGCTCCTATGCGCTGGAGTACCGCGACTGGGCCAGCGCGGATTACGCCCGCGATGCCGCCGCGATGGCCTATCGCATTGCTGGCATCCGCAACGTTGCCCGCGAGATTGACTTCGCCGAGATTGACGACACCTTCGCTTACAAAGAGCTACAGCACCTGGAGGCGCTGGGGCTGTGCCGCGAGGGCGAGGCCGGGCGGCTGACGCTGGAGGGCGCCACCGCGCGAGACGGCGACCTGCCGGTCAACGTCTCTGGCGGCAGCCTGGGCTGTGGCCACCTGCTGGAAGCCTCCGGCCTGGCCCGCGTCCTGGAAGTCGTGTTGCAACTGCGCGGCGAAGCCGGCCCACGCCAGTTAAAGGATGTCCACACCGGCCTGGCCTTCGCCTGGCGCGGCCTGCCCACCAGCAGCGGGGCCGCCATTATCCTGAGCAATGATTAGGTTGGGTGAAGCCTACCCCCATATCTCTGCGGCAGCGGTTATGACGCGATCAGCTATTACCTGGATCACCAGGAAGAGATAGAGGCGCTGATTGAGGAGAATCTCAACTTGGGGAGCCAGACCCCCCTCTTTTAGGATCAGGAGGACTTCATGGGCATGCGACGTGTCGCTATTGTGGGCGCGGGGATGACGAAGTTCATGCGGCGGGCGCTGGAGACGGGCCGCGAACTGGCCTGGGAGGCTGCCAAGGCTGCGCTGGATTCGTGCGAACTGAAGCTGGAGGACGTGGAGGCCGTGTGCCTGGGCAGCGCCCCCGACGCCTTTGATGGGATGCATATGAAATCGGAGTACCTCTCCGATGGCGCGGGCGCCTGGGGGAAGCCCTATATGCGCTCCTACGTTGGCGGCGGCACCGGCGTCTTCGCCACCATCCAGGGCTGGTATCATGTGGCCTCCGGCCTGTTTGACATCGTTCTCGTGGTGTGCGAGGAGAAGATGTCCACCTGCCAGCCCCACCCACAGGCTGCCTTCCTCACCATCTACGACAACTTCACCGAACGCCCGCTCAAGCCCAATCTCCTGTGGATTTTCGCGCTGGAGATGCAGCGCTACATGGCCGTGCACGGGCTGGATAAGCGCGACATTGCTCTGGTCGCGGTCAAGAACAAGCGCAACGCCGCGCTGCACCCCGCCGCCCAACTCGGCGACCCGAACATCACGGTGGAGGATGTGCTTAACTCCGAGGTCATGGCCTGGCCGGTGCAACGCCTGGACGTCAGCCCCACTTCGGATGGCGCCGTCGCTATCGTCCTGGCCGCCGAGCACGTCGCCAAGCGCATCACGAACAAGCCGGTGTGGATTGAGGGCGTCGGCTGGGCGTTGGACACCGCCTACTGGACCAACCGTGACCTGTACTACCCGCGCTATGTGGAGGACGCCGCCCGCATGGCCTATCGCATGGCCGGTATCACCGAGCCGCGCAAGCAGATCCACATCGTTGAACCCTATGATCCCTTTGACTATAAGGAACTGCATCACCTGGAGGGGCTGATGTTCTGCCGTCCAGGCGAAGCGCCGCGCCTGACCGCCGACGGCGTGACCCAGCGCGACGGTGACCTGCCGGTGTGTCCCTCAGGCGGGCTGTTGGGCGTGGGCAACCCCATTGCTGCGGCGGGCCTGATGAAGGTCGCCGAACTGTTCTGGCAGTTGCGCGGCGAGGCGGGCGCGCGCCAGGTGCCCGGCCAGCCCCGGCGCGGCCTGGCCCAGGCCTGGGGCGATCTGATGCAGGTGGGCACAGTGGTGATTGTGGGCATCTGAGATCAGTCCTCAGATAACATGGAGGCAGCATGACCGATCAACCCACTCCCCCTTTCAACCCACGCGGCACGCCTATTGAGCTGAACGACATCCGTGAGGGGCGCGTCCTGACCGTCACCTGGGACCCGCGCGCCGAGTACGCCTGGGACACCGGCGTAGCCATTGGCCGCTACCTGGCCGAACTCAAGAACGGGCGTATTCTAGGTGTCCATTGCCGGAACTGCCGCCGCACCGTTGTCCCGCCGCGCATCTTCTGCGAACTGTGCTTCAGGCCGATGGACGACTGGGTGCCCGTGCAGGACACCGGCACGGTGAATACATTTTCGCTGGCGCACGTCTCCTGGGACGTGCGGCGGTTGGAGCAGCCGGAGATCCCGGCGGTGATTGACCTGGACGGCACCCACCCGCCTTGCGGCATTCTCCATCTGCTGGGTGAGGTGGACCCGCAGGCCGTGCACACCGGGATGCGTGTCCAGGCGGTGTGGAAACCGCCTCACGAACGTGAGGGCGCGATCACAGACATTCTCTATTTCAGGCCGATTTAGTTTACCGCAGGGACCGCAGAGAGTGCAGAGCAGGAGCAGGAATGAGAGCATCCCCTGCGGTCTTTGCGCTCTCTACGGTGAAATTAGGGGGGTAGCGTGACCCTATCTATGAGTGGCTCCATTGAAGTCATCTGTGGCTCCATGTTCAGCGGCAAGACCGAGGAGTTGATCCGGCGCGTGCGCCGGGCGCAGATCGCCCGGCAGAAGGTGCAGGTGTTCAAGCCCCATATAGACATCCGCTACAGCCCCAAACGCGTGCATTCCCACAATGGGATGCAGTGGGAGGCCACGCCGGTGGAACACTCCCATGACATCCTGGAGCAGCTTGAGGCCAACACAGATGTAGTGGCGATTGATGAGGCGCAGTTCTTTGACCCCGAAATTGTGGCCGTATGTGAGGCGCTGGCCGACCGGGGGCTGCGGGTGATCGTGGCCGGGCTGGACCTGGACTTTCGGGGGGAACCCTTTGGGCCGATGCCGCAGCTCCTGGCGCGGGCCGAGCACGTGGACAAGCTCCAGGCCATTTGCGTCGTCTGCGGCGCCCCGGCCAGCCGCACCCAACGCCTGATCAATGGCCGGCCCGCCGCCTATGACGACCCGGTGATCCTGGTCGGTGCCGCCGAGGTGTACGAGGCGCGCTGCCGCCAGCATCACGTTGTGCCCAACCGGCCTAAGACGACGGTGGAGAAGATCTATCCGCTGCCCGGCTTTGAGCAGGAGTAGGGGCAACTCGCTGAGTCGCCCGTGCAGTCGCCAGAATCATCCTGCCCGGCCTGGCGACTGCCGACCAGAGGTAGAAAGGTCATGCTGGAAGAGGACATCGCTGAAATCCTGATAGATGCACAGACGATCCAGGCGCGTATCGCCGAACTGGGGGCGCAGATCAACGCCGATTACCGCGATGTGGATAACCCGCTGCTGGTGTGTGTCCTCAAGGGCGCGTTCGTGTTCCTGGCCGACCTGACGCGCCATCTGACCTTCCCCCATGAGGTGGATTTCATGGCCACCTCCAGCTATGGTGCCGCCACGCAGACCACCGGTATCGTGCGCATCCTGATGGACCTGGACCGGCCCATTGAGGGGCGGCATGTGCTCATCGTTGAGGATATTATTGACAGCGGTCATACGCTAGATTATATGGTGCGCATGTTGAGCGCGCGCGCCCCTGCCAGCCTGCGCATCTGTACGCTGCTGAGCAAACCGGCACGACGCCAGGTGGATGTGCCCGTCCAATATGTCGGCTTTGAGATCCCTAATAAGTTCGTCGTCGGCTACGGGCTGGACTTCGGCGAGAAGTACCGCAACCTGCCCTTTATCGGCGTGCTGAAACCGGAACTGTATCAGGATCAGTTCTGATTTGTAAGAGTCCCTTTAACGGATTATTCGCATTTTTGTAACGTTTGTGTTATACTGGGCCTGCTTGACCCAACCCAAGCAGCGGCCATGGTGAGGATCGGCCAGGGGTACACGCCTCTTTCCTGAGGGGGGCAGGGAGGAGGTGGAGGGAGCCGATCGGGGTAAGTTTCATGACTCTGCGCGTCTACCTGTTTGGCCCGCTTCAGGTCACCTGGCAAGGCCAGCCTTTGCCTGCCTTGCGCCGACCTCGCCTGCAGGCGCTGTGGGCCTACCTTCTGCTGTTGCACCGCCACCGCCCGGCCCTGCGCGATCAACTCGCGTTCAGCTTTTGGCCGGATAACCCTGAAGATGAAGCCCGTGCCCACCTGCGGCGGCATCTGTACCTGCTGCGCCGTTGGTTGCCGCCTGCCCCTGATGGCGGCTGGTTCATCGCGCAAACGGAAGAGGTCCGCTTGAATGCCCAGGCGGAGTTGTGGGTGGATGTCTGGGCGTTTGAGGATGGCCTGACGCAGGGGGAGGCGGAATTGAAAGCCGCCGTAGAGCTGGCCTCCGCCGATCTCCTGCCCGATTTGAGCGAGAGCTGGCTGGTGTTGGAACGCGAACGCCTGCGCCGCTCTTATGCGCGTGCGCTCGCCCGGCTGGTGATGTTCAGCCAGGCGCGCGGGGATTGGCCGGCGACGATTCAGTGGGCGCAGCGGCTGGTTCTTCATGATCCGCTCAACGAGGAGGCCCATCGCCTGCTTATTGCCCTGTATTATGCCAGCGGCAACCGCCCGGCGGCCTTGCGCCAGTTTGAGGCCTGTCGGCGTCTGTTGCGCGAGGAGTTGGGGGTGGAGCCGATGCCGGATACGGTGGCGCTGCGTGATCTCATCTTGCGCACGGAGTCGCTGACGGAGTCGTGGTTTGCCTCACCTCATCTGATCGGTCTGGACCGCCCCCTGCTCACGCCCACCCTGAATGCAGGCAGGGTCATCGCCCCTGAGGGACAACGGACAACGGACGATGGAAGACGGACGGCTGTCCCCTTCGTCGGGCGCGAGGCAGAGATGCAACGCCTGCTGGGGGCCTGGCGCCAGGCGGTGTTGCGCTCCGGTAATCTTATCCTGGTCGGCGGCGAGGCCGGGGTGGGCAAGACCCGCCTGTTGCACGAGTTGGCGGCCCATGTCCGCCGCAGTGGAGCGCCTGTGCTCTGGGGACATTGCTACGCCTTTGAGCGCGCCCTGCCCTATCAGCCCGCTGTGGAGATCTTCCAGGCCCTTTTGCCCCAACTGGCGCTGAGCCACCTGCCGCCGCTGTGGCTGGCCGCCGCCGCGCACTTGATCCCGGAGTTGCGCCAGCGCCGCCCCGACTTGCCCGAACTGGCCCCGCCACGCTCGGAACAGGAGCAATCTCAACTGGCGGAGGGGTTGTGCCGCTGCTTGTTGGGCCTGTCCTATCAGCAGCCCCTGCTGGTTCTGCTGGAGGACCTGCACTGGGCGACGGAGTCCACACTCACCTGGCTGCACGTCCTGGCTCGCCATATCCATGCCGCCCCCATCCTGGTGGTAGGCAGCTATCGACAGGAGGAGGTGGGGCTGGGCCATCCCCTGCGCGACCTGATCCGCGTCTTGCGGCGGGAGGGTGGAAATGCTCCCCTCCTGCTGCAACCGCTCGCTGGCGATACTGTCCAGGCGCTGGTGGAAGCGCTCTCCGGCCTGAGCGAGGCCGCTGTTGGGCCGGCGCGCACCCTGTATGCCGAGAGCGAAGGCAATCCCTTCTTTCTGTTGGAGTTGATCCGGCATCTGGAGGAGACCGGTCAACTGGTCCAGCGGGGTGGGCGTTGGGCCGGCCCCTGGATTGAGGCGATCCAGGCGGGCGAAAAGCCCGCCCTCTCCCTGCCCGATAGCGTCCGCGAGGCGATTTCTGCGCGCCTGGATCGCCTGAGCGAAAATGCGCGTGTCCTGCTGAGTTGTGCGGCTGTGGCCGGGCGCGAGTTTGACCTGGCGGTGGTGCGGACGGCGCTGGACTGGAAAGAGGAGCGGGTGCTGCGGGCGCTGGAAGAGTTGCTGGAACGCGGACTGGTGCACGAGCAGAACGGCCCCCAGCGCCGCGACCATGCCTTCAGCCACCACCTGGTGCAGGAGACCGTCTATGCGGGCCTGCCCCGCGCCTGGCGCGAGGCGCTCCATCGTTGGGTGGGCGAAGCCATGCTCGCCCGCTATGGCGAGGCGGCGGCGGGCGAACTGGCCTATCACTTTGAGCGGGGCGGCGCCCGCGAGCGCGCCCTCACCTATTTGAAGTGTGCCGGCGATCAGGCGGCGACGCGCTACGCCAATGCCGAGGCCTTGGACTATTATGGCCGGGCCTTGACGCTCCTGGAGGCGCGTGGGGACGACGCCCCTTCCCGGCCCCTACGCTTTGACCTCCTCACGGCTCGCGTTGGGGTATGGGAGCTTTTGGGCCGGCGCGAAGCGCAGCGCGCCGACCTGGAAGCGTTGCAGGCGTTGGCTCAGGCGTTGAATGACCCCCACCGGCAGGCCCAGGTGTACGCCCGCTGGGCGGACTTCTATGAGGAGATCAGCGACCATGCGGCCTCGGCCCGCGCCGCCCAGAACGCCCTGATGTTCTTCCAGCGCGTGGGCGACCGGCGCGGTGAGGCCCAGAGCCTGCACGACCTGGGGCTGGCCGCTTACCGCCAGGGGGATTACCGCGCTGCCCGCGACACCTATGAGCAGGCCCTGACCCTGTGGCAAGAGATAGACGACCGTCGCGGCAAGGCCCTCACGCTCAACCACCTGGGTAACCTGTTGCGCCAGATCGGCGAGTACGCTACAGCGCAGGCATATCACGAGGAGGCTCTGGCGCTCTGCCAGGCCCTGGCCGACCGCATCGGCCAGGCGGAGAGCCTGCGCAGTCTGGGCGCGCTCTATCTGTTCATGGGCCGAACCACGCTGGCCCAGACATACTACGAAGAGGGGTTGGCGCTGTGCCGGGCGATCGGCTATCGCCGGGGCGAGGCTGCCCACATAAGCGGCCTGGCATTTGCGGCGCTCTTCCAGGGTGATTATGCGGCGGCGTTGGCCCACCAGCGCCAGGCATCCTCCCTGTATGAGGCCGTCGGCGACCAGGAGGGATGGATCTGGCTGCTCATCGGGCAGGGGCTGCTGGCCTGGCATATGGGTGACCAGGCGCGGGCAGGCCAGTGCTGGGAGCAGGCCCGGGGGCAGGCTCGGCAACTGGGCCTGCGCCGCCTGGAGACCTGGGCGATGGACTACCTGGGCAACTTGATGCGCGAGCAGGGCGATTATGCCGCCGCCCGGCACACCCTGGAGGAAGTGCACCACCTGGCCTGGCACACGGGCGACCGGCGGTTGGCGGCCTCCAGCCTGCACCATCTGGGCCAATTGGCCTGGGATGAGGGCAACCCCGTCGCCGCTGCCAGTTGTTGGCGCGAGGCGGCCCAGGTGCGCGCTGCACTCGGCCTGACGGCCCTGGCCCAGGCCAGCCAGGCGCGGCTGGCAGAAGCGCTGGCGCGGCTCCATACCCCGCCATCGGAGGAGGCCCGGCAGGTGGCCCAGGCCGTATGGGCCGCCTGGCAGGCGGACCCTCCCTACAGCGAAGAGGAAGATGAGGTGCGCCAGGGGGTTCTGGCCCTGGCGGGGGCGTTTGCCTGCCTGGGGGAGGCACAACGCGCGCAGGACTGTCAGGCCCAGGCCCGTCGCCTGAGCCAATCGCGGGCGAGGCACATCGCCGAAGGGGTCACAAGCAGCGGGGGCTGCCCGGCACCAGGCGCTCAGGAGACTGATGTCCGACTTTGAATTCCACCTGGTTAGCGACGGCGTCTTCTGGGGGGATGCCGGAGGCGCGTTTGGGCTGGTGCCCAAAGTGCTGTGGGAGAAAGTGATCCAGCCCGACGCGCTCAACCGTGTCCCTTTTGCGCTCCATTGCCTGCTGGTGCGCTCTCAGGGCAAGACCATCCTGGTGGATACCGGTATGGGCGATAAATTCACCGCAGAGGAGCGCGCCCAGTGGAACCTGGAACGGCCCGAAGGGGGACTGTTGCAGGCGCTGGCACGATTGGGGGTAAGCCCCGCCGATGTGGACATCGTGATCAACACGCATCTTCACGCCGATCATTGTGGCGGCAACACCTGCCTTCAAGACGGGCAACCGGTGGCCACCTTCCCCAACGCCGAATATTGGGTGCAGCGGCTGGAATATGCCGAAGCGTGTTTCCCCAACGAACGCACGCGGGCGACCTATATCGCGGCCAATTTCCGCCCCCTGGAGGCCAGCGGCCAGCTTCGCCTGCTCAACGGGGACACGCGGGTGACCTCGGAGGTGCGCACGGTGATCACACGCGGCCACACCCGTGCCCACCAGTCCGTTGTCCTGGAAACAGGTGGCGACCCCGTGCTCTATGTGGCGGACATGGCCTCGTTCGCCGTGCACTTTGAGCGGCTGGCCTGGCTCACGGCCTACGATGTGGAGCCGCTGGAGAACCTGGAAACCAAGCGCTCCTGGCAGCGTTGGGCGCTGGAGCACAATGCCCTGCTCATCTTTGAGCACGACGTGCGCGTGCCAATGGGGCGATTGGTAGAGCGGGAGGGGAAGCTTCACGTCTGGCAGTTCGGGCAGTAGTACGCGCTGCGTTGACCGATCACGGTGCGGCGGATGGGCGTGCCGCAACGGGGGCAGGGCTGGTCGGCACGGCCATGCACGAGGAACGCCTCTTGATAGCTGCCGATACTGCCATCCGCCTGGCGGTAAGCGTCAATCGTCGTCCCGCCGTGCGCCAGGCCGCGCCTGAGCGCCTCCGTAATGCCCTGATATAGCCGCTCCACTTCCGCCTCGTTAAGCGTATCTGACCGCCGCCGGGGGCTGAGGCCGGCCAGCCACAGCGCTTCGTTGGCGTAGATGTTACCCACACCGGCGATGAAGGTCTGGTCCAGCAGCAAGGGCTTAAGCTGGCGCGAGCGCCCCGCCAGGCGTTCGCGCAGCACGGCCGGCGTGAATGCCTCGGAGAGCGGCTCCGGCCCCAACCGGCCCACCACCCGATCCGCATCCGCCACGAGATAGAGCCGGCCCAGCTTGCGCCTGTCCGAGAAGCGCAATTGCTGTCCATTGTCCAGGTCAAAGGTCACGCGGTCATAGGGGCCGGGGGGCCTGTCCGCCGGGACGAGGGACAACTGCCCGGTCATCCGCAGATGGATCAGGAGCGCGCCACCGCCGGACAGGTCAACGATCAGGTACTTGGCGCGGCGGCGGAGGCCCGCAATGCGCTGGCCCACAAGCTCAGTGCGCAGCCCATCCACCGAATGGGTAGCGAGCGAGCGCGGCCAATCCACGCGCACGCCGGTGATCGTGCGCCCGATCAGTGCCCCCCTCAGGCCACGAACAATGATCTCAACCTCGGGCAATTCAGGCATGAGCAGTCCTCAGTAAGTGGCGGTGTAGGGGCAACCACCAGGGTTGCCCTGCAGGGGTGCACGGCCCTGCGCCCCTACCGCCGTTCATAGTTCACGGGCTTCAAGAGTGTGAGATCGATCTCGCCGATGCGTTCTGGGCCGAGGGCGCGCACGGCGGCCTCCACGCGCTCGGCATCGGCGCGAAGTCGGGCCAGGTCAATCCCCTGGCAGGTATCGGGGGGCAGGCGGTTGAACCACTGGCGGCTGCGCCGGAACATTTTGAGCGCGCCGGCATAGTTGCGCCGGGTGACATGGTGATAGGCGACGGCGATTTGCAACACGGCGCGGTACAGGTCGCGCACCGGCCCGGTTTCGGCCTGCCAGGCGTGTTCCAGGGTTTCGTGAGCCTCAAAATACGCGCCGCGATTGAACTGCTCCAGCCCCTGGACCGCCGGGGGCGGCAAAGGCTCAGCGCATTGCTGCGCCAGTAGAGCCCGTTCATCCGGGCGCATGACCTGCGCATGTCTGGCGATCAGTTCCGGCAACTCGGCGACGAAGCGCGAGCGCGGCAGGACTTCATCAAAGCCGAGAGCCAGGGCGCGATCACGGGTGGCCACGTCCACATGGGAACCGAAGCCCAACACCGGGATACGGCGCGTGGCCGGGTCCACTTTGGCGCGGAGAATCCACTCCTGCCAGGGCAACGTTTGATCGCTTATATCCACGATGATCAGGCCGGGCTGGTGCTGCACCAAGAGGTCGGCGAAGCGGTCCTCTGGCCGCGCCCAGATGACGGTGTAGCCGAGTGAGCGGGCCACGTCCTCAATCTTCACGGTGAAGAACAGATCGGAGACCACGCCGATAATGGTGTCAGGCATAAGCTCAATTCTAACCGTAGCAGGAGCGCATGGCAAGGGGCTGGCGACTAGAAGTCGCGTCTATTGGGCGAAAGCCGGGCATTTACCGACGTGGACGCCGTAGGGGCAAGGCAATGCCTTGCCCAGCGCAGGCCGACACCCGGCCAACAGCCCCAAGATGCGGTTTTAACCGCAGGGCTGCTGAGCCGCGAGAATCCCCAGGCGCTCCAGAGCTGCCACCACCTGGTCCAATGGCAGCCCCACGACGTTCGTATAGGAGCCTTCTATGGTTGCGACCGGGTGGAAGTCGGGGTGTTGGATGGCGTAAGCGCCGGCCTTATCCAGCGGATCGCCGGAGGCGACATAGGCGGCGATTTCCGCATCGGTGTAATCGCGCATGGTGACGCTGGTGGTCACCAGGTCGGTGATCAGCGTGCCGGTGGCGGTGTCCGGAAGGGTGATCGCGGTAAGGACGGTATGGGTGCGGCCCCGCAGGCGGCGGAGCATGGCGGCGGCCTCGTCTGCGTCTGCGGGCTTGCCCAGGATGGCCCCATCCAGCACGACCGCGGTGTCCGCCGCCAGGATAATCGGGCCGGGCGTCTCCTGGGCGGCGACGGCCAGGGCTTTCTCGCGGCTGAGGCGGCGGACGAAGGCCTCGGCGGTCTCGCCTGGCTGGGGCGTCTCATCCACCTGAGCGGCACGTAGCTCAAAGGGCAGGCCGAGCCGGGCGAACAGTTCGCGCCGGCGGGGTGAGGCCGAGGCCAGGACCAGCCGGCGCTGAAGGGGGGAGGGTGCGCGTTCATCGGCGGGCATGGGATCAAGCTTACCCGCTCTTTTCGCCAGGGGCAAATTGTGCTAGGATGTCTGTTAGGGGATAGGAGAGCCATGATCTTTCGCCCGGAACGGGCCCAGGTGCGCCCGGCGGTGGAGGCTGACCGCCCGGCCTTACGTCTCCTGCTGCGCAGCCCGGTGCGCATCCATCTGCATACGGATTGGCGCACAGCGGACGATTACCTGGGCGATGCCCCGTATCTGGTGGCCGAGCACAACCGTTGGCTGGTGGCCTGCCTGGCCTGCCCGCCGGACCCGCCCCCGGCGGCCTGGGTGCGGCTGGCCGCGCTGGCCGATGGCCGCCCCATGCGCGATTTCACGGCGCTCGTGGAGGCCGGGCTGGCCGCGCTGGGTGAATTGGGGGCGCAGGAGCTAAATATATTAGGGCCGGAGCGGTGGCTGCTGGCCCTGCTCCGCGATATGGGCTTTCAGCCCCTGGTGGATGTGATCACCTACCTCCGGGAGAATGGCCCCATCCCCGATCAGGGCGCCCGCGACGTGGACATTCGCCCGGCGCAGCCGGAGGACCTGGCTGCGCTTATCCCACTGGACGCAGCGGCCTTTGAGCCGCGCTGGCGGCACAGCGCCGCCATGCTCCGCGCCGCCTACCGCCAAGTGGTCAGCTTTGACATCGCCTGGCTGGAGGGCAGGCCGGTGGGCTATCAATTCAGTTCCATCTATGGCAGGTATGGGCATATTGGCCGCCTGGCGACCCACCCTGAGGTGCAGAGGCGGGGGATCGGGACACGGCTGCTGGTCGCTGCCTTGACCGCGCTCAAACGGCACGGGGCGGTCGCGGTGACGTTAAACACGCAGGCGGACAACTGGGCCTCGCGGCGGCTGTACCAGCGCTTCGGCTTCCGCCTGACAGGAGAGAAGGCCACCGTCTGGCACAGGCGTGTCGGCCCGGACCCTGTATCCCCTTAAGAGGGGGAAGGTCACTCCCTCCCCCACAAGGGAGCATCTCTGGAGCTAAGGCCCCTTCAACACCAGCGGCAGGTACAGCCGCGTGGACGGGTTGAACGCCGGGTTACTCGCCTGCCACCGCCCCGTCTGCGTGGTGTAGACCCAGGCCAGGTTGCACACCTGCACCCCCCCAGGGCAGCTCGCTATGGCTGTCGGCGTGGGCAGCGGCGTGCCCGTCGGTGGGGGCGTCCCTGATGTGGGCGTGAGCGTGGGCAGCACCACCGCGAAGGCCACCTGCTCGCTCCCCCCAGGCATCAGCGTGGGCAGGGGCTGCCAGCGGAGCACCCCCGCCTGCACCGTGGCCGGGGGCTGGATGGAGGTGGGGTCCAGCACGGTGTTGAGGGGGATGGCGTCGGTGATGATGATGCCGCTGAGGGGCACGCCGCCCACGTTGCTGTAGTGGATGGTGTAGCTGATGCGCTCGCCGGGCTGGACGCTGCCGTAGGGGACATTGATTTTGACCAGGGAGACGCCGGGCGTGCGGGTGGGGGTGGGGGTGGGCGTGGGAGTGGCTGCCACCATCCTTAGCCGGGTCACAAAGGCATCCCGGACGCCATTGAAGCTGGGGTCAAAGGCTCCTGACGTGGTGGGGAAATCAGAGGACCTGGTATAGCCCATGACAGTGGCCGCCCCAGTCCCGTCCAGCGCGATGGCAGAGCCCCCGTCATCCCCGCTCCCGCCCAGGAAGGTGCTGTACAGCAGCCCGCTGCCGGAGGCGTTCAGCTTGGTCACAAAGGCATCGCCGATATAATTGGCAGGATTACAACCACAGGTGGGGTCAAAGGCCCCCGGCGTGGTGGGAAAGTCGGAGGAATAGGTCTGGCCCGCGACAGTGGCCGCCCCGCTCCCGTCCAGCGCGATGCCCCAGCCCTCATCCGAATCGCTCCCGCCCAGGAAGGTGCTGTACAGCAGGTCATCCCCAGGACGGTCAACGGATGCGGGGGGAAACGAAGGGAACAGACGAACAGGCGGAGGCGCAAAGGCAACGCTCCCCTCCACCAGGGCCGGCTGCCAGATAGCCCCCTCCCCAGCCAGAACAGGCGGCAGGGACAGCGAACCGATGGCGGTGCTCAGGCGCAGGTGGTCGCCCTCCACCGCCATCCCCTCCGCCCCCTCCACGCTCAGCCGCACCGCGCTCAGGTCGGCCCCCGCCCCTACCAGCAGCCGCCAGCCCCAGCGCCCCCCCTCCCCGCTCACCTCCAGGTCCACCCCCGGATACAGCCCCACATAGCGCACCCCGCCCCACACAGGCACATCCGCCCGCCACTTGGCCGGGTCGTTACCGATGAAGTAGGACACATGCGTCTCCAGGCGGTGGAAGGGCTCCAAACGAGGGTGCGGATTGGCCCCCAGGAAGCGCAGCTTGAGATGGACACCCTCACCCCCAACCCCTCTCCTCTCAGAGGGAGAGGGGAGGCCCTCACCCCCGGCCCCTCTCCCCTCAGACGGAGAGGGAGGCTGGCCCTCTCCCCCTGCTCCCACACGAGGAGCAGGGGGTTGGGGGGATGCGGGTTTCACCAGCGTGAGCCACAGGGCGTCGTCGGCCAGCCACAGGCTGCCGCCGCCCAGGCCGCCCCGCACCTGGAAGCGGGCCTGGGGGGCGAACTGGCCCGCGTTCTGGATGAACAGGAGGGGGCGCGGTGCAGCGCGGCCTGCACCTGGGCCGGGTCGGGGGGCAGGGAGGGGGCGGCGGGTGCTCGCGCCGAGGCGCTGAGGGCAAGCCCCAAGATGAGGATGAGGGCGAAGAGGCCCAACAGGAAGACGGGTTTGCGAGCCATTGGGGTTCTCCCTCGTGCATGCATCCGGTCCCAGGCGCCGCGGGGCCGGCTGGGGGCGGCCGGGCCGGGGCGCGCTGGGGCACAGCCAGAGACCAGCTTAACGTTCCAAGAGCTACAGGAAAGTATACCACAAAACTGAGGGGGGTGTCAATACGTCAAATGACGTATTTTTGTTTTTGTTGTAGCAGCCTGCGGCTGAAGTCGCGGCTAGAGGGCCGGTGGCCGGTCGTCGGCCTGCGCTGAGCAAGGCGATGCCTTGCCCTTACGGCGCCCACCGATGTGAGCGCCCGGCTTTCGCCCCCAAAGGCGCGGCTTCAGTCGCCAGCTCCTTGCGCTTTTAGCACAATTGAGCTAAACTAGCCAGGCATGGACCAGGTCTGGAGCGTGAGCGCGCTCACGCGCTACATCCGCGAACTGTTTGACATAGACTATCGCCTGCAGGATGTCTGGCTGGCAGGCGAAGTCTCCAATTTCTCCCGCGCCACCTCCGGCCATGTCTATTTCACCCTGAAGGACGACAGCGCCCAAATTCGCTGCGTCATGTGGCGTTCCGCTGTCGCCCGCCAGATGTACCTGCCCGCGCACGGGGACGCTGTGCTCGCCCATGGCAGCGTCAGCGTCTATGAGGCCAACGGCGCTTATCAGCTTTATGTGGACGCGCTGCGCCCACTGGGTCGCGGCGACCTGCATCTGGAGTTTGAGCGGCTGAAGACCCGCCTGGCCGCCGAGGGGCTGTTTGACCTGGAGCGCAAGCGCCCCATCCCGCCTTATCCGCGCCGCCTGGGGCTGGTCACCTCGCCCAACGCCGCTGCCCTGCGCGATGTGCTCACCATCCTCTCGCGCCGCTACCCCCTGGTGGAGATCGTCTTCGCCCCGGCCGCCGTCCAGGGCGCCGAAGCGCCACCCCAACTGTGCGCCGCGATAGAGGCCCTCAACCGGCTGGAGGGCCTGGACGCCATCCTCCTGGTGCGCGGGGGCGGCTCGCTGGAGGAGCTTTGGGCCTTCAATGATGAGACGGTGGCGCGGGCCATTGCCGCCTCGCGCTACCCAATCATCACCGGCGTCGGCCACGAGACCGACTTCACCATCGCCGACTTCGTCGCCGACCTGCGCGCCCCGACCCCCTCCGCCGCGGCGGAACTGGCCGTGCCCGACCGTGCAGACCTTAAAGCGCAGGTGGAAGCGCTGGCGCAACGGCTGGCCCTGGCGCTTCAAGGGCAGATTGACGCGCAACGCTGGCGCCTCCAGGCCCAGGCCCAGACGTTGCGCCATCTCTCGCCTCTGGGGCGACTGCTGAACCTGCGCCAGCGCCTGGATGACCTGAACGAGCGCGCTATCCGGCTGATGCAGCACACGATTGCCCTGCGTCGTGAGCGGCTGCGCGGCGCCACATTGGCCCTGGCCGGCCTCAGCCCGCTGGCCACGTTGGAGCGTGGCTACGCCATTGTCCGCCATCTGGGACGGGATGAGATCGTGCGCGATGCGGCCCAGGTCGCGCCTGGAGACCGGCTGGAGGTCCAGGTGCGACACGGGCGCTTCGCGGTTCGCGCAGAGACGAATGGAACAGGGGCTGGCACATGAGTGTGGTCAAGACGAACGCGGTGCGTGCCCTGGAGCGCGCGGGGATCGCCTACGAACTGCGCACTTACCCAGTGGGACCGGAGCACGTCAGCGCTGAGGAGGCCGCGCTGAAGCTGAACCTGCCGCCGGAGACGGTGTTCAAGACGTTGCTGGCGCATGGCGATCAGACAGGCTACCTCTTCGCGCTGATCCCGGCGGGGACCCAGCTTGACCTACGCGCCTTGGCGGCTGCTTCAGGCAACAAGCGCGTGGAGTTGGTGCCCCTGCGCGATGTCCTGGCGCTGACCGGCTACCCGCGCGGGGCGGTCACCGTGCTCGCCGCCAAACACACCTACCCGGTGTTTATTGACGAGACGGTTGAACTCTGGCCAAAGGTGGGCATCAGCGGGGGGATGCGCGGCCTGGAGATTTTGCTGGCACCGGCCGATCTGATCCGTATCTCGTCGGCCCACCTCGCCGACATCGCCCGCGTCGTAGAAAACACTTGAGGTTCAGCCAGAGCGTAGCCTGAGGGGGATGACGATGAACGAATTTGAAGGGATGGCCTTTGAGGCGGCTTTCGCCGAGCTAGAGGAGACGGTGCGGCGATTGGAGGAGGGCAACCTGTCGCTGGAGGAATCCATCGCCCTGTTTGAGCGCGGCCAACGCCTGGCCGCTTATTGCAGCGCCCAACTGGATAACGCCGAGTTGCGCATCCGGCAGATCCTGCCAAGCGGCGCCAGCGAATATGCCGAAGGGATTATCGCCGCCGAGGGAAGCGATATTGAAGGGATGGGGGAATAAAGAGGAGGGAGTCGCGGCTGAAGCGGCTCCTACTCTGCCGCGCCGGCCCACCCCTGGCACCGGCTCCGCCAGGGCGGGGGAGGGTCACCTGCCTTCTTCCCCTCTTGACGAGGGAGGGGAGACGGGTGGAACACTAAAAACACTTCCCCACCTATCTTGACATTTCACAAATCCTGATCTATACTCTTTTGCAGCAATCGGCACAGTGGCCCCCAGCGCGCCCCGGCCCGGCCGCCCCCAGCCGGCCCCGCGGCGCCTGGGACCGGATGCATGCACGAGGGAGGACCCCAATGGCTCGCAAACCCGTCTTCCTGTTGGGCCTCTTC